>Ga0209537_1000679_pt1 | contig 41416 bp, 44 predicted proteins | sample BioPla4DNA1_FD_187698 | JGI IMG/M metagenome (GOLD analysis project Ga0209537, IMG submission 187698) | Biogas fermentation microbial communities from Germany - Plant 4 DNA1 (SPAdes) (version 2) | ecosystem: Engineered > Bioreactor > Anaerobic > Digestate | place: Bielefeld, North...
ATGGGTAAGAGGACTTGGATTTCACAACTTCTTAAATCAATAAGGGATGCTTAAATAAAGGATACTTAAAAAAGATAGATACAGGGGGAATACTTTTTTCAAAAACCCAGAGTATCTTGACGCTATCAATTTATCATTCAATGATGAAAATTGTCGCAACATATAGTATAATATTAATAATCATTATATTGAGGCAAATGGGGGGTATCATGAGGGATGGCATAAAATTTCTTATATTAGGTATGATACTATTATCCTTATTAATCATTGAAGGTAGTTATCAAGCTAGTAAATCAATTTTTCTATATAGGGATTTGCCTTTACAAAAACAGATAGCTATATCTAGGGGAAGTCAAATGTCAAGCTCTGAAATGATAATAGATGAGAATCAGGCTAATAGGATTCATGAGCTAATAGTCATGACTTTTAATATTCATTATGGTGTTAATAAGCTTGGGCAAGAATCCTTGGATTTAATAATTAAAGCCATTAGTGATACCCAGGCCCATATAATTGCACTTCAGGAAGTTGATAGATTTTTGCCTCGTTCTGGATTCAAAGATCAAGCAAAAGAGATAGCCAATGCTCTTGGATATTATCATGTTTATGGAGAGACTATTAATGTTTTGGGTATAAAGTATGGAAATGCCATTATTAGCAAGTTTCCTATTTTAGAATATGAGAATAAAAAATTACCTGGTGATAGTATTGAAACCAGGGGACTTCTAAGTGCCAAGATAGATGTAGATGGCATTCCGCTTCAGGTTTATACGACTCATCTGGGGCTTTCCGTAAGGGATAGAAAAAAGCAGATCAAATCTATTAATGCATCTGTAGAACAGGCTACAAGTCCATTTGTGTTAATGGGTGATTTTAACTGTGGACCCTTTAGTCAAGAAATTTTAGAACTTTCATCAATTCTTACAGATATAGCAATTGAAACACAAAAGGAGGAATTATATACTTATGCCTTTCATAGTGATACTCCCAATACTCGTGTAGATAGGATTTATGTTAGCCCACATATTGATGTTATTGATTATTTCGTCATTGATTCAGCAGTATCAGATCATTCTATGGTATTAGGTGTTATTTCTATAAATCCTAAATTTAGAGAAGGACTTATTGCTTTTACAGGGAATATAAATAATTAGGGATAATATATATTTTTACTATAGAGGCGATTGTATATGTCTAAAAAGCTTTTTATTCTGATAATAACACTTACAATAGCTATAGGAATATTGTCTCCTGTTCTTGTAGGAGTATGGGCAGAAGGAAGTAAAACCGTATACATTATTCCTGTAAAGGGAGAGATAACTCCCGCTATGGCTACTTTTTTCAAAAAAAGTATTAAGGATGCAGAAAGCATTAAGGCTGATGCCATATTGGTGGAGTTATCTACATTTGGAGGACGGGCAGATGCTGCCCTTGATATGAAAGAAGCTATTGAACAGTCTGAAATACCTGTTATTGTATATATTACCGATAGGGCAGTGTCAGCTGGTGCACTTATTGCTATTGCAGCACCAAGGATTATAATGGCGCCTGGTAGTCATATAGGTTCAGCTGAACCTATACCCTATAGTGCTAAGGTAGTAGCAGCTATTAGAGGAGAATTTGAAGCAGCAGCTGAGAGAAATGGTAAGGATAAAACTATTGCTGCGGCTATGGTAGACAAAGATGTGGAAGTAGCGGGACTATCTCCAAAGGGATCCTTGCTGGACATTACAGCCGGTACAGCAAAAGAATATGGATATGCAGAGGAGATATTGGAAAGTCGGCAAAAAGTGTTAGATTATCTTGGATTTAAAGACGCTTATATAATAGAGAATCAACCAGATATTCTAACAAGGTTAGCGCAGTTTCTTACCAAAAGTAATATAGCCCCATTTTTAATTACTATAGGAATAATATCTATTATAATTGAGATATTTACTCAGGGTTTTGGAATAGCAGGAATAATAGGAATTAGCTCTCTAACTTTATATTTTGGTGCCAATCTTTTAGCAGGATATTCTCAATGGTGGCCTATAATTGTATTTTTCATGGGAATTATTCTTCTAATAGTAGAATTTTTTATACCTGGATTTGGGTTGCCTGGCATTAGCGGTATAATTGCTATATTTATAGGAATAATTTTTGCTGCATCGGATCCTGTAAGGGGTATGATAAATTTAGGCATTGCTTTAGGTGTGGTGATTTTATTAACGCCGATTCTTATTCTATTTCTAAAACGATTTGGAACTTTGAGAAGTTTTGTGTTATCTGAAACAATCGTTGGCAAATCTGAAAACCCCATGGATGCCATAGATAGAAGGCTTGTTGGTAAGCAGGGGATAGCCGTAACTACTCTAAGACCATCAGGTATTGTGGAGATTGATGGCAAAAGATTTGATGCCATGTCCCAGGGCGAGTATATATCTCCTGGTACACATGTAAAGGTAGTTAAGGATAAGGGGTTATCTATAGTGGTGGCTAAGGAGCAGAAATAAAGCTGTTAGGGATTAAAGGAGGAAATGTAAAATGTTAGAGATTATAATCCTTTTTATTATAGCGTCCATATTGTCCAATATAGTTAAGGCATTGGGAAGATCAGCATCATCCCAGAAAAATGGGGCACCAAGGGAGATGGCTTCTCAGACTAATCAAACATTTACTCGGAAAAAGGATATTAAAAATATGGAAGAGTCTAATCATGAGATCAAGATAGAGGAAACTGTATCAGATATAGTAAAAGCTCCTCAAGTTAGGCCTCAGGCAATGCCTCAAGCTAAACCACGGGTAAAACCTCAGGTGGTTCCTCAGACCGCTACTGAGCTAAATCAACTTCAAATTGATTCGAAAAGAGGGGGATCTATTTTTACGCCAAATAGATTAATGGAAGGAATTATTCTTTCTGAAATTTTAGCTCCTCCCAAAAGTCGTAGACAACACATTAGATAATTTCCATAAAAACTAGAATGGGGAATCCATTCTAGTTTTTTTGTTTTCAGCATAGAATTAAATAGATACGAGTTTATTACATAATGAGGGGAATTTGCCATGAAAAAAAAGAAATTGCAGGAAGTAAAGGCAACAGTATCTGAAATGTTTGAATTACCCAAAGAAATAACTTTAAATATGCCTAAAATGAATCTCATAGGAGACAGCCAAATGCTGGTAGAAAATCATAGAGGGATTATAGAATACACTCCAAATCTTATAAGGGTAAATTCCACTGTAGGAGTGATAAAGGTTCAGGGAGATCAGCTAAATCTACGAAATATAGCAGCTGAAGACATTATGATTACCGGAAAAATAAAGTCCATAGAATTTGTATAAGTTGTAATCTAAATATATAGACATAAATAGGCAGAGGTGGAGTCCTTGATTTTTTTAAAGATATGGAATTACTTTTTAGGATACCTTGTTATAAGAGTTGATGGCTTATCCTTAGAAAAATTTATAAACCTATGTGTAAGTAGGGGTGTTAAGCTATGGGGCATAAAGAGGATAAGCTATACATCCCTTACTGCTAATATTAGTATAAAAGACTTTAAAAGCCTTCCTTCCATTGTGCGTATAGTACGGTGTAAGGTAAAGATAATAGAAAAGAGGGGTTTCCCATTTTTAGCCTATCGCTTCAGGCATAGAAAAATGCTTGTAGCGGGAATGTTAATTTTTCTAGTAATTCTATATATCTTATCATCCTTTGTATGGGTGGTTGAAGTAGAGGGCACTAAAAAGGTAGATGAAAAAGTCATATATGAGTTCTTAGAACAAAAAGGGGTAAAGCCCGGCGTATACAAGGGCAAGCTGAATTTGTGGGACATAGAAAATCAATTACTAATAGAATTGCCTCAACTATCCTGGGTTAGCATAGAGCTTAAAGGTACCAAAGCCATTGTAAGAGTTGTAGAGGGTGCAAAACCTCCCAAACTTATTGATACTGGTACCCCGTGTAACATAGTTGCGTCCAAGGACGGAATTATTCATCAACCAATTGTAATGGAAGGAGAGCTGGTAGTAGAAGTAGGGGATACCGTGAAACAAGGACAGTTATTGGTAAGCGGTATAATTGAACATGAGGATACTCAAGTTGTTCGTTATGTTCATGCTAGAGCAAATATATGGGCTAGAACCTGGTACGAAGGCAAGGGGCAGGCAGATTTTGATAGTATGTCAAAGGTCAGGACAGGGAGAAAAATTACTCATAAAATATTAGAAACAGAAAACTGGCAGATGAATATAGAGAATCCAGATATACCTTTTGATGAGTATGAGGTTGAAGAAAAACGGCAGCCTTTGTTGGGAGGTGATGAAGGCAAAGGTTTAACATGGGTGATAAGAGATTATTATGAAGTGAAAAAAAGCTCCCACAAAGATATAGATAGATTAACCAAGGAAAAAGCAGCGGAAAAAGCAATGGAGGATGCGCTGAAAAATATACCCAATGATGCAAAAATCATTGACAAAAAGTTCAAATACGCTATTATTAAAGATATAGGCTATGAAGCTATAGTATATGTAGAAGTGTTAGAAGATATTGCTGAACAGATTGAGCTTTCAGTAAATTAGGGGGATATTATTTGGAAGATATACAAAAAGATAGATGGATAGAGATAGAAAATTTAAATCAAATGATGGAGCTTTTTGGAAGATTTGATGAAAATATGAAGCTGCTAGAGGAAGAACTGGATGTTCAGATAGTGGCTCGTGATACCCAGCTTCATCTGTTAGGTAATGATAAATCAGTTGATATAGCTTTTACCGTCATAACTAAGCTATTAGACAGTATTAAGGATGGTGGAAGAATAGATCGGGGTAAGGTGAGATATTATATCCAATTGGCTAAAGAAGGAGACGCTGATGATATTAGTGAACTTATGGGGAATGTTGTATGCATTACCCATAAGGGAAAGCCAATCAAGGCCAAAACTTTGGGTCAAGCTCAGTATGTCAAGGCTATGAGACAAAATGATATAGTTTTCGGTATAGGTCCTGCAGGAACAGGGAAAACATATCTATCCATGGCTATGGCAGTAAATGCTTTTAAAAGTAAAGAAATAAGCAGAATAATTCTGACACGACCGGCAGTTGAGGCTGGAGAAAAATTAGGCTTTCTCCCTGGCGATTTACAAAACAAAGTAGATCCCTATTTAAGACCCTTATATGATGCCCTTCATGACTTAATGGGACTAGAAACCTATACTAGGCTTATTGAACGGGGGGTAATTGAAGTAGCTCCCTTGGCATATATGCGGGGAAGAACTTTAGATGACGCTTTTATTATACTAGACGAGGCTCAGAATACTACTTCAGAGCAAATGAAAATGTTCTTAACCCGATTAGGGGTTGGTTCAAAGGCAGTAATAAATGGAGATATAACACAGATTGATTTACCTTCGGGAGCAAAATCTGGGCTAGAAGAGGCTATTCAAGTATTACAAGGCATTAAAGGAATTGAATTTGTATATTTGACTGATAGGGATGTAGTTAGACATGAGCTAGTTATGGCAATAATTAGGGCCTATGATAATTACAACAAGGGTAGGTCTTCTACTAAAAAGAGGAGAGATTAATGTGAATCAGGTTGCTATAAATAAGGACAACCCTCTCCCTATAGGGCAGTTTGTAACATTTATTAAAAGTTCAAAATTTTTAGGGACAGTGTTAGCTGTTGTCAATTATATCATAATCTTCATTATACTTATGACTGCTATATTGCCTAAGCAATATTCCATTAAGGTGGGAGATATTCTTCAACATCCTATTAGCGCAACAAGAGATGTAGAAGACACCCTGACTACCGAGGAGCTTAGACAGGCTGCTAGGGAAAGTGTGTCCAATATATATCGCTTTGATGAAAATATTACCGAGAGTGTACTTGTAGAAGTAGAGCAAGTTTTTGATCAAATTAAGAGGGCCAGACAACTAGCTCAAGATAAGTATGAGAACTATAAACATGAATTACAAAAAACACAAGAAAATCAGGATGAGCAAATAATAGACCAACAGCAGATAGATAATTATAAACCAAGTCCTGATGAGATATTGACAGATCAGTTCATTGGGGAAATAAAGGAAGATTTCCCCATTATGTTATCTAATGATGAAATATTAACCTGCCTTAATGCAGCGGAAGATGAGTTAGTTCAGCTAAAGGAGCATTTGTTAAAGACTTTAAATAAATTACTGGAACTTCATATAAAACAAGATAATTTATTAGAAGCTAGAAATACTTTGAGAGATGAAATAATGTCACTTCCTGTATCCAATGAAGTAAGGCTTCTGGGAACTACCATCGGTGTTTCCGTTTTAAAACCCAATATGGTGTTTGACCAGAAAGCTACTGAAGAGGAAAAGGAAAGAGCAGCTCAAAGTGTGGAGCCAGTAATTTACAAAAAAGGGCAGTATATTGTTCAAGCAGGTCAGCCTATAACTCAAAAGCAGTATAAGATGCTTCAGGAGTTAGGGCTTTTAAAGGAAGATAAGATAGATGTGACTATACTTATGGGTATAGGGCTAATAGTATTATTAATAGAGTTGATTGTAATATTATACCTAATGGCTTTTGAGAAGCGGGTAGTAGAAAATCCTTCCCATTTACTGATGATAAGTTTAATAGTATGGGTGGTGCTAGGACTAGCTTTAGCAGTCAGTCAATTACACCAATACCTTATTCCTATAGCATTAGGAGCCATGCTGTTAACGGTATTAATAGGTCCCGCTACTGCTGGAATTGTTAATATAGCCTTATCCATCCTTATAAGTATAATGCTGGATAATAACTTAAACATTATGATAATGGGCATTACTGGAGGAATTGCAGGTATATATCTATGCAATAGGGCAGAACAGAGAAATGCTTTGGTATGGGCAGGACTAGCCATTAGCTGTGTTAATTTCATGAGCATATTTGGATTAGAAATGCTGTCTTCTAGGGAATGGTTTTCTTCTTTAAAGATATCAGCTTGGGGAATAGGTAGTGGACTTTTATCGGGCATCTTTTTAATAGGAACTTTGCCCATATGGGAAAATATATTTGGCATAGTAACACCTATAAAATTAATGGAACTAGCCAATCCCAATCATCCACTCCTAAAACGTCTACTAATGGAAGCACCTGGTACATACCATCACAGCATAATCGTTGCCAATCTGGCTGAAAATGCTGCAGAGGTTATAGGTGCAGATGGTCTATTGGCTAGAGTGGGTGCCTATTATCATGATATTGGTAAGTTAAAAAGACCTCTTTATTTTAGGGAAAACCAGATTGCTACTGGAAATCCTCATGATAAATTAAGTCCTACATTAAGTACTCATATTATAATATCCCATGCCAAGGATGGTGTGGAATTAGCTAAGAAATATAAAGTGCCAAAGGTAGTACAGGATTTTATATCGCAACATCATGGAACAACTGCTGTAGCTTACTTTTATCATAAAGCTAAGGAAAACAATAATGAAGATAGAATTCATATTGATGATTTTAGGTATCCAGGACCCAAGCCTAAAAACAAGGAAACAGCTATTGTTATGTTAGCTGATACTGTTGAGGCAGCAGTCAGATCCATTCCCGATCCTACACCAGGTAAAGTAGAACGACTAATTCGCAAGCTTATAAAGAATAAAATGGAGGATGGACAGTTAGATGATTGCCATTTAACCCTTAAGGATTTAAATTCCATTGCAAATGCTTTTTCTGGAGTTATGACAGGTGTTTTTCATGAGAGAATTGAGTATCCTAATATAGAAGAAAAAGAGTAATCCAAAGAAAGGGAAATAAAATAAATATGAATAAGGACATAATTATCGAAATTGAAAATAGGCAGGATAAGATTGAATTTACCCTAGATACAGAAAAGCTAATATTTAATTGTGTGAAAAAAGTGCTTGATATGGAAGGCTTTGATTTAAAAGCATTGGTGGATATAATTTTGGTAGATAATCAGGAGATAAGAAAGATCAATCTAGAGTATAGAGATGTAGATAAAGCAACAGACGTGCTTTCTTTTCCAATGCTGGATTTAAAGCCTGGGCAAAGGATTTTGGATGGAGATACATTTATAAGTGACATTGATCCTGATAGCGGCGCGGTTGTTTTAGGAGATATAATAGTTTCCATGGAAAAGGTTAAAGAGCAGGCAGAAGAATATGCTCATAGTTTTGAGAGGGAGTTAGGATACTTAATTGTTCATGGCATGTTCCACCTATTGGGATATGACCATATAATAGAAGATGATAGGAATAAAATGCGAAGTAGGGAAGAAGCTGTTTTGGAGGCTTTAAACTTGACTAGATTTTAGAAAGATTGGTTTTGGCGGAAGGGTGAAAGGAGAAGTGAAGCATAGGAATCTAATAGACAGCTTCAACGATGCCATAGATGGATTGATCCAGGCTTTTAGGTCAGAGAGAAATATGAAGATCCATCTAATTATCGCCCTTCTAGTTTTACTTGCCGCTATTTTTTATAATTTGTCTAGAATTGAATTCATTCTGCTTTTTATTGCTATTAACTTTGTGATAGCTGCAGAAATGATTAATACTGCTATTGAAACCATAGTAGATATGATAAAAAAAGAGTATCATCCCTTAGCAAAAAAAGCTAAAAATGTAGCAGCTGGTGCAGTATTGGCAACTGCTATTAATGCATTGGTAATAGGTTACATACTATTCTATGATAGGATAGACAAGTTCTCCCTATCTTTAATCAGCCGAATCAAAACTATGCCTGTTCATGTTACAGCAGCTAGTCTGTTAATAGTAGCTATAGCCGTCATAATTGCCAAGAGTATAAACCAAACAGGGAGCTTTTTAAGGGGAGGTATGCCTAGCGGGCATAGTGCACTAGCTTTTTCATTATTTACCTGCATAACCTTAATTAGTGGTAATGCTTTGATTTCTACACTAAGCATATTGATGGCCCTCATGGTATTACATAGTCGCTATGAAGCAGGGATTCATACTACAAAAGAGATAATAATAGGGGCTATTTTGGGTATTCTACTAACTATTTTGGCATTTCAGCTAGCTAAATTTTGAAAGTTAAATATAAATTTAGTGAAAGTGGAAGATAAATATGTATAATAAGTTAATAGAAGAGGCTATAAAAGCCAAAAAAAATGCCTATGCACCTTATTCCAATTTTAGAGTAGGTGCAGCATTAATTGATGTTGATGATAAAATATATACAGGTTGCAATATTGAAAATATTAGCTTCGGAGCTACTTGTTGTGCAGAAAGAGTAGCCATATTTAAGGCTGTATCACAAGGACAAAAAACTTTTAAAGCTATTGCTGTAGTTTCAGATTCTAAGAATTTTACTTTCCCTTGTGGAATATGCCGACAAGTTATGGTAGAATTTGGGGTACAAAAAATAATCGTAGGAAACGCCAATGGACAATTTAAGGAGTATAGCTTAGAAGAGCTTATGCCTTATGCCTTTGATAATCTAAATGTTGATTAAGCTTTTTGATAATAAACTATAGCTATTGATTATTCACTTATCAATAGCATATTACATTTGCACAGCAATAAATCATAAAATGGGTTAATTTGACTTGCATAAGGAATAAAAATTAATGAATTCTAATAAGTAAAATGATAAAAGGTGATGTGATGAATCAAAAATTTAAATCAGGTTTTGTTGCGGTGATAGGACGTTCTAACGTGGGTAAATCCACTTTACTTAATACTCTAATTGGTGAAAAGGTAGCTATTGTTTCGGATAAACCCCAAACTACAAGAAACCGAATTCATTGTGTTTTAACTAGGGAACATTATCAAATTGTATTTATTGATACACCAGGTATACACCGGGCTAAGAATAAACTAAGCGAATATATGGTAAAAACCGCTACTAGCACTTTGGATGAAGTAGATGTAATAGTACTAATGCTAGATATTGCGGATGGTATTGGACCTGGAGATAGAAATATTTTAGAAATGTTGCAAAATGTCCAAACGCCTATTATAGTAGCCCTTAATAAGGCTGATAGGTTATCATCGGAGGAATTATCTAAACGAATAGAAGAATTTAAAACAGAATTTAATATAGATAATTATATTGCTGTATCAGCCCTTCTAGGAACAAATCTGGACCAGTTGGAAAGTAAAATTTTAGAACATCTAGACGAAGGTCCTAAATATTATCCCGATGATATGATTACAGATCAGCCTGAGCGGGTAATAATAGCTGAACTCATAAGAGAAAAAGCCTTGGAACTATTGCGTGAAGAAATCCCTCATGGTATTGGGGTTGAGATAACCAGTATAAGTGAAAGAGAGGAACAGCAATTAATTGATATTTATGCTACAATTTATGTAGAGAAAAAATCCCATAAAGGAATAGTTATTGGGAAAAGAGGACAGATGCTAAAGCAAATAGGTCAAAGAGCACGAAGGGATATAGAAAATCTACTAGGGACTAAAGTTTATCTTGAATTATGGGTAAAGGTGACTGAGGATTGGAGAAATAATATAGTAGCCTTAAGAAATTTAGGCTATGATGACAGAAATTAATGTCGTTTATTGTCGCTCCCGGATTATTTTACATCGAATATAGCTGATATATGGTGGAAATGCTAATTATATGGTACGTAATATACTACTAGTTATAAGGGTAAAAGGGGAGGCATAAAAAATGAAGGATCTAGTCTGGAATGTTTTTAAGAAAACTGGTTCAATTACAAGTTATCTATTACTAAAACTTCGCACTTATAAAAGCGGCTACGTACCTTGAAAATCCAACATTGTTTGACAAAAATATAGCATGAACCTCCTATTTTTGGTATAATTGAATCGGATAAAACCAAAAAACCAAAACGGAGGCTCATACTATGAAAATTATAACACAAGACTACCAAAATGATAAGATGGTTTCTTCATCAATAAAAGGTTTTTTCAAAAAGTATAAGATCTCAGCTTTGCTGAAAGAATCGAACGCTTATAAAAGCAAGGGCATTCCTGTCATTGCTATTTTCCAGTACCTGTTTATTCTGATCTTTACCAATCGCTCCATGTATATGAATATGCTAATGGGTACACATGAAGCTGGTTTTGCAAAAGATACTGTTTACAGATTTATAAATTCCATCCATATAAATTGGATTAGGTTTACCACCTTGCTTAGCACGTTAATTGCATCTAAGACCATTACCAAGCTAACGGATGAAAAGCGAGTAAATGTCCTAATAATAGATGACACATTGTTTGAGCGAGCAAGCGCTAAGAAAGTGGAACTATTAGCAAAAGCGTATGATCATGCCAAGAAAGCATATAAGTATGGTTTTAGGCTTCTTACATTAGGCTGGTCAGACGGAAATACATTCCTTCCGGTTAACGGTTGTCTCCTGTCTAGTAAAGATAAGAAGAATCGTATTAATGAAGCTGCTGTCGTTGATAAGCGTACTGCAGGTTACACTAGACGAAATTTAGCTCAGACAAAGGCAACTACTGTTGTTCTTGAACTGATAAAAGCTGCTAAAAAGGCTATGATTCCGGCATCCCATGTTCTTTTTGATACATGGTTCTGTTCCCCATCTTCCTTGATTTCTATCAAGGAAATGGGCTATGATGTAATTGCAATGGCTAAGAAAACGCCAAAAATCCATTATCTCTATGATGGAAAAATGCAGCCATTAACAGAGATATACAAGAAAAACAAAAAACGCAGGGGTAGATCCAAGTATCTTCTTTCTGTTGAAGTTAGCCTTATAAAGGATGGCCACTCCATCCCTGCCCGTATTGTATATGTTCGAAACAGAAATAAGAGGAAAGATTACTTAGCTCTTATTACAACCGATATGAGTATTAGTGAAGAAGAAATCATCCGTATCTACGGAAAACGCTGGGATATCGAGGTATTCTTCAAAGTGTGTAAATCCTACTTAAAGTTGGGCAAGGGCTGTAACTCCTTATCCTATGATGCAATGACAGCGCATGTGGCAATTGTATTTACCAGATATATGATGCTAGCTGTAGAGAATCGTCAAAAATCTGACATACGAACGTTAGGAGAATTATTTTACTACATATCGGATGAGATGTCCGATATTACATGGATTCAAGCCTTTCACCTGTTGATGCAGGTATTCTTGGATACAATAACAGACAAGCTGTCATTAACTTCCGAACAGTTGGACCGACTGATGGAAGCGTTTATGGCTGCGCTCCCAAAAGAACTAAAGATAAGATTACAATTATGCGCATGAAGCTAGAAATCTTGATACTTTTTTGATGACAAATATTGAGTTTTCAAGGTGCGTAGTCAATTATTTATGTGCGAAGTTTTAGTATGTAAGTCTACTGGGTTAGTAGAAGTACAGGACAAAGATAGCACGGTGATTATTAGCGTAATATAATCATATAACTTTGAGACCTTATAACAAATTAAAAATAAATTAGATTATGAATTCATCATATCAGAAAAAGAAAAAAAAGCTGTTGCTAGGCTAGATTAACTAGTTTTGCAACAGCTCTTTTTGCATGAAATGCTCGGTATTCATGTCCCCATCTGCTTTCTTTTTTTATTTAATTCACTAGCTACTTTTAGATATTGTCTATTGAGTTCCTCCTTCTCCTCTTCATCTATGGTCTGATCAAGTTTTCCTCCTAAGTATGCTAGTTCAAGCTCCAGTTTCATAATGCTTTCTGCAATATCCCTGTGCTGTTTTTCTTTTTCCTGTTCTATCTTCCCCTTTCTAGATTTAGACAGATAGTATTCATAGTTGCCTTCAAATACGCGAAGTTTTTTGTTCTCTATTAGAAATATTCTGTTGGCTAACCGGTTTATAAAATACCTGTCATGGGAGACAAATATAATACTGCCCTGAAACTCTTCCAAAGCCTCTTCAACTTTTTCCTTGGATTGGATGTCCATATAGTTGGTAGGCTCATCTAGTACTAATAGATTGGCACCAGATAATATAAGCTTGGCAAAGGTTACCCTTCCCTTTTCCCCCGTACTTAAATTACCAATCTTTTTAAAGACAGCATCGCCTCTAAAGAGCAGGCAGGCAAGTAGCAGCCTAGTCTCTTGAAGGGTGGCGCCTTCTTTTAGTACATCATCCAATATAGTGGCCTCGTAATCCAGATTTTCAAGTTCCTGAGAGAAATAGCCTATATTAACCGATGGATTTATCTTAAGACTTCCACTATAATCCTCATAAATTCCGCATATAGTCTTTAGGAGGGTAGTCTTTCCAGATCCATTGGCACCAATAACTGCAATCCTATCCCCTCGCTCTACATTGAAGGATATATCCTTAAGAACTTGATTTTCACCAAAGCTTTTGCCGATATTCTTTCCCTGAATAAGAAACCTAGGAAATTTTCTGCCCATAATATTCTTGTTAATAACATCAAAAGCAGGTGATATCTCCTTCCTGGGTTTCTCTATTTTTTCCTTCTCCAGACGTTCTAATTGAGTTTTTTTTGCTTTCAAAGTACTAGCATGTTTCTTTGCCCTTGCTCTTAGATAATCATTTTGCCCTGCTGATTTATGGGCCTTATGATACCAGTTTTCCCTATTACTTATCACTGCTTTTAACTGCTGAATTTTTGTTTGTTGTTTGTGATACTCTTTGGTAATATTCTTTGTCTCAATTTCTTTTTGAAGCTTATAATTGGTATAGTTACCCTGATAAACCTTTAATTCACCAGGAGTTAATTCCCATATTGTATTTACTACATTATCCAAAAAGAAACGGTCATGGGATACTATTAGCATAGGCTTATCAAGGCTTTTGATAAAGTCCTCTAGCCATTCATAGCTTTCCATATCCAGATGGTTTGTAGGTTCATCTAGGACCAGGAAATCAAAATCGCATACAAACATTCTTGAAAGAACCAGCTTGGTTTTTTCACCACCACTAAGATTTATTGCTTGCCGGTTCCACAGCTCTTCCCCTAAACCTACTCTATTAAGGGCTGTTTTTGCCAAGACATCAATGTCATCCACATGGTTAGAATTATTATTTCTAGCCCATTGAAAGAGAAATTTTACTATATCCTCATAGACATAAAGGCCTTTATCAAACTTCGGATTTTGGGGCAAGTATAGAGTTTTAATATAGGTAGGAGAATAGCTTATTTCTCCAGCATCTCCCTCTTCCCCACCTGTCAAAATCTTAACTAAAGTTGTCTTTCCCACACCATTGGCACCAATTAATCCAATTTTATCTCCATCAGTTATTTGACCCTTAATATTTTCCAATATAATTTTTCCCTCATAACCTTTAGAAAGGCCTGAAAAACTTAAATTCATAACATCACTCCCCGAATTAACTGTTTTGCTCAGGGGAATGATAGAAAAACAAAAACTGCAGCAAACACATCAAGCGTTATACTGCAGTTTATATGCCAATTATATATTAATAAAGCTTAATAAAATAATAAGCATTATTACATTGTTAGCATTTTAAAGAATCAATTAAATATAAAACCCGCCTGAAAGTGTTTTTAACTATCATTCCCCAAAAAGAGCATACTCCACCTAGGATGGCCATGCCATTTTTAAGGAATTATTAAATTTACTAGTTAAAAAACACTTTCCTCATCTTGCACCTCATAATCTCATTCTAAATTATTATACGTGTCTCTATATTATTATACTCATCATTATTCTTAATGACAAGTTTTTTTGGGATTGTACTATAACTTTTCATTTGGTAGAATCAATTACAAATATGTAAAGGTAGGTTTATAGTATGGGACATGCATTTTATTACAATACTCCTATAGGCCAGATAATGATTGGGGAAAAGGATAATAAAATTACCCACCTTCTATTTGACGGAAATTCTATCCCTTCTGGCTATATCATAAAAGAGACTCCAATTTTAGCCGAGGGCAATAAACAACTCCAGGAATATTTCAAGGGTCAGCGCAAAGAATTCAAGCTTGAACTTAATCCTTGTGGTACAGAATTTATGAAAAAAGTGTGGGAAAGCCTTCGAAAAATTCCGTATGGAGAAACCAGAAGCTACAAGGACATTGCCATATCCATAGGCCATGACAAGGCCTACAGGGCCGTAGGCCTTGCTAATAACAGAAACCCTATAGCCATAATCATACCTTGTCACCGAGTTATTGGTGCTAATGGAAGTCTGGTAGGCTACGGAGGAGGCCTGGATATTAAGACTTTCCTATTAGACTTGGAAAGAACACATAAATAAGAACAAATACAGTCTAAATCCTTCCTTATATCCTGGTTATAATATTTTTATATAATTGAATCCCATAAAGAAGTATTTCTTCGTCAAAATTAAAGCGGTTGTTGTGCAGGGGATGAATGTATCCCTTGGCTTCATTGTAACAGCCTAAAAACATAAAGACTCCCGGCACTTCCCTTTGATAGTAAGAAAAATCTTCAGCTATCATTAGGGGCTTTGCTTCCATATATTGCTCTTTAGGCAGTATATTTATTAACTTCTGAGTCCACTCCTCATGATTTATAACAGGGGGATAGTACACCCCTTCATTGTAGCTGCTCTTTACTCCATGGGATTTTTCCATGCCTTCCAATAGATCAAGAACTTTGCCTTTAATGATTTGATATAGCTCATCACTAAAGGTTCTTACAGTACATTCTAGAGTCACCCGTTCAGCAAGGATGTTTCTAGTATCCCCTCCATATATTCTACCAATAGAAAATACAGCTTCCTGCGATGAATCTATAGTACGTGAAATAATGGATTGAAGGGCGTTAATAAAATGTGCAGCTGCTACTATGGTGTCCACTCCCTTGTGGGGTATAGCACAATGGGCGCTCTTGCCCATCAGTTCTATATCTACCTCGCAGGTTTGAGCCATAAGGGGGCCAGCCTTTACCCCTATCTTGCCTTGGGGGATATCAGGTAGTACATGAAGGCCAAATATGGCATCAACTTTGGGAGCGTCTAGTAGGCCCTCTTTTATCATGGGCAGAGCTCCACCTTCTCTTTCTTCATCCGGCTGAAATACCAGTACAATATTATCATCAATATTGTCCTTGTTTTGTGAAAGCCATTGGGCAAAGCCTAATAGAATGGCCATATGGCCATCATGGCCACAAGCATGCATAAAACCTTTCCTTTTGGATGCAAACTCCAAACCAGTCTTCTCCTCTATGGCAAGAGCATCCATATCAGCCCTAAAGGCTAAAGTTCTAGCACCTACCTTCCCTCTCATTACTGCTTTTATTCCAGTACCTGCCAATAAACTAACCTCATCAAAACCATATTTATTGAGCTGTTCTAATATATAATCCCTGGTTTTATATACCTCAAAACCTATCTCAGGATGACTATGGAGCCATCGTCTATGGGCAATAACCTCTTTCTCTAAAGCTAAAATATCCTTATCAAGTGATACCATTTTTCTCCCCACCTTATATCGCGTTGTCCTTTTCATTAATAATATCCATTTTACCCTCATCAATCAATAGAATCTATTAATATTATGTCAGTTCCAAATGCAGTAAATACCCCACTTATAAGTAGTTATTGCATGCAGAAAATCAATTTGCACAATAGGTTAATTTAATATAGGTTTCATTTATCAGTTGCAAAAATAGTAATTTTTCATGTTTTTGAATTATATAAAGTATATTTCCATCATTTTTGTTGTTGATAAAATTTTATAAATTACCCTTGCATTATTATACGTCAAATTGTATAATTATTAAAAATATTATACAGTTAATTTTGTATATTGTAAGGAGCGTTATTCAAATGATTAAGGTAAGTGTTATAGGGGCAACTGGTTATGGTGGAATAGAACTGGTCAGACTTTTAACCTCCCACCCTAATGTAGATATATATAAGCTAGTATCGCATAGTTATGCAGGCAAAAAATTAGCTGATATCTATCCTAATTTCACGGCTTATGAAGATATTAGCCTATGCAGTTTAGATGTAGAGAAAATAGCAGAGGGCAGCGATATTGTCTTTACCAGCCTGCCTCATGGTACTTCTTCAGAGATCATCCCCCTTCTATATGAAAAAGGGGTTCGAATTATAGATCTTAGTGGGGATTTTCGCTATATGTCTCCTGAAGTTTTTGAGAAATGGTATGGATACAAGCATACCCATCCGGAGCTTTTAGATGAATCTGTCTATGGTCTGCCTGAACTTCATAAAGAAGATATTAAAAAGGCCAAGTTGGTAGGCAATCCAGGCTGCTATCCAACAAGTGCTATCCTTGCCCTTGCTCCACTGATAGCTAATAAGCTTATTGACCTTAACTCTATAATAATAGACGCTAAATCTGGTGCTACAGGGGCAGGGCGGGCTACTACAGTAGACTTAAACTTCTGCGAAGTTAATGAAAACATGAAGGCCTATAAGATAGCCACTCACCGCCATACTTCGGAGATAGAACAGGAGCTGAGTTTACTTGCCGGGAAGGATGTAACTCTGTCCTTTACTCCCCATCTTATGCCCATTAAGCGGGGTATACTTAGCACCATGTATGCTAGCTTGTTAAATACTTTATCCTTTGATGATGTATATGCCTTATACAAGGAATTTTACAAAGGGGCGCCCTTTGTATCCATATATCCAGAAGGCAAGTTCCCTGAAGTCAAGTATGTAAATGGATCCAACCAATGTCATATAGGATTTGCCATAGACAACCGTACCAATAGAATTATCCTGGTATCTGCCATAGACAATCTTGTAAAGGGTGCAGGCGGCCAGGCTATACAGAACATGAATTTAATGTTTGGGCTAGAGGAAACCACAGGGCTGCCTCAGATTGGCTGGTATCTATAGACCATAATTGGAAGGAGAAAGCTTTTATGAATACGCTGATTTATAAAGCAAATATCTTGGTGGAGGCCCTGCCCTATATACAGAAGCTTAGGGGAAAAACCATAGTTATAAAATATGGCGGCAATGCCATGGTGGATGAGGACATCACGAAAACTATTATGCAGGATATAACCCTATTAAAATACGTAGGAGTGAATCCTGTAGTGGTTCACGGCGGTGGGCCTAAGATAAGCGAAACTTTAGATGTCATGAATATTAAATCGGAATTTTACAAGGGGCTTAGGATTACTAACAAGGATGCTATAGATGTAGTACAAATGGTACTGGCCGGGTCTATAAACAAGGACATTGTAGCCCAAATCAATTGTTTAGGAGGCAAGGCCATTGGTCTATGCGGAAAAGATGGCAACCTAATCCTGGCTGAGAAAAAGAAAAACATAGAGAATGTGGATCTTGGCTATGTAGGAGAGATAAAAAAAATCAACAGTAAAATGATTGAACTTTTGGCTCAGGACGAATATATACCTGTAATCGCCCCTATTGGAACTGATTCAGAGGGACAAAGTTACAACATAAACGCCGATACAGCAGCAGGTGAAATAGCTGCGGCCTTAAAAGCCGAAAAGCTTATTTTCCTTACGGATATAGATGGAATCTATCTAGATCCCAAAGATCCAAACTCGCTACTATCAGTTATTTCAATAGGCGAAATATACGAGCTTATGGATAAAGGCATTATATCAGGGGGCATGATTCCCAAGGTTCTTGGCTGTATCAAAGCCCTCCAGCAAGGAGTCAATAGAACCCATATATTAAATGGCACCATTCCCCATCCTATACTCCTTGAAATATTTACCGATAAGGGTATAGGCACCATGGTGGTAAAGGAGGAAACTAACAATGGACTATAAGGAAATCAAAGAGCTGGATGAAAAATATTATTTTAATACTTTTGGTTCCAGGCTGCCTGTAGCCTTTGAATGGGGTGAAGGGTCTACTCTCTATGACAGCCAAGGCCAAAAGTATATGGATTTTGTCGCAGGGATTGCGGTAAATACCCTAGGCTACAATCACCCTGCTCTGAAAGAGGCAATAGCAAAGCAGGTGGAAAAACTACTGCACTGTTCCAACCTCTTTTATATAGAATCCCAGGCTCAGCTGGCAAAGACATTGGTGGAAAACAGCTGCGGGGATAAGGTGTTTCTTTGCAATAGCGGTGCCGAAGCCAATGAAGGTGCTATTAAACTGGCTAGAAAGTACTTTTATGCTAAGAATCTTTATAAATACGAAATTATAACTACTCTAAACTCCTTCCACGGCAGGACCATGGCTACTCTGGCGGCTACTGGACAGGAAAAATATCAAAAGCCTTTTGAGCCCTTGCCCACAGGCTTTGTTCATGTGCCCTTTAATGATATTGAAGCGGTAGAAAAGGCAGTCTCTTATAAAACCTGTGCCGTCATGGTGGAGCCTATACAAGGAGAGGGGGGCGTTATACCAGCTACAGCCCAATATATGAAGGCTTTGAGAAAGCTTTGTGATGATAAAGGAATTCTACTAATCTTTGATGAGGTGCAAACTGGTATCGGTAGAACTGGCAAACTATTTGGTTATGAGCATTATGATGTAGAGCCGGATATCTTCACCCTAGCAAAAGGATTGGGTGGCGGTGTTCCTATAGGCGCTGTCGTAGCAAAGGATTTTGTTGCCTCAGCAATGGAGCCAGGAGATCATGGAAGCACCTTTGGAGGTAATCCTCTAGCCTGTTCAGCTGCTTTAGCAGTGTTGTCATCAGTCCTAAAAGAAGGCTTTTTGGAAAATGTAAAGGCTGTAGGTGAGTATTTTAAAAATCAGCTTCTAGAACTTAAGGAAAAATTCCCTTTCATAAGAGAGGTCCGTGGAAAAGGCCTTATGCTAGGCTTGGAGTTAGAGGATACCATTTCCGGAAAAGAGATAGTTTTAGACATGCTAAATAAAGGCTTTATTATAAATTGCACCGGTAACAACACCTTAAGATTTGTGCCTCCCCTCATTATTGAGAAGGAGGACATTGATGCACTAGTTGAAAATCTGAAAAATTCCTTAGTCAAGGAGAGTAGCAATGCCTAAACTAAAAAATATAAAAAAAGTACTAGTCATCGGTTCAGGACCTATTGTCATCGGTCAGGCAGCGGAATTTGATTATTCCGGAACCCAAGCTTGCAAGGCCTTGCGCGAAGAAGGTGTGGAAGTAGTACTAATAAACAGCAATCCAGCCACCATAATGACTGATTTGGATACTGCCGACAAGGTATATATTGAACCCTTGACTTTAGATATAGTCTCAAAAATCCTGTATATAGAAAAACCTGATGGTATTTTGGCCACTTTGGGTGGGCAAACAGGGTTAAATCTAGCTATGCAACTAGCCGATAGTGGACTTTTAGATGAGCTAAATATTAAACTCCTGGGCACCAGCCTTTCCTCCATTAAAAAGGCGGAAGACAGGCAGCTATTTAAGGAAACCATGAAAAGCATAGGAGAAAAGGTGGCCCAAAGCTCAATTGCCAGTAGCTATGAAGAGGCTGTAGAATTTGCTAAAGAAATAGGTTTTCCCATTATAATCCGCCCCGCTTTTACCTTAGGGGGAACCGGCGGGGGTATAGCTCACAATATGGATGAATTTAAGGAGATTGTCTCTAAAGGCCTAAAGAACAGCATAATCCATCAAGTATTGTTAGAGGAAAGTGTAGCCGGCTGGAAGGAGATAGAATACGAGGTCATAAGGGATAATGAAGACAATTGTATGGTAATATGCAACATGGAAAATCTAGACCCTGTAGGTATCCATACAGGAGATAGCATAGTTGTAGTTCCAACCCAGACCCTATCTTCCTATCAAGAGGAAATGCTCCATAATGCAGCCATAAAAATCATCAGAACTTTGGATATAAAGGGCGGATGTAATATTCAGTTTGCCCTACATCCCACTAAAAACGACTATGTAGTTATAGAAGTTAATCCCAGGGTTAGCCGCTCTAGTGCCCTGGCCTCAAAAGCCACAGGTTTTCCCATAGCTAAAGTGACCAGCAAAATCGCTATAGGATTCAATCTAAAGGAACTAAATTGCTATAAACCTACTATAAATTATGTTGTCACCAAAGTTCCCCGCTGGCCCTTTGATAAATTTACCTCCGCTTCCCGTACTCTAGGCACACAGATGAAAGCTACGGGAGAAGTTATGGCTATTGGCAGCAACTTTGAGGAATCCCTTCTAAAGGCCATTGACTCCTTAGATATTAGCTTAAACTACCATATAGGTATGGAAAAGATTGGCCGCTGGGATGATATCACTTTAGAAAACTCCCTAAAGAATCCCGACGATGAGCGCATATTTGCAGTATCGGAAGCCTTAAGAAGGGGATATAGTATAGATGAAATTCACAACATTACAAAGATCGATAAGTATTTTATTAGAAAGCTTAAGAACATAACGGATCTTAGTGAAAAACTTAAATCCTTACCTTTAAAGAGCTTGACTAAAGAATTACTCCTAGAATGCAAAAAGTATGGATTTGGCAACAGCTATATCGCCCACTTGATGAAGACTGAAGAAAAGGTTATCAAAGAGCTGTGTGATAACTATGGGATAAGGCCCTCTTACCAAGGCATCAATGCTTGGAGTGAAAAATCCCAGGCAGCAGCACCCCCGTATTTCTATTCTTGCTATGATTGCAGTGAGGATATTATCTCACCTTCCTCCAGACCTAAGGTGGTAGTGCTAGGTTCTGGTCCTATACGCATTGGCCAGGGGATAGAGTTTGATTACTGTAGTGTTCATTCGGTAAAGGCTCTTAGGGAAATGGGCTATGAGGCCATAATAATCAACAGTAATCCTGAGACTGTAAGTACAGATTTTGATACTGCTGATGTCCTATATTTTGAGCCTCTTACCTATGAATGCGTTATGGATATACTGCGAAGAGAGCAGCCTTTAGGGGTAATAGTCCAGTTTGGGGGTCAGACAGCTATAAATCTGGCTTCTCCTCTAGCCCAATCCGGAATAAAGATTCTAGGTACTTCTGTGGAAAATATGGATAGAGCTGAAGACAGGGATAAGTTCCTGCAGGTTTTAACTCGTTTAGGTATCCCCCTGCCTCCTGGAAATACCGCTTATTCCTTGGAAGAGGCTATGAGCATAGCCCAGGATATTGGATACCCTGTCCTAGTTCGTCCTTCATACGTATTAGGAGGCAGGGCCATGGAAATCATATATAGCCCTCAAGAGCTGGCTAACTATATGGAAGGAGCAATTCAAGCATCAGGTCAGCATCCTGTTCTGGTAGATAAATATATCGTAGGCAAGGAAGTAGAAATTGACGGCATAAGCGATGGCCGTGATGTAGTTATACCGGGCATTATGGAACATATAGAAAAAGCGGGTGTCCATTCAGGAGATAGTTTCTCTGTCTATCCACCCCAAACTTTGAGCCAGGGCATAAAGGAAAAAATCCTGGATTATTCCATTAGGATAGCCCGGGAGTTAAATATAAAAGGTTTATTCAATATCCAATTTGTTATTGATGAGAAGGATAATCTATACGTGCTTGAAGTTAATCCCAGAGCCAGCCGTACGGTTCCTATCTTTAGCAAGATAACGGGTATACCTATGGTGGGCTTGGCTACTAGAGTAATGATGGGTGAAAGCTTAAAGGCTTTGGGATATGCTACAGGAATGCTTCCCGAATCAACTTTGGTAACTGTCAAAGGACCGGTTTTCTCCTTTTCTAAGCTGGCCGAAGTAGACACCTTTTTAGGTCCTGAAATGAAATCTACGGGGGAAGTAATGGGTACTGATATCTCCTATACCAAGGCCATGCAAAAGGCTATGATGGCATCAGGAATGATGCTGCCCAAATCAGGCAATATATTATTTTCCCTAGCTCATAGGGATAAGGAGAAAGCTCTGTCCATAGCACGTAGCCTTCAACAAAGGGGTTACCATATCTTAGCAACAAATCATACCTGGGAGTATTTTCGCAGTCATGGATTAACAGCCCAAAGAGTCGAGAAAGCAGATGCCTTGGAATTACTGCAAAGAAATAAAATTCATGGAATTATAAATACTCCTACCCTAGGCAAGGTAAGTACACGGTTTGGTTTTCTCCTAAGGAGAAAGGCTATGGAATACAATATTCCCTGCATAACCTCATTAGATACAGCTCAGGCTATGCTAAAAGTACTTGAAGATAACAGCCCGGTAAATATCTTCTCTTTAGATCAGTATTCTACTAATTATGTATAGATAAAGGAGCAATGTATTATCATGGATTTATATAACTATACTCCACAAAATCCTTTTAAAAAGAAACATCTTTTATCTCTAAAAGATTATTCTGCAGATGAAATATATCAAATTATTAGCTTAGCCTTAAAACTCAAAAGTGAATATAAAAAGGGTATCCCCCATCCCCTCCTTAAAGGCAAAGCATTGGGTATGATCTTTGCTAAATCCTCTACTAGAACCCGAGTATCATTTGAGATTGGAATTCATCAATTAGGTGGGTATGGCCTGTTTCTAAACTCTTCTGATATTCAGCTAGGGAGAGGGGAAACCATAAAGGATACCGCCAAAGTCCTGTCCAGATATCTAGACGGGATTATGATCCGTACCTTTGACCAGGAGGACGTAGAAGACCTGGCAAAGTATAGTTCCATTCCAGTTATCAATGGATTAACTGATTTATTTCATCCCTGCCAAATACTGGCTGACCTTATGACCATCTATGAAGTTAAGGGTAAGCTCAAGGGCTTAAAGCTTGCCTATATAGGGGATGGCAATAATGTAGCCCACTCCCTACTGCTGGGATGTTCTATTGTAGGCATGGATATATCCATAGCTTGCCCAGCAGGATATGAACCTAATGAAAAAATAGTTGAACTTGCACAAAATAACAGTTTAACTTCTGGCTCACAAGTATGTATTACCCATGATCCCAGCGAAGCAGCTACAGAAGCAGATATAGTCTATACCGACGTATGGGCCAGCATGGGGCAAGAAAAGGAAGCCCAGCAGCGCATTAAGGCTTTTGCTAGCTATCAGGTTAACGCTGAACTTTTCAGTCTAGCCAATGATAATGCCATCTTCCTCCACTGCCTCCCCGCTCATAGGGGTGAAGAAGTAACCGAGGAAGTAATTGACGGACCCCAGTCTTTTATATACCACCAGGCGGAAAATCGCCTTCATGCTCAAAAAGCCGTTATGGTACTACTTATGGGCAATAACCTTTAATATGTTGATTAAAATAAAGGAGAATAGATATGAAGGTTATCATAAAAAAAGCTACCAAGGCTGATATTCCATCCATTCACAAAATAACCATAGAGGCCTTTCAAAAATATGCCCTTGACCTGGGCTTGCCTGATCAGGTTAAAGCCTTAAAGGAAACCTATGAGTCCATTGAAAAGGATTTAGAAAAAAAGATAGTGCTAGTGGCTTGGCTAGGTACAGAAATAGTAGGTTCTATACGTTGCGAAATCCTCCCCCCTGGAGATGTGGGCTATATAAGCAGGTTTGCCGTCAAGCCTGAAGTGCAAAATATGGGGGTTGGTAAGGCCTTGATGTGTGCCATTGAAAAAGAAGCAGTAAAGCGAGGGGTCTGCCTCCTTACCCTCCATACTGCTTCTAAAATGGCACCTCTAGTAAGGTTTTATTATGGCATGGGATATTATATCCATTCCACTACTACGGACAGGGGGTATATTAGAGCCTATTTTTGCAAGGAGTTAGAAGTAAATAAAAACGCGGTAGATATAAATTATAACCATGGGACATCACCTTAAATCAGCATCCCATGGTTTTTTTATTCTGGCAGTCACTTTCATCTTAATTATTATTGATATTATTCTCCTTTGGTTTTTAAAGTAACTACTACTACTTCCGGTCTATTAAAAATTCTTATGGGAATAATACTGTTACCCAAACCCCTGCTTACAAACATGGTAGAAATACCTTTACTATAACTGCCACTTGTATATTTAGGAAATAATCCCTGATCTGGAGCAACTAATCCTCCTATAAAAGGAATTCTAAACTGTCCTCCATGTGCATGTCCTGTAAAGATTAAATTCATGTTGCTTTCACAATACAGGTCAAAAAGCTCAGGTCTATGGGAAAGTAATATTTTAAAGCCTTTGTAATGACAATATTTTTCAAGTTGTTCTTTCATGGCTGATGTGTCTGTACCTTCCATATAGCTGGATGTTAGAAAATCTGGATCCTTTACACCAAATATAAGTATTGAGCTATTCTCTATAGATAGCTTCATTACATCATCGTCGAGAATATGTACACCAGCATCCTTTAAGCTATGTACTATAGTTTCATACTTACCTGACCATGCTTCATGATTACCTGAAACATAAAATACAGGTGCAATATCCACAGCTCCCTCTACAAAGGTCATAGCCCTATCCAAATTGAACCTACGTCTGTCAATTAAATCCCCTGTAATCACGATAACATCAGGAGCCACACTTTTAAGTTTTCTTAAAATGTTCTTCTGTCCTTTCCCAAACTCCTTATTATGTAAATCCGATATATGAGCTATTTTAAAATTATTAAATACCTCAGGTATCTTTGAGTTAATATAATCAGATTCCGTAATAATTATGCTATTGTTTTGCCATAAGCAAAATACGATAATGCTAAAAATTACAATTATAAGTACAATCATTTTAAATTTTGATAACAATTTATAATCATACGCCTCCAAAAGTTATTTTAATGTTCCCTACATTTATTTTATAAGCTTATTTTATAAGCTGCTTCATTTATATAATTAGCTATCCATAACTAACTCTTCCAAATAATATCCATGCAATTAGAATTAATCTGAAGGCTTCCCAATATGTAATCTCTGCTAGTTTAAACATTCTAGGCATAGTGATATTCCAAAGATACTTTAGTAATAATGATCCCAGAAATAAAAACGTAGCATAAGCTAGAACTATCACAAGCATCAGGAGCTTTCACCTCCTATATTATACAAGAGTTAATCAACGTTGAAATGTTTTTTAATAGGTCAGTTCTATTGGCATAATAATGGAATATAATAGGATTGTTTGCATACCATCTCTTCACTTTCTTCACAATAGATTCCCTGCGTCTTTTTCATTTTAATGCAAAGTCTTTATTAAAAGCTAAACTCTACCTACCGAATAATATCCAGACAATGAGAATTAGCCTAAAGGCTTCCCAGTATGTAATCTCTGGCAGTTTGAATATTTTGGTCATAGTAATGTTCCAAAGATACTTAAGTACCAGGGAACCCAAAAACAACAGACCTATAAAAATTAAGGCTAAATTGAGATAGGGAAGAAACAAACTAGCGTTATCAACTAATGAAAATCCCTCCCTTTCCACATATGTGTCTATAATACCGCGCATCACGGCTCTTCACCTCCTAGATATCCTCTAGATTATTTATATACGTTATTTCTATGTTTATAACATTTTTCCTTCTAATTTTATGAAACATTCTTATAAATATTAATAAATTCTTTATATTTATAAAAAGCATATTGCTGGTATTACTAAATAATAATATATTTAAAGCCCTTCAGCATATGCCGAAAGGCCAAAAAATTATGGTAGTGCCTATTCTTATGACAAATTATTCTATTTCATCCACAAAAAGGGCAGGTATTCCTATCCTGTACATAATGATTGATGCTGTAAATTTGACCGTAGTTTACGTATTTAAAATAAGTTCCTTCTGGTAAAAACTCCACTCTTGTGGTTTTTATTGGACTTGCCATTTAATTACCCCCTGCATTTGTTACACAGCCCAACTAGCATTATGTTTACATCATAAATCTCTAAATCATTTATATTTTCAATAGCTCTGTTTAATTTTATATACTCTATAGCCACTTTCCTTTCATCGATATCTATTATATCATTGCAGTTTAAACACTGGAAATGAAGGTGCAGCGGCTTTTTGCTATAAATCTTTAGTTCATAATGACTTACTCCATCTACTACAATTTCCTTTATTATACCCATACTGGTAAATATCTTTACGTTCCTATATACTGTGGCAATACCAATGTTAAAGTTTTTAAGCCTATTATATATATCCTCGGCCGTCAAATGCCCTTTTGTAATGAAAAACTGTTCCAGTATCAACTTTCTTTGTTTTGTCATCCTGAATCCTTTTTTCTCTACCAGCCTTTTAACAAGGAGTAAGTCATCTTTTATTAGAGCATTATTTATTGCGCTGCTCATAATAACACCTCTTTATTTTATTCATGGCACCGCCCTTCAAACTCATGCTCCCCACACACAGCCCCCGAGGATTTTAGCTCACTCTTTAAATACTGCTGGATAACATCATCACAATTGCCTTCTACGCCTACAATTACTTCTATATTATTTTGTGCAAATAACTGCTGGGCTGTTTGCCCCATACCACCAGAAATAACAAGATCTACACCTAAGTTTTTTAGAAAATCTGGCAAAAATCCTGGTCTATGCCCTGGATTTTCCTTAAAATATTTCCTTACCACCTTATCTTTATCAATCTTATAAAAGGTAAAACCTTCACAGTGTCCAAAATGTTCACTTACATATTCACCCTGGCTTGCAACTGCAATTTTCATTAATTCACCCATCCTTTATATTCGGAGTTATTGGCATATGTCAATTATATTGTACATCCATATTATGTTATTGTCAAATGTCATTTATTCATAATTATAAAAATAAAACCTGAAAGCAAAATTTTGCCCTCAGGTTTTTACAGAATCCATTTTTTCTCTATATTTCTTTTACATAGATAAAAGAGTACAATGATAAACAATAGCATGATAGCAAAACTAAGCAGGATGTTAAAACTCGAACTATGTATAATTGCGCTATTAAGCATATCCGCCCCGTAAGTTAGAGGTAAGCAAAATGAAATGGGCTTTAATATAGCGGGCAATTTATCAATGGGTATAAATAAACCGCATAAAAATAACATGGGAAATCTGAAAAAGTTAGATAAGGTTTGAGCTTCAAATACCTCTCTTACAGATACAGCAACTAGTAAACCTAGTAAAGCGGAAGTAATGGCTATTAAAACCACTGCAACAAGGGCAATCCCCCAACTAATGCCCCTTGAATCTACTAGAAAGGCGGCAAAAATAACTGGTACAAAGGCGTTGACTATTCCAAATAAAATTGCTCCAAGTATTTTTGCTGAAACTAATATACTTATACTAATTGGCGCCAATAATAACCTGTCAAAGGATTTGCTTCTTTTTTCAAATGTGATGGTAACGGCTAGCATGGATGTAGTCCCAAACAATATGCTCATGGCCATTAAGCCTGGCAGTAACTCTACAATCCCTACATCTCCCGACGAGCGAATAAGCTGCATCAAGGTCCAAGAAAGGGGAAAAATAATTCCCCAGCTAATGTTTGGTGGCTTTAAATAATAGTTCTTAATATCTTTCTTTAGAATATTCCAGAATGCAATTAAAGTTTCCATTATACTAACTCACCTTTTCTTTTTCCAATTTTGAAACATCAATTCCTGTTATTCTAACAAATACATCTTCCAGGGACGGCTTTATTGCCTTAGCCTCAAATACTGAAATTCCTTGGCTATCCAGCATTTGAAGAATGGGGGATAAGGGTATGGGACCCTTAGAAACAATTATACAAGAATTTTGTTCCAAAACTTCTATCTTACAGTTTAAAAAGTTTCTTTCTAACTCTTCCCTTACTCCTTTTAATTCCTTTATATTGCTTCCCAGCTGCAGCTTAATTTTGTATTCCTTCTCTACGCTTTCCATTAGCTCCGCTACTGTTCCAACCTTTACAATCTCACCATTTACAATAAATGCAATCCTACCACATATTCGTTCTGCCTCTTCAATATAATGGGTGGTCATTAAGATAGTTCTGCCTTGTTTTTTTAGGCTTAATATGAGATCCCTTATTTGCCTTGTGCTTTCCACATCTATGCCTGTTGTTGGCTCATCTAAAAACAAAATTTTAGGATCATGAATAAGCCCGGCAGCTATTGTAAGCCTTCGCTTCATTCCCTTTGAATAGGTCCTAAAAGGCCGTTTTGCAGCATCAGTTAAACCAAATTGTTTCAATAACTCCATTGCCCGCCTTTCCCGTTCTTTTTTGCCTATTCCATAAAGGGAAGCACAAAAGCAAAGATTATCAAACCCACTCATTTCACCGTATAAATTGTTTTCGTCAGGAATAACACCTATAATCCTCTGAACCTTTTTAATATCTTTTATGGCATCCATTCCATCAATCATAATATTTCCTCCGGAAGGCCTTGACAGTCCTATTAACATATTTATAGTTGAAGTCTTACCTGCACCATTAGGGCCTAACAATCCAAATATTTCACCCTGTTTTATGCTAAAACTAATCCCTTTAACTGCCTGTAAATTGCCATATGCTTTCTTAAGATTTGTGACTTTTACAATTTCCATGTTCCCTTACACCACCTTTCTCCCTATCCTGGTTATGACAAAAAGACTTAGCTTGAGCTGCATGACAAACTTGCCGCTTAATTGCAGCCAGCTCTTTAATCTCTATAGCCAGCTTTTGCAGCATATCACGGTTTACATCATAATGCATATAATAACCTTTTCTTGCTCCTACAATAAGATTTGCCTCTTTTAAGACCTTGATATGCTGTGATATGGCGGATTCCGTTATTCCAAGTTTTTTTGATAATGCTCTTACGCAATAGTTATGGTGTAAGAGTAATTTAAGTATTTTAAATCTAGTTTCATCTGCCATGGCTTTAAGCACTTTGGTTATTTCCATAACAGTCCTCCATATATTTAATTAAGTAGTTACTTAATTAAATATATGGCATTTTTTTGATTAAGTCAATACTTAATTAAAATCTTATAAAAATAAAACAGGTGACCTTAGGTCACCTGTTTTCCTCTGCCAGCCGCTTCTAAGACTGTGCCAAAAATCTTGGATGATCTACTTCTGTGTACTGTAAAACAGCAAATATGCAAATTTTCCCTTTCTTATAAGCTGTCTCAGCCAATTCCCCCTAATATATCAATATGCATGAAGTATACAGTTAGATTATATAATTATGGATTTAGTGGATAAGGTGTTATACACTTTCTAAATATTTTTCAATAAGCTTATTTATCCTCTCACTTAATCTTAACAGTTCTAAACTACTAAGTGAATTATTTCTTTCCATCTCTCTTCTATCTAATTCTATTCTCAATTCGGCAATCTGCTTCATTAAGTTATACATCTTTATTTTTCGGTCTTTTTTTATTTCCTTTTCTTTATATAAATGCTTATCTGCCCTTTTTATCATTTCCTCTAGGTCTACTAAGTTCTGGTTATGGGCTACTCCCACACTGACTTGAATATTCAACTTTTCCTCTAAGGCTCTTCTGTTAATATCCTTGCGGATTCTCTCTATTACTTTGTCAGCGGTATCTTGTTTATTATTAGGAAGTAAAACTATAAATTCATCACCACCGTAGCGTATTCCAATATCCCGATTCTCTCTTATATTATTCTTAATAGCCTGTCCAACTATCTCTATTACCCTATCCCCTGTTAAATGTCCAAATACATCATTTATGGCTTTCATGTTATCAACATCAATAATTATTAAGGAAAAATTGCAAGTTCTGGGAAATAGATTTATTTCATTTTTAATTTGCTCCCAAAAATTTCTATTATATAATCCTGTGGTAGTATCCATCAGTATTTCTTTGCAGTTTTTGCACTGGGGATGCCTTGGAGCTGCTGTAATTAGATAATAATCTTGATTTGAAATACAAACTTTATCAATTGAAATACAATAGTCATCAAGATTATATTCAATTGGTAATCCCTTATCTAATTGATCAAAAACCCTAAATTCCTTTAAATATTGACTAGCCTTTTGAATTTGAATACTGGCAAATTGTATATCATATCTATCATTAACTAATATGCGAATTGACCTGCTTATACCACCGGCTTCATTATACATTACAATTATGACCCCCAAATACTAATTTGTTACTATGCTATGGATATAATATACTAGCGACAGGTAAAGGCTTTTGCAGATTTGAATATTGATGATACGAGTACCAACAATATTGCAATTTCAAAGTATTCATTTAAACTATTTGTACCACTTTTTCGAGAAATGTAAACAAAAAAGCACACTTTTCTATAATATATTATAATAGAAAAGTGTACTCTTGACAAAACTTGTTAATTAATACCCTTTAAAATAGTCCTGAAATTCTTCCAGTAGAATCCACATCAATCTTTTCTGCTGCCGGAACTTTGGGCAAGCCTGGCATGGTCATAATATCACCAGTTAGGGCAACAATAAATCCTGCACCGGCAGATACTTTTATGCTTCTTACTGTTACTTTAAATCCTTTTGGCCATCCTAGCTTTTTAGGATCATCGGATAGGGAATATTGGGTTTTTGCCATACAGACTGGCAGGTTCCCAAATCCATACTTTTCAAGTCGGTTAATCTCTCTTGAAGCAGCAGGTGTGAATTCAGCACCCTCACCGCCATATACTTCCCGAACGATTTTCTCAATTTTCTCTTTTATTGAATCATTATCGTTATAGATAAATTTAAAATTCTTTTCTTCTTCATCAATTAATCTGATAACCTCTTTAGCTAGTTCAATACCACCTTCGCCGCCTTTTGCCCATACCTCAGACAGGGCAACATTGACGCCATATTCCCTGCACTTATCTTCAATCAGCTTAAGCTCAGCCTCTGTGTCAGTTGGAAATCTATTGATAGCTACAACGGCTGGTAATCCAAATTTTTGGGTTACATTTTCTATATGTTTAAGTAAATTAGGTATGCCTTTTTCTAGGGCATCTAAGTTTTCAATTGCTAATTCATCTTTTAAAGCACCGCCGTGATGCTTTAAAGCTCTTACTGTAGCAACTATTACTACAGCAGAAGGCTTTAATCCACCTTTCCTACATTTGATATTGAAGAATTTTTCTGCACCTAAATCGGCACCAAACCCTGCTTCTGTTACCACATAGTCAGCCAGCTTTAGGGCCATCTTTGTAGCCATTATACTATTGCAGCCATGGGCAATGTTGGCAAAAGGTCCTCCGTGTACAAATGTAGGAGTATGCTCAAGAGTTTGTACTAGATTGGGCTTCAGGGCATCCTTTAATAGAGCTGCCATAGCTCCTTCAGCTTTTAGCTGCCCGGCTGTTACAGGCTGGTCGTCCCTTGTATAGCCTACTACAATATTTCTCAATTTTTCCTTTAAATCATCAATATCTTGTGACAGGCATAAAATGGCCATGACTTCCGAGGCAACGGTAATATCAAAGCCATCTTCCCTGGGAACACCGTTTACCCTTCCATTAAGTCCGTTTACAACAAATCTAAGCTGCCTGTCATTCATGTCAACGCATCTCTTCCAGGTGATCTTTCTGGTATCTAGGTTTAACTCATTGCCCTGATATATGTGATTATCAATCATTGCTGCAAGAAGGTTGTTAGCAGCACCAATGGCATGTATATCTCCTGTAAAATGCAGATTAATATCTTCCATAGGTACTACCTGAGCATATCCTCCTCCAGCAGCTCCTCCCTTGATACCAAAAACCGGCCCCAATGAGGGCTCACGAAGGGCAATGGCAACTTTCTTTCCAAGTTTGCTTAGGGCGTCCCCAAGACCAACCGAAGTAGTAGTTTTCCCCTCTCCAGCGGGAGTAGGAGTAATTGCCGTAACTAGAATAAGTTTTCCATCCTCTTTATCTTCTAGTTCATTTAAGATATTGTAGTCTACCTTTGCCTTATACTTCCCATAGAGCTCCAAGTGATCCTCTCCGATGCCAAGTTTGGCAGCTATCTCTTCAATAGGCTTCATTTCAACACTTTGAGCGATCTCAATATCACTTTTATAAGCCATCTTTTATCCTCCCGTAGTAAATTTTCTATCCATACTCCGTATCTTTTGATCATTACCGTTTAACACAGCCAACACTTAGTACTACTAGCTTATTGTCTCAAATTTTACCATAATATGAGAGTGTGCACAACTGCATCTATATTATATCTATAAAAAAATAGAAAACTTTAACTGCAGCTATATGTAAGTAATACAAAATAGTACAATTTACATGCTTCCTATCAAAAACAAAAGAAATCCTATTATTAAGCTAATAACTGACAATCCAGCGTTTAAAATAGCAATAACAAAATTATTACCATATTCTCTAAAAGCAGAAATAATTACAAAAATGCATATTATGAACCAAATAGGCACTTTTATATTTTACGTTCCCTTTGAATAAAAATAGCAACATAAGCAGTATAACAAAAGCTATTCCTATAAAAATAAGTGAAGTTAGTCCCATAACATATTGCTCCTATCTATATTCAAACTTCTTCATCCCTTCTATATTCTAAAATATCTCCTGGCGAACAGTCCAAACCCCTACAAATTTCTCTTAGCTAGCATCACATCTAAATTAATCATAATGGCCATATTATTAAATTATATTTTCATATAATCCTTAGGTTTAGCTAAGTATAAATGACATTAAAAAAGAAAGACAGCAGTGAAAGCTATAATTATAACCATTGCTGCCACACTTAATTTTTTCATCTTTCTATGATCATTATATATATTATTAAATTAATCAAATCTAATCCCTATTTCTCTCATGAATTGCAGGAGGTTAATATATTTTATATTAAAGGCTTCACATACGTTAGGTATTTTAACTTGTTTTTTAATATTAGGCTCATATTTCTCTTGTGTAACTATTATATATCCATACGCCAATGCATGGGCACATAACCATGAGTCTGCTACGCTCGCAAACTCAGCCTTTGCTGATGCTTTATACTGTTCACTTGATTGAATAAAATTAATTATTCTAGTATAATTGGATAAAATATTTTCATCTGAAGAAGCTCTAATAATAAAATATTTTTCAGCTGTTTCAAGCCAATTAGATAATTCATCCTCATTTTCATATATTTCATCCCTGATCTTATCTATAAGAACAACTTTATTGCGGCCTTTTTCTTTAAGTTGGTTCCAGAAACTAGGCGCTATATCAAAGGGATAGTAACTCCTATTACAACTTATCAAGATATTGGCATCTAATGCATATTTTTTATTCATAATACAACAAACTCTCTTTTAGTTGTTCGTAGGTTTTCCCTTTTATTCCGCCTAGTAATCTAAAAGCATAAGTATAGCTAATTTCACCTGCTTCCGCATTTCTAATTACTGCTTTTGCAAATGTTGGACTTATTCTTGTTTTTAATGTTGTATAAAAATTCCCACCATCAGAGCTGGTCTCATTGGACTCAAAGTTTTGAACAGAATCTCTTTTTACTTGTTCTACAATTTCGCTATCTACTAGATTCATATCTTTTAGTTTTATTACTAAAGCTAATTTACTTACTTTAAAATCCTTACTTAATTCGTTTAACTGGTCCAATATGTTCTTATCTTTTTGCCAAAAACGGCTTATATGTTCTTGAGGCATTAAAAATTCTGCTGTTATACTATTTATACGTCTTTCATATCCTTTCAGTTCATCTATATCTCTATTAGAAAACACATCCTCCTGCTCAAATAATACATGTATATACTCATGAATTAAAGAAAAAATCTTCCCAGCCTTAGAATCTCTACTATTAACAAATATTAATGGTGCGACATCATCATATAACACAAAAGCTCTAAATTCTTCAATATCTAACTTCCTATAATTGTTCATTCCAACAACGCTATCCTGCATGACCAAGATTCCTGCATCCTCAAGTTTATCTCTGAGAAACCTGAATGCTTCATCAAGACTTTTCATAGATTTATACCAATTTTCATCTAGACCTAATAACTTTTTTGCAAGAATGGCATTATCTATTATATTTTGGTTTTTATGCTTGCTAAACTCGTCAATTATACCTAGCTTATCCCATCCTAAACTTTTCCTGTAATCACTCATCCAATTTCGCCTGCGATCCATCTCCATAAGTGTGTCTTTTAAATTCTTGCTTACCTCAGGCAATTTATTATTTATAGTACGGAATTCTGTTTCCATAATATTTTCTTTAGGAGGTTTGTCTAGAAACATGTATCCGAAAGGTACTCTCAAAAACTTAGCCACCTTTTCCAGTTGATTAAATGTTGGATTTTCTTCTTCATTAATCCATTTATCCATTTTAGGAAACCTATCCAAAATTTCATTTAGATCTCTTTGAGATTCCTTTATTGCCCAAAACCATATTTCCTTTTTTACTGGAACTCTTACGGATGTCGCCATGTTTCTCCTCCTCTCCATAGATACTTTTATATCTATAACAATTGTTATAGATTATATCATATGAAATATTAAAATACTTGTTATTATAGAGTTTTATTTTCTCATCACCTAGAAAAACAAAATTATTCTACCATAGGCACAAATCTTACATAATGGGTGTTTTTCTCTATAAAGCTATCTTCTGTTTTAATTATTAACTTGAGAACCTGGGTTTGATGTTGTGCCCCTACAGGCACCACCATTCGTCCTTCTATTTTAAGCTGCTCTAATAATTTAGAAGGAATTTGAGGAGGGGCAGCTGTTACTATAATTCTATCAAAAGGAGCATGCTCCTCCCATCCTTCATATCCGCTGCCCAGTTTATATTTAACATTCTTTATTCCTAATTCCTCTAAAGTCTCCTTTGCTCTTTTATATAGCCCTTCAACTATTTCAATTGTATACACCTCTTTGGCCAATTTAGCCAGCAATGCGGTCTGATATCCTGAACCAGTGCCTATCTCCAGTACTTTTTCTTCTCCCTTTAATTCAAGGAGCTGGGTCATATAGGCTACTAGTGATGGCTGGGATATGGTCTGGCCAAATCCTATTGGCAGGGCACCATCTACATACGCACTGTCCTTGTATTTATCAGGAATAAAATTCTCTCTTGGTATGGACTCCATCATCTCTATTATTTTCTTATCCTTTATATCATAGAAAATATCCTTATGAAACTTTATTATGTCCACCACCTTTTTTAGCCCTTGTACAGTATCCCTTTCTTTAATTCATTGGCCTTTTCTTCTCCTATCAGATATTTAACTATCTCTATAGCAAAGTCTACAGCTAGTGCAGGACCTCTTGCTGTAATAATATTATGATCTCTAACCACGTTTTCTTCCTGATATACACCGCTAGATAGCTGATCTTCAAATCCTGGATAGGAGGTGACCTTCTTACCTTCTATAACACCAGCTTTTTCTAGAACTATAGGTCCAGCACAAATTGCAGCCGCAAGTTTACCCTTTTTATCTATTTCCTTTACAATTTCTATTACCCTTGGGTTATCCCTAAGATTTGTAGCGCCGGGCATTCCTCCCGGAATAACTACACCATCATAAGAATCCACTTGGTCAATCTCATCTATGATCTTATCAGCTAATACAGGAATGTCATGAGATCCATTTACTTGTTTGTCTTGAGTAATGGATACTGTATCCACTTCCACATCCATTCTCCTTAAATAATCTACTACTGTTAAGGCTTCTACTTCCTCAAATCCATTAGCCAAAAACACCATAAGCTTCATTTGTATCATCCTCCCTAGGTTATTTATTTAAATTTCATTACTTTTTTCTAATTAACTGGATTTCTCGCCAATCATGGGGTAAAAGTTCTTTTAAGGTTACAATCTTGCCTTCACTCACCATTACTTCAGCCTTAAAATTCTCATCATGGAGCTGGCTTATAAATTCGCGGCAACGCCCACAAGAGGAAAGAACACTGACTTTGCTTTTTCATAGAGTTGATGAAAATCCATATATATACACTACCCCTTTTGCCCAATAATAATCAAAAAGTCTACACTTATGCTATCAATATCCATACCCATGGCTTGCTTAATTTTCTGATCAGTAGCTTTCCAAGATAATGGTGTCATAGCTATTAGGTGAGCCAGATTATCTTTGTCCATCTTATGACTGTATTTTAACTCAATTGTATCTAAAACTTTAAACTTTCTACTAAAAAGTCTTACTACCTCATCATTGGAATATTCCTCTTTTTCTGTACCCTGGTAAAATATACTCCTCAATTCTTTTAGATAATCTCCTCCAGGAATAACTTTAATAAGTAGCCCGTCATCCTTTAATACTCTATGAAATTCATCATAGTTAGCAGGCGAAAGAATATTTAGTATTACATCAAAACCTCCGCTAGCAAAAGGAAGGTTGGCCAAATCTGCTACACACCATAATACATCAAAATACTGCTTTGAAGCTAAAAGTATTCCTTCTTTGGATATATCCACTCCAAAACCTTTAATATCTCTATCTGTTTTTTCACGCAGTCCATTTACAATTTGTCCTATATGAGAACCATCGCCACAGCCTGCATCTAGTATGTTGACTTCACTTAGGTCCTTTTCTTGTATACTTTTTATAATTGAATTGCCTATGGATTCTAACAAGGGATTAAAGAAACCGCTTGTATTTATTAGGTTTCTAGAATAGAATAGATCTTTATCATAATCCGTTTTAACAGGTTTTAATAAAAAGTTTATATATCCTTTTCTTGCAATATTAAAATTATGCCCTTGCCTACATACCATATCTTTAAGCTCATAAACATTCATTTCCTCATTACATATAGGGCATCTAAAGATTGGACTATTTTCACCAAATTTTGTTTTCCTATAGCTACCGTCTCTATTCATAACCTCTCCTAGTTTTCTTTTGATCTAGAAAAAATTTGTATTTTCTCGTTTTTATTATACCATAAGAAGGGACCACCAATCATCATGCTATACATTGATTCAGTTTAGTTTATTTGAATTTAAAATACGCTCTTGCTATCATCCCTATGTTACTATATGGTATACTAATAACTAGCCTGAATTATATCAACAAAAAATAAAATATGCTTTTGGAGTCGACATTCAAGATGAATATATTCAAATACGGTCAAACGGAAATAGACTACCTAAAAAAGAGAGATAAAATACTAGGAAAAGCCATTGATGAAATAGGGATGATAAAGCGTGAAGTTATACCCGATTTGTTCACTGCTTTGATAAGTAATATTATTGGACAGCAAATTTCATCTAAAGCAGCATCTACTATATGGAATAAAATGCAAGAGCATTTCATGGAAATAACTCCTGAAGTAATTGTAAAAGCTACTAATGAAGAAATACAACAATGTGGAATATCGGCACGGAAAGCAGATTATATAAAAGGTGTAGCCCAAGCAGTGGTGCAAGGACATTTAAATCTCTCTGAACTTCAAACTCTCCCTGACAATGAAGTTATCAAGCGTCTTACTTCTTTAAAGGGTGTAGGAGTATGGACAGCTGAGATGATGCTAATCTTTTCAATGCAACGACCTGACGTGGTTAGCTGGGGAGACTTAGGAATAAAACGAGGTATGATGAAGCTGTATGGACTGGAAGAGTTGACAAGGGAGCAGTTTGAAAAATACAGAAAACGCTACTCCCCTTATGGATCAGTTGCGTCTCTGTATTTATGGGCTATGGCAAGTAAATCCAAATAACTCACCATATAAATAAGTATGGGACATATTTAGCTAAAGAATCCCCGCTGCAACAATATCCACTGAATAATTATTATTAGGGGAATTCCCCATTTAAATTTTGCATGCCTTGTCTTATGCCTAAATACATGCATCCCTCCTAATATCCCCACAGAGCCGCCCATGAAAGCCATGGCAAAAAGAGTACGCTCTGATATTCTCCATGCCCCTATCTTAGCTTTTAATTTATCTATTCCCATCATAATAAAAGCTATTATATTGATGACAAAAATATAAACCCATAATGTCTGATTACTAGATCCCATAATAATAGCTCCTTGTATATATTTATTAAATATTTGATACTATCTCATTTTCTTCACAAATACCATTCAAGTATATCATATAATTTTACGTTTAAAAATGGTTTTTGCCATATCTGAAATTGAACACAAAAAAGGCTCTATGTTATTGAGCCTTTAATCTAATAACGAAAACCTTTTAATTTAGCACTAACCATTCCCATAAATCCGATCATAATGATCATCCTGAAACTTATGTTGACGTATTACAAAGTCATGGTAGTTTTTATTACGGTTCCCTACAAAAAACCCAAGAGCTAAGCCTATTACTGCCACTGCTAGGTAAAGTATTATTCGTAGCATTATGAGCCCTCCAATCTTCTTATTTTTCCATCTAAATTCGGTCTATTTTTCATAAGAATTTATGAAATACATATCTTTATTATTTTCCCTTTTGTACTTCAATAATATCAGAATTTATTATCAATTGCAAGTATAGATATTTTTATTGCAATCTTGTGTGTTGAAATCTTAAGTTTTGTTATAGAAATATCAATATTTTTCAAGTTTTTGTAATATATCTATTATGCAATAGTGAATTTAAAAACCTCCTTTATTGCAAGTTCACCATTGCATAAGCATCATTTTTATTTCAGCACTATTGTTCTATTGTGAAAAATCCTGCAATTTGCGACTGCCTCTTTGTTTTGATTTTAACTGCAAAAATTGACAAATTAATTAAAAGATTTTTATGATTAGTAATTTTATACAGTGGTATAGAATAAGGTACAAGGATTTTTATAAAGGGGGAGTAGTATATGCGTTCAATAGAATTTGCTATAAAAATGGAACTTGACGGCGAAAAGTATTATATGGAGCAGGCTGAGAAACATAAAAACACCAACCTACATACTGTCTTTCTTACACTTGCCAAAGATGAACGAAAACACGCCAATATCCTAAAAGATAGGCTTAACAAGTTAACACCCAAATTGACAGACACCACATCCTATACCGAGTACAAAAATATATTCGAGCAAGCTGAAGATTTCTATAGTTCAATTAAAGAAACTCTAGAACCCGTAGATGTCTACCTTTTAGCCATGGAAAAAGAGCAGGAAGCCATTGATCTTTATAGAAAAATGCTGTCTGAAGCCAGCAATGAACAGGATAAGGAAATCTTTGAATTCCTCATAAAAGAGGAGGAAACTCATTACGCCATATTGGAGGATATTGTCTCCCATGTTAGTCGTCCTATCGAATGGGTAGAATCTGCAGAATTTGGGCTTAGGGAAGAATATTAGATGCCAAAGGGGCTAGATCACACAATCTAGCCCCTGTTAGCTATCCCTTTATTCCCTGTATCATTATACCCTATATCTTTGCTTCTTACGTTTTTATTAATTTATTCTAACTCTTTATTTAATCCTGCCTTACAATATCCATATAATATCCCTGTATCAAAGTACCTTCCCCTACATAAAGGTGTTTATTTGGAAATGTTCCAATATAATCCTCCCCAAGGAGTTTATACAAGTGGGAACGCATTGTAAATTCAGGTAGCTTGCCTAAAATGCGCTGTCCGTCAAACAAAAATCCTACCTGCACAGGAGCGGCAAAACTGCCATCGGATGTAAAGTCTCCACCAGAACTGACTGCTACTAGTATTGCCATTTGCCCGTCTAACGCCGCCTTTATATCATCTGAATCCACAACAAATCTTAGTGGCGCCCTTGAGAGAGTAGGTATACCATCATAGGCTCCTGATGCTGCCCCAGTATGAGGTAAGTTATAGGTATGGGCTGTTCTTTTATCCGTATATACATTTACTAGCTTGCCCTTTTCGATTAAATTGTAAGCATCTCCTTTAAGAACCACACCCTCCATATCAAAGAAAGGCTGTGGCATATGTTGAGGATCTCTATTTTGCTGTATGGTAATTTTCTCATTAAAGAGCTGCTCTCCTATTTTATTACTGAAAAGAGAACTACCAGTGGCATACAGTTCACCGTTTAGGGAACGGGATAGAAAGTTTTCCAGCTCATAAAACTCCAGCATAAATACCGGCAATCTCTCACCTTCTGGTAAGGACACTTTCTTTCGATAAGCGGCTAATAATTCCTCATTGAATTCCCAGAATTTATCTAGGTCAAAGCTTCTGCCATAATACTGCAGAAAACCATCAAAAACATTGGCTGATTTCTTTTCCTTTAATATGAGTCCTAGGGACATATATGCATCCTTGTATTCAAGATCTAATCCTTGAGTATTCTTCATAGTACAGCTTATTTCCTTAGTATTTATCCTTTCACTAAAATCAAAATCAGAATACTCTTTTCTCAATTTTTCAAGTATCTCGTCAGCCAACTCCATAAGTTCATTGCTGCTTATTTTTTCTTTGTTATAGTCCCTATGATCCTTAAGATCTGCTGATAAATCATAAGGATATGAAATGTTGGCGCTTAAATTCTCTATGGCATTGTCAACTAGGTCCTTGTCAGAAATATTCCCTACTGCTCCCGATATTCCAATTTTACCATCCTTATATACCCTAACACCTTTCTTTACAATATCCTTGGTGCGTATGGCATCTATTTTAGTGTTTTGTATCTTAACAGCTGTTTCCTTTTCCCTTATAGTTATAAATTCTTTTTGCATTTTCATGCCTCCTACTGCTCAATATTCCAATTAACCTGTGCCCACCATCCATAATTATTCACCTAAATTATCTTTAAATCCTACTGTACGTTTAGCTTCTTCACCCTAGTATAGGGGCCTCCAAATCCTACAGGCAGAGGATATTGTTCCATCTTTCCGCAGCCTCCACCTAC
>Ga0209537_1000683_pt1 | contig 41337 bp, 40 predicted proteins | sample BioPla4DNA1_FD_187698 | JGI IMG/M metagenome (GOLD analysis project Ga0209537, IMG submission 187698) | Biogas fermentation microbial communities from Germany - Plant 4 DNA1 (SPAdes) (version 2) | ecosystem: Engineered > Bioreactor > Anaerobic > Digestate | place: Bielefeld, North...
TATGTTAATTCCTCCTCAGAAATTTTTTGTTTCATCCGATGAACTTATAATAACACAGATAGGGGGGCTGCCCAATATGAGATGACTAGCAATTGAAGCATAAAGTAGAAGGAATAACAAAAATAGTAACTAACAACTTAAATTTTCTAGAAAAGTTGTTATATATGTATGTTTTTTGTAAAAAAATAAAAGATGTCATGAAAAACATCTTCTTTTAATTAGCAATCTATTTATTCATTTTAACTTAAAAATACTTAATACATTGATAATATAATTCTAGCAATATTGCTGTCGTTATTATGTTTAATTACTTCCTCTGCTATTTTCATTGCATCATAAGTTTTAATATATGGGGTCGGAAGTGTAGCAAAAATTAAATACCATTCTTTATATTGGAGATTATTATCTAGTTCAATAGCCTTCTTTATGTGATAAAATGATAAATTTTCAAATTCTATAGGCATTAATACTATAAATAAATAGTATGATAATAAATAGTGTGAATAAGCTAATTCCTTAATCATCTTATTTTCTTCATAATAATGAAGTCTATTAATTAAGTAAAAATAAAATTTATTTTGAATAATATAGTCGTAGTTTTTTAAGTTTATTAATTTTCCTTCATCAATTTCAAAGATAGTACATTTATATAAATTTAAGTTTAATGCGTCTATTAAATTATTCATATCTTCCTCCTATTTTTTATTGTCTATTTTTAAATTATAATTCTTAATAGATAAAATTAAAAGAAAGCACTATAAATTATTTCAATAGAATTAATGCATTATATAATAAATTAACATATAATTTATTATGTATAATATCATTTGATGAGCTAGTATATTAATAAAGAAAGAAGTGATAATATGAAGGGCTGGATAATATATAGTGGAACTTTAAATATAAAAAAGATAGATGATTTAGTTGATTCATTTATAATTGAAGGAAAAAAACTAAATATAGAAATAGATAAAATAAAAAATACAGAATTACTTCCTATATATAATAATGAAGGAAAACCTGATTTGATATATTTAAAAAAAGTTAAGGAACCAAACTTTATTATTTTTTGGGACAAAGATATTTTTCTAGCAAAACATTTAGAAAACATGGGATATAGATTATTTAACTCAAGTAGTGCTATAGATTATTGTGATGATAAATGTCTAATGCATTTAATGTTGAGCAATAAAAATATAAGCATGCCGAAAACAATTATCTCTCCAATGATTTTCAATTATGATAATATAAATGATGATTATTTAATAGAAGTATTTAATATTTTTAAAAATAAGGTTGTTATAAAAGAGGCAAAAGGGTCTTTTGGAATGCAAGTTTATTTAATTGAAGAAAGAGAAGCTTTTATTAATAAGATAAAAGAACTTAATAAAAGAAATGTAAGATTTATTATTCAGGAAAAGGTCGAAGCTAGTTTTGGAAAAGATATAAGGGTTAATATAATAGGAAATAAAGTAGTTGGAGCAATGCTTAGAAAAAGCAGTAGCGATTTTAGGGCTAATATTACTCAAGGGGGAAAAGGGGAGATAGTAGTTTTAACTAAAGAGCAGGAAGAATTAGCATTAAAGGCCCATAAGACATTAGGTCTTGATTTTTCAGGTGTCGATTTATTGTTTGGTAAAGATAATAAACCCATATTATGTGAAGTGAATTCAAATTTGAACTTTTTGAGTTTTGAAAAGCTATGGGGAAAAAGCTTTGGCAGAGAGATATTAAAACATATAATAGGTGAATTAAATGGTTAATGGAATTATAATTTATGATAAAGCAGATATAGAAAGAAATAATGCTTATATAAAGTGGATGATTGATGAAGCTAAAAAATATGACTTAAATATAGAATTAGTTACTTTAAATGATATAAATTTTAATTACATTAAAGAAAAATATACTTTTGCTATTAATCGTTCAAGGAGTTACAAGCTGAGTGAAAAATTAGAAGATTTAAATATCAGAGTATTTAATAAAAGTCATTTTTGTATGTTAGGGAATGATAAGATAAAGGCTTATAAGTTTATAGATAATTTAAAAATTAATTATCCAATAGTATATAAAGAAATGAAGGAAATAGACTACAATAAGAAAATTATTGTAAAACCCAAAGATGGTCACGGTGGGAATAATATAAAATTTTTAAGTAGAAATGATGAAATTTTATTTGAAGAAAATGTTTATCAGGAATATATAGATGATTATATAGGTGATATAAGATTTTATATTGTAAATAATAAAATAATAAATTCTGTGATAAGAATTCCTAAAAAAAATGATCTTCTTTCAAATTTCTCTAAAGGAGGAGAAGTAAGAATATATAATTACACCGAAAGTAATAAAAAAGTTGTAAATAAAATTTTAAATGAAATAGAAATAGATTATGGCGGAATCGATTTTCTTCTTCTTAAAAATGGAGAAATATTTTTTAATGAATTTGAAGATGCTGTTGGCAGCAGAATGTTAAGTTATCTTGGAATAAACAATACTATGGATATGTTTTTAGATCATGTATGCAAGGAAATTAAAAAGGAGCTAGGATAGATGAAGGATAAGGATACATTAGAATATATTAAAACACTAAGAAAATTTGGCTCAAATTATGGATTAGAAAGAACAGAAAGATTATTAGAGCTTTTAGGTAATCCTCATAAAAAACTTAAGCTTATTCATATAGCTGGAACTAATGGAAAGGGTTCTACTTCCTCTATTATAGGAAGTATTCTTATTAAACATGGATATAAAGTTGGTTTTTTTAATTCTCCTCATTTAGAGAAAATGGAAGAGACAATAAGAATAAATAATATTAATATAAAAGAAGAGGAGTTAGTAAACTTATTTAAAGAAATTAGACCTTATGTAAATAAAGTTATAGAAGAGGGATATAGTCATCCTACAGAATTTGAAGTAATAACCTGCATTATGTTTCTATATTTATATAGGCAAGAAGTTGATTTTGGAATAATAGAAGTTGGCTTAGGTGGAAGAATGGATTCAACGAATGTAATAAAACCGATAATATCAGTCATAACTTCTATTAGCGTAGATCATATTAATATTTTAGGAAGTTCTTTGAAAGAAATTGCTTATGAAAAATCAGGAATAATAAAAGAGAATACTGATGTAGTTTCAGCACCTCAAAAAGAGGAAGTTGTTGAAGTTATAAAGAATACAGCAAAGGAACTAAATTCCAGAGTGGATATAATTTCTATAGAAGATGGAAAATTTATAGAGCTGTTAAGAGAAGATAAGCTTTTTCAAAGATGTTTAATTAGAGGAAAAAATAAAAATTATGATATTAAATTTCCTCTTCTTGGAGAGCATCAAATAATAAATTTAACTTTAGGACTAAGGGTAATAGAAACATTAGAAGTTTTAGGATATATAAAAGTTAACGAAGAAAAATTGCATGAGGGAGTAAAGGATGTATCTTGGAAGGGCAGAATGGAAATAATAAATGAAAATCCAAGATTTATAATTGATGCGGCTCATAATGTTGAAGGGATGGAGTTTTTGAAAAGGAGTATTGAAAATTATTTTGAATATGATAATATTTATTTAATTCTTGGTATATTAAAAGATAAAGAGATTGAAAAAATGGTAGAAATAATATCAAAGCTTCCTAAGGAAATATGTTTAGTAACCCCTTATTCAAATAGAGCATTAGAAGCTAAATACTTAAAGAATATAGTAAGAAAATATAATAAAAACTGTATTGATTTTTGTGATTATAATAATGCAATAAATTATATAAAAGAAAAGGCAGAGAAAAATGATCTTATTATTGCTGCTGGCTCCATATATATGATAGGTGAAATAAGAAAACTAATAAAAAAGTAGAAAAATTATTAAATTATAGGTAAAATGTAATTGTATAGATAAAATAGAATGCTTAGATTTTGTAAAATTATAATTTTATTGCTCTAGATAGTACATGGGGGAATAAAATTAATAAACAAGGAGGTTATAATATGGCAAAGCATTTACACATTATGGCTAAAGAAGGGTCAATTGCAGAAACAGTATTGTTGCCAGGAGATCCATTAAGAGCGAAATTTATAGCAGAAACATATTTAGAAAATCCAGTATGTTATAATGAAGTAAGAGGAATGTATGGATTTACTGGAACATATAAGGGAAAGAGAGTATCTGTTCAAGGTACAGGAATGGGGCTGCCTTCACATTCAATATATGTAAATGAACTAATTCAATTTTACGGAGCTAAGAGATTAATAAGAATAGGTTCTGCAGGATCTATTAATGATAATGTTAATGTAAGAGATATTGTTTTGGCTCAAAGTGCTTCTACAAATTCAGGAATAAATAAAAGAAGATTTAATAATCTTGATTATGCTCCGACTGCTAATTTTGAACTTTTATTAGAGGCTTATAATAAATGTAAAGAAAAAGGTGTTAATGTAAAAGTTGGTAATGTATTGTCCTCAGATTTATTCTATGATGATACAGGAATGGGAGTAAAGATATGGGCTGATTATGGATGTTTAGCTTTAGAAATGGAAACAGCAGAGCTATATACCCTTGCAGCAAAATATAAAGTGGAAGCGCTATCAATACTTACAATTTCTGATCATGTATTTAAGGGAATTGAAACAACACCTGATGAAAGACAAAAAAGTTTCACCGACATGATGGAAGTTGCTCTTGAATTAATAAAATAATGATAAAAAATCTATTAGATTACTATGTTATTCTAATAGATTTTTTATTTTATAATAATTATATTTGTTCTTGCAAATAATACTATTAAACAGATTTTACTTTATAAAAAATAAAATAAAAATAAATATGAAAAAGACTATTCACAAAATTGGAAAAATAGTATATCATATAAATATAATTAACATATCGGAAAAGTAGGAAATAGGAGGAAGAAGATATGAAGATAGCAAAAAGTTTAGTTGAATTAATAGGAAATACTCCATTATTAGAACTGCAAAATTATAGTAAAGAAAAGGGTGTTATAGGAAATTTAATAGTAAAACTTGAATATTTTAATCCAGGTGGCAGTGTTAAAGATAGAATTGCTATTGCAATGATAGAAGATGCGGAGAAAAAAGGATTAATTAATAAGGATACTGTAATAATTGAGCCAACAAGTGGAAATACAGGTATTGGATTAGCTTGGGTTGGGGCATCAAAAGGATATAAAGTAATATTAACTATGCCTGATACAATGAGTTTAGAAAGAAGAAATCTTTTAAAAGCTTTGGGTGCTGAATTAGTATTAACACCAGGAGCTAATGGTATGAAGGGTGCAATAGCAAAAGCAATTGAATTAAAAGAACAATATGGAAATGCTATTATCCCTCAACAATTTGAAAATTCATCAAATCCAGAAATTCATAGAAAAACTACAGCGGAAGAAATTTATAGAGATACTGATGGAAAGGTTGATATTTTTGTTGCAGGTGTAGGTACTGGCGGAACTGTAACAGGGGTAGGGGAAGTATTAAAATCAAGAAATCCAGACGTAAAGATAGTTGCAGTAGAACCTACTGATTCCCCAGTAATTTCAACAGGAAAAGCAGGTCCGCATAAAATTCAAGGAATAGGTGCAGGTTTTATACCTAAGAACTTAAATGTAGATATATTAGATGAAATTATAACTGTAAAAAATGAAGAAGCTTTCCAAGCATCAAAAGATTTAGCGAGAACTGAAGGTTTATTAGTTGGTATTTCTGCAGGAGCTGCAATTCATGCGGCAACAATTCTGGCGAAAAGGGAAGAAAATAAAGGTAAAAATATAGTGGTTGTTTTACCAGATACTGGTGAAAGATATTTATCAACTGACTTATTTAAATAAATTTTATGAAAGTCATTGCTATTTTAAGCGATGACTTTTATCATATAATTATAGAATATATTAGAAAAAGGTGATTAAGTGAAAATTTCTACAAAAGGAAGGTATGGATTAAGAGCCTTAATGGATATGGCTATAAATGCAGAAAAAGAATGTATTACAATAAAAACAATTTCTGAAAGACAAAATATATCGGAAAGATATTTAGAACAAATATTTTCTTTACTTCGTAAGGGTGGAATAATCGTAGGGCGTAAAGGGGCTCAAGGAGGTTATAATTTAGTAAAGAAACAAAGTGAAATTACAATTGGTGAAATACTCAAGGTTCTTGAAGGTGAGAATATTTTTATAGATGTAAATAGCAATGAAGAAAATGAATTAGAAGACTTTATGAATAAAAATTTATGGAACAATATTAACAATTTGATTGAGGATTACCTTGAAACAATTACCCTAGAGGATTTAGTAAAAGATTATAATAAATCAACAGAAAATATAATTTACTATATTTAGAATGAGTAGCATTTGCTGCTCTTTTTTGTAGCTTAATAAAGTTGGCCTGAGATAGTTAATAAATAAGAGTAAGATATAAAAAGTAAGAAGAAATTAGTGATAAGGTAAGAAGTATAAGGTAAAAGTATGAAAGAAATGAGGTTAACTGAATAATACAGTTCCCTATAGAGAATTTACTTTTACCTTTTACTATTTATAAACTAGTGGCCTTAAATTCTTCTAAAGCTTTTGATAATTGATCAGGACAAGAGGTTCCTTTTCCTTTACAATCAATTCCTTTTAGTTTAGATATAGCATCATCTATTTTCATTCCTTTAACTAAAGCTGAAATTCCAAAAAGGTTTCCTGCACAGCCTCTTATAAATTCAACATTTTTTATCATATTACTTTCTACTTCTAGATGAATTTCTGTGGAACAAACTCCTTTAGTTTTATAAACAAACATATTATACCTCCTATTATATGTATTAAATAATACAATTTATATTATATATTTTTAACTAAAAAAAATGAAGAAAAAAATGTGGAAATATGAAGCAAAAGAAAGGAAGTTGTCCCATTAATACATTTTATTCATATATTATAATATGGATTTTAACTCTTGTATGAAATTTATTACTTTAGGAGATCAAAGGAGGTGCTCTATGAACTATTTAATTGTTTGTAATACTGGTAGTGATACTATCAGCAAGATTTCTCTTGAGGATTATAGTGTGAAAGATATAGCTTTAGGATATTTTCAAGGACCATATGGGCCAAGTGGTATTTTTCTTGAAAATAATCTGTTATATACAGCGAATAGCTATTGTAACACTGTGTCTGTAATAAATTTAAATAGTTTTAAAGAAGAGAGCAGCCTCTATGTTGGTGCTCATCCTAATGATTTAATTAAGTATGATAATTATCTATATATAGCTTGTTCAGAATCAAATGTTGTTGCTGTTTATGATTTAAATGAAAATAGGATAATCTTAGATATTGCAATTAATTGTTGGCCTCATAATATGGAGATGCTAAAGGATAAAAAGATTATTTTTGTATCTAATTTTCTTAGTAATAATGTGTCAGTGATTGATATAGAAACAAACAAGGTTGTTGGAGATATAAATACCTTTGAATATCCAACAAAAATAAAGATATCTAAGGATAACAAATATTTGTATGTATGTGAAAGTTATATGGGAAATAGTTTAGGTGGTTATATAGAGATATTTGATTTAAAAAACTACAAAGCTGTTACTAAAATAAAAGTTGGAAAAGAACCTATGGATATTATTGAAGATTTAGAAGAATTATATGTTTGTAATTTTGGAGAGGGTACTGTAAGTGTAATTGACAGTAATTCCTTTAAGGAGGTCAAAAAAATATATATAGGTGGAATGCCGAAGGCTATAATTAAAGAAAAAGAATCAATTTGTGTATCTGATTATTTAAATGGAAGAATTATTATCTTAAGTCTTACTGAAGGTAATAGAAAAGTCATAACAGTAGGAAAAGAACCTAATGCTATGACTTTATATTAGTCTTCTTCATTAAATAATAAATTCATAATATTATTATAGATATCTGTAGGATTTTCTTTCCACTTACTAGTAAGTGAAGAAGCTTGCTTTTTACTTGGAACAGTTACTTTTAATGAAAGAAGTAAGTTTTCATTTTCTAATGCTTGTAAATCAATTAAATAAGTTCCATCATTATTTAAGGTATAAGTACCGTTTATAGTTAGTTCTTTTTTAATAGAATCTTCCATTGAAAGAAGATAATCATCGATTATCTTCTTTTTTAATGGAGTAATTCTATCAGCAAAAAATGTAAGAGCGTTTACTCCGTTATCTGTTATATAAATTAAATTTTTATCATTAACTTTATCATACCTTAGAAATTTAGATGTTATAAGTTCGCTAATGTATTGTTGAAGTGTAAAATAATTTATAAAATTATTTTCAAGTATTATTTCAGTTAACTGAGCATTAGTAATTGGATATTTTATATTTTTTATAACATATAAGACTAACAGTTTATTTTCTGCTAATTCAGCTGAACTTTCGTACATTTTAAACCTCCATTTTAGAAAGTATAATTTAATTATATCATAAATTTTACTAAGTTAATAATATTGTCATTAATATTATTAAAGAAGAATATAGATTAAAGAAGAATAATTTGGAGGATAATTATTTGAAAAGGAGATATAAAGTATTCATTGATATTCTAATGTTGTTTTTAGTAATTGAAATATCAATAATTTTTAATAATAATGTCAAATTTACAAATCTTGAAGTATCTAAATCAGTACCAATATATAGGGTGAAAAGAGATGACAAAGCTGTTTCAATAACTTTTGATATAAATTGGGCGGAGAAAGATGAAATTTATAACATATTAGATATACTCGATAAATATAATGTAAAGGCAACCTTTTTTATTATGGGGGGCTGGGTAAATTATAATGAAGAAAATAAAGAAAAACTGATAAAAATAAAGGAAGGAGGGCATGAAATAGGAAACCATAGTTATAAGCATCCAATGTTTTCACGACTAGACGAAAATAGGATGAAAGAGGAACTAGAAAAGACAAATATAGCAATTGAAAAAGTAATTGGTGTAAAACCAAACCTATTTAGATTTCCTAGTGGAGATTATAATGAAAGATCGGTGAATTATATTAATAGCATGGGATATAAATGTATTCAATGGGATGTTGATTCTGTTGATTGGAAGGAATTAGGTGCTGATATCGAGTATAATAGGGTCATGAAGGGTGTAAAAAGTGGTTCAATTATTCTTTTTCATAACGATGCAAAATATACTCCAGGTAATTTAGAGAGAATAATAAAGGAGTTAGTAGATAAAGGTTATACTTTTGTTACTGTTGGTGAATTGATTTATAAAGATAATTACTATATAGACGTAAATGGTGAGCAAATAAAAAGTAATTAAAATATTGAAAAATGATGTTGTGTTGTATTATAATGGAAATATATCCTAAAGATTTAAAATTATCATTAAAATTACTAAGGGAGAGAGGGGTTAGTTTATGGATAACTTAATGTTAAATAATAAGATATATTTAGAGGGGAAAATAGTATCTGAATTAGAATTTAGCCATGAAATGTATGGGGAAGGATTTTATACATTTTTTTTAGAGGTAATGAGACTTAGTGACTCTGTAGATGTTTTAAATGTAACTGTATCAGAAAGATTAATTGCTAATATGGATATGTCTATTGGTAAAGAGATAATAATTGATGGTCAACTTAGATCCTATAATAAGTTTGTAGATGGTGCTAATAAATTAATTTTAACTGTATTTGCTAGAAACATAGAAGCATGTATTGAAAAAAGTAAAAATCCAAATGAAATTTTCTTAGATGGTTATATTTGTAAAGAACCTGTTTATAGAACAACACCATTTGGTAGAGAAATTGCTGATGTCTTACTAGCTGTAAATAGAGCTTATAATAAGTCAGACTATATTCCTACTATTGCATGGGGAAGAAACTCTAGATTTTGCAAAACTTTACAAGTAGGAGATAATATAAGGGTTTGGGGAAGACTACAAAGCAGAGAATATCAAAAAAAGATAAGTGAGACTGAAGTAATTAAGAAAGTAGCTTATGAAGTATCAGTTTCAAAGATGGAGAAAGTTCAAAATAATAAATTAGATGAAAATAATGATATAAATAAAGAAGATGTAATGTAAATAGGATATAATAAATTTTTAGTATTTAATATTATTATTTTTAAATGAAGAGGCTGTCTATTACAGCCTTTTTTATATATATTTTTAATATTATGTGTATTTATCAAAATGCAGTTAAATATCTTATAAGTTATAAGATATATCAAGTTTTCATAAAAAAAAGAGCTTCGGAATAATTTATATATTTCTAATGAATAATTTAAAAAAAAGAAGGAAATATAATCTTAGATAGTAAATGATATATAGTTAAATTAGTATTATTGGAATTATATGTAAAAAGATTAAAGTTTAATAATTTAATAAATGAAATAAAGAATTTTGTAAATAATAAAATGAAATTTAAAAGTGAAAAACTTGCAAAAAACTAGAAAAAATGCCTGTGTAAATGTTTACGTTATTTGTTTTGAAAATTTTTCAAACTTAAATTATTAAAGAAAAAAATTGCGATTTTATCAAAATATTAAATATAAATTTAAAATATTAATTGACAAATTTTAATAATATAATATAATTAATAATATCTACAATTTGGAATGTGTGTAGAACAATGAATGGGGGTTTATACAAATGGTAAAGTATATAGGTAAAAGACTCTTAACAAGTATAATTACTATTTGGGCGGTTATAACAATAGTATTTTTCTTGGTAAGAATGATGCCTGGTGGACCTTTTGATGGAGAAAAAATAACTCCAGAAATGAAGGCACAATTAAACGAAAAATATGGGTTAGACAAGCCTGTAGGAGAACAATATAAACTTTATATAAAGAATTTATTAAAGGGTGACTTTGGTAAATCAATGAAATATAAAGGTAGAGATGTAGTAACAACTATAGAAAAAAGTCTTCCAAATTCGGCTAAAGTAGGTGCAGTAGCAATATTATTCTCTGTAGCAGTTGGAGTTATGCTTGGAGTAGTTGCTGCATTAAATGCTGACAGATGGCCAGATAGAGTTTGCACAGTTATATCAACATTAGGGATTACAATACCGAGTTTTGTAATGGGAACATTTTTAATTTATATTTTTACAGTTAAATTAAAAATATTACCAGCTACAGGGCTAAGTAAGCCGAAAAATTATATTATGCCTGTAATTGCACTATCAGGAAGCTCAATGGCTTCTATAACAAGATTAACTAGAGGAAAATTAGTAGATGTTTTAAAATCAGATTATATTAGAACTGCAAAAGCAAAAGGACTAAGTGCAAATACTGTAATATTTAAACACGCTTTAAGAAATTCATTAATACCTGTAATCACTTATTTAGGACCACTTATAGCGGGAGTGTTAACAGGATCTTTTGTAGTGGAAAAAATATTTGCAATACCAGGTCTTGGTAATGAATTTACTTTAACTATTACTAACAGAGACTATACATCATTATTAGGAGTACTTGCATTTTATTGTACGCTTATAGTTGTATGTAACTTACTTGTTGATATCGTATATGTTCTTATAGATCCAAGAATTAAATTAGATAATTAGGGGGGTAAAGAAATGGACAATTTAAAAAATTTAAACATAAATAAAGAACTATTTACTCCTTTAAAAGATGAGGAAAAGGAATTTGAACAAATAGTTAGACCAAGTATTGGATATTGGGCTGATGCTTGGAGAAGATTAAAAAGAAATAAATTAGCAATATTTTCATTAGGTTTAATTATAATAATTATGCTATTTGCTTTTTTTGGACCTTTACTTTTTGAAAAAATAAAAGGATATACTTATTATGATACAAATTTACAAGCAACAGACTTAAGACCAAGTGCTGAACATTGGTTTGGTACTGACAACTTAGGAAGAGATTTGTTTGTAAGAGTAATGTATGGCGCTAGATATTCTTTGATTATAGCAATTGCAGCTGCAGCTATTAATTTAGTAATAGGTGTTTTATATGGTGGAATTGCTGGTTTCTTTGGTGGTCAAGTTGATAATATAATGATGAGAATAGTTGATGTATTATATTCTATACCAACTCAAATATATGTTATTATTTTAATGGCCTCCTTAAAAAAAGAAGGTTCAACAGGTCTTGTAACTATTATATTAGCTATGGCTATATCATATTGGGTAGGTATGGCTAGAATAGTTAGAGGAGATATTCTTCAATTAAAACAACAAGAGTTTGTTCTAGCAGCTAAGGCGCTAGGTGCATCAAATACAAGAATTTTATTTAAACATTTAATACCTAACTCAATGGGATCAATTTTAGTTACATTAACATTATTTATACCTTCAGCTATATTTACTGAAGCTTTCCTAAGTTTTATAGGTTTAGGAATAAATGCTCCATTAGCTTCTCTTGGAACGTTGGCTAATGATGCTAGTGGACTATTGTCAACAGCAGCATATCAGCTGCTATTCCCTGCAGGTATGATATGCTTAATTATATTAGCATTTAACTTGTTTGGTGATGGATTAACAGAAGCTTTAGACCCAAAGAATAAAAAATAGGAGGAGAAACAATTGAGTAAATTATTAGAAGTAAATAATCTAAAGACCTCCTTTAAAACACATATTGGTGATGTACAATCAGTAAGAGGGGTTTCTTTCTACTTAAATAAGGGAGAGGCTTTAGGTATAGTTGGAGAGTCTGGATGTGGAAAATCAGTTACAATGATGTCTATAATGAGATTATTACCAGATAATGCTGTTATAGAGGCTGATAGTATCCAATTTGACAATAAAGAAATTTCAAACTTAAAAGAAAAAGAAATGCAGACTTTAAGAGGAAATGAGATGGCAATGATTTTTCAAGATCCTATGACATCTCTAAACCCATTATATACTATTGGGGAACAATTAACTGAGCATTTAATTAAACATAAAAAAATATCCAAAAAAGAAGCTGAAGAAAAGGCTATAGAAATGCTTAAGTTAGTAGGTATTCCTAGTCCTGAAAAAAGATTAAAGCAATATCCACATGAATTTTCAGGTGGAATGAGACAAAGAGTTATGATTGCAATGAGCTTAATTTGCAATCCAAAATTGATTATTGCTGATGAACCTACTACAGCTTTGGATGTTACAATTCAAGCACAAATTTTAGATTTAATGAAGGACTTAAAGAATAAATTAGATACTTCAATAATTTTAATTACACATGACCTTGGTGTTGTTGCAGACTTATGTACAAGAATAAATGTAATGTATGGTGGAATAATAGTAGAGGAAGGAACTGATGAAGATATATTCTATAATCCAAAACACCCATATACATGGGGACTATTAAATAGCGTTCCTAATCCTAAAAGTGATAAAAAAGAAAAACTAAAACCAATTGAAGGGCAACCACCAGATTTATTAAAGCCACCAGTAGGATGTCCTTTTGCAGCAAGATGTAAATATGCAATGAAGGTTTGTGTTGATCATCTTCCACCTTTATTTGAAATATCTAAAGGACACAAGGCTGCTTGTTGGTTAAATCATGAATACGCACCAAAAGTTGAAGCGCCAATAAAGGGAGGGGAAGAATAATGGACAAGAAAAATGATATTATTTTAGAAGTTAAAAATCTTTGTAAATACTTCCCTGCAAATAAAGGTTTATTTACTAAAAAAAGTTTTGTAAAAGCAGTAGATAATGTTTCTTTTACAATAAAAAGAGGTGAAACCTTAGGATTAGTTGGAGAATCTGGTTGTGGTAAAACTACAACTGGAAGAACTATATTAAAATTATATGAACCAACTTCTGGTCAAATCATTTTTAATGGTGAAGATATAACAAAATATAGTGAAAAGAAAATGGTATCTTTAAGAAAGAATATGCAAATGATATTCCAAGATCCATATGCTTCACTAAATCCAAGAATGACTGTTGGGGACATTATCGGAGAAGCAATAGATATTCATGGTCTTTATAAAGGTGATGAGAGAAATAAAAGAATAATGTACTTATTAGAAAGAGTAGGATTAAATAGTAGTCATATAAGTAGATATCCTCATGAGTTTTCAGGAGGACAAAGGCAAAGAATTGGTATTGCAAGAGCTCTTGCAGTACAACCTGATTTTATAGTTTGTGATGAACCAATATCTGCACTTGATGTTTCGATTCAAGCACAGGTAATTAATATGTTAGAGGAACTTCAAGAAGAATTTGGTTTAACATATCTATTTATTGCACACGATTTATCAATGGTTAAGCATATTTCAACACATATTGGGGTAATGTATTTGGGTCAAATGGTTGAAAAAGGACCAGCTGATGATGTTTATTTAAAACCTAAACATCCATATACACAAGCATTACTTTCAGCAGTACCAATAGCAGATCCTAAGGTTGCAAAAAACAACAAAAGAATTATATTAGAAGGAGATATACCTTCACCAATAGATCCAGCACCAGGATGTAGATTTAAAGGTAGATGTAGATATGCAAAACCAATTTGCGGCGAAGTTGATCCAGAACTTAGAGAAGTTGAGCCGGGTCACTTTGTGGCATGTCATTTATTTAATAAATAAGCTATCGATTGCATGAGCAATTTAGATATAAAAAAATAATAAGGGGGAAAAATTATGAAAAAGAACAAGTTAAAAAGAATTTGTGCTTTAGCACTAACACTTGCACTTGGAATGTCAGTATTTGCTGGTTGCGGCTCTAAAGAAGATGCAACAGAAAACAAGACATTAATTTACAACTTAGGGGAAGATCCTGAAACAATCGACCCTACATTAAATACTTCAGTTGGAGGTTCAACAATAATTTCTAATGCTTTTGAAGGGTTATTAAGACTTGATGAGCATGAAAAAGCAATACCTGGTGTTGCTGAAGAATTTGAAGTATCTGATGACCAATTAGTTTATACTTTTAAATTAAGAAAAGATGCTAAATGGTCAGATGGAGAACCTGTAACAGCTGAAAATTTTAAATATTCTTGGGTTAGAGCATTAGATCCAGCTACAGCTTCAGAATATTCTTATCAATTATTCTATATTAAGAATGCTGAAAAATTCAATGCTGGTGAAGTAACTGCTGATGAATTAGGAATTGAAGTAGTGGATGATCATACTTTAGTAGTAACATTAGAAGCACCTACAGCTTATTTCCCAGAATTAATGGCATTCCCAACTTACTTCCCATTAAGAGAAGATATAGTTTCTGCTGATCCAGAAGGTTGGGCTTTAGAACCATCAACTTACGTTACAAATGGTCCTTTCAAACTAGTAGAATGGACAATGAAAGATCAATTAGTATTTGAAAAGAATGAAAACTACTGGAATAAAGATGCTATTAAGCTTGATAAGTTAGTAATGAAGATGGTTACTGATGAAAATACTGCTTATGCTTCTTTAAAATCAGGAGAATTCGATATGATTGATACTGTTCCACCAGCAGAAATTGAAAATGGTAAGAGTGAAGGATTAGTTACAATTTATCCTAACTTAGCAACATATTTCTTAGGAATTAATGTTGGTAAACAAGATACTCTTGATGCAGATGTTAAAAAAGCTTTAAGTGATAAAAGAGTAAGACAAGCGCTTGCTTTAGCTATCGATAGAAAAGCTATAGTAGAAAATGTTACTAAAGCTGGTCAAGTACCTGCACATTCATTTGTACCTAAGGGTATATTAAATGAAAATGGTGAAGACTTTGCTTCAAAAGAATATTATGATGCAAATGTTGTTAATATAGAAAAAGCTAAGCAATTATTAGCTGAAGCAGGATATCCAAATGGAGAAGGTCTTCCAACATTTGAATTCATGTATAATACTGAAGGATCACACAAAGATATAGCTCAAGTTATTCAACAAGATTGGGCTAAGATTGGTGTTAATGTTGAATTAACAAACCAAGAATGGAAAGTATTCTTAAATACAAGACAAGAAGGACAATATGAAATTGCAAGACATGGTTGGTCTGCAGATTATGTTGATCCAATGACATTCTTAGATATGTGGGTAACAGGCGGCGGAAATAATGATTCTGGATTTAGCAATGCTAAATACGATGAATTAATTTCTAAAGCTAAAACAGAATCAGATGCTGCTAAGAGATGGGAATACATGAAACAAGCAGAAGACATCTTAATGGATGAAATGCCAATAATCCCATTATATTACTACACTAAAGTTAAGGGTGCAAAACCAGAAGTTAAGGGAGTTAGAGTTTCTACTCTAGGTCAAGTTTACTTTGATGGTGCTTATATTGAAGCATCTGCTGAATAATTAGATAAAAAGCTTCTATTCTTTTCAGAATAGAAGCTTTTTTATTAATTTTATAATTAAATTTTAAGGAGATTGTCCATATTATATAATCCTGCTATATTAATTGAAGCCATAAATTCACAAGCTTTTAGTGCACCTATTGCAAATACTTCACGAGAGATAGCTTTATGTGAAATTTCTATAACTTCTCCTGTGCCTGCAAATATTATTTCATGCTCTCCTACAATAGAGCCTCCTCTTATAGAGTGGATTCCAATTTCCTCTTTAGTTCGTTTCTTAGAGCCGTATCGACCATAAATATAGGAACTTTCCTTAGATAATGAATTTTTAATAGTATTTGCTAGTTGTAGTGCAGTACCGCTAGGAGAATCAACTTTTTGATTATGATGCTTTTCTATAATTTCAATATCAAAGTTTTTATACAAAACTGGAACTATTTTTTTAATAAGGAATTAATTAAATTTATTCCTAAAGACATATTAGCGGATTTAAAGATAGGGATTAGTTTGCTTTTTTCCTCGATTAGTTCTAAATCCTTTTTATTATATCCAGTTGTACATAATATTATAGGCTTTTTCTTTGCTACACTAAAAGTTAATAAATCTTCAAGGGATTCTGGTCTTGAAAAATCAAGCAAAACATCATATTCAAAGTCTATTTCATTTATAGAGCTAAATATTTTATAGTTATATTTCTTGTTTAAGAACTTATCTACACCAGCAACTATTTCTATATTAGGAAAGTCCTTTGAAAGCTCTGTTACTGTTTTTCCCATTTTTCCGCAACAGCCATTTAATATAACCTTTATCATATCTCTCTCCTTATATTAAATTATAATTTTTTAATGTTTCTTTTAAAGTTTTTAGATTTTCTTCTTCCATTTCTGCTAGAGGAAGTCTTAATTCCCCAACATCTTTTCCTATTAAATTTAATGCTGTTTTTACTGGAACGGGATTAGTTTCTATGAATAACTTATTTGCTAATTCTAAAGTTTTTAATTGAAGTTCTAAGGCCATTTCTATATTTTTATTAAGATAGCTGAAAGTCATATCGTGGACAGTTCTTGGAATAATATTTGCTAAAACTGATATTACACCAATACCGCCAAGGGACATTACGGGTATTATTTGATCATCATTTCCAGAATATATATCTATTGCATTACCACATAAAGCTTTCATTTGAGCAACTTGACTTATGTTGCCGCTTGCCTCCTTTATGGCCGATATATTTTTAAATTTTGATAATGTTAGAAGTTGTTTAGGAGTTATATTAACACCAGTTCGAGATGGAACATTATATAAAATAATAGGAGTATCAACTGCATCATTAATAGCTTTAAAATGTTTAATTAATCCCTTGTTCGTAGTTTTATTATAGTAAGGGGTAATGACTAGTAAAGCATCTGCTCCGACTTCTTCTGCATATTGACTCATTTTAATTGAAGCTTTAGTATCATTAGTTCCTGTACCGGCAATTACCGGTATTCTTCTATTAACCACATCAACAGTAAATTTAATAACTTTTTTTCTTTCGTATAAAGACATAGTACTTGCTTCACCCGTAGTACCACATATAACAATTGCATCAGTTTTTTCTTTAATATGCCATTCTAATAATTCTTCAAGCTTTTTATAATTTATGGAACCATTTTTAAAAGGGGTAACTATTGCTACCGCTGAACCCTTAAAAATTGCCATTATTTATCACTCCTTATTAATAATTCAGCTATTTGAACTGCATTTAAAGCAGCGCCTTTTCTAATGTTATCAGCTACAACCCATAGGTTTAATCCGTTTTCTATACTAAAATCTCTTCTTATTCGACCTATATATACATCATCTTTTTCAGAAACCATAAGGGGAGTAGGGTATTTAAGTTCATTAATATTATCAAAAACTTTAATTCCTTTAGTATTCTTGAATAATTGAAAAATATCATTTATTTCAAAGGCCTTTTTTAACTCTATATTTATACTTTCACTATGACAATTTAGTACAGGAACTCTAACACAAGTAGATGTAATCTTTAATTCTGGCTTATGAAGAATTTTCTTTGTTTCATCAATCATTTTCATTTCTTCCTTTGTATATCCGTTATCTAGGAAAATATCTATTTGAGGTATACAATTTCCTGCTATTTCATAAGGAAATTTTTGAGGGGGGAGTCCCTTTAGTCCGTTTTCTAAATCTTTAATACCATCCATACCAGCACCAGATACAGCCTGATATGTAGAATATATTATTCTTTTAATGCCATAATTATCCTCTAAAACTTTTAATGGAAGGACTGCCTGAATTGTAGAACAATTAGGATTTGCAATTATACCCTTATGCCATTTTATATCTTCAGGATTTACTTCTGGAACAACTAAGGGAACATTTTTATCCATTCTATAGGCACTTGAGTTATCAACAACAGTTGACCCAATTGATACAAAAATTTTTGCAAATTTTAAACTTATAGTTGCTCCAGCAGAAAATAGAGCTAAATCAATTTTTTTATTTATTATATTATCTCTTTTTGTTTCTTCTACCAAGATTTCTTTGTTTTTAAATTTTAACTTGGACCCAGCAGATTTTTTTGAAGCAAAAAGATATAAGTTTTTTATTGGAAAATTTCTTTTTTCTAGGATATCTAAAAATTTTCTCCCAACATTGCCTGTAGCTCCAACAATTGCTACATTATACATTGTTTTATGCCTCCTTTGATAGATTCTGATAAATTTCCATCGGGAAAATATCTAATATATTATATAAAGCTTAAGTAAATATAGTGAAAGCAAATTAAAGTATAGAAAATATAAATTTGGAAAAGATATTAATATCAAATCGATAGGGGGTATTAAAATGAGTAAAACACCATTGAAAAAAATAATAAAGTCAAAAATAAAGTCAAAAAAGGAATTATCACCAGAAGAATTACTTAGAGAAAAGCTTAAATATGAAATAGCTGAAGAATTAGGTTTAAAAGATAAGGTAGACCAATATGGATGGGGTGGTTTGACTTCCGAAGAAACAGGAAGAATTGGAGGGATTATGACTAAGAGAAAAAGAGAACTTAAAATACCTACAAATGATGAGATTTTAGGAAGAAAGTAACAATAATATTAATATTATTGTTAGATACATTGACTAAAATTCAATTTACATTTAATATAGTCTTTGGAAAACTCTATAAAGGGGGAGTGGAAGGTTGTCTTATGGAGAGTTCTCTAAAATTTATGATAAATTAATTAATGAAGATATTAATTATAAAGAAATTTGTAATAGAATAATCGAAATATGCAAGAAAGAAAATATAGACTTTAATTCATATTTAGATGTAGCTTGTGGAACAGGAAATGTAACTGTTCAATTAGCAAAAAAATTTAAGGAGTCTTTTGCTGTTGACTTATCAGAAGATATGTTAACTGAAGCCTTCTCAAAATTTCAGGAAGAAAATATTGATTGTAAGTTAATTTGTCAAAATATGAGTGAACTTAATTTAAATAGAAAATTTGATTTAATAACTTCAGTATTAGATGCAACAAATTATATATTAGAAGATAATGATTTTTTCGATTATCTAAAAAGTGTAAAAGATCACTTAAAGGACAATGGTATATTTATTTTTGATATTAATTCTTATTATAAACTTTCAAAGATTTTAGGAAATAATATTTATACCTATGATGAAGACGATGTCTTCTATGTCTGGGAAAATGAATTTGAAGATGATATTGTAAGTATGTATTTAACCTTTTTTGTGAAAAATGATAATGCGTATGAAAGATTTGATGAAAATCATTTTGAAAGAGCTTATAAGGAAGAATTTATTGAAAAAGCATTAAAGGATATTGGGTTTAAAATTGTTGGAAAATATGAGGATTATACTAAAGAGAGGGTAAAAGAAAAATCAGAACGTATAGTCTATGTAGTAAAAGTAGAATAGTTGGAGGTATAAGATGGATAAAATCATAAAAGCAACAGCAAAAGATGGAATGGTAAGAATAATTGCTGGACAAACAAGAGAGTTAGTTAATGAAGGAATAACATTACATAACTGTTCACCTGTAGCGGCTGCAGCATTAGGTAGAATGTTAACTGCAGGAGCTCTTATGGGGTCAACCTTGAAAGGTAAAAATGAAGTTTTAACATTAAAAATAGATGGAAATGGAGAAGCTAAGGGTATTACAGTAACTGCTCATGAAGGTGGAAAAGTAAAAGGATTAGTTGGAAATCCATACAGTGATAGACCTCTAAACTCAATAGGAAAATTAGATGTAGGAGGTTTTATTGGTAAGGATGGTGATTTTATAGTTATTAAAGACTTAGGTTTAAGAGAGCCTTACATTGGAAGAGTTCCAATATATACTGGAGAAATAGCAGAAGATTTAGCTTATTATTTTACGGTATCAGAACAAACACCATCTGCGGTTGCTTTAGGAGTATTAGTAGATAAGGATCTTTCAATAAAAACATCAGGTGGATTTATAATTCAAATGATGCCAGATGCAGATGAATTATTATCAGATTTAATTACATATAGATTACAAGAAATTCCTTCTATTACAGAAATGTTACTTCAATATGGGGATATTACTAAAGTAATTGAATTTATTTTTGAGGGAATGGATTTAAAAATATTAGAAGAAATTACTCCTGAATATAAGTGTAATTGCTCTAGAGAAAGAGTAGAAAAAGCACTAATTTCTATAGGAAAAAAAGAGTTAAGTGAAATTTATGAAGAAGGTAAGGAAGAAGAAATAAAATGTGATTTCTGTAATGCAATTTACAGATTTAATAAAGAAGATATCGGTGAATTGTTAAAACAAGCAAAATAGAGTGGTTTGTAGTGAGAAATTAAGAAACTGTTATATTTAAAATTCCACACTTAGTAATAAGCACTAAAAAACTGACTGTTATAAATTTTTTATAACAGTCAGTTTTTTTATAAAGGCGCCACCCGGATTTGAACCGGGGCTAAAGGTTTTGCAGACCTCTGCCTTACCACTTGGCTATAGCGCCATAAGTATTAATAAATTTATAATTATTATATGTTATTTCTTAATTTTAATGCTAAGAAAAATAAATTTTATATTAAGTACAAATAATAAATTTGGAGGTGATGATATGAATAATAATGTTTTTATTAATATAGAAGAAATCCTTTTAAAAGAAAAGAAGCCATCCCTGGAGTTAGAAAAAATTATAGAAGGGAAAGAATTTAAAGCATCTGATTTTAAGATAATAGTTAAATTAAGAGATATACCTCAAGAGAAGAAATATCATCCTGAAGGAAATGTATGGAATCATACAAAAATGGTTGTTGATATAGCTTCAATAATAAAGGAATTTTCTGAAGATATTAGAAGCTTTATGTGGGCAGCTTTATTACATGACATTGGGAAAATACCAACAACAAAATTTATTCGTGGAAGATATAGATCCTATGATCATGATAGAGAAGGAGCTAAAATGGCTTATAATTTAATGAGTAAATATGTAGATAATAAATTAGCAGAAGATGTAAAAATATTAGTTAGATATCACATGCATCATATATATATAGGTAAAAATATGAAATTTGCTGATTATAAAGGCTTAATAGAAAGTAATAAAATAAATGATATCATATTATTATTTATAGCAGATAAATTAGGTAGGGGAAATCAAAATTATAAGGAGTTTGAAGAAAATATTAAAGAAATTCTTGTTATAATAGATAAAATAGAGTGCAAATCTAATATGAAGTATGATGATATTAAAAAGAAAATAAGTCAAATAACGAAGATTATATTAAAAGAATAGTGACTATTAATTTAAAAAAGGTGCTGTTTAAAATGCACCTTTTTATATTTATATATAATTTAAAGCAATGAGATTGCTTATAAGAAACATTTATAGCCTAAAAACGTATTATATTAAGGGCTATAAAACCATTAAACTTCCTCTATCTATCAATTTTCCCTTAGATAGATATATGGGTTTAACATTATATTTAGCTAAGAAGTTTTTAATTTCTTTCCCATATAAATAATTATCAAGACTGCCGAAAAATGCCATTATATTTTTATTTATTAGCCCACCTGTACCACCAATAAAGCCATAATTTAGTCCTTCTAAAATAATATCTCCTGGGGGAAGAAGTAAAATATCAAAATTCTCTTTAATAAGGCTATTATAAATCGATTTATCGCTAGTTATTATGGCTTTATCTGCAACTATTAATGAAGAACATTTTGTATAACCTTGTTTAACATTAATTAATATCTTGCTTTTTTGTGTGCTTAATAAATTAGGATCGGTGAATTTTAGATTATGAACAAAATAATTATTTAATATTAATGAATTTAAACTAATATTGCTTGGATAATTATAACCTAAGGAATTTTTACTTTCAATAAATGAAATATTGTTCTTAATAAGTAGATTTTTAAAAGTTTCAGGCATTTCCTTTTGTATTATTATCTTTTTTTTATTTTTGTCTAATATGTTTACTTGTATATCAACATGACCATTTATTGCTTCATATAAATTATCACAAGGTGGAATTTCAATTAAGGAAAGATTGAGGGATTTTAGTGATTTTCTTTCTTCCTCATTAGTTCTATAATCAATAAAGCAAATCATATATATTTCTCCTTATTATATATTTTAATCTTATTATACATAAAAATTAAATTTATCACTTCAAGAAATTTGTATATAGTTATAATTTTTAAACATACTATTATTAGAAAGGGAGTGAAATCCGTGCTTGTACAAAAACTTGTATATGATACTGACATTAATTTTATAAGTGAGATTTATGAACTAAGGATCATTCTTAAAAAGAAAGATATAAATATTGGAATAGTAGAAAGTGTGGAACAAGATAATCATATTGTAAAATTGCTTTGTGATGATGATTGTTATAATGAAAAGATAAAAGATATAATAGATTTATATATGAGTAATGTTTTATATAAAATTGTGATAAAAGAATATAAAAATCGTGAGATGTTTGATTATATAACAGAAAATTATTTCTTTTTAAAACAAGATGAGATAATTGAATTAGAAGAAAAAATAATGAAAATTTTATTGCTAGAGAGTTTTACAGAGACAGAAAATTATGTTTATTATATGAATAAGATAAATAATATAATAGAGAAAATAAAAGAATTTTTAGAGGAAAATTCAGAAATTAATATAAATGGTTTCATAAGATTTAGAATGAAGGAACTAAAGAGTAATATAGAAAGAGTTATTGATAAAGTTATTGAAAACTATATGGTAGAGAAAGAATATAAAGAATTTGTAAAGCTTCTTAAATATTTTGTTGATATACAAGAAAGTAAAATTGAAGAAATAGATATATTTATTAATGAGGGGGGAAAATATATAATAAAAAATAAAGCAGGCAAGGATATCTTTAATGAGTTTATGAAAGAAATTGCAGATACAGAAATTGATACAGAAGCTAAAATGGAAGATATAATAATTAGTGGATTAATCACTAACGCTCCTAGGAAAGTTAAGATATATGGAAAAGATAATTGTATGAATAAGGAATTTTTGGAAACTATAATAAATGTTTTTGAAGATAGGGTAGAGCTTGGTTAATAACTATTTAAAATAAAAATAAATAAAGGTTGACAAGTAATTTAGCTAATAATATAATACTATATGTTAAGAGGAAACAAAGTCGTTTCTCACCTTACGGCCTAGCTTAGTAAGGTTATGTATTCTGAACTTAATTTTATTAGCTAAAATTAAGAGTTTGGATATTGTGAGGACGGCAATTTGCTGTCTTTTTTTATTGTGTTTATTACGACAGCATAAAATTACTTATAAAATAGTAAGATTATTTAATATATTCATTATTGAGAGGAGGGCTTTAAAATGCCAAAAATGAAAACTCATAAAGGTGCAGCAAAAAGATTTAAGAAAACAGGTACTGGAAAATTAAAAAGAGCAAAAGCTTTTAAAAGTCATATCTTAACAAAGAAAAGTGCTAAGAGAAAGAGAAACTTAAGAAAAACTGCTTACGTTTCAACAACTCAAGAAAAAGCAATGAAGAAACTATTACCATACTTATAAAAATAGGAGGTTTGAAACATGGCAAGAGTAAAAAGAGCGGTAAATGCACGTAAAAATCATAAAAAAGTATTAAAGCTTGCAAAAGGTTATTATGGTGGAAAGAGCAGATTATTTAAAACTGCTAATGAAACAGTTATTAGAGCATTAAGAAATGCTTACGTAGGAAGAAGATTAAAGAAGAGAGATTTTAGAAGACTATGGATTGCAAGAATTAATGCTGCTTCAAGAATGAATGGATTATCTTATTCAAAATTTATAAATGGAATTAAGTTAGCTGGAATTGATATGAACAGAAAAATGTTATCTGAAATAGCTATTAATGATCCAAAGGCTTTTGCTGATTTAGTAGAAGTAGCAAAGGCTCAATTGAATAAATAAATTTAAGCGACCCAAGGGTCGCATTTTTTATATATTCTAATATTGTAATTAAAATTGTAAATAATAAAATAGAAAATTTAATTTTATTTTGAGGTGTTATATAAAATTTAATAAATATAACCAAAAAAATAAACAATTTGTAGTTATTGGACTTGGAATATTCGGCTCATCTATGGCTAGAACTTTACAATCTCTTGGAAATGACGTTTTAGCAATTGATAAAAATGAAAGCTTGGTTCAGGAAATAGCAGATGAGGTAACTCAAGCAGTTGTATTAGATGCAACTGATGAAAATGCATTAAAATCTATAGGGATAAATAATTTTGATGTAGCAGTAATTACTATTGGAGAGGATATTCAGTCTAGTATTATGGTTACAATATTAGTTAAAGAATTAGGCGTTAAGTATATAATAGCTAAAGCGAAGAATGATCTGCATGGTAAAGTTTTAAGAAAAATAGGTGTAGATAGGGTGGTCCTCCCTGAAAAAGAGTTAGCAGTAAGAGTTGCTCATAATTTAGTGTCTTCAAACATATTAGACTATATAGAATTTTCTTCAGATTACACTATAATGGAAATACAAGTACCAAATAAATGGGTTGGAAAATTAATTAAAGATATAAGATTGAGAACAAAATATGGAATTAATGTTATAGCAATAAAGAGGAGTGAAAAAGTAATAATTTCACCTTTAGGGGAAGAAACTTTATTAAAAAATGATATAATTATATCAATAATTCAATCTGAGGATTTAAATAAGATAGAAAAACTAATTTCAAAATAAAGAGGTGTAAAGTATTGATTTACATAGAAAGCAAGGATAATAAGCTATATAAAACAATAAAGAAACTTAAAGAGAAAAAATATAGAATTAAAGAAGGAAAGTTTATTTTAGAAGGGTTTCGTATTATAGAAGAGGCAGTTAAAGCTAAAATAGATATAGAATATATTATTATTACTGAAGATAATTTAAGTAATTTGAAGGAAGCAGAGTATTTGAGGGACAGAAGTGAAGACAAAATCATTCTGATTTCAGAAAATTTATTTATTAGTTTATCTTCGACTGAAAATCCTCAGGGTATCTTAGCAATAGCAAAATTTAAAAATATAGAAGAAAATCTAAATGGTGATTTTTATGTAGTTTGTGATAAGGTTCAAGATCCTGGTAATTTAGGTACAATTATAAGAACAGCTCATGCTGCTGGAGTGGATGGGATTATATTAACGAAGGGAACTGTAGACATTTATAATGAAAAAACAATAAGATCTACAATGGGATCAATATTTTATATACCAATTTATTATGATGATTCTAAATTTACAATAATTAAAAAATTAAAAGATAAAGGGGTAGCATTAGTAACTACATCTTTACAGGAATCAAAAAACTTTTTTAATGAAAATTTAAAAGGTAAGGTTATGCTGGCTGTCGGTAATGAAGGTAATGGTATAAGTGAGGAACTTTTTAATCTAGCCGATAAAAAGGTTAAGATTCCTATGCCTGGAGGAGCTGAGTCACTAAATGTTGCAGTTGCATCAGCAATAATTTTATTTGAAAAAGTAAGACAAAATTTAATGTAAAAGCAATTAGTATATTTATAGTAAAAATAGAAGATTTCACTTGAAATTATAAAAGCTAAACTATATAATATATAATAAATTAAATATGTAAAAACTGTGAATGAGGAAAGTAAATATAATAACTTTTCAGGGAGAATTGGTCGTAGACTGAAAGCCGATTTATTGTATTATTATATTGAAGTTCCCTCAGGAGTTCTAGAAGTGAAATTAAAGTAGTTTCTAGCGGATTTACCGTTATTTGAATTAAGTGGATAATATAGTTTTATATTATCAATTAGGGTGGTAACACGATAACTTCGTCCCTTTGTTGTGGGCGAAGTTTTTTTATTATATAAAAATAAGGAGGAAAATTAATGCAAGAAAAACTAATGGAAATTAAGGAAAATGCATTAAAAAGCTTAGCTGAAGTAAATGATAGTTCAAGCTTAGATGAAATAAGAGTAAAATATTTAGGTAAAAAAGGAGAATTAACTACTATTTTAAGATCTATGGGCAGCTTATCGAAAGAAGAGAGGCCTATAGTTGGTAAGCTAGTAAATGAAATAAAGGCAGAATTAGAAGCTAAAATTGAGGAAGTTGCTAAAGCTATTAAAGCAAAGGAAAAAGAGGCAAAATTAGCTTCTGAAGTTATTGATATTTCACTTCCAGGAAGAAAAAAGTTAATAGGAAAAAGACATCCTTTAGAATTAACTTTAAAAGCAATGGAAGATATATTTATTTCAATGGGCTTTACAGTTGAAGAAGGACCAGAAGTTGAATTAGATTACTATAATTTCGAAGCTTTAAATATTCCTAAAAATCATCCAGCAAGAAGTGAACAAGACACATTTTATATTAATGATGATATAGTTCTTAGAACTCAAACATCTCCAGTACAAATTAGAGTTATGGAAAATCAAAAACCTCCAATTAAGATGATTGCACCAGGTAAGGTATATAGATCAGATTCTGTAGATGCGACTCATTCACCTATATTCTATCAAATGGAAGGTTTAGTTATTGATAAAGGAGTTACCTTTGCAGATTTAAAAGGGACACTAGAATTATTTGCTAAAAAGATGTTTGGTGATAGTGTTAAAACAAAATTTAGACCACATCATTTCCCATTTACTGAGCCTTCAGCTGAAATGGATGCAACATGCTTTGTTTGTGGTGGTAAGGGATGTAAGGTTTGTAAAAATAGCGGATGGATTGAGCTATTAGGTTGCGGTATGGTTCATCCAAATGTTTTAAGAAACTGCGGAATAGATCCAGAAGTTTATAGCGGTTTTGCTTTTGGATTTGGTGTTGATAGAATGGTTATGTTAAGTTACGGAATTGATGATATTAGACTTTTATATGAAAGCGATATGAGATTCTTAGATCAATTTTAATTAATAGGAGGTAGACAAATGAAAGTACCATATAATTGGCTGAAAGATTACGTTGATATAGATGTAAATCCTAAGGAATTAGGAGATAAACTAACCTTAACAGGATCACAATTAGAGGAAGTAATTACTCAAGGAGATAAAATTAAAAATGTTGTTACAGGTAAGATAGTTGAAATAAAGCAGCATCCAGATGCAGATAAATTAAAAGTCTGCCAAGTGGATATTGGAAAAGAAGAACTAATACAAATAGTTACTGCAGCAACAAATATGAAAGAAAATGATATAGTTCCTGTGGCTCTTCATAAATCAATTTTAGCAGATGGAACAGAAATAAAAAAAGGAAAATTAAGAGGTCAAGTGTCTAACGGTATGTTCTGTTCAGAAGAAGAATTAGGAATAGCAGGAGATGAACCAGTTCATGGTTTAATGATATTGCCAAAAGATGCTCCTATTGGTGTAGATATAAAGGAATATTTAGGTTTGAACAAATCTGTTTTAGACTTTGATATTACATCAAATAGACCAGATTGTTTAAGTATGATTGGTATGGCTAGGGAAGTTGCAGCAGCTTTAAGAAAATCATATAAAATGCCAAATTTAAATTACGAAGCTAAGATAAATAAAAATATAAATGATATTCTACATGTAGAAGTTAGAGATAATTTATGTAGAAGGTTTATGGCTAGAGGGGTTAAAAATGTTAAAATCGGACCATCTCCAAGCTGGATGCAAGAGAGATTAATTGATGCTGGTATTAGACCTATAAATAATATAGTTGATATTACAAATTTTGTAATGTTAGAAATTGGGGAGCCGATGCATGCTTATGATGCAAGAGAAATATCAAGCAATAAAATAGTTGTAGAAAGAGCTAAAAATAATGAAAAGTTTACTACCTTAGATGGAATAGAAAGAGAATTAGATGAAACTTTCCTTTGCATAAAGGATAATGAAACAACAATTGGATTAGCAGGATTGATGGGGGGATTAAATTCAGAAATTAAAGATGACACAACTGAAGTTATTTTTGAAGCAGCAAATTTTGATGGAACTAACATAAGAGTTAATTCTAAAAAGTTAAATCTAAGAACTGAAGCTTCTTCAAGATTTGAAAAAGATATTGATCCAAATTTAGCAGCTTTAGCCATAGACAGAGCTTGTTCATTAGTATGTGAGCTTAGCTGTGGTGAGATAATGGAAGGAACAATAGATGTTTATCCTGGCAAAAAGGAAGAAAGTTCAATAACTGTTGATTCAAAATGGATCAATAGATTTTTAGGAACTGATATTCCAAAAGAAGATATGAAATATTATCTTGATTTAATTGATTTAAAGACAACTTTAGAAGGAGATAATTTAGTTATTACAATTCCAACCTTTAGAGTTGATATTGGAATAAAAGAAGATATTGCAGAAGAAGTTGCTAGAATATACGGATATGATAAAATTCCTACTACAATAGCTAAGGTTTCTACAGGAAGAGAACCAAAATATAAAAAGGAAATATTAAAAGAAGAAGTTATAAAAGCAATGATTGCAAGCGGTATAAATCAATCAATTAGTTACTCATTTATATCACCTAAGGTTTTTGATAAGATTAATCTAGCTGCAGATAGCGAATTAAGAAATGTAGTAAAAATTAAAAATCCATTAGGGGAAGATTATTCTGTAATGAGAACGACCACAATTCATTCAATGATGGAATCTTTAGCTAGAAATTATTCTAAAAACAATGATTATGTAAGGTTGTTTGAAGTTGGTAAAGTATATATTAAAAATGAAGATGAAAGCAAGCTGCCTCAAGAAAAGACTATACTAACAATAGGAATGTACGGGGAATGTGATTTTCTTGATTTAAAGGGAGTAGTTGAAAATGTTCTAGAGACCCTTGGACTTAACAAAGTAAAATTTAAAAGGGAGTCAGAAAATTTAAGTTACCACCCTGGAAAGACTGCAAGTATTATGATTGGAAAAGAAAAGGCTGGAACTTTAGGAGAAGTCCATCCAACAGTAATAGAAAATTATGGTATAGATGAAAATTGCTATTTAGCTGAATTAGATTTAGATATATTATTTAATTATGCGAATATTACTAAGTCTTATAAGCCATTGCCAAAGTTCCCTGCTGTTACTAGGGATATGGCTTTACTTGTTGATGATGAAATATTAGTTCAAGATATTGAAGATACAATTAGAAGAGCAGGTGGTAATTTAGTAGAAAAGGTGAAATTATTTGATATCTATAAGGGTGCTCAAATTCCCGAAGGTAAGAAGAGTATAGCATATTCAATAGCATATAGGGATGATAAAAAGACCTTAACAGATAATGATGTAAATAAGGTTCATGATAAAATTTTAAGAAGTCTTGAACACAAGCTTGGTGCTATTTTAAGATAATTTTTAATTTTGATTTTTCTCTTTCTGTATCAAAAAATACATTGAAATATAATATATTAGTAATGAAATTTATGTTAAAATTAATATAATAATATTATTATTTTAATGGGGTGTGCTATGAATACAGTAACAATCAAGATAAATGGAGTTGAATATAATCTAAAGGGAAGAGAAAATGAGAATTACTTGATTAAGATTTCAAATTATGTTGATGGTAAGGTAAGAGATATTACAAATGCAAATAGAAAATTAAGCACCACAGCAGCTGCAACATTAGCTTCATTAAATATAGCAGATGAACTTTTTAAAGCTGATATAGAAATTGAAAATTTGATCAAAAAGAATAGTACATTAGAAGAAAAAAATTTAAGTTTAGAACAAAGGATAAAAGAATTAGAAGAAGAAATAGAAAAAAATAATTTTAGTCATTTAAGGATTACTGAAAGTTTAAATAAAGAACTAGAAGACTTAAAAAAGAGTAGAATAGAAGATTATGAAAAGAAAATTGATATTTTAAAAGCACAAGTAGGAAGCTTAGAAAAAGAAAAAGAAGAATTAATACAAAATAATAATATGTTTAAAGAAAAAGAAGTAGAGTTAGTAGAAGAGTTAAGTGCCTTAAATGAGAGATTTAAGATGATAGAAGAAGAGTATAAAAAGATTAATAATGAAAAAGAGGCTTTAAAAGCTCAAAATAAGGATATTAAGTTCCAATTGCAGACTTCAAAATATAAAGTTTTAGATTTAGAAAAAAAACTGATTGATTCTCAAATTGAATTAGCAAAGGCAAAAAAACTTAGTAATCCTTTAATTAAAGAAGTATAGCAGCGTGGCAGGTAAGAATATTTAATAGTAATAAAAAACAGTTTAATATTAAATTAAACTGTTTTTTATTATAATAGAATGGAAAATTTAATCTATTTATGTTATATATAATTAGTAGAAATTAATATAAAATATTTTACCCAAGAAAATTAATTAGTTAGATGTTTAATTAGGAGAAGTATTTATGAAGAAAGTAGAAATTTTAGCTCCAGCTGGGAGCATGGAAAGTCTTTATGCAGCAATAAATAAAGGTGCTGATGCAATTTATCTTGGTGGAAGTAAGTTTTCAGCCAGGGCATATGCTTCAAATTTTGATAATGATAATATGATTAAGGCTGTAGACTATGCTCATAGTTATGGCGCTAAAATTTATGTAACTTTAAATACGATTATTAAGGAAAATGAATTAAATGAAGCTGTAAGGTACGCAGGTTTTCTTTATGAAATTGGTGTAGATGCATTAATAATACAAGATTTAGGATTATTTAAAAGAATAAAAGAAGAATATCCTGACTTTGAAATTCATGCTTCAACCCAAATGACTATCCATAATGGAGAAGGAGCTTTATATTTAAAAGAAAAGGGCTTTCATAGAATAGTTTTATCTAGAGAACTTTCTTTAGAGGAAATAGAATATATTTCAAAGGTATTAAATATAGAAACAGAAATTTTTGTGCATGGAGCATTATGTATATCATATTCAGGGCAGTGTTTAATGAGTTCTATGATAGGTGGACGTAGCGGAAATAGAGGAAGATGTGCTCAGCCTTGTAGAATGGAATATATAATAAAGGGAAGTAATACTTCAGAAAAAAAAGCTTATATATTGAGTCCGAAGGATACGTGTACAATAGAAAATGTGGAAGATATTATTAATTCCGGCACTTATTCATTAAAAATAGAAGGAAGGATGAAGCGACCTGAATATGTAGCTGGTGTAGTAGATAATTATAGAAAAGCAGTAGACCAAATTTTATATAATAAAAAGTTTGATGCAGAAAAAGGAAAAAAGGAATTAATGCAACTATTTAACAGAGGAGGATTTTCTACTGCATATCTATATAAAAATCTGGGAAGTGATTTAATTAGTTTTAAACATCCAAGAAATACAGGAGTATTTTTAGGAAAGGTAAATAAAAATGGAGAAATACAGTTGCAGGAGAATATATCCTTAGGAGATGGTTTCAGGGTTAAGGATAAGGGATTTATAATTAGTAAAATTCTAATAAAAGGCAAGGAAGTAAAGGAAGCTAAGATAGGAGAAAAAGTAGAAATTTATCCTAAGTCTTATAAAAAAGGTGATGAGCTATATAAGTCCTCTGATAAAAAATTATTTGATGAATTAGAAGATTACTTAAAAGCATATGAAAAAAAAATTCCTTTAAAGGCGAAGATAAATTTTGAGCTCCTAAAGCCTATGACTATAAAAATTTCTTATAATGGATTAGATTATGAATTTATAGGAGCACTTGTTGAAAAAGCAGAAAAGAAGCCACTAGATAAAAATAGAGTTACTGAAGCTCTAGGAAAGTCTGGAGATTATCCCTTTAGAATAAATGAAGTGGAATTTGAAAACTTTGAGGAAGGTTTTGTAAGAATAAGTGATTTAAATAATTTAAGAAGGGAAGCCCTTGAAGGAATACAGAAATCAATAACAAAATCTTTTAGAAGAAAAAGAGCAATAAAGAAAGAAAAACAAGAAGAAAAGATAAAATCAGATAAGAATATAGAAATGATTTATCAATGTATAACTAAGAGGCAGTTTGAAGCCTTATTAGAAGAAGGAATAAGTGATATTGCAGTTGATTTATTTAGTCGTCATAGAGATGCTCTAAAAATTAAAGATATCATTGAATTAAAAGAAAAGGATAAGGTTAATATATATTTAAAGATACCTAATATAGTTAAAAGTGAATTTGGTAAAGTTGTAGAGCTTATTGAAAAATTAAAACCATATATAAAGGGATTAATAACTGTTAATTTAGGAATTATACATAAGTACAAGGATGAGCTTTTTATAATTGGAGATTATAAGTTGAACATTATTAATTCTCAGGCTTTAAAATTTTATCAAAGTGAAATTGATATCCCAACTCTTAGTTTAGAGTTAAATAGAAAAGAAATAAAGAATATGCTTAAATCCAATATGGGAAATGTTCAAGCGTTAATTTATGGAAAAACAGAATTAATGATAAGTGAATATTGCCCAATTGGAAGTACATTTGGAGGAAGATCTTCTTGTAGTGAATGTAATTTGGCATGTACAAGAGATGATTTTACTTTAACTGATAGGATGAATGAAAAGTTTAGAATAATGACTGATATATTTTGCAGAAGTTACATATTAAATTCTCATCCATTAAATTTAATTGAAGAAAAGGAAGAATTGGCGAGTCTGGGTGTAAATTCTTTTAGAGTAGAATTTAGAGATGAAAGTAAAAATGAAGTTAAAAATATAATTAGAATGATAAGAAATGAAATAAAAATTGACAATAACAAATATACAAAAGGACATTATAGAAGAGGAATAGAATAATATAAAAAGGAGTAGTTATGGACAATAAAACTCTTAGAGTGCTTGAATTTAATAAAATAAAAGAAATATTAAAAGACTATATAATTACAGCAAGTGCTAAAAAGCTTGTTGATGAATTAAAGCCTTATGATACAGTTTATGAAGTAAGAAAAAAGCTGCAGGAAAGTGATGAGGCTTTAGATTTACTAATTAAAAAAGGCAATCCTCCTTTTGAAGGATTGCATGATTCAGGGGAAGGTATAGAAAGAGCAAAGAAAAATGGTATTCTTTCTCCAGGTCAGTTGCTTAAAATTGGAGGAATGCTAAGGTGTGCTAGAAGATTTAAAGATTACATAAAGAGAAAAGAGGAAGAGACACCACATGTATTGTTAGAAGATCTAGCAGATATATTAACTCCGCTTAGAAAATTAGAAGAAATTATTGAAATTTCAATCGTATCTGAAGAGGAAATCAGCGATAAAGCAAGTCCAGCATTAGGAAGTATAAGAAGAAATTTAAGGGACAAGATTTCTTCTGTTAGAGATAAAATTAATTCAATAGTTAGAGCAAACTCAAAATATCTTCAGGATGCTATTTATACAATGAGAGGAGATAGGTATGTATTACCTGTAAGAGCAGAATATAAAGGAGCAGTACAGGGGCTTATTCATGATCAAAGCTCTACTGGTGCTACTTTATATATTGAACCAATAAGCTTAGTTAATTTAAATAATGAAATAAAGGAATTAAAATTAAAAGAAAAAGCAGAAATAGAAAAAATATTAAGTGAATTATCAAATAAGATTTATGAAAATATTGATTTAGTAGAAAGTAATTATAAAATATTAACTGAGTTAGATTTTATTTTTGGAAAAGCTAAATATGCTTCAAGTATTAATGGAATGTGTCCTATAGTTAATGAAGATAATAGTTTTGATATTATTCAAGGACGTCATCCTTTAATAGATCCTAAAGTTGTCGTTCCATCAGATATATATTTAGGCAAAGAATTTACTACCTTAATGATTACTGGACCGAATACAGGAGGTAAAACAGTAACATTAAAAACTGTAGGACTTCTTCATTTAATGGCACTAAGTGGATTATTAATTCCAACAAAGGATAATTCAAGTGTTGGATTCTTTAGAAATATATTTGCAGATATTGGAGATGAGCAAAGTATTGAACAATCCTTATCTACCTTTTCATCTCATATGACTAATATAGTTAAAATATTAGAAAAAGCTGATAGTAATTCTCTTGTATTATTTGATGAATTAGGGTCAGGAACAGATCCGGTGGAAGGCGCAGCCCTTGCAATTTCAATAATAGATACCTTAAGAAGTATTGGAGCAAGAGTTATTGCTACAACCCATTACAGTGAGTTAAAGGGTTATGCATTAAAAACAGATGGAATAGAAAATGCTTCAGTAGAATTTGATGTAGAAACATTGAAGCCTACATATAGATTATTAATAGGAGTTCCAGGTAAGTCTAACGCTTTTGAAATCTCAAAAAGGCTTGGTTTAAGAGAGGAGATTATAGATAGGGCTAAAAATAATATTTCATCTGATAATTTAGAATTTGAAAATTTAATTAGAGATTTGCAAGAAAAGAGTATATTAGCCAATCGCGATGCTAGAGAAGCAAAAAGAATAAAAATTGAAGCAGAAGAAATTAAAGCAAAATATGAGGAAAAGATAAAAAGATTAGAAGAGGTAAGGGAAAAAGCTTATATTGAAGCTAAAAGGGAGGCTAAAAACATTATTCTCAGAGCAAAAGAAGAAGCAGACGAAATATTAAAAGCTATGAGAGAATTAGAAAAATTAGGAATAGCTCAAGGTGGAAGAGCTAGGTTAGAAGAAGAAAGAAAAAAACTTAAAGACAGTTTAGAAAAGAAAGAAGCTTCCCTCATAAAGGAAAGAGAAAATTTAGGAGAAGAAATTACCAAGGTAACTTTAGGAATGGATGCATACTTACCTTCGCTTAATCAAAATGTAATTATAGTTTCTATGCCAGATTCAAAAGGTGAAGTGCAAGTAGAAGCCGGTATTATGAAAATAAACGTAAAATTAAAAGATTTAAGAAAATTAAATACAAATAATAATAATAAAAAGGAAAAGAAAAAAAGGGAACTCAAATTAAATTTAGCAAGAGTTGATAGTAGAATTGATTTAAGAGGTTTAGATGCTGAAGAAGCTTGCTATAGAACGGATAAATATTTAGATGAAGCATATATGGCAAACTTAGGTGAAGTTACAATTGTACATGGAAAAGGTACTGGAGCTTTAAGAAAAGCAATAAATGATATGTTAAAAAAACATCCTCATGTTAAGCAATATAGATTAGGTGAATATGGAGAAGGTGGCGATGGTGTTACGATTGTAACTCTAAAATAATTCCTTAAAATAGTATTAAAATAATAGAGAGACTTATGTAAATAGGTCTCTTTTGTGCTATAATTTAATAGAAAAGAGGTGTAGTTTATGTACTTAATAAGTGGATGCTTATGTGGAGTAAACTGTAAATATAATGGAAAAAATAATTTAAATGAAAAATGCTTAAAGCTTTTAGAGGAAGGGAAAGCAATTCTTATTTGTCCAGAACAACTAGGAGGACTTACTACACCTAGAGTCCCTGCAGAAATTATAGGTACTGCAGAAGGTGTGTTAAAAGGAGAAGATAAAATTATTACTCAAAATAATACTAATGTTACAGAAGAGTTTATAAAGGGTGCAATGGAAACTTTGAATATAGCAAAAAGGTGCAACATAAAAATGGCTATTTTAAAAGAAGGCAGTCCTTCTTGTGGTGTAAATTATATTTACGATGGCACTTTTAGTGGAAATAAAATAAAAGGGCAAGGTATTACCGCTAAGCTTTTAAAAGAAAATGGCATAGAAATAATTAGCGATACAGCTTTGGAGGGATATGAATGGGATTTTTAAAATTTATAAAAGAATTAATAAGAAATAATGATATAGATGAAGAAGAATTAATTGAAGAAGACTATATAGCTGAAGAAGACATTTTAGAAAAGGATGAAGAGGGTACTACAATACAAACTAAAGAAATTAAAGAAGAGATAGAAAATATTGAGTCTATTGAGATTATAAATAAAAGTTTAGAAAAAAATTTGAGTGATGAAGAAATTGATGAACTAATATTAAAAGAAATCTATGAAGTAATAAGCAGTTATGATGATTTTGAAAAAGTAAAAATATCTGCAAGAAAAGCAGCAATTAATATTGGTACAAAATATATAGACTATTTACCAAATTATTTGAATTTAAAGATTAGTAGGCTTCCTGTTTTTAGAGAGAAATATACTGAGCCTGAGGAATGGAAGTTAGTAGTTGAGAATACAGTACTAATGATTATATATAATTATAAAGAATATGGAGTGCCATTATTACAAAAAATAGGACAAAAAAATAATAATTTATATATAAAGGTTACTAATCTATTATGTAAATTAGCAAATGAAAATATAAAAACAGATGAAATTATAGATTCAATAATGGAAAATATAATGGCTTTTAATGATGAAACTAAAATTTCTATACTTGGCTGCATGTCTCAAATAAAAGGAAACAATAAAGCTATAGGATTAATTCAACATTTTTATAAAAGTTTTATTAAAAAAGGAGATGCTGATAAATCATTAAAGGTTTTAAAGTATTTAATAAATGCTGCTGAAAGATTTACACAAGGTCATTTGCAATTTTTAAAAGATTTAGCTCTAGGTAGCAAAACAATAAATTTAGAGAAGATTACAGTTTTAGAAGAAAACGAGCCTAAATTAATTACTTTAAATAATATAAATGAAGATTTAAAAGTTGATGCTGCCATAACTTATTATATGCTTGATAATTCAGATAAAGAAATAAATAATACTTTATATTATTTAAGAGATTATTCTTTAGACAAAAGTTTAAGAGAAAAAATAAATAAAATTTTAACAAAATAATGATATAGTTAGGAGTATTTCAATTGAGAAAAAATCAAAATAAAAAAGGAAAAAAAACTATAAAAGAAAGAGTCTCTTTATTGATTACTTTAATTGTTTTTATAAATATATTAATATTTTTACCTTTTAATATAAAAAATATGCCTTTATTAGCAGGTTATGTATTGACAAAAGAAGATATTAAATCTAACGAAGAATTTATTACTGAATTTAATTATATTAGGGATAATATTAAGTATCTATATTTAGCCTCATCAGATAGTGATTTATATGATGAAGTTGAAAAAATTGAAAATTTGTTAAATGAAGGTATAACAAGTAGTGTAAAAATATTAATTTCAGATTTAACTAATAAGTTTAATGAAATTAGTTCTAGAAACCAATTAGAATTAGAGAAGCAATTTAATGAAATAAATGACGAAAAATTAGAGGGATTTTTTGAAGAAGAATTAATAACAATAAGTAATTATAAAGGAGAATTTGAAACTCTTTATAATGATAAAAAATATAATGAGGCTAAGAATATATTAGATATTCTTAAACAATATATAGATGAAAATAAGAAGTTAGCTAATATAAGAAAAATAGATGAAGTATATGAAGAAAACTCTCTTGAAGATCCTAGCATAAGAGAACCTAAATATATTAATGGTATATTAATAGTAAATAAAGAATATGGACTTCCTGATACATATGCTCCTGGAGAAGATCCTGAAGCAAGAGAAGCTTTTGAAAGAATGAAAATAGATGCAGCAGCAGAAGGGATTTATTTAAATGCATTCTCAACTTATAGAAGTTATTATACTCAAGAAAGATTGTATAATAACTATATATATACATATGGACAACCATCAACAGATACTTTTTCAGCAAGGGCAGGCTTTAGTGAACATCAAACAGGTTTAGCTTTTGATATTGGGGGAGTAGATAGAAGTTTATGGGCACAAGAAAATTTTAAGTATACTGAAGAAGCAAAATGGCTTAAAGAAAATTGTTATAAATATGGATTTATTTTAAGATATCCTGAAGGAAAGGAATGGAAAACAGGATATATGCATGAATCTTGGCACTTTAGATATATTGGAGTAGAACATAGTGTTAATTTTGCAAATAGTGATTTGACTTTAGAAGAATACCTTGGATTGTAAGGAAACTAGTTTACGATTCAATTAATTACAGAATATTGAAAGATTTTAGAATAAGACTCTTACAATTAAACTTTGTAAGAGTTTTTATTATGGTTTAATCAACGGATTAAAATAATTTTTTCTGCTATAAATAAATTTAATTGAATAAATTATCGTATAAAATTTAGACTAATTGCCAAGAATATCTTAAGAGATTATATTAATGGGAGGAATCGATCTTGGAAAGTCTAGATTTAAAAAAAAGAGATAAAAACAATAAAGCAAAACAATTAAGAAGAAATGGCAAAGTACCTGGAATATTATATAACAAAAATAAAATTAACTTCATGTTTGAAGTTGGCGAATTAGAATTGTGTAGAGAAATTTCTGAAATTGGTGATCATGGAATTTTAAATTTTAAACTAGATGGAAGTGATAGAAAAGCTCTAATAAAGGATGTTCAAAGAGATCCTGTTACAGGTAAAATAATTCATATAGATTTACAAGAGTTAGAAAAAAATCAAAAAGTTGTTTCTTCTATACCTATTAAATATATAGGAGAAGATTTTCTTAATAGAAGAGGTATGATTGTTCAAAAAGAAAGAGAAAGTATAAAAGTAGAGGGACTAGCTGAAAAATTACCAAAAAGTATTAAAGTTAATATGGCAAATTTAAGCAAGGGGGCTGTTTACAGGATTGCTGATTTAGAAATAGCATCTGAGCTTTCTATTGTAGATGATTTGAACACCGTTGTTGCTTCAGTAAGCTATGAAAGAAGAACTGTAGCTGAAAATAATGAAGCTAGCGAAGAAGAAGGAGTAAATGATTAATTAATGCCCCTTATTTAATTTAATTAGTATTTGATAAATTTTTCCTTTGGTGTATAATATTTATGTAAGTTTTTTTGGGAGGGGTAAGATGTTATATAGAGAAAAATACGAAGAATGGCTTAATTCAGAAATAATTGATAACGATATTAAAGATGAACTAAGAAACATAAAAGAAGAAAAGGAAATAGAAGATAGATTCTACAAAGATCTAGAATTTGGTACTGGCGGGCTTAGAGGAGTTATTGGAGCAGGAAGTAATAGAATGAACATTTATACTGTTTCAAAAGCTACACAAGGTTTTGCTAATTATTTAAATAATAATTTTAAGAATCCATCAGTAGCTATAGCTTATGATTCAAGAAATATGTCAAAGGAATTTTCAAAAGCAGCGGCTTTAACTCTTGCTGCTAATAATATAAAAGTATATTTATATGAAAGTTTAAGGCCAACACCTATGCTTTCCTTTGCAGTTAGACATTTAAACTGTAATGGAGGAATAGTAGTAACTGCATCACACAATCCTAAGGAATATAATGGATATAAAGTATATGATGAATTTGGTGGTCAAGTAACAGACGAAAAAGCTAATTTAATAATAAATGAGGTTAATAAAGTTACTGATTTTTCATTAATCAAAACAATTTCTGAGGAAAAGGCTTTAGATAATAATTTATTAGTATACATTGGAGAAGATGTTGATAAAGCCTATATAGATGCTGTAAAATCATTAACAATTAGAAAAAAATTAGTAGAAGAAAATGCGAGGGATTTAAAAGTTATCTATTCTCCTATTCATGGTTCAGGAAATATGCCTGTTAGGAGGGTTTTAAAGGAGCTAGGATATGAAAATGTTCAAGTAGTAAAAGAACAGGAACTACCTGATGGAAATTTCCCAACAGCACCATATCCTAATCCAGAAGATCCAAAAGTATTTAAACTTGCTTTAGAAATGGCGAAAGAAAGTAATCCGGATTTAATCTTTGCTACAGATCCAGATGCTGACAGAATTGGTGTGGTAGTAAAAGATAATGAAGGTGAATTTAGAGTACTAACTGGAAATCAAACAGGATTATTATTATGTGAATATATTTTAAAATCTTTAAAGGAAGAAAATAAACTTCCTAAAGATGGTTCTGTTATAAAGACAATAGTTACAACTGATGGCGTAAAAGGCATTGCAAAAGAATATGGTGTTGAAGTTGAAGAAGTATTGACAGGCTTTAAATATATTGGAGAAAGAATAAGAGAATATAAAGAAAATAAAAATAAAACTTATATTTTTGGATTTGAAGAAAGTTATGGATATTTAGCTGGCGATTTTGTAAGAGACAAAGACGCTGTCATTGCAGCAACATTAATTGCCGAAATGACTTTATATTATAAAGAACAAGGAAAAAGTCTATATGATGCATTAATAGATCTTTATGATAAGTATGGATACTTTAAAGAAACACTAGTTTCTTTTGAACTTAAGGGAAAAGAAGGCAGCGAAAAAATAGCAAATTGTATTGATTCCTTTAGAAAAAACAATTTAGAAACATTAGATGCTCTTAAAGTAGTAACGAAAAATGATTATAAGTTAAGTGTGGAACTTGATGTGTTAAGAGGAGAAAAGAAAGAAATTAATCTTCCAAAGTCAAATGTTCTTAAATTTATTTTAGAAAATGGGGCATGGTTTGTAATAAGACCTTCCGGAACTGAACCAAAAATGAAAGCTTATATAGCAACAATAGGAAAAGATTTAAATGATGCTGATGAAAGTCTTGAAAGATTAAAAACTGAAGTGGTATCTTTAATTAATGATAAACTAAATTAGAAAATAATGGGGCTGTCGCACTAATAATTAGTGCACAGTCCCTTTTTGTGCAAAAAAATAAATCCTAGACTCCATGAGTTTAGGATTTATGATAAAATATTTTTATGCACAAAGAAAATATTTTACGAAAAAATTATACTTTAAATCAAAAGGTTTATCAACTAAAACTTCCTTTTGATATTGATTGCATAATTCCAAGTAATGATTCTGTGCGATTACTAAGCCAGTTTGTAGAGGAGATGGATTTGA
>Ga0209537_1000684_pt1 | contig 41237 bp, 34 predicted proteins | sample BioPla4DNA1_FD_187698 | JGI IMG/M metagenome (GOLD analysis project Ga0209537, IMG submission 187698) | Biogas fermentation microbial communities from Germany - Plant 4 DNA1 (SPAdes) (version 2) | ecosystem: Engineered > Bioreactor > Anaerobic > Digestate | place: Bielefeld, North...
TGGGACCGTAGCTGATTATCCTCTCTTTCTTGATGGTGTTTTCAAAAAGCCTTTCCATTTTCTTGCGGATAGAAGGCGGAAACAATACTCTGAAATGATGGCCTTCCAGTTCCTCCCGCTCCCATCCTATAAGACTTAGAAGGAAGTTGTTTACAAAGGTAATGGTGCCTTCAGCATCGATGATGAGCGCCACCAGGCGAACATTCTCCAGCAGAGACCGGAATCGTCTTTCGGATTCAGCCAGAGCCGTTTCCTGTTTCTGCAGCTCCTGGTACTGCTGTCTCAACTCTTCTTCGATAGCGGTAAGCTCTTCCAGGGTGGCTTCCAGTTCCTCATTGGCGGCTCGCATACGGCGTTCTGCCCAGCGGGCCTCGGTCACATCCACAAGTGATATGATGGCCTGCTTACTGTCAGGGATCATGGCGGCGGTGAGACTGACCTCGCGGACCGCTCCGTCCTTCCTGACCATTCGAAATTCATAATTCCGGGGGACCTTGTTCCCCGGCTCTCGGCCGGCCTTATAAAAACCCATCATCTTTTCCAGGTCTTCGGGATATACTAAATCCGTCCATTTAATCTTGCCTGTGTCTTGGCGGGAAATACCGGTTAGTCTCTCGGTTTCCTTGTTGATGGAAATTATCGTTGTGTCCTCATCAAAAATCATCATGGCCGTTCCGGTATTTTCAAATATGGTTCGATACAGCTGCTCCGAACGGCGCAGCTTCTCTTCGGCCCGTTTTTTTTCCGTGATATCATGTACCAGGTACCATCCCCCGATAGTATTGCCATCTTCATCGGTGCTCCGCAAACCCCTGATGCTGGTAACCACCCGCGTACCATCACTGTGCAGGTATTCCTTTATGTATTCATCACAGTAACCCCGCTCCAGAATCTGCATCATGGCCTTTATATCCAGGTCATGGTATTCCGCAGGGGTGATCTTTTTATAAGAACGACTGATAACCGCTTCTTTCGAGGGGTGTCCCAAAAGATCGGCAAAAGCCTGGTTGCAGTCCAGGCATCTTCCATTAATATCGAAAACGGCGATACCGTCGAAGGAGTTTTCAAACAGCCGGCGGTAGCGCATCTCGCTATTCATCAGGTTTTTTTGAGCCTGGGTCCAGTCGGAGATATCACTGGCAACAACTATGCCTCCCCTGGAACCCGATTCAGAAGCCAGGGGTATCACCTGTATGTGGAATCGTTTTTTATTTTTATCGTTATCCGTAATTGTAATTTCATGGATCCGGCCGACACCGTCTTCCTCCTCTATGGCTTTCTGCACCATCATCGATTCATCTTTTGGAACCAGATCCGCAATACGCTTTCCGATCATTTCTTTGATGGTGAGTCCGAAAACCTCAGCCCCGCGTTGGGTACAGTAGGTAATCCTCCCTGACGCGTCATACGTAAAGACGAATCCATTTAACCGGTCCAGGAATCTTGGTATGTCATCCATGATTGCAAGTGAGTTATTATCAATGTTGCTGGATACTGTCATATACTCCTCCAATATAAAGCATTAAAAGGATCAGACCCAAAATCGTCAGGTGAATATTCCTCCAGTTTTCCAAATTTACGGAATATAGTATTATTCTATACTCTTCGCCATTTTCCTCCTTTGGTCCTAACTTATCAGAAAAATCATTAATTTTGGGTCCGGTTCCTGGTTAATTTATACCTGGGCTATCGTCAAGGCGGTCGCTATCGGTGTCTGCACTCAAAAACAAGGGTCGGTTGCGTCAAACACGTTGAGGAATTCTGTCTGCGCGACCGGTGTTTGCACACAAAAACCCGCAGAATTAAGCGACAATGGGAAAAATACCGGGCAGGAGTGAACAGTTGAAACCTAAAATCCCCGCATCAGCCGGCCTCAATCTGACGCCGCGCTCTGGCCTGCAAGGTAACCGGTGCTCCAGCACAACTGCAGATTGTAACCTCCGGTAGGACCGTCCAGATCCAATATCTCGCCGGCCAGGAACAAATTTGGAAAAAGTCTGGATCTCATGGTCCGGGGGTCGATCTCTTTCAGATCCACCCCTCCCCTGGTGATGATGGCCTGCTCAAATCCCATCAGGCCCGACACCGTAAACTCCAGGCCTTTCAAAAGACTTACCAGCCGGTAGCGCTCTTCTCGGGTAACACTGTTCACTTGTTTGTCGGGATCTATCCCGGTTAACCTGATTACCGGAGCGATCAGGGTGCGGGGCAGTAAATCGGTGAGGCTGTTTTTGAAGGCTTTGTTTCGGTATTTACCAAAATCGCGCTGTACCCGTTCATCCAAACGGTCGAAGCTCAATGAGGGTTTAACATCGACATGAAGCTTGACTTCTCCTTGGGGAAGAAGTTCCCCTATTTTTTTGCTCAGATCCAGTACAATGGGACCGCTCAGACCGAAGTGAGTGATCAGGGCTTCCCCGAATCTCTGGTCCTTCCGTTGACCCTGCTGGTAGACGCTGATCCGGACATTTTTCAGGTTGAGACCCTGAGCCTCCTTTACCCACTCTTCCTCTACTTTTACGGGGACCAGTGCTGGTTGAAGCGGTTTTACGTTATGTCCCAGGTCTCGCAGCCAGCTAAAACCCTCTCCGGTCGATCCGGTTCCCGGATAGGAACAGCCCCCGCTGCACAATATGTAGCAGCCGGCCACTACCCGCCCCCGGTTGGTATCAATCCCTGTAATCAGTTGGCCGTCAGCCAATAGCCTGGTGACCCGCGTGTTGAGCCGCACTTCCACCCCGGCCTGTCTCAGATAGGCGGCCAGAGCCTCCCGGACTTCCCGGGCCTTATCGCTGGCCGGGAACACCCGTTTCCCACGCTCCACCTTGGTCTTAACCCCCCGGGCTGCAAAAAACTCGAGAACCTCCTGGACCCCAAAGGCTCTCAGAGCCGGAAGCAGAAATCTCCCCTTCTTCCCGAAACCTTCCGCCAACTGCTGGTGGTCAGGCTCGTCCCGGGTTAAGTTACACCTGCCTTTGCCGGTGATCAGGAGTTTTACTCCCAGCTGGCGGTTCTTTTCCAGTAAAACCACGGATCTCCCGAGTTCCGCCGCCCGGCCGGCCGCCATCATACCTGCCGGGCCCCCACCGATCACTGCTATGTCATAAACTGCATGTTCATCCTGCATTCGGCGAGATCTCCTTGTTTCATGTCTTGTCTCCGCCCTGCGGTCCTGCATGCCCGGCCGTCTGGCTTTAGTCGAACTTCTTTTTCAGACGCTCCCAGAGGCCGCTGCCGATCATATCGTCGGCTATGGCCAGAATCCGCTGGATAGCTTCCAGGCTGTCGCCATCGCCCGCCCAATAGCGACGGACAATTTCAGGATCGGATTCGTTGACCATGGAGTTCAAAACCCATGCGGTCAGCGCAATATCATCAAGCAGCCCCAGCGGCCCCAACACAAACTCGGGAAACACATCAAACGGAGAGATAAAATAGGCAATAACCGCCAGCAACTTGGCCTTTTGTCCACTGGAGACATCCGGATCCAGTGACAACCTCACCAGCAGGTGAAACAGGTCCGGCGCATACATCAGGTACTCTGCCCATTTGCTGTTGCGAGCCTCCTGACTGTCTATCCAACGCTGGATCTTGGCCCTGAACTCTTGATAAATATCAGGTTCCTGGTATTCCACACTTTACCCCTTTCCCGGCTTACAAAATCAGGAGATCAGTGCGCGTTCCTTAACACGGGTATCTCCTGTGTGGGGCCTTCGCCGAGCTGAACACTTTTGTTTAACAACTGATCCCCTGAGTTCCACCTTATCTTATAATAATCTATTCTACAGAATCAGGATTTGCCTGGCTATTCCGGGCGATACGCTGCACGATCTTCTCTGTTTCCGGTAAAATCTTTCTGAGTTCTATAGGTAAGGGGAAAAGAACTGTAGTATTCTCGGAGGTGGAAATATCGGTTAAGGACCGGAGCATCCTGAGGGTAAGCCCTCCCTCGCTGGAACTCAGGATTTCCGAGGCCTGGGCCAGCCGTTCTGCGGCCTGGCGTTCGCCTTCTGCCTGAATGATCGCCGCCCTCCGGTTTCGTTCCGCCTCCGCCTGCCGGGCGATGGCCCGCTGCATCTCAACCGGCAGTACCACGTCCTTGATCTCGACTGCGGTTACCTTGATTCCCCAGGAATCGGTGGCCTCATCGACGATTACCTGGATGGTATGATTCAGTTTATCTCTTCGGGACAGCAGTTCGTCGAGATCAGCGGTTCCGATTACGCTTCTCAGGGTGGTCTGAGCCAGTTGATTGGTCGCCTCGCGGTATTCCTCCACATTCACCACTGCCTTGTCCGGAGCTATCACCCGGTAATAGAGGACCGCATTCACCCTGCAGGTTACATTATCCCGGGTAATAACCTCTTGAGACGGAACATCAAACACGGTAACCCGCAAGGAGATGCGGATTATCTTGTCAATTATGGGAATGATAACGATCAGCCCCGGACCGCGAACACTAACCAGCCTCCCCAGGCGAAAGAGCACCGCCCGCTCGTACTCGGGAATGATCTTGATGGCGGCGGATAGGATTGCCGCCACAACAACAATGACAACCCCCCAATTAAAAAGATTATCAAGCATCCATTTTACCTCCCATCATCTTTCTGTCTCCGCTTGGGATCGGCTCTACTACGAGATTCATTCCCTCACGACCCAGCACCTTAACCCTATGTCCCCGGGGAATAACTTCTCCGTTTTTGGAACATGCCCGCCATATCTCCCCCTGAACCATGACCCGGCCCTCGGGATCAAGGTCTTCGGTCACAATGGCCCGGGAACTCTTAAATTCATCTCTGCCATGGACCGGGTTGAAGCGGCTGATATTTATTAGTGCATAAATAACGGCGGCCAAAAACAAAACCCCCAGTATTATCGTCCATAAAGCCGCATCTTTAAGAACAATCGTCCAGCCGGACGTGTTGGTCAAAGCAACGGTCAGCATCCCCTTCACCCCCTTGGTAGTCGGCCTCATTTAATATCGGGTGCGGGTTAGTTACAACCGGATGCCGGCGCGAACCATCCTTTCCCCGCTTACTTTAATATTGTCCTACAGGAGAAGAATATACAAGTCAGACATTTTTACGGAGCCCGACCTGGCGGCTGTATTTTTTCACTTCACCAACTGTCTTTTGATAAATCGCAAGCTGCTTGCAGGCTGTAGCGCCACTGTAACTCGGAAGGAACCGCAAATACCAAAGCAGGCAACCAAACTCTCATGGAAAAAACAAAAAGGGTGTACTCTTTGTACACCCGGGTTAATCATGGCTGGGGCGGTAGGATTCGAACCCACGAATGCGGGAGTCAGAGTCCCGTGCCTTACCGCTTGGCGACGCCCCATTATTTCGTTCAGCAAGTCTAGATTTTATACAATCTCCAGGCGTTTGTCAAGTAATGACGCCCGGGCGTGTGTTATAGTTCTGTGATATTGTCACCCTATAACAGTTCTGAGATTAGGTCCCATGAGAGGAATTATTGCTGTAGAGAGCACGGCGCCGGCGGGGAGCATGAGAACTGCCGGGAAGCCGTAAGTATAACCCGGCTCCCCGGCTTAATGCGGTTTGGGATAGGTAGGCCGTAATTGGGACGGGTTAACTGGGAACGTTAACACAGGGTCCGGTATCATAGAATACTACTTCTGTAGTCCCCAGCTTCTGCCCGGATGTCGACATCAGGTCAGGAAGAACGACTACCTTATAATGAGTATTCTGCAATAAAGGCACATTCAGCAGGACAAAAATAAAGTTGGGGCACCTCCGCAGGCGGCGAACCCTTATGGGGATACGAAGCAGGTTCTGGAAGGCCTGTATCTGTCTCATATTGTGTATCCATATCTTCTGATCGCTAACAACATCCTGGCTGAAGCGCAGCTGAACGAGCCCGGCTCGGGTGCGGGGCACATCATCGGCTCCAGCCGGGGGAAATGAGTTTATCAATCGGAATTTTCCTTTCACAGGCAATTCCTCCTTTCTTTTCCATCTGCACGTTACTATCATATGCGGCAGAAAGGAGGACTGCTCCACCCAATCCATTATAATCAGACGAAAAACGCATTACGACTGTTGATGGGTAACCCGGCGAATACCGGCTTCCACCCGCAGGTACCGCTGCTGGTGACCCGGATTGTTAGTATCACCCTTTCCCGGCCCATTCCACCGGGGCCGGTGCCGTTCATCGGGCGTCTGTCCGGCGGGATTTGAGGTGAGACTTCGATGGGAACATGCCGCTCATGCGTTAACCGGCCGCTTAACGGGATGCGGTATCCGTCGTCAACGGCGCCATCAGGAACGGGCCGCAGTTGGCTGAACTACTCAGCAGATACGGGGAATGTGCTCACCTTCCAGGATTCCCAGTATCCGCTCCGCCCCCAGTTCAGTCTCAATCAGGACCATACCGGCGGGTTCCGGAATAACCGAACCGATGATGGCCGCCTTTTCCATCCCCGGAAGGCGGCGCAGGTCGCTGCAGATATCAGCAGCGGATTCCGGAGCCGCAACGATTATCATCTTTCCCTCATTGGCCATGTAAAGGGGATCCATCCCCAGCATATCGCAGGCGCCCTGGACTACCGGCGATACCGGGATATCGGCTTCCCGGACCCCGATACCCTGCCCGGCCTGAGCTGCAATTTCGTTGAGCGCCGTTGCCAGCCCGCCGCGGGTGGGATCACGCATACACCTGATGCCGTTGCCGTAGCGGTTAATAATCCCCTCCAGCCCGATAAGGGGAGCACAGTCGCTTAACGCGGGGGTGCCGAAGCTCAGCCCCTCTCGCTGCGCCAGGATCGCCAGGCCGTGGTCGCCAACCTCGCCGGTCACGATTATCTTATCCCCCGGCCTGATTCGTGCAGGCCGGTAGTCAACCCCCTCAGGGATCAGCCCGATACCGGTAGTGTTTATATATACCCCGTCCCCCTTGCCTCTTTCCACCACCTTGGTATCCCCGGTAACCAACTTAACTCCACTTTCCGCGGCAGTTTCAGCCATGGACCGGGCTATTCTCCGGAGGTCGGATATGGGCAGGCCCTCCTCCAGTATGAAGGCCGTGGACAGGTAAACAGGCCGGGCCCCGCAGGCTATCAAATCGTTAATCGTCCCGCAGATGGCGAGCTTGCCGATATCCCCTCCGGGGAAAAACAAAGGGGTGATAACGAAGGAATCAGTCGACATGGCCAGCCGACCAGTTTTTAGTTCGAATACGGCTCCATCCAGCATGCTCTCCATGATCTCATTGTTCCAGGCGGCCTGAAATACCTCCTGAATTAACTGCTGGCTCATCCGCCCGCCGCTGCCGTGGGCCATCAAGATCCGCTCAGTTTTCATATGAACACCTTCCTTTCCCCGGTGCATAACGGTAATACGCTGCACAGGCGCCCTCCTGAGACACCATGCAGGGACCTACCGGCTCCAGGGGGGTACAGCTCCGCCCGAACAGGGCGCAATCAGTAGGAATACTCTTCCCGGTCAAAACCGCACCACAGATGCAGCCTTTAATGGGAATATCCTCTATCTCAGGCAGGTTGAATTTCCGGCGGGCGTCCATAGCGGCATATTCATCTCTCAACTGCAGACCGCTATCCGGAATCATGCCCAGCCCACGCCACCGGGAGGGGGCTGTTTGAAAAACCCGCCAGATAGCATCCACCGCCGCCGGATTGCCCTCCGGTTTAACCACCCGCTTATACTGGATCTCCGCCTTGGCCGAAGAGTTTTGCAGTTGGTGGATCAGCATAACAATGCCCTCCAGTATCTCCACCGGCTCAAACCCGGTGACAACGCAGGGTTTCCTGTACTTTTGCGCCAGCGTTTCGTAAGGCCGCAGCCCGGTAACCGCTGTCACATGACCGGGGCATATCAGGCCATCAACCCTGACCTCAGGATCGGACAATATGAGCTCTAAAGCCGGGGGAACCAGCTTATGGAGAGAAAAAAGCGAAAGGTTGTGTAAACCGGCTTCCCGGGCCTCCTCCAGGGTGACCGCCACCGCCGGAACCGTGGTCTCAAAGCCGATTCCCAGGAAGACCACTTCCCGTTGCGGATTATTCCGGGCTATCCTCAAGGCTTCCAGGGGCGAATAAACCACCCGCACATCTGCGCCCCGGCTGCGTTCCTCCTGCAGGCTGCCCCGGGTGCCCGGAACCCTCATCATGTCGCCGAAAGTAATGAGGATGACCTCCTTTCGCCGCACCATCTCGATTACAGAATCGATGTCTCCCTGGCTGGTCACGCATACCGGACAGCCGGGACCGGAGAGGAGTCTGATGTTGGGGGGCAGCAGTTCCCGGATCCCGCTGCGGGCGATGGCCATAGTATGGGTACCGCATACCTCCATCAGGGAAACTTCCCGGGTGGTGGATCTTATCGCCTGCAGCAGCCTCTGGCTATAGCTGGCCATAGCTGATTACCTCCAGCAAAATCTGCATGGTCTCCCGAGCTGCATCCTCGTCTATGATCTCCATGGCAAACCCGGCGTGGATCAGCACGTACTGTCCCGGCTCAACCTCCGGGGTCAGCCGGACACTTATCTCCATCCGGTTGCCATTTACGTCCACAATCGCCCGATAGTTCTCCTGCAGTTCGATTATCCTACCGGGCACTCCGATACACATTATCCTTCCACCTCACTTGCGATAACAGCCTGCCCCAGTGATAAGCCTCCGTCACCCGGCGGAACCTTCCGGTGGTGATAGACCATGAATCCCCGGTCGGCCAACTGTTCAAGCATATTATCCAGTAATATCTGGTTGTGGAAAACCCCGCCGCTCAGGACTACCCGATTCAAGCCGGTCTCATCCCTCAGCTTGAGCAGGGTCTCCGCAAACATCCGCACCAGGGTCAAATGGAACTTCATCGCCATGCTCTCCGGCCGGCATGCTCCTTTTATATCCGCGATCAATTCGGACCACATGGGCATAACGTCCATCACCCAGCGATCCCCCTGTTTCTCCACGCCAAATCCATAGCTCCCCTTTTCATGGGTATCAGCGCAGGCCTCCAGTTCCGCTGCTGCCTGCCCTTCATACCTGTTTATCCCGCAGATCCCCAGGACTGCCGCTACCGCATCAAACAGGCGACCACAAGAGGAAGTACGGGGCTCCCGGTTACTGCTCACCCGCTGCAGCAGCAGCTCTTTTTCCCCTTGCTTAAGATCGGGCAGGAGGCGATCCGCCCATTCGAGTCCCGGTTCCCCCAATGCCAACAAGAGGTAGACCAGGGCCATGCGGTAGGGCCGACGGGCTGATAAGTCTCCCCCCGGCAGGGGCAGGGATCTCAGGTGCGCCACCCGCTCAAAGCGAAGGAAGTCGCCCCGCAGGATCTCACCTCCCCATACGGTGCCGTCGGTTCCCCACCCGGAACCGTCACAAATCAGGCCCAAGACTTCTCCCTGCAGCCCGTTCTCCGCCATGACCGAGGCCATATGAGCATGATGATGCTGGACCTCTACCCGGCAGATATCCTTCTGCTCCTTGGCCCAACGGCTGGTCTGGTAGTCGGGATGCAGGTCATGAGCCAGCACCTGCGGTTCGACCTCCAGGGATGCTTTAAAACGTTCAATCCCCTGCAGGAAGCTCACATAGTTTTGATAATGGTTGAGGTCGCCCCAGTGCTGGCTTAGAAACGCCTCATTTCCCCGGGTAAGGCAGAAGGTGTTCTTCAGTTCGCCTCCCAATGCCAGTACCGGCAGGACCTGCCGGCCCAGATTTATCCCCTCCGGCACATACCCCCGCGCCCGGCGCATAAAGTGGACGGTCCCTGCTCTGGTAAGCTGTACTACCGAGTCATCACAGGGGTTGTAGATGTCCCGGTTGTGCAGGAGAAAGAAATCCGCCACCGGCTCCAGTTTTTCCATGGCCTCCTCGTTCACCGTAATTAATGGCTCATCGCTGATGTTGGCGCTGGTCATTACCAGCACCCTCAATTCGTCGTCAAACAGCATGTAGTGCAGGGGAGTATAAGGCAGCATGACCCCCAGGGTCTTCAGTCCGGGATGGATGGCCTCTGCAGACAGAGGGCTGTCTTCTCTCCTCCTCAAGACCACTATCGGCGCGGCCGGGGAAGACAGCAGGTCCTCCTCCCCGGCATTGATGATGCAGTGCCGGTGAGCAGTCGCCAGGTCACGGACCATGACCGCAAAAGGCTTGGCATCGCGCCGCTTGCGCCGCCGCAGCCGCATGACCGCCGCGGCATCCAGGGCATTGGCAGCCAGGTGGAAACCGCCCAACCCCTTTACCGCCACTATACAACCGGACTTAAGCAGGTCGCGGATCTCCCGGTAAACCGGAACCCCATGTGCATCCACCAGAGTAATGCGGGGACCGCAAACCGGACAGGCATTGGGCTGGGCATGAAACCGCCGGTTACGGGGGTCATCAAATTCAGCCTGGCAATCCGGGCACATGGTGAATGGGGCCATGGTGGTCATGGCCCGATCATAAGGCAGGGCTTTTATAATGGTAAAGCGGGGACCGCAATTGGTACAGTTGGTAAAAGGATAACCGTAGCGCCGGTCCTTTATGTCGCTGGTTTCCTTCTTGCATTCCAGGCACATGGCGATATCCGGGGATATCATTGCGGTAGTATTCCCGTTATCGTCGCTGGGTTTGATGGTAAAGCTGGTAAAGCCATGCAGGGGAATCTCCTGCATCTCGCAGCTGCGGATCACCGCCCGGGGAGGAGGCTCATTCTGCAGGCGGCGCATGAATTCACGCAGGTCTTCCTCCTTACCTTCCACCTCCAGGATAACTCCGGTGGATGAATTGATTATCCATCCTTTCAGGTTGTATTCCACCGCCAGGCGATAGACATGAGGTCTGAATCCCACCCCCTGGACGATGCCGTTAACTTTAACGCTGTAGGCTTTAACGCTCATATCAGGCATCCTGTCTCGCTCAAGTACAAATCTGGTTGCTCTATTATTGCCATTTTAGATACCCGGGCTGATACTTTATTCCAATTTTGAGGATGGTGTGCAGAAGCGATTAGAAATCGCTTCTGCACACCGTTCCATCTTCCATAGAAAAATATCTGCTACAGGCTTCCTGCTTCATTGACTGGATGCCCGTAGACCGGTCTACTCCGTTCCGCCGCAAAGCCAGTCTCCACGGCGTTTTTTCCCGCAGAACTTGTGGTACATTCGGGCCTAAGCCGGGTTAAGACGCTGCAAAGGATTGGCAGCCGCGTTAATGTCCCGATCCCCGGTGGACGGAATAGCAGAATAAAGCAGCCCCCCGTCCATGCCGATAGGTTCCCATTTTATTGGAGCCGGGTCAGGTATTTCCACCTCTACGTCACATAAGCAATGACATAATATCCTTTTCAATCATCTCCGCTACTCGCGGAACCTGCCGGGAAACGGTGTCGGTCAATTCCAGCCCCAGGGAGACCGTATGCGGTTCCACGCCGTAGACTATGATGTCAGGATCATATCCTTCCAAACGCAGCAGGTAAACGGCTTCCACCAGGCTTATTTCGTGCAGGGAAACAGCCCCGGCGACGGGCTTCAAGCCCAGTTCATCAAAGGGTGCCCGGTAGATGGTGCCCGGTTCCCCCCCGCCGTGCATGGCATCGACAACGATACAGGTATCCGCCTCAATAATGAATTCGAGCAGGTCATAGCTGTACGTTCCCCCGTCAATCAGCTTAACCTCCGGTGGCAACTCTCGTTCCTGAAGGTGCCTGATGACATGTACACCGACCCCGTCGTCCTGCATCAACAGGTTGCCGATGCCCAAAACCGTAATCCTTTTCACACCGGGACCTCCCTAACTGTCCTCGTGATAACCGTGGTGAAAATCCGCCGGGATCTTACCGGTAAACATCGATTTCAGGATGGGAATGCCCTCGGCCACATCCAGGTACACATGCACCATAACCGTCACTACAAACAGCCAGGTTGTATAGTAATGGATAAGGCGAACCGTCAAAAATCCGCCGAACCAGCCCGATAAGCCCAGGAAAAGATGGGGCTTGTAAAGGATGAATCCGGTGATGCCCATCAGGATGGCCATAACCAACCAGAGGGTGTACATCCCTTTCTGCCCGGGGTTATACTTCCCGTAATAAGGGTGATCATCAGCCAGAAACAGATAATACTTGAGCATGCTGGGCAGCTTTTTGGTATCTTCTATGGGCCGGTATACGATGTTCTTGGCGTCATTGGCTGTGATGGCATAGTAGACCCTTCCCACAACCCCTACCAGCAAAAGGTAGGCCATGGCAAAGTGTATGGTCCGAGCCGTGTCCATGCTGCTGAACAACCTGAAGGTCTGAGGTGCATGGATATAGAAACCGGTCAATGTCAACATGGTGATGGCGATCATATTGGCCCAGTGAAATATCCGGATCCAAATTGAATGCCGCTCCTCCATCTTTTTAATCATGAGCGCACCTCCCTAACTGACGGCAAACTGGCTCAGAGTCTTCCCGTTCGGTGTCATAACGTGGATGGCACATCCATAGCACGGATCCATGGACCGGACGATCCTGACCAGTTCCACTGGATTACTGGGATCCGCCACCCTGGTACCGATAATGGCCTGCTCCATGGGACCGCGCACGGTGGCTGCTCCGCTGCCGGTCCGGGGGCCTGAATTCCAGGTGGTAGGCACCACGGCATTGTAAACCTTGGTCCGCCCATCGGCGCTGATACGGTGCCAGTGTCCCAGTGCACCGCGCGACCCTTCGCACAGTCCAACCCCAACAACTTCTTTTTTCGGCAGTTCATGCGGCGTGCATACCGGTTGTCCCGGTTCAAGCTGCAGAACCCATTCTTTCATAGCCTTGGCAAGCTGAGAAGTTTCAACCGCCCGGGCAAAGTGGCGCCCCATCACGGAAAAGGCTTTATCGCCCAGGGCTATGACGTCGGGATTTTGGTTAACCCACTGGCGAGCCAGGGGTCCAACTTCCATGGCTTCGCCGTTATAGCGCGGTGACTTAATCCAGGAATATGCACCCTTTTTGTAAGCATCGGCAGTGACCACCGCCACATCGGGGGTATTGCCGCCGGTATCATCTTCGTACCACGAATAGGTAACTTCTTCGGCAATCAACCCGGGGTCAAATTCCTTATACTGCCCCCGGATGTAAACTCCACTGTCCCAAAACTTTTTCTTTTTCACGTGATCCCGGCCCTCCTCCAGGGGGAAGCCGCCGTAGCACAGGAAGTTCTGGCAGCCGACACCGATGGAAAACCAATCGGAATAAACCTCGGCTACCGCCTTTACCAGGGGAACATACTTGTTATCAATAAAGGCCTGTATCTCTTCGAGATAGTTTAAAAACTTGTAGATCTTGGAGGTGTCCGGGACCTCCGAGACCCCGCCGGGCACTATGGCCTGCACATGCGGCAATTTGCCTCCCCAAATGGCTCCCATTTCGTGGGCCTTGCGTCTGATGGTTAAGGCCTCCAGGTAGATATCGACCGCCTGGGCATTAACATCGGCCGGCAAACGATAATCAGCCTCATAGCGGGGTTTGAAAGGCGCTATATCCGGTCCCTTTACATAATCAAGGGCCGCCAGGTGAAAGAAATGAAGGATATGCGAATGCATATAGTTGGAGCCCAGAATCAGGTTTCTGATGATGCGTCCGTTAGGCGGGGGTTCAATCCCCATGGCATCGTCCAAAGCCATAGCCCCGGCAGTCGCATGCGATGTAGGACAGACCCCACAGATACGCTGCACAAGCTGTTCGGCGTCACGCGCATCCCGTCCCTGCAAAATCAGTTCGAAACCCCGCCACAGGGTACCGCCGGTCCAGGCATCCACCACCACATTGTCCTCGACCTCTACCTCAAGTTTAAGGTGACCTTCTATTCTGGTTACCGGATCGACTATGATCTTTGCCATTATGCCTCACCTTCCTTAGATTTGTCTGCCTTCTTGGGACCGATCCTGCCGGTCAATACGTTACCGGCCAGATGCCCGGCAATGCCCACGGCCGTGGCTGCGCCCAGCACTATGCCGATCTGGTCGGCAGTGACTGAAGTTGCCGGTCCTACCGGCATATCCGGCAGTCTCTCGTACATCGGCCAGGCCGGGAACTGGGGTTCGGTACAGCCGATGCAGACCCCTCCGCATCCTACGCACCAGTTGTTACCATGGTTCCACATACGGTTCATAGCATCACAGTGGGCAAACGGACCCTTGCATCCCAGCTCCAGCATGCAGCCCATCTCACCGAAGGTCTTGGCAAATATAGCATTGTCGAAGTACTGCCTTCTCTGGCAGTTGTCATGAACGATCTTATCGAAGAACATCTTGGGACGCCCAAAAGCGTCTACTTCTGGAATGTCACCATAAAGAAGCACATGGGCTATAGTCCCCACCATCCAATCGGGATGAGGCGGACACCCGGGCACGTTGACCAGGGGGACGTTCTTCACTACCTGGGATACCGGTTTGCAGTCGGTAGGATTTGCGCCGGTAGCAGGGACACCACCATAAGCGGAACAGGTACCGAAGTTCAATATCGCTTTGGCCTTGCTGCCGATGTCGGTTAGGAGCTTTTTAAATACCAACGGTTCTTCGCCTTCCTCTCCTACCATGCAGTAGCGCCCATCGGCACCGGTAGGAACCGCACCTTCCACTATCAGGAAGAAGTTCTTCGGATTGGATTCCGCCACCTTATAAATGCCTTCCCTTACCGCCAGATCTCCGGCGGCGGCGTTGAGGTTCGGATGATATGTCAGGCTTATAACCTTGGTTATTACCTCTTTAATGTCGGGATGAACAGTGTTGAGCAACGATATCGAACATCCCGTACATGATGCTCCCTGGATCCAGATTACCGGTGGCGCACCTGCTGCAACCGCTTCCTTCATGAAGGGAGCCAGATATCCCGCCAGGGATATAGCCGCCGCTGAACCCGCACACATTTTGAGAAAGTCGCGCCGACTCAGTTTGGTAGACACTTTATATTCCCTCCCCAACTGTTAGTTTCAATTCTGGCATTACTCGAATGTGATTCCTGAACAGCTTATTTATGCTTCAGCTCTCTTATTCCTCACCTCCTCCAAGAGCCATGCAATCCATTCCTCAAATCCCTCGCCGGTACGGCCGGACACCATAAATACCGGTGCTTGAGGGTTGATCTTTACCATGTCCTCCCGGAATTGCTCAACGCTGAAGTCGGTGAACGGCAAAAGATCGATCTTATTCAGCAGAACTACCCGGGCCTCGCGAAATACCAGGGGATACTTTGACGGTTTGTCGTTGCCCTCGGTAGTGCTGATAACCACCGCCTTGAAATCCTCACCCAGGTCAAACTCGGCCGGGCACACCAGGTTGCCGACGTTTTCGATAAAAAGCAGGTCCAGGTTTTCACCGATACTGGCGAAAGCCTCACCAACCATCCCCGCATCCAGGTGACAGGCTCCTTGAGTGTTGATCTGCTTTACCGGCACCCCTTTTTTCTCGATGCGACGGGCATCCTGATCGGTGTACAGGTCACCTTCGATAACTCCCAGGCGGAGCCGGTCATGCAAATGGTCAATACTCCTCTCCAGCACCGTGGTCTTGCCCGAACCGGGTGAGCTCATCAGGTTAACGACCAGCGTTCCCTGGCGGGCAAATATTCCGCGGTTTCTGCGGGCCAGGAGGTCATTGGCTCCCAGAATGCTGGCTTCCATGCGGATCTGTGTCATCAGCATTCCTCCCCTTCGTAACAGTCAATATACAGTTCCCGACCCTGAATAATCTCAATATTGACAGAGCCGCAATGGGGGCAGATAAAGCTCACACTGTCTTCCACCGCAAAAGACTGGTGGCACTGTCCACAACGGCATACGATTTCTTTTTCCTCGATCTCCAGGTCTGCCTGCCGGAACAATTCTTCACCGGCTTTGATGGCTTCAAAAGCAAACTGCAGGCTGTCGGGTAAAGCCATGGACAGCTTGCCCACCACCAGCTTTATCCGTTCCACCCTGCGGATATTGTTCTGCAGGGCACTATCACGAACAATTCCCATAACCCCTTCAATCAAAGCGAACTCATGCATGGTGGATACCTCAGCCTTTATCAAAAAAGTCCGGCAAACGAAATGCCGGACAGCTATGAACCCAGAATAATACTGCATCCCGCATGGATATGCATATCTGGTGTTCTCCTCAGCATCTCCTTTTCACAATGGAAGGCATACCCGTTTCCCGGTATACCCCGGCCTGGAGCTCATAGCACCTGCCGCCTGCAGACCTCCAGGCTCGGAGATAGTATACTCTTTTTGGAACCAAAAAAGTCCAGCAAACGAAATGCTGGACAGCTATGAACCCAGAATAATACTGCATCCCGCATGGATATGCATATCTGGTGTTCTCCTCAGCATCTCCTTTTCACAATGGAAGGCATACCCGTTTCCCGGTATACCCCGGCCTGGAGCTCATAGCGCCTGCCGCCTCCAGATCTCCAGGCTCGGAGATGGATATTCTTTTGCCACAAGTCATACTTTGTTGATTCTATAAATAAATGCAAATTCCTGCAACGAAAAAACCATTTCGGCAAATCCTTTGGTCTTACTGCAGGCAGGACAAATTTTCAGAAACTCTTAACCAGGGTAAAGGTGCTGGTTACATTGTTATGCGTAACCGAGAACAAGTAGTTGCCCCGGGCCGTCAGGAATATCCTGGCCCGGCCGTTGTCGTCGGTCCTCAGACGATGGGGATGCTCGCGGTGATGGGTACCGGCATAGGTAGCCTTGACCTCCAATCCCGCCACCGGTTCACCCGCGGCCAAAACCTGGAATTCATAGTTTTCTCCCAACCGCGCATGGCTGTAACCGGCGGGGACGATTTCCAGCGGCAGCCCCAGGGCCTGCAGGCCGTGATGGTGGTGATGACCGATCTCCAGGACGACTTTGCCATACAGTTCATGCTCGCCCTGCTCCCGAACATATACCTGCAGCAGGCCGTCAGCTTCCTGCCCCAGATTGATCTCCATGCTCCCCTGGTGTTCCTGCACCGGAACCGCCCGGCTGACACCGTCGGCGACGGCGAAGGCTTCCAGGCCATCCCCGGACAATCCTTCCCCGGGTTTCATATTGTAACCCTTGAATATTCGGAGGATCACCTCCTCTCCCTCATGAAAATGGCCGTGATCGGTGGCCGGCTCCAGCCATAGCTCCTGGATCCGCTGAGTAACCACGGCCTCAGGAGTTTCTTCCAGTAAAATGCGGTGGCGTACCAGTTCCATTTCCACGATGCGGGCCTTTATAACCCGGCGTTCTCCAAATACGCTCTCCAGAAAAATACTGCCGTCTTCGGCCGGTATGATCCGATCAACGCGCTCCATCAACAGTTCTTCTCGTCCGCCCCGATTCAAATAAACATTGGACTCACACAAGTTACCGACCCCCATTCTCTGCCAGGCAGCCGGGACAGACCGGACCCCGGGCGGTTTCAGTCGCTTTAATATCAATAACCCCTTCACCACAACGGGTGCACTGGATGGTGTTAAAAATCCCGGCCTTGGGCGGGAATTCGAAATCGATTTCCTTCCAATCAAACAGTTCTTCAAAGGGTGTACTCATCAATTGCTCAAACAGCAACGCAATCAATTCCTCTTTTTCCGCCGCTTCAGCCTCCGTCAGCGGGCCCTTGCAGACCAGCTCCCGGTACCGCTGCGACTGCGGGGTACGACTGTTCCGGAATTTCTGAGCCACGCGGATCGCCTGCCCATTCTCCCGGCTGGCGATCGTGTAAACGTTCTTCCCGTAATCTTTGAAGATCAGGTTGCCCTTGCCGAAGGTACACCCCAGTATGGCCTGTATCGCATCCACTCCGCAGGAATCGGTCTCAACCACTGCCAGAAGTTCCTCGTTCACATCCGCGCTGACCCCCAACCTATGCATGGCAAATTCTGCCACCCGAACGCCCATCAACAGGCCCGGGCATACATGACCGTGAAATTGAATCGCCTTTTCCAGCGGTGACATGTCCTTGCACAAACCTTATCCCACCTTTCCTGCTCATCATAATACATCTGCCGGAGGCTTGAATCCAGGATGCGAATCCATTAGCCGGCGCACCTGCTCCACCAGATGTTCCACCTGCAGGGGAAGACTCTCGCTTACCGTCCCCACAATATCCAACTTGAATCGGTTCAAAGGGATGAGTACCTTGATCGCATCTGCCGAGGCAATGGCTTCCGCCATCCGGGGACTGAGTTCACCTCCCAGCGAGTTGGCCGCTATTATGGCCACCGAGCCTACAATACAGTCAACCCGGGGGACATTGAATACTATGGCGTTCTCACCGCTGGCCCCTTCATTGGCACCGGCTTTGAGCATCGCCGAGCTGGCCACCGCGTTGGTGCCCAGCCCCAGTATATATACATCGGGGCCCAGCTCCTGGCGTAGTCTTTCCACTATAAGCCGCCCGATTCCTCCTCCCTGTCCATCAACAACCGCAATTCTCAATCCCTCTCCACCTTTCCTTCAGCATCCTTCCCCCATAGGCCGGTCGGATTCGACCGCAATAACGTTTTTGGTGCAGTGATTCACGGTGATAACAGCGTCCGCCCCAGGGCCTTATTCTAAGAGTTCGGCCCGTACGCCCCCATCAAACCTGGTAAACGGTATGGTAAATTCGGGTATTCCGCTGACGTAGGGAGCAATCTCGTAAAGCCCAAAGTACACCACCAAGCTCCCCTCCTCAAGGTAATAGGGCTGGTTCTCGGCTATCCCCTGAAAATCCGTTACACCGGCCGGGAATTTATCCGGATCGGAAACCATCTGTTTCTCAACCTCTTCATTGATGACCTTTTGGTAATCCACCCCGGGTTGGAATATGGCGGCCAAACTCATCTTTTCCCCTTTTATAAGGTCATAGGTGTAGGATTCCTGTACGGTCATACCATGGGCACCGCCCGTGTACTGGTAACTGGTGGTAACCAGACTCAGAATGCCGTTCTTATTAAAGGTCACCCGGTAATCCCAGTGAAGTTCGTAGGTGGTACCGGGCAGTTTTTCCCCCACCCGAGCCAGGCGGGAGATCTCCTCTCTTTCCATCCGGGCAGCGTTCTCCAACTCCGCATTAATTCGGGCCTGCAGCGCCTCATCCTTAATCCCGCCGACCACCGGTATTTTCATGTTCACCACCAGTGCATCCGTTTGGCTTACGACCTCCCGGGATTCAACCGTTACCGGCCGCTGTGATAACACGGGCAGCGTACAACCTGCGGCCGCGCATACAAGACATAACCCCAGAACTGCCATCAGGATCCTTTTTAGTCCACTCATCTCACCGCTGTCCCTCCTGTTCATCCTACCATCTTCGTCAAGTATGACGCAGCCGGCGCTGTCGCCCCCGATTCCGCCCTCACCGTGTTATTACGCGGCCTACCAGTGATTACTTTATTTTGCCTCACATGCCATTGTACTATCTTACATTATAAATCTCATTTCCGGTCAATGGAAATTATTCCCGGGACTAGCCTAACATTTCGATTCCGCTTTTTCATCCCCAATTCCCGAAATCATTTTCCCCACCAGCACCAGCCTCAAAGCACGGGCGGCTGCATCAGCCACCAGTTCCCCGGCGCGGGTCATTGACTCCTCCAGGCTGAGCGGCCCCGGGGTTATACTCATGATGGCATCGATGCCGGCCTCCCGGGTCTTGTCGGCTCCGAGTCCGATAGAACCCACTATGGCGATTACCGGCAGGCGGTATTTTTTAGCCCGGCGGGCTACCCCGACGGGGACCTTGCCGTACAGAGACTGGCCGTTGATCTGCCCTTCGCCGGTTATCACCAGATCGATCCCCGAGACCAGCCGCAGCTCAAAGCCCAGTATCTCAAACACGACATCAAGCCCCCGACAGAGCCTGCCCCCGGCAAAGGCCACCAGCCCGGCGCCCAATCCCCCGGCCGCACCGGCCCCCTTCAGCTCCGCCACTTCCAGATCCAGATCGCGTCTTATAACCCGGGCCAGGTTGGCCAGAGCCTGATCCATAAGCGGCAGCATCTCCGGGATTCCGCCCTTCTGCGGTCCGTAAACATACGATGCCCCGTGGGGCCCGCACAAGGGGTTGGTAACATCACCCGCTATCAGGATCTCCGCCTCCCGGAGACGGGGATCCGCCGTCGACATGTCGATGGAGTCCAGTTTAAGGAGTCCTTCAGCTCCCCAGGGTATTGGCTCTCCCCTTCCATCCAGGAGTCTAACCCCCAGCGCCTGGGCCATACCGGTCCCTCCATCATTGGTGGCGCTGCCGCCGATGCCAATGATCAAGCGCCGGTAGCCCAGGTCCAGCGCCTTTTGGATCAGTTCTCCGGTTCCATAGGTGGTAGTTACCATGGGATTGCGCAGCTCGGGAGGAACCAGAACCAGCCCCGAGGCTTCCGCCATCTCAACCACTGCGGTCCGTTCATCTCCCAGAACGCCCAACCGAGCCGATACCTTTTCTCCCAGGGGTCCCGTTACCTCCTTAATGATGAAGCTGCCGACGGTTCCGGATACCAGAGTATCGATCAGGCCCTCACCGCCATCCGACAGCGGGATTGATATGACCTCCGCCGTCGGCAGCACCCGGTGGATTCCTCCCGCGATAAAGGAGGCGACCTCGGAAGCAGTCAGGCTCTCCTTAAACGAATCCGGCGCCACTAATATACGCATCATGGATTGACTCCTCTCTTAATGAGATGGTTCCGCACTTATGACCCGGGAGAGCCCGCTCGCCAACATCTCCCGTCATCGGTCTCCAACTGTTCCGTCTGCCGGCGCCAGTAATGGCGGTGGTACAGATTGCCCCGCCATCGCGGGGGGTTATCTTTATTCTCCTTCAGGGTCCTGGTTATGATTTCCTCCTCCTGTTCCCAGGCCAGGTCCATAATCCGTTTCCTCTCCGCCGCCCCCTCCGGTCCGCCGTCCAGTGAATCGACCATCCCCAGCCACGATTCCTCGAGCCGGCGGCATTCCGCCATGTATCCCGGCAGATCCCGCAGTTGATCGGCAATGACCATGCGGTGCAGGAACTCTCTTTTCCGCCAGAAATCCAGGGCCCGGTCCGTCTCCTCCTCAGCAAACGGTATCCCCTCTTTGGTATTGAGCCACAGGGGTTTGAAGATGGATAAGCAGGGAGTGGAACTGCCGGTGACCCAGTAGGTACAACTGCTCCCCAGGGAAACTACATAACTCCCGGTGGTGTGGTCGCCAATGGGCGCACCGGCATGCATACAGACGCTTTTCAGGGAAGCCCGGCGGAACTGGCTCCCCTCAACCGTAGGGTGGTGGGAGCGCAGGATATCGATCATCAGGTGAACATCTATTCCTCCCAGGTTTTCTTCCAACCGGGATTGGGCGGTTGCGCGGCGGGTACGCGCCCCGCTGAAATAGGTGAAAAGCGGGGCGCTGTAGCAGCGGGCAAAGTCGAAATCCTCTTCTGAGCGGCACCAACCCTTCTCGATGGCGTGGCTGACGAGTTCGGGGTGAGCCCTATCGAATTTCCTGCCAATCGAGAGGCAATTGGAAATGCTGCGCACCCCCCTGACCCTCTCCGCCGCCCAGTACCTTCCGGCTGTCTCCAGGACCCAAGCCTTATCCTTATCTGCGATCAGGAAAGAGTTATGGTAGGTGAACTTCCTCTCATATCCGCAGTTGCCCCCCTGTCCATAGCACTGCAGCAGAAAGATGATATACTCCAGAGCCTCATCGCTGGTTTTGCACCTCTCCAAGGCCAGCCGGACCATGTCCATGCCGGTCAGGGCCGGTTCTCCGTACCGCTCCCTGGTAAAGACCGCCTCATTCCCGATGTTGAGCCCGAATTCATTGCCTCCCATCTCGCAGCCCCAGATCCAGCTCGGCTTAAGAAGGAATATCTCATAGGTCTCCTCCACCTGGTCGATTTCGATAAAGGTACACCTTACCCGGGAACCGGGGCGGTAGCGCTTACGCGGTATATGGATTAGGAGATGCGGCTCATTAGGTTGTCGGTCACTGTTTTTTGCAAACAGAACCTCCCCGTTCCAGGTGGTATGTCCCAGTGCGACCATGGTGTCACACATATTCCCCCCCCTTTCTTACTACCATTCTATTACTTTTCAACCCGGCATCAATCGAATTTGTGAACCGCGGGGATTAGACATCCCCCCTGCGGGAGTATTTTTAACCTTCCGGTTACCATTCGCATAACATGAACTAAACATTAGTTAATGAGGGGAAAAGCATGGTTGGTTACAATTACCTCGGAAGCCGAAATCTTATGCGGGGTACGGAGGGCACCGATGTAGAACTGCTGCAGCGCCTCCTCAACAATCTGCCGGAGCCGATTGGTTCAAGGATTGCAATCGACGGCATCTTTGGCCCCAGAACCGAAGCGGCGGTCAAGAAGTTTCAAGGCCATTTTAATCTGGCAGCGGATGGGATCGTGGGTCCCAACACCTTTCTTTTCCTGGGCATTTTAGTCCGCCCTTATCTCCCCCCCGGCGGGCGGGTTTTTGGCTCCCGCACCCTTACCCGGGGGAGCAGCGGCTATGATGTGTGGGTGCTCCAGAACCGGCTGGCCTCAACCGCGCGGGATTTCGCCCAGGCTCTGGGCCAACCGGCCGGCGGGTATTTTGACGACAATACCGAGCGGGCCGTCAGGATGTTTCAGCAAGACGTCGGCCTTACTGATGACGGCATCGTCGGTCCGAGAACCTTTTACAGGCTTTACGAATACACCCGCATGGGGGGCAGATACCTCCGCCGCGGACGCTGGGACCGCAATCAGGGCTATGATGTCTACTGGCTGCAGAGACATCTCAGGCAACTCGGTTATTACTCGGGAAGTCTGGACGGCATATTCGGTCCCCTAACCCAGCAGGCGGTAATGGCCTTACAAAAGGCAGCAAAAATTCAGGTTGATGGCATAGTAGGACCCGAAACCTACTTTCACCTGGCCGTCAGTTAAAGACCATACACAACAGACGACGGCCAGGTGACCTGGCTTAATTCCCATGCGCAAAATCTCTCAGCATATATCGAGGACAAATTTCTCCGGATATCGAGGGGAAACGTCCCGGTAGAACTCCTTTACCAGCACCATATCCTGCTGATAGTTCCCGGTGGGGTGAAAAACGGGTCCCACATTGGCTACCTTCTTCTTGTAATCGAGGGAGGCCAGGACAATCGGTACCTTTGCCTGCAGAGCAGCATGGTAGAAACCGGTTTTCCATCTGCCTTTCAGCTTGCGGCTCCCTTCCGGAGCCAGCATAATAACCAGTTTCTCGTGCTGATTGAACATCTCCACTAAACGGGATACCATGTTCTGTGAGCTGTCGCGTTCCACGCCGATGGCGCCGGTTGCGCGAAAGAAAAAACCCAGGGGGGAGTTGAGCAGTTCCTTTTTGGCCAGATACCTCACATTGCAACCCATCATGTATAAGGCCGCTCTTGAGTAACCAAAATCATAATTGCTGGTATGGGGCGCAGCCACCATAATGCACTTCTTGATATCGGGAGAAAGCCTGCCTTCAAGTCTCCAACCGGTCAGCCAAAAGTACAGTCGAGATATGGTCTTCATCAACAAAGCGGTTTTCCTCTTCTTTCTCAGTTTTTTTACATACCGTGCTACTGTTCGCCATTGCTTCTCTGAATCCTTCTTTCCCTCTCAAGCAATGAGACCGACCGCCCTCGACCCTGCACCGGATCGATATCGCGCGTTCGGAGCCTTTGATTGCGGTAAAAAAAAGACTCCCCGAGTCCATGGAACCCGGGGAGCTTTTTTCGGTTATTAATTGCGGTGGGGTTGGCTTGAATAACAATCCCGGCAATAGATGGGCCGCTCCCGTTTCGGTTGGAATGGTACGGTAGTGTCCTTACCACAGGCGGAACAGACCGCCGGGAACATCTGCCTCTCCGTCCGCTCATAGCCTGAGCGATTTCCCCTTGATTCCGCTTTACGAGCCGCCCGGCAGGCAGGGCAACGCCCGGGTTCGTTGGTAAACCCCTTCTCAGCGTAGAACTCCTGTTCCGAGGCCGTGAAGATGAAATCGTTCCCGCATTCCTTACAGCTCAAAGTTTTGTCCCAATACATCAGGTAACCTCCTCGTTTTGCCGATGCTTCGGGAAGTACCGGTTACACTTGCTTCCCGGGCCTTTGGCTTACGAGAAGGATAACCCTGAATTCACGAGCATCTGAGTTAAGCTTAATTCTAGTTGATATGGCAGGAAATTGCAAATATATATGGCGACTTTTTCAATCCGGCATCAGCCTCCCACTGCCCATACGGCTACTCCTTACTATTATAATAGTAGTAATAGCCGGTATGCAGGATTACCAGGAAGGTAATCGCAATCCCGATTGTGTTATAAGGGTTGACCAGAACTACCGGCCCCAGGATCGACCCAACCAGGACATACAATCCGGCCACAATAAGGAAGGTGCTGCAAGCCGCATAGGCAGCTTTTCCGTTGATATAGGAAGCTCTTTCGTCGTAAGGGTTCATTCCCCGTCTCTCAGCTTCTTGAATCCTTCTGTTTTTCGTGGTGCGGACCACAAACACCGCCAGGGTGGCAGCAATAAGGGCCATTCCCAGGCCGACCTTGTCAATAAACAGAGCATATATCCCCAGACCAAGAATTAGCACTTGAAAAACCGTACCGATTATGAAGCGAGTTTTTGTTGTCATTTATTCATCCCCCTTTCCATTTTCAAAAATAAAGACGTCCTCAATTCTTAACCCGAATACCCGGGCGAGTTTATATGCCAGAGTTAAGGAAGGATTGTACTTGCCTCTTTCCAGCGAAATAATGGTCTGGCGCGATACCCCCACCCGGGCGGCCAGGTCCTCCTGGGTTAAAGAATCCCTTTCCCGAAGTTCCCTCAACCGATTCTCCATGTGAACACCACCCTTGCTTAGTAAAGCTAGCTTTACATTCAGTATAACGGGTGCCCCACATCATGTCAAGTTAGTTTTACATCACACCAGGATTTTTTCCGCAAGCGGGAAATTTAAGCCGGCTCCCGCCAAATCGACATAGACCAAAACAAAAAGGGAAGGCCCGGCGTCTAGCCCCGAGGAGCCTTCCCGTTATTACATTTTCCTCTTTTCCGTCCTCTCTTTTGCCCGGCCGGGGCTGGAGTTTCTTAAGACAGGAAGCCCAGTTTTTTGGCTTCGAAGCGGAGCCAGTCCCGGAAATCGGGGTGGGCAATGGAGATTAACGATTCAACACGCTTTTTGATGCTCTGGCCCTTTACCAGAACGGCTCCGTATTCGGTAACCACCCAGTGAGTTTCGGTGCGGGGTGTGCTGACAAAACTGCCGTAATCAAGCAGAGGTACTATCTTGGAAATCAGTTTGCCGTCCTTGCCCCTGGTGGTTGAAGGAGTGGCGATAAAGGACTTGCCGCCTTTGGAGAGCCAGGCCCCCTGGACAAAATCAGCCTGCCCGCCGACCCCGGAGAATTGATAAGGGCCGATGGCTTCCGATGCGCACTGTCCGGTGAGGTCGATCTGCAGGGTGGAGTTGACCGAAATCATATTGTCGTTTTTGGCAATGATATAGGGATTGTTTACAAAGCCGCAGGTATGCATCTCAATCATCGGGTTTTCATGGATAAAGTCGTACAGTTCCTGGCTTCCCCAGGCAAATGACCCAATCCATTTGTAAGGCATGAAAGTCTTCCTGGTGCAGGTGATAACTCCCTCGTTATAGAGTTCCAGCATGCAGTTGGTAAGCATCTCGCTATGTACCCCTAAATCGCGTTTATCCTTCAGGAACTTGCCCACCGCGTTAGGTATACCGCCAATGCCCAGTTGAATCGTGGCGCCGTCCGGAACCATTTCCGCAATATGCTGGCCGATACTGATCTCTACCTCCGTTAACGGCAGATCGGGTACATAGGGCATGGGTACGTGGTGCTCCACCACCACATCGGCTTCAGTGATGTGTATGTGATTGGCCCCGTAAGTTCTTGGCATATGCTCGTTCACTTCAACAATCAACAGGCGCCTTTCGGGGTTGGTCTTGGCCATCCCCCAACCGTAATCCACGTTGATGCCGGTGCTGAAGAATCCATGCCGGTCCATGGGGCTGACCCTTAATATATAAACATCCCCACGGCGAAGTCCCCGTGCGGATACGGTGTCCATGTCGCTCAGCTTTATGGGTGAATAGGTATAAAAACCTGCCTTTGTGCCCTCGCGGGTGTAAGGCCCGACGAACGGGGTATCAAAGTTGACTCTATCCTGTATTTCCGGAGCGGTTAATGCTGTCTGTACTATAACGTTGCCGGCAAACAGCGCAACCCTGGCAAGCTCGCCGCGCTTTATCCGCTGGCCAATAGCCTCAAACATCCCGAAGGGTTGGCCGCCTCCCAGCGCACAGTAAACCTCTTCCCCATCCTTAATCATGGCCGCCGCTTCATCAAGCGTCTTCAGCTTGGATTTATATTGATCCAGCCACTTACTGTACACATTTCCCCCTCCATCTCATTACATATTCTGCAGAATCTGCTATGGTCTTACCAGCAAACCACCGATAATATACTAAATTATATACAGAGGTAGTACATAATTTCAATTTCGTAATTTCCGAAGTCCGACCAAGAGTCTTGTGAGCCGCTCGGTACCCCAAAAGAAAAAGCGGACTAAAGACAGTCCGCTCGTTCCTATTATTCCGCTATGATTACAGTCCTGACTGGTTCCTGGCGTTGGTATTGCCAGTTAAAGGCTGATTGGTAATCGCTGTGGGGTTGCTGGTCAACTGGCTTTCGGCAAAGGCAATCATCTTCCGTACCATGTTGCCGCCCACGGCCCCGGCATCGCGGGAAGGTACGTTACCCCAGTACTCGCCTTGAATCTCTTTGCCAACCCCAAGCTCCTGAGCTATCTGGTACTTAAAATCGTATAATGCCCTGGACGCTTCAGGAACAAGCACGCGATTCCTCTTCTGGCCTCTACCCATTTATTTCACCTCCTTTTTGCTTTGGTATCTCTATTGTTCCCTGAAGCATAACAGTCATGCCTAACACTTATTGTCCATGGAGTCAATTGATTACAAGCCGGGTTCGGCTTAACCGCATTCATGTTATTGAAATAGGCTGGCGGAGGTTATGTCCATTATTTTCCATTTTATTGGGGGAGATAGGATCACATTCGTTAATTAATAACTCCTCATTTTAGGAATAATATCATCGAGTCAATCGCTCGGAGCGGAGACCAGCCTCCCCTCTTTGAGCCATATATCATTTAATGAGGTGATTAACATTTCTTACAGCTTCAATTATGCTGAACCACCCAGCCCTTACTGGATCAGGTCAACCCCGGAGACGAACTATCCGGAATTGACAGAAGACATCAATACGGACGTGGCTATTGTCGGCGGTGGAATTGTCGGCATCACCTGCGCCTACCTTCTGGCCCATGCGGGTTTAAAGGTTACAATCTTAGAAGCCGACCGCATTCTCCAGGGAACCACCGGACACACCACTGCTAAAGTAACCTCGCAGCATTCCCTGATTTATGACCGGCTGATAACCCAAATGGGGCAGGAAAAGGCTCGCCAGTATGCCGAGGCCAACAAAAATGCGTTACGGTTCATTGCCGATACGGTGGCGGAAAAAGGGATCGACTGCGATCTAACCTGGCGCCCCGCTTATGTCTACACCCGGTCTGACAACTACGTTCAGCAGATTGAGAAGGAGGAGAAAGCAGCTTCCGCTCTGGGGCTTAAGGCCTCGGTGGTGCATGACCTTCCCCTGCCTTTCAGCGTTAAAGCCGCTTTACGGTTCGACGGGCAGGCCCAGTTTCACCCTCTCAAGTATTTAAAAGCCCTGGCCAAAATGCTGCCCGATTCGTGCCGCATCTTTGAGCAAACCCGGGCTGTCAACATCGAAGAAGGAAGTTCCATGGCAGTAATCACCAATCAGGGCAAAAAGGTCACGGCTTCCAAGGTGGTAATCGCTTCCCATTACCCGTTTTTCGATGGAGGTGGGATGTACTTTGCCCGGATGTATCCCAGTCGCTCGTACGTCATCGCCATAACCATAAAGGATGAATTTCCGGAGGGTATGTTTATCTCAGCCGAAAAGCCCACCCGCTCCCTGCGCTCCCAACCCCTGGAGGACGGAGAGCTGATTCTGGTGGGGGGAGAAGATCATAAGACCGGCCAGGTTACGAATACCGGCGTCCATTATGACAATCTGCTGCAATATGCTCACGATACCTTTGAAGTGAGTGAGGTGAAGTACCGCTGGTCAACTCAGGATTATATCACCCTGGACGGAGTTCCCTACGTCGGCAACCTCACCGCCAAACACCCCAACCTCTATGTGGCCACCGGGTTTGCCAAGTGGGGCATGACCAACGGTACAGCCGCGGCTACGATAATCAGAGACCTGATCGTCCGTGGCGACAGTCCCTGGAAAGAAGTCTACTCCCCATCCCGCTTCAACGCGGCTTCGGCGGTCAATTTCGTGGCAACCAATCTCGACGTAGCCAAACACCTGGTGGCCGGGAAGCTTAAACCGGCCGAAAAAATGGAGGATCTACCTCCGGGAGAGGCCAGCATTGTCAGCATTGACGGGGAGAAGACAGGTGCATTCCGCGATGATCAAGGACAGCTCCACCTGGTGGACATCACCTGCACCCACATGGGATGTGAGCTCTCCTGGAACGAAGCCGAACGTTCCTGGGACTGCCCCTGTCATGGCTCCCGGTTCACCTACGAAGGCGACATTATTGAAGGCCCGGCCTTAAGCAAACTGCGCCACCCCGGGGAGGGTCCAAACCAGGTCGAACCGAATGTGCTCCAGTGAGCCCCGGCAACGGCAGCCTGCAGGACCCTTTACCGGGCTGAGCCCGGGAAGAGGTGCAGAATACAGGGCGGTTTCCCCGCTTCTTTTCAGACCAGAAGGTCTTTGCGCTGGTAGCGCCAGTAGGCAAATAATATGGCAGCTATGGTAGTTAAGAGCATTATATGGAGGTACACCCGTTCGATAGTCCCGTCATTGGCCAGGACACTCGTGGGCTGGACGTAGTGGAAAGGTGAGAAGTATTTCAACCATCGCAGCTTTTCATTGATGGCGGCAATAGCCCCCAGGAGGTAGGTGACAAAGAACAATCCCAAGCCTATAGTCACAGGGTTGCTGTCGCGGGGGAGCATCGCGGAAAGGGCAAAGCCGATAGCCAGAAAAACCATCTGCCCTGCCAGCATTCCGCTGAACATGGCGAGGGTCAGGGGCAGGTATTCATACCCCGGATCCCGGAACGCGTGAAGCAGGAGGACGGAGGCGACAAAGATAATCAGGTTGAACGCCCAGAGTATGGTTACGATGGACACCAGCTTGCCGGTTGCTATCTCCAGGCGGGTAACCGGCCGGGCATAGAGGAACTCGATAGTACCCTCGGATTCCTCCTTGATGAGAGCAGAGGTGCCCAGTATCAACGCATAAATGGCGGCGGCCATTAAAATATACTGGGCAATATAGGCATAATACTGAAGCAGGTCCGAAAAATCTGTGGTCACGGTGAGGCCAAAGGCCTCCAATAATGCGGGCGGCAGGGCATCGAGCTTCTCTTTCGTCAAATCTGCCAGCCCACTCTCAGCCATGGAAGGGAAAAAAGCCATAAAGAGCACCAGCAGCAGGGTTACTACTGCCGACCATGTCAAAAGTCCTTTCAACAGCCGCCGGGTTTCAAACCCGTATATACTCATGACTCTTCTTCCTCCCGCTCATAAAAGTGCATAAACTGCTCCTCCAGGGACGCTTCTTCAATACGCAGATCATCGATGGAGTACCGGACGAGTGTTTTCAGCAAGCGATCGATATGCCCGTCAAAGACGAAAACATAGGTGTCATCGGCAGCCTCAACCTTTTTAATCCCCAGTTCATGCAGGGCTGTGGTGAGATCATCCTTGGATTTGACGATTACACGGCGGCTGGCATTACCAAGCAGTTCGTCGACCCGGGTCACCTTGATGATCCTGCCCTCCCGTATAAAGCCCACCCGGTGGCAGTGGCGCTGTACCTCCGAGAGGTTGTGACTGGACAGGAAAACGGTTGTCCCCTCCTGGTTTATCTCCTTCAGTCGTGAAAAAAGACGGCTCTGAATGAGAGGGTCCAGGCCGTTGGCAGGTTCATCGAGGATGAGCAGACGGGGTTTATGCATCAAAGCCTGTGCGATAGCCACCTTCTTCTTATTGCCCAGGGAAAGGCTGCCAATCTTTTTGTCCACCTCAATCTCAAATTCCTGGCACAGCCGCTCCAGGTATGCACGATCGATGTTTTCGTAAAAGTTCGCCGCGTAATTTAAGAGGTCACGCACCTTAATCTCCCGATAGTAGTTGATCTCCCCCGGAACATATCCGGTAACAGCCTTAATGCGCATGCTCTCTTTTACACAGTCCATGCCGAAGATGGCGGCTTCTCCGGAACTCGGATATATGAAGTTGAGCAGGGTGCGGATAGTAGTTGACTTCCCGGCTCCGTTCGGGCCGATAAAGCCGAAGAATTCACCCTCCTCTACGGTAAGATCGAGGTTTTCAATTCCTCGGCTTTTCCCATAATACTTGGTCAACCCCCGGGTCTGAATGACTGCCATACATCTCTCCGCCTTGCTGCGTAATCAGGTTTGACCGACAGGTAATCCTTGAGCAAATCCTGCTGACCTGTTGATATAGGTATAACCTGATGCACAGTTTTTTACTCCCATTGATAAACAGAATCAAGGCGGCAGGATTAAATAGAAAGCCCGGTGCCGACATTACGACGGCATCCGGGCAGGCAAGACAGACATTACGTCCCCGCAGGATATTTCCTTTAAGAACCACAGGCAACTATAACAGAACTCCCCGGGTTACAATCCTCTTCTGCAGTGATTTATCGCAGTTCTCCAAACATTTCAGGTTCACCCCGATGGGCGAGGCCAGAGCTTCAGTTTCGCGCATGGCCTTCCGGAAGTCGCCCGAGAACCCAACCAGACCCAGATCAACCCCCGAGCACCGGTCGAATTCCTCCCGGGCGAGAGAACCATAAAGATAAACCTGCTTTACTCCGTAATGTTCCTTGAGCATGGCTGCAACCGCCTGAGCTTTCTGCAGGGTTTGATAGTAATGAGAGCGTTCTTCCTGCATACTAAGTTCCCAAAGTTGATGGCGCAGGCTCTGCAGAACCTGTTTATAACCACACATGCGATCCACCTCTTAATATTAAAGCAAGTATAGTAGAGGTCATCTTCCGGTTCCTGCAGGGAAGGTTACTTCTCCAACCTAACCTTGAGGCACCTCCCCTTTTTTGGTCAATCTTTTCTGAAAGTAGATAAATACCGGCAGCGGGATAACAATCCACCCCAGGCTCTTGATTAGCGAATTCTTGGCTCTATCCACCTGTCGGTTCCTCTCGCCCTCAACCATGGCATTATATCTATCCTTCAGTTCATCCTCGGATAGTGCAGGAGCCGGGGTCTCATTATCAATTCTCGGTTTGAGCTCCTGTTGGCTCAGCTTGAATTCTTCAAAGGTCTGGTAATAGGGTGTTGGAGCCACTATGTCGGCAACGGCCATAAACGCGGATACGGTGCCGCCGATGGTCATCATCAATGTGGCAAACAGGACCAGGTAAACGTAAATATTTTTAATCACATCGCCTTCCTCCCTCTCAATCTCTTCTCGATTTTTGATTGCCAAAACAACAGACAGACCAACCAATAGCAGAAAGGCCAAGACCACAAATATTACAACCGCAGACATATTTATGTTTTACTCCCCCTCTCGTTCTTTCAGGTACAGCATCGGACAGCTTAAACCATAAGTAATAATCGTTCCCGGTTCCTTACAACGGTCCAACACAATTCCTTATTTTTAGTATACGTTACCAAACCCTTTTTTCTTTCCGTAGGATTTCGATCTCGCAGTTAACGCGAGGCGATATATGTCGGTTTAACCAAATATTTAGTATAATCAGAATTAAATAGGGGAAAAGGGAGTGTAGCAAGTGACGTTGCAGGAAGAGTACAAGCGAAAGCTAGTAAGTGCGGAAGAAGCGGTCAAGGTAATCCAGTCCGGTGACCAGATCGATTGGAGCAGTTTCAACGGCCAGCCCGTATTACTCGATCAAGCCCTCGCAGCCCGCAAGGATGAGCTCACCAATGTTATCATACGCGGTGCCTCCAGCCAAAGGCCGATAGCCTGTGTGGAACAGGACCCCGAACGGAAACACTTCATTTACAGCAGTTGGCATTTCAGCGCCTACGAGCGCAAGCTGCACGACAGAAACCTGTGCAACTTTAATCCGGTAGCCTTTCACGAGCGTTCCCGCTATTACGAAACAGGCCACGTAGCCCCGGATGTAGGTATGCTGCAGGTTTGCCCCATGGACAAGTACGGTTACTTTAATTTTGGCCCCCAGGCCAACAGTGCCCGCACCATAGTCACCTACTCCAAAAAGGTCCTGGTTGAAGTAAACCCGTTAATGCCCGTAGCCCTGGGCAGGGAGGAAAGGTGCCATATCTCCGAGGTTGATTATATCGTGGAAAACCCGGGGTTTCCGCTTATCGAGATCAAACCGGCGGTTCCGTCGGAAACGGATAAAGCGATTGCCTCCCACATCATCAAGGAGATAAAAGACGGGTGCTGCATTCAACTGGGTATCGGAGGCCTGCCCAATACCATAGGTAAGATGATCGCGGAGGCCGGGCTCAAGCACCTGGGAGTTCATACCGAGATGCTGGCCGACTCCTATGTGGATATGTTTGAAGCCGGCTGTATCGACGGTTCCCGGAAGGTAACCGATCGCTACAAGATGGCCTACACCTTCGCTCTGGGGACCCAGCGCCTGTATGATTTCATTAATCAAAATTCGTTGTGCTTCATTGCCCCGGCTTCATACATCAACAATCCTGCGATTGCCTCTCAGAACCCGAACCTGATCTCCATCAACAACTGCCTGGAGGTCGACCTGTTCTGCCAGGTCTCCTCGGAATCGGCTGCCGGGAGACATATCAGCGGTACCGGAGGACAGTGGGATTTTGCCAAAGCGGGATATATGTCCGAAGGAGGCAAGTCAATCATTGCCATGTCCTCGACCGCGAAGAGGAAGGACGGTACCGTAGTTTCCAGAATCGTTCCCACCCTGAGGCCCGGGACCATTGTTACCCTGCCTCGTTGGTCGGTGCACATGATCTGCACCGAGTATGGCATCGTCGACGTGAAGGGCGCTTCCACCTGGCAGCGAGCCGAGAGGTTGATTTCCATCGCTCATCCTGATTTTCGCGATGAACTGATCAAGGAAGCCGACCGTATGGGCATCTGGCTGCGCACCAACAAGATTGCGTAGGGACAACACCAAACCTTAGGAAAAACAGAATAACCCGGCAGGTTTAGTCCAACAAGCCGGGGTACCCGCAAAAGCGGGTGCCCCGGTTTTTTGTGTCAGGGTCCTGCTCCCCTGCCTTACTTTGCGCGGCAAAGCATTAATAATCGGCGGCGAAAAGGGGAATATTTTAACTGTTTGCTATTCCTTATCATCATTTCATCAATGGCGGTTATTGGAGAATCATGATATTAAACGACGAACAACTGCGACAAAAGGCCCATGAACTGGCCCTGACACATGATCCATACATCAGCAGTTGGCCCTCAAAAGGCCTGTGGCGAGATTTGAACCAGGATGTTAAAAGCCTGCGGGGATTTCTGCAAATGCTGCAGGACAGCTCGGTCAGCTGCTCGCAACCGGCGGAAGAATGGCTGCTGGACAATGCGGACTTCATCGAAGAGCAGGTGCTGGTGGTAAAGCAGCAGCTTAATCGTGCTTTTGTCAACACCCTGCCCAAGCTCCGCAGGACCGGTGATGTGCGAATATTGGCCATCTGTTCGGAATATCTTCAGCATGTGGACGGCAATCTGGATGAGGATTCCCTGATTGCGTTCATCAACTCCTACCAGCAGGTTTCCGTATTAATGATCGCGGAAGTATGGGCTATCCCTTTAATAATTCGGATTGCCTTAATCAAACACCTGGCTCGGGTGGCCCGAGAGGTGAAATCCCGCAGAGAGGTGTGTATGTTTGCTGAGCAGTTGGTGTCGCGGCTCGATTCCTCCGGCTTCAACCCGGATACCCTTGCCTCGGCTCTTGAGGACGCCGGTCAGGAGATGCCGCTCTCCGGCTCGATGATTGTTCACCTGATCAGACACCTGCGGGAACGGGCCGACGATTCGCTCATGGTGCAGGAATGGCTGATGTGTAAGCTTGAGGACGGCCCGGCCAGTATGGATCAGGTGGTTTCTTATGAATACCAGCTTCAAGCCCGGCACCAGGTGACGACCGGGAATATCGTCGCCAGCTTGCGGAACATCTCACGCTGGAACTGGCAGGACCGCTTCGAACAGCTCTGCATGGTGGAGCACATTCTGGGCGAAGAAGCATCCGGTATTTATCCTCGTCTCGACTTTCCCAGCCGCGATGTGCTCCGGCAAAGGGTCGAAAAACTGGCCCGACGGCTCCGCGTTCCGGAAACCCTGGTCGCCAAGGAAGCAGTACAGCTTGCAGCCCTGGAATACGAGGATTTTATCAAAAAGCAGCCTCCATGTGAGCAGAGTCTGCAAAGCCATGAAAACTGCAAACAGCTGACACGGCCGACGTTTGTTGCTTACTATCTGTTGGAACCGGCAGGCATAAAGAAACTGCGGGAGGCCTTGAAAATATGCGGCAAACCCAGACATATGCCGGAATTGAATATATTGAGCCATCCAACCACCGCTTATTTTCTAACCCTGGGGCTGTTTATGCTCATGGCTCTCTTCGCCTTCACCTCCTGGATCGCCACCGGGAGGTCCTTCACCCCTCTCGACTGGATAATCGTGCTGTTGGCCGTACTGCTGCCGGCCAGCGAGTGGGCGGTCACGTTCACCCATTGGTTGATCGAGCTCGTTAAGCGGCCTCTGCCCCTGTTGAAATACGATTTCTCCCGGGGTATACCTTTTGAGGCCACCACTTTGGTAGTAATCCCTGTTATCTGGTCAACGGTCAAAGAGGTGCAGTCCCTGGTCAGCCGTTTGGAACTGCATTATCTGGCCAACCGGGATGCCAACCTCCACTTTGGCCTCCTGGTGGACCTTACCGATTCGAAAGAGGAGGTATCACCCAAGGACGAGGAGCTGAATGAAGCGGCTCGTACCGGCATTGAAGCCCTTAACCGCACTTACTCAACCCCGGGTGGGAGTACATTCAACCTCTTCCTGCGCCGCCGAATCTGGAATGAATCCGAGCGAGTATGGATGGGCTGGGAACGCAAACGGGGAGCCCTGGTGGAGCTGGTGGAACTTATCAAAGGAAAGACTGATACCACCTGCCAGCTTGTGGTGGGAGACCCCGGTATATTACCGCACATTCGCTACATCATCACTCTCGATGCGGATACCCAGCTCCCGATGGAGAGCGCACGCCGGATGGTCGGAGCCATGCACCTCCCCTATAACCGCCCGGTGCTAAATGAGACCCGGACTCGGGTTATTGAGGGTTATGGCGTCTTGCAGCCCTGCATCAGCGTCAGCCATCGCTCAGCCCTTCGTTCCCGGTTCGCGTCCCTTTACTCCGCCGATCCCGGGATCGATCCATATACCTTTGCGGTATCCGATCCTTATCAGGACGGATTGGGCCAGGGGATTTTCATCGGCAAGGGCATTTTCGATGTGGATACCTTTGCCGAGATCCTGTGCGAGCGCATCCCGGAAAACAGAGTCTTAAGCCACGACCTCCTGGAAGGCGGATTTTTGCGAACCGGACTTCTATCCGATGTTGAACTGGTGGATGAATATCCCTCCACGTTCAGCTCGTACCAGAAGAGGCTGCATCGCTGGGTACGCGGCGACTGGCAGTTGATTCCCTGGTTGCTGCGGCATGTACATGACCGCAGAGGGCGGCTTTTGCCGGTGGATCTGCCCCTCCTGGTGCGCTGGCAGATGGTTGACAACCTGAGACACAGTCTGCTGCTTCCGGTCCAGTTGGCCGTGCTTCTCTTGGGTCTTACCGTATTGCCAGGTTCACCCGGGGGATGGGCGGCTTTGGTACTGGCCACCCTTGCCTTGCCTCTGATCCGTCAGTTGGGTGCGATACGGCGGTTGTTCCTGCGTCCACGGAATTTGGTGGCGTTGACCGGCCAGGTGCTGGTGACCATTATTACCTGGCCTTTTCAAAGCGTCCTCCTTCTGGATGCGATTATGAGAACCTTATACCGCTTGTTTGTGTCCAGGCGTCACCTGTTGGAGTGGGTAAGTGCCGCCGAAGTCGAACGGCGCAACCGGAGCGGACGCTATCCACTGTTGCTCTGTATGTATGGCGGCTATGCGCTTATTATCCTGTCGGCTCTGATACTCAGCACCTATGCCGATCCGGCCATGAAGCCAACCGGGCTGGGGCTCTGTTTTCTATGGTCGGCTGCTCCGTTCGTAGTCCGATGGCTGAATCAACCGGCGGAATCCGCCGAAGACCGGCTCGCTCCACGTGAGGAGGAAGATCTCAAAAAACTGGCTCACCGGATCTGGCAGTTCTTTGAGGAGCACGTCACCGAGGAAGACAACTGGCTTCCGCCCGACAATGTTCAGATCGAGCCCCCGGTGGGCACCGCCCATCGCACTTCGCCCACCAATATCGGGCTCTACCTGGCCTGCGTTCTGGCGGCCCGGGATTTTGGATTTATTGATACACCGGGCATGATTGAACGTGTAGAACGCACCATTAACACGGTTCATTCCCTGGCCAAGTGGAAGGGTCATCTCTACAACTGGTACAACACGGTTACCCTGGAACCTCTGTCCATGCCTTATGTTTCAACGGTTGACTCGGGCAACTTTGTGGGCTGCTTGATTACCGTTAGAGAGGGTATAGCCGAGTGGCTGAAGACCGATATCGAGAGCGGAAAAATTCCGGGGTTCGAGAACAACATACAACGAGGGGAAGCCTTCAATTTTGCCTTTGCCGAAGAGGCTTTGGCAGACGGAAACCGGTACCATGACACAGGACAGCGTGAGAAGAACCGGCTTCGCCAGTATGAATACAGCAACAGGGACTGGCTTTCCCGGGGACAGGAACTGCTGAAACGCCTGGATGAACTCATCGATGCGACTGATTTCACTCCCCTCTATAATAGAAAAACCAAGCTTTTTCACCTGGGTTACCGGGTCTCGCTGCGGGAAACGGATCAGGTTCTCTATGACCTCTTGGCCTCGGAAGCCCGCCTGGCAAGCTTTATCGCCATTGCCCTTGGTCAGGTTCCGGTTGCTCACTGGCACGCCCTGGGAAGAACCATGGCCCGGGTTGGGCGGCGCACGGCTCTATTATCCTGGTCAGGGTCCATGTTTGAGTACCTGATGCCCTGGCTCTTTATGAGAACCTACCAGGATACCCTCTGGGATAAAACCTACCGAGCGGTGGTAAAACGGCAGGTGGAATACGCTCATCAGAGGGGGGTTCCTTTCGGCATATCCGAATCCGGCTACTACGCCTTTGATTACCGCATGAACTACCAGTACCGGGCATTTGGCGTACCCGGCCTCGGGTTCAAGCGCGGGCTGGAACAGGACCTGGTTGTGGCTCCGTATGCAACCATTCTGGGCCTGCCTTTTGCCAAAAAGCAAGGGATCAGCGATCTGCGAAAGATGATAGAACTGGGTGCCTTGGGGCGTTTCGGCTTCTATGAGGCCTTGGACTTCACCCCGGAACGTCTGCCGGAAAATCAGACCAGTGCCATTGTCAAGAGCTATATGTCCCATCACCAGGGGATGAGCATGCTGGCTCTTGCCAATACGCTCCTGCCGCAGAAGATTTACGAACGTTTTCACCGTGACAAGCGGGTGCAGGCTGCGGAACTGCTGCTCCAAGAACGCATGCCGGCCAGACCGAAAATAATTAAGCACCCGACCATGGCCTATACTCACAAAACCGATGTCAAGGAACCTGAATTCGGGGTCTTTCGTGAATTTACAGGTGCCGATACCACGGTACCCGAGGTATGCCTGCTTTCCAACGGAACCTTTACCACCATGGTCACCAACAGCGGCAGCGGATTCATGCGCTATGGCGGTTTGGCCGTATCGCGCTGGAGGGAGGATCCGGTTCTCGATAACTGGGGCAATTATATCTACATCCGGGATGTTACCCGCGATATGGTCTGGTCCCCGTCGTTCCAGCCCTGCCGGGTCCCGGCTGATGAAGAGCGAGTCCAGTTTTCACCGGACCGGGCCACTTTCATGCGCCGGGACGGGGATATACAAACCAGCCTGGAGATATGCGTCTCGCCGGAGTGGAATGCCGATGTCCGCCGCCTGACGATTACCAATACCTGCAATGAGGCCCGAATCATTGAAGTAACCACCTTTTCTGAGCTGGTAATGGCTTCACACATGGCAGACGAAGCCCACCCGGCATTTAACAAGCTGTTCATCAAAACGGAATATGAACCTCGCAATCAGTGCCTCCTCGCCTGGCGCAGACCCCGCTACGAGAGCGAAAAGCCGCTGTGGGCGGCGCATGCCCTGGTCGCTACCGGTCCGGGACTGGGTCCTATCGAATATGAAACTGACCGGGCCAGCTTTATCGGACGGGGACGTTCACTTGCCCGGCCCCAGGCGATAAGGACTCATCTGCGGGGAGCAGTAGGCTCTGTATCCGATCCGGCCTTCATCATGAGGCGCCGTTTGAACATCGAACCGGGAGAACAGGTGCAGTTGTACGCAATTACCGCAGTGGCAGACTCCAGGGAAGATGTGCTCGATATCGTCGGCCGTTTCTCCGGAAGCCTGGTAGTGGAACGAACTTTCCAACTGGCCTGGAACCGCAGCCAGATTGAGATGCGCCATTTTCACCTGACGGCCCACGAAGTAAGAACTTTCCAGGCTCTTGCCGGAAGGGTCCTATTCTGCCCGCCCCACCGGAAGCGCCACCGCCAGGTGATTATGAGCAACACCAAAGGGCAGTGCGGCCTATGGGCTTACGGAATTTCCGGAGACCTGCCCATCATTCTGGTGCAGATTGAGAATCAGGCTAATCTGCAGTTCGTGGTAAGGCTGGTCACGGGCCATGAGTACCTGCGTCGTCTGGGTTGCGCATTCGACCTGGTAATTTTGTACGAATCCCCGGGGGGATACCAGGAGGAGCGTAGGGAATCCCTGCGGCGGGCGGTGGAGCGCGGCCTGGAAAGGCACGGCGGTGGGCTCGGCCACATTTTTATCATCAACGCCGACAGAATACCGGAAGAGGATAAAACCTTGCTCATGGCCACTGCCCGCATGATTCTCCGGGCCGACGGTCCCAGCCTCAGAGCCCAGACAAAACCCGGTAGCCAGGACAAGGATTTGCCGGGCTTGCTCATCCCGGGGAAACCGTCCGACCGATTCCCGGCTCTCCCGGATCATCTTCGTTCAGAACTGATGTTCTTTAACGGGTGGGGAGGTTTCTCGCTTGACGGTTCTGAATACGAGATTATCCTCAAGGATAGTGATCATCTGCCGGCTCCATGGATAAATGTTACCGCCAACCCGCGGTTCGGCTGCATCATTTCGGAGTTGGGCACCGGATACACCTGGTGGCAAAACAGCCGGGAATTCAAACTCACTCCCTGGTCCAATGACCCGGTCCTCGATTACCCGGGCGAAATGTGCTACCTCCGGGACGAGGAAAGCGGAGACCTGTGGTCAACTACGCCTTTCCGGGCCCGCCACCAGCAGTATAAAATTACCCATGGCCGGGGGTACACCCGCTTTCTCCACAACCGGCACGGGATAAGCTCGGAGATGACAGTTTTTGTCCCGACTGAGGATCCTGTTAAGGTCATTAAACTGCGGCTCCACAATTGGACCAATGAAGAGCGGCACCTTTCCGTCACCTACTATGCGGAGTGGGTTCTGGGAGTACGGAGGCAGGAAAACGCTCCCTTTATAATAACGGACTGGGACGAAACCGCCCAGATTCTGCTGGCCTACAACAATTACCAGGAAACCTTCCGCAATGCGGTGGCTTTCCTGGGTGTGTTTCCACAACCTGAAGAAGATGCAGAAACGCCGTCTGGGATCGCCCGGGAGGATTACTCCTGGACCGGTGACCGCAGCGAGTTTCTGGGACGCAACGGCACCTGGGAGTCTCCGGCTGCTATGAGCAGGGAGTCATTATCGGGTAGAACCGGGACCTTCCATGACCCCTGCGGCGCGGTCCAGGCCAGACTGGTACTGAAACCCGATTCAGAACGGATCGTTTACATTCTCCTGGGATGTGACGAATCCCGGGAGGCTGCCATACGGATGGCACAGAAATACAGCACCGGGGAGGTATGCGACCGGGCGTTCGAAGATGTGGGGAAACTGTGGAGTGATATTCTGGACCAGATCACGGTCAACACCCCTTCCCAGGAAATGAATGTCCTGCTCAACACCTGGCTGCTTTATCAAACCATTGCCTGCCGGATGTGGGCTAGATCCGGCTTTTACCAGGCCGGAGGCGCCTACGGATTCCGGGATCAGCTGCAGGATTCGCTGGCCGTACTCCATTCCCGGCCCGACCTCACACGGGCTCAGATACTCTTTCATGCCCGTCACCAGTACGAAGAGGGCGATGTCCAGCACTGGTGGCACGAGGAAACCCATCGCGGTATTCGTACCCACTTCTCGGACGATTACCTGTGGCTTCCCTATACGGTAGCCCGCTACATCAAGCACACCGGTGATATGAGCATCCTGGAAGAGGTTGTGCCCTATCTCGAGAGCGAACCCCTGCAGGAGGGCGAGTACGAGCGTTATGAACCGACCTGTGTATCGGATCGGAGTGGGACCGTGCTGGAGCACTGCCTGCGGGCAATAGACAGGTCCCTGAGCCGGTTCGGCGAACACGGGCTGCCCTTAATTGGAGTCGGCGACTGGAACGATGCCTTGAGCCGGGTTGGTTTACAGGGCAGGGGCGAGAGCGTATGGCTGGGATGGTTCCTCTGTGAAGTGTTGAGGCTGTTTGGGGAACTGTGCGAAAAGCTCGGCGATATGGAGCGGGCGGAAAAATTCACGGATATACGCGCCAAGTTGGCAGTCGCCATCAATGAGCACGCCTGGGATGGGCAGTGGTACCGCCGGGCCTTTAACGACGCCGGCCAGTGGCTGGGTTCCATCTACAACGAGGAATGCCGTATCGATGCCCTGGCCCAATCGTGGTCCGTCATTTCCGGGGCCGCACCCCCGGAGAGGGCCCAAAAAGCCATGCAGTCATTCGACCGGGAACTGGTCGACCGCGAGCTCTCGGTAGTGCGGCTATTAACACCGCCGTTCGAACACACCGAACCCAATCCCGGCT
>Ga0209537_1000687_pt1 | contig 41129 bp, 41 predicted proteins | sample BioPla4DNA1_FD_187698 | JGI IMG/M metagenome (GOLD analysis project Ga0209537, IMG submission 187698) | Biogas fermentation microbial communities from Germany - Plant 4 DNA1 (SPAdes) (version 2) | ecosystem: Engineered > Bioreactor > Anaerobic > Digestate | place: Bielefeld, North...
AGACCTGTATGACAAGTACGGCAAAGATGATCTGATCGTTGTTCTCGGAGGAGCGGAACCGGAGGCCTCCGGACTTGCTGCCGAAACTGTAGCAACAGGTGATCCGACCTTCGCAGGTCCATTATCAGGAGTCTCGTTGGGACTCAAGGCTTATCACATTTTTGAATTAAAGGATGAAATCCCTGCTGATGTTTATGATGAGCAGATCAGTATGATGGAAATGGTGCTTGATGTTGATGAGATAGTTAATGAAGTTAAAACATATAGAAAATAATCTATAGAATGACGGCTGTAGAGGGGTAATGGGTTAAAGGAACTATTTTACCCATTACCCCTAATTTTTTTGTTGCTTTTTTGCTGTAGGATGACTATAATACAAAAAAAATATATTAAAACCAGTGAAGGAGAAAAGTAGGCTGGTCCCAGTTCCTCAGGGAGGGGATGTCACCGACTGTAAGCATCCCTGGAATATGGCTAGTTGAAGTTCTCTCCGGAGGTGTCTGCTGAAACCGCATCAGCGGCAAGTAGGTTCGAACGTTATCTCCCGACGTTATACGGGAGGGGGTATCGGAATGATTTCCTGTACTCTTAAGGAGTGGGCGCGTTTATTTATGTGCCAATCAGGGTGGTAACGCGGAAAGCATCAGCTTCTCGTCCCTTATGGAGGAGAAGCTTTTTTGTTAGCTGAAGCTTTGCTATCCAGCCGGAATCATTCCCGTACCTTGATGAGTGGGCCTGATGGCCAAATAGGGTGGTACCGCGAAAAGCCCCGCCGCTTTCGTCCCTTTTCGGAGCGGCGGGTTTTTATTTATCTGATAAGAAGGGGGTTATGAGCATGGTAGTTGTGATGAAGTTAACAGCAAAACCTGAGGAAATAGCTGCGGTTAAGCGGAGATTGGAAGAGGCCGGTTTTCAGGCGCATTTTATCCATGGAGTGAAGCGCTTGGTGATCGGTGCGGTAGGTGATAGAACGGTGATCAACTCTTTGGGGTTGGAGGCTTTACCCGGGGTGGAAAAGGTAGTGCCGATCATGAAACCCTATAAACTGGTGAGCCGTGAGGTGAAAGGTGAGAACAGTCTGATCAAAGTGAAAGATGCTGTGTTTGGAGGCAGAGAGTTGGTGGTTATAGCAGGGCCCTGTGCTGTGGAAAGCAGGGAGCAGCTGTTTGCCGCTGCTCAAGGGGTAGCCGCTGCCGGAGCCAAGGTTTTGCGCGGTGGTGCCTTTAAACCCAGGACATCACCTTACAGCTTCCAAGGCCTCGGTGAACAGGGGCTGCAGTTGCTAGCTGAAGCAGCACAGCTGACCGGCTTAGCTGTTGTTACTGAGGTACTGGATGAGCCCAGTTTGGAGATGGCTCTGGACTATGTTGATATCGTTCAGGTGGGAGCAAGAAATATGCAGAACTTCAGACTTCTGCAGTCTGTGGGAAGATGTAATAAACCGGTGTTGTTGAAGCGCGGTTTTTCAGCAACCGTCGATGAGTGGCTGATGGCTGCTGAATATATATTATCTGAAGGAAATGAGCAGGTGATTCTCTGTGAGCGTGGCATTCGCACCTTTGAAAGCGCTACACGCAACACCCTTGATTTGAGCGCTGTCTCCCTGGTAAAAGAGCTGTCCCATCTCCCTGTGATAGCTGACCCCAGCCATGCCACAGGCAGCCGTAAACTGGTGATTCCTATGTCCAAGGCAGCGCTGGCAGCCGGGGGAGATGGTTTGATTGTTGAAGTTCACCCGGATCCTGCCCGTGCATTATGTGATGGTCCACAGTCTCTTTCTACTGAGGATTTTCAACAGATGATGGAAGAACTGCAGGGGATAGCTGCAGCAATGGGGCGTGATCTTTAATGGAAAACAGTATTTGTTTGGGTTATCTAGGACCAAAGGGGACCTTTTCTGAGCTTGCTGCTCATCAGTACTGTCAGGGAAAAGGTTGGCAGTTGGTAGAGTGCAGTTCACTGGAAGATATCATCAAAGGGGTTGTTTCCGGTATGCTGGATAAGGGGATAGTCCCTGTGGAAAACTCTACAGAGGGTTCAGTAGGGCTTGTTTATGATCTGCTGGCCGGTCCTTGTGATCTGGCAATAGAAGGGGAAATAATTGTACCTGTGGTTCACAGCCTGCTTGCCCGGTCGAAAGTCTCTATGGAGAAGATCGAGAAAGTTTTCTCCCATCCTCAAGCCCTCGCCCAGTGCCGGGACTTTCTACGCAAAAACCTTCCTCATGTTTATTGGCAGGAGTGCACCAGCACAGCAGCCGCGGCTATGTTGGTAGCTGAAAGTGAACAACCTTGGGCAGCACTTGCACCTGCAACTGCAGCCGCTGTATATGGCCTTGATGTGCTTATCCCACAGGCAAATGACTATCCGAATAACATGACACGCTTTTTTGCTATCGGTCGAGAGCAGTTGTCCTCAAGAAGTTTCCGCTGTAAAACATCACTGGTTTTTGGTGTTTGTGACCGGCCAGGGGCATTGTATCTTGTGCTTCGGGAATTTGCCCTGCGCGGTATTAACCTGACCCGCATCGAGTCCAGACCTTCGAAAAATAAACTGGGTGAATATATTTTCTTTCTGGATTTTCTTGGGTCGACTGCTGACCTGGTAGTTCGGGATCTGTTGTGTAATCTCTCAAACATAACAACATATCTTAAACTGCTGGGTTCCTATCCTGCGGCAGAGTAGAGGTTTAAACCCTGGTCAACATTAATAAATGTTACCAGGGTTTATTTTTTATCTGGTTAATCTGCTCTTGGTAATAAAAATTGACATTCAATTTGCTTTGCAGTAAAGTAATAATGCCAAAGAAATAGGAATAATTCCTAACTAGGAGGAATACCATGATACCGGGGGAATTTCTCAAGCGCCTTAAAAGGTTGGGTGTGAGGCTGACACCACAACGCCAGGAAATTCTACAGGTTCTTTGGGAGAGGGCACAGTCCGGCGGCCAACCTGTCAATGCTGAAGAGGTTATGAAATGTGTCAGAACCCGTTACCCTGGTATAAGTCTGGACACAGTATACCGGACCCTGGCTACTTTTACCAGAGAAGGCATTGTTAACGAACTGCAATTTAAAGACCAATCACGGCGTTATGAACTGGTTATCCAGGGGGAACATCATCACCACCTTGTTTGCTTGGGATGCGGCTATGTTAGAGAAATAGCATATTGTCCTGAAGATATTATAGAGCGGGTAAGAGAGAGTTATGCGGATTTCAAGATTGAGGAGCACAGTTTTACCATCTATGGATACTGTGCTCAGTGCCGGGAAGATTAATTATGGAGGGTAAACAGAAATATGGTTAAGTGGAAGAACTCTCTGAAAATATGTTCGTGTTTAATGGTGTTCATTTTTGTTGTGGTTTTGCTCAGCGGCTGTCAGCAGGCAGAGACCACTGCAGAAGATGGGGAGTCAAAGCTGCAGGTTGCAGTAACAATCTATCCACTGGCTGAATTCGCTCGGGGGATAGTAGGTGATCGGGCAGCGGTCACCCAAATCATACCTCCCGGAAGTGAACCACATCATTGGGAACCTGCTCCATCAGATATGAAAACCATTTATGAAACAGATGTTTTTATTTATCATGGTGCTGGAATGGAGATATGGGTTGAGAAAATTCTCCCTGAATTGAAAGGCCAAAAAGTAAAAGTAATTAAGGCTACAGAAGGACTTCCTCTTCTCAGCTTTGCGGAAGAAGAACAGCTTGGAGTCACGAACTTTCTGCGAGCAAATAGATCTGAGGGGTTGCAAGATGGGGAACATGAAGGAGAATTCGATCCTCATGTCTGGCTGGACCCTGTGCTGGCCAAAGATATAGTATCTTTCATGGCAGAGGAAATTGCGGCGGTTGATAGCGAGAACGCTGACTATTACTTGCATAATGCCCAATTGCTGTTTGACAAGCTGGATCAGCTGGACAAAGAATACACAACAGCAGTTTCTCAATTTCAGAACAGAGATATTGTGGTTTCTCATGCTGCTTTTGGCTACCTGGCATACCGTTATGGTCTCTGTCAAATACCAGTTCTGGGTATAACCCCGGAGCAGGAGCCTGATGCCGCAACTCTGGCACGAGTAATTGATTTTTCTCGTCAACAAAATGTTAAGTATATATTCTATGAAGCCACTAGCAGTCCAAGGATTGCTGAGACCATCGCCCAGGAAATCGGGGTGGAAACAATGGTACTCAATCCCATCGGAGCTTTGACACAAGAGGACATCAAAAATGGCTATGATTATTTTGATTTGATGCACCAGAATCTAGAGAATTTAAAAAAAGTACTAGCTGAATAAGGAAGGTAGCTGAAAATATGAAAGTAATCGAGCTTCAGAACATCTATTTCTCCTATAATGATAGAGTTATTTTAGAAGATATTAATCTGACCATAGAAAAAGGGGAGTACCTGGCGCTGATTGGCCCCAATGGCTCAGGGAAGACAACTTTGGTAAAGCTGATCCTGGGACTCATGCCGCCGGTTTGTGGGGAAGTGCTGGTCTTCGGAACCCCTTTGCGGCAGTTCAGAGATTGGCACAGGTTGGGTTATGTTCCCCAGCGGGCAGTTATTAATAATGGTTTCCCGGTGACTGTCAGAGAGGCTGCGGCTGCCGGGCGTTTTGGCAAAGTTGGGCTCTGCCGAACTCTGAAAAGGGAAGATTGGGAGGCGGTTGAAGAAGCCTTGGAAATGGTGGGGCTTCTTTCATTTCAGCATAAGCCGCTCCTGGAGCTGTCCGGAGGCCAGCAGCAGCGTGTCTTTATAGCCAGAGCACTGGCTGGCCATCCAGATATATTAATTTTGGATGAGCCTCAGGCAGGACTTGATGACCGTTATCTTTACGATTTTTATTGTTTGCTGAAGCAGCTCAAAGAAGAGCGGGGTATTACTATTTTTATTGTTTCCCATGATATCGGTGAGATAGGTTCCTGGGCTGACCGGATTATCTGCCTCAACAAAAAAGTGCTCTATCAAGGCACACCGCGAGAGGTTTTGACTCCATCTAAACTCAATGATCTTTATGGAATGAACCTTTATGCCGCCAATTAACTGCGGGCATCTGTAAAACCTGTTAAATAAATAATCCTGACCTTGTCACAATTAGGAAAAGGAGAACAACTGTTGATGGGTATGCTGCACTATGATTTTATGATTCGTGCTCTGATCGCAGGTCTTATAACAGGGCTGATCTGTCCTGCTCTGGGTGTTTTTCTGGTACTGCGCCGCTATTCATTTATGGCTGATACCCTTGCTCACATTTCTCTGGCAGGGGTTGCCTTCGGGCTTTTGATCGGGGTGGCTGCTGATTTTTCACCTTTATTGACCCTGGTAGTAGCTATTATTGGGGCATTGATGGTGGATCACCTGAGAGTGCGCTCCCGGCTCTCAGCTGATGCACTGCTGGCTCTGGTGATGAGTGGTGGGCTTGCCCTGGCTGTTGTTTTTTTTGGATTGTCCAGAGGGGGAGCTTTGGATATCACATCTTATCTTTTCGGCAGTTTGATGACCGTCAGCGCTGCTGATCTTTGGTTGATATTAATTGTAGGGGCAGCAGTCCTCTTATTTTTAATTTTTATGTCAAAGGAACTGTACTTTATTTGTTCAGATGAAGAAGCGGCGCGGGTGTCAGGGTTGCCTGTTGATTTGCTCAACCGCATCTTTATATTATTAGTAGCTATGACCGTTGCTGTCAGTCTCAGAGTAGTAGGCACCCTGCTGGTTGGAGCCTTAATGGTGATTCCGGTGTTGACTTCACTGATTGTGGGGCGTAGTTTCCGTCAGGTGGTTTATTTATCTCTTGTCCTGGGAGTGTCTTCCAGTTTATTGGGGCTGACCGCCTCCTATCAGTTTGGTTTGGCTGCCGGAGGCTGTGTTGTACTGGTTGCACTCGCCTTTTTTATTGTGAGCTATGGGATCAAACAACTCTTTACCCTTTTTAAAAAGCGCAATGTTGTTAATAATGAATAACAATAATCAGGAAAGGAAGTATCCTTCCTAAAAATGTTTTAGTGGAGCTTTTATGTATTGCCTCGAGGTGTGGCAATAATTATAAATCTTTGTCCGCTATGGCTGCCGTGAGTTTGGTAGTCCATTTTTTCATTTTCCAGCAGGGCTAAAATTCTATCTGTTTCATGGGCATCTGCTGCTTCCAAACTCAGCAGCAGGTGATCCCCAGGTTCCATTTTTGATGTTGCCGCTTTGATGACTTCTATATCCCCGGTGCCGATGGAGGGCCCAAGATCGATACTGATCTCCCGCATCTTTTTCCCCTTTCTGTTAGGTTGAAACTAACCGATACAGGCTTATTATCTGCTGTAGGGGAGGAAATATTCTTTATTTTGCTTACCAAACAGAATGTCGGGAAGGATATCATAATAGTGTGTCGAAACAATAAATAATGAAAATGACACCACGGAGGTGTTCTTCCTTTCAGGATGAAGGGGCAAACTCTAAGGTGTCTATTTTCTGTATAGGGAGGAATTAAACATGTGTCGGGAAAAAACTGATTGGGAAAAGGCAATGGAGTTTCACGGCCATGTCTGTCTTGGCCTAGCTTTCGGATACAGGGCTGCCAAAGCAGGGATGGATTTGATTGAGGCTAAAAGAGCCCCAGATGAAGAAGTAGTTGTCATTGCAGAGACTGACAACTGCGGTGTTGATGCGGTCCAGGTTGTAACAGGCTGCACTATGGGGAAGGGCAACCTTATTTTTAAAGACTATGGGAAAAATGCGTATACCTTTGTCTGCCGGGATACAGGAAAAGCGGTTCGGATCGTGGTGACACCCAATGAGCAGTCGTTTCCTGAGGAGTTTGTGACTTTAAGGGATCGCTGGCGCAGAGGTGAGCTGACCCCGGAAGATCAAGAAAAGATGAAAAAGCTGCAGCTCAAGGTGGTCTCTGATATACTGCAGGCTCCACAGGATGAACTGCTGCAGGTGCAGGAATCCAAAGTGGATCTGCCTGATAAAGCACGCATCTTTAATTCAGTGCCCTGTGCCAGGTGTGGTGAAATGGTGATGGAACCGAGGGCAAGGGTGAGAGATGGGAAGTTTGTCTGTATTCCCTGCAGTGAGAGTTACAGCTCGCGGATTTCAGGGTAACTGTTTTAGAAGTCAGATGCCGGAGGTCTGATGTCAGAATTTGAACGTTGAATTAGGTGCCATTATAACGTAAGCCTGGCACCTTGTTCTTGGTTTCTTACGACCTCAATTCCATCTGCAGTTCATCGAAATCATCTAATTGGTAGCTGGACTGGTTCATCTGGTTGATAAAATCGAGGATGATCTGCAACCGGTCTTCAGGCAGTGTTTTGATAATATCAATCAGCTTATCCCGTAGTGTTTCCATTGCGATTATCCTTTCTGCTTAGGGTTCAGAAGATATTGTTGCCCGGAGAGCTGAAATCTATCCCTTTAAAATATCACCTGTTCCTGACCGGTATAAATAGTGAGCCGCTTTCCCCGTACAAAACCCAGAACAGTAATGTTCAGCTTCTCAGCCAGCTGTAAAGCCCGATCTGTGGGTGCCGAACGGGAGATCAGGACCGGCACTCCCATACGAGCTACCTTAAGCAGTATCTCTGTAGAAACACGGCCGCTGAAGATAATCATTTTGTCATCCCTTGATATTCCCTCCAGGAAACACTGGCCGTGAATTTTATCCAGGGTGTTATGGCGGCCGATATCCTCCTGAAAAATCAAGATCTCTTCCCCTTTGGCCAGGGCTGCATTATGGACTCCACCTGTGCGCTGAAAGAGCTGTGATCTTTCCTGTAATTGATTGGCAAGGTTTAGTGCTGTTTCCACCCTAACTTGTAAATGAGATCGAACCGGTGAAGGGAAGCTGATCCCATCAGCTGAAACAGTGGTTCCACTGCCCCCTGCACTGGGGGTAATGCGGCGTTTTACAGTTAATCGATCAGCAAAAGAGAGATCGGTTCTGGTCTTAACATAAACCGCTCCCTGCTCTTGATCCATATCCACTGAAATGATATCTTCCCTCTTTTTTAAGATCCCCTCACCACAGAGAAAACCCACTGCCAGATATTTTTGGTCCCGGGGTGAACAGACCAGTGTGGCCACCTCAGTTGAATTGATGTGAACGGTCAGGGTTGTTTCTCTGACTATTAAATCTTTTTCATGCCGTACACAACCTTCATCGATTTTGATAATAATGCGTGAGGTGGTCAGCTCTGAATAATTATTTTCCATATCAAACGGCTCCTTTTTCTGAATTCATTCCGTTGTAAACAATCTCTCCATTAACCAAAACCAGTTCAACCTTGGTGCGCCAGTCAAAGGGGTGGCCGCTGAGAACTATGATATCTGCATCTTTTCCCGGTTCAAGGCTTCCCACCCGGTCTGCTAAACCTAAGATCTGGGCGGGGTTGATGGTAATGGCTTTCAGTGCATCATCCTCATCCATTCCACCTTTTACAGCCAGTGCTGCCAGCAGAGGGAGATATTGAATGGGCACAATGGGATGGTCAGTGATGATGGCTACTTTGATACCGGCTCGGGCAAGAATACCTGCTGTTTTGAGGCTGCTGTCTTTCAGCTCCACCTTAGCCCTGGAGACTAATGTGGGGCCAACAACAGCCGGTACATTTCTTTTTCTGAGTTCTTCGGCTATTTTGTGTGCTTCAGTAGCATGCTGCAGAATAACCTTTAAATCAAATTCATCTGCCACCCTAAGCCCTGTGAGGATGTCATCAGCCCGGTGAGCGTGTATCAGTAAGGGGATCTCCCGGGTAATGACTGGGAGCATGGCTTCCATTTTCAAATCACGGTCCGGGAGTTTATCAGGATCCATTTTGCCCATTCTGATTTTGTCTGCATAGTTTTTGGCAGCGACCAGTGTTTCCCGCAGCAGTGCAGCTGTTGCCATACGGGTGGCGGGCATCTTTTTTTGAGTTCCATAAACCCGTTTTGGGTTTTCACCAAAAGCTGCTTTGAGGCCGGCCGGATTTTTCATGACAGCCTGGTCAACAGTTTTGGCTGAGGTTTTCAGTACTGCGCTTAATCCACCGATCACATTGGCGCTTCCCGGTCCGGTCATCACAGTGGTCACACCGCCTTGTAGAGCATCAGTAAATGCCAAATCCTCCATATTAACTGCGTCTATGGCACGTAGGTGGGGGGTAACCGGATCTGTTATTTCATTGGTGTCATCTCCCTCAGTGTAAATCTCCTCATAGATGCCGATATGGGTATGGGCATCGATAAATCCCGGTAAAACATATTTTCCCGACACATCGATGACCCGGGCTCCATCAGGTGGAACCGGATCCTGGTAGAGGGCAGATATCTTTTGCTGATCAACTACAACAGTGCCCTTTTCAAAAGTTTGTTCTGCCATGGTTAATATTTTTCCATTGATAAGTGCCAGCAAGTGATGACCCTCCTATTATTTTAATAAATCCCAGGCAGAAAAAGACCGCCTGGGTAGTTGAATTACTGATATTCCTGTTTCTCTATTAGACTCCTTAAGAGTGATAGATTGTCCATATCTTCCTTCAAATCAGGCCCCTTTGGGGTTTCCAAGAGCATAGGTAGGGGGTTGAGCAGCGGATTGTTGACTATCCAGCGAAAACCTTCCAATCCGATCTGTCCCATGCCAATGTGTTCATGACGATCACGGTGTGATCCCAGTTCACCTTTGGAGTCATTGACATGAATCGCTTTGAGGTTATCCAAACCGATAATCTCATCAAACTCTCGAAAGGTTTTTTCACAGGCCTCTGCTGTGCGCAGGTCATAGCCGGCAGTAAAGATATGGCAGGTGTCTAGACAGACCCCTAACCGTTCTGGATAATAGCAACTGCTGATCAGTTCAGCCAAATGCTCAAAGCGCCCCCCTAAAATGGAACCCTGCCCAGCAGTGGTCTCTAATAGCAGCATCACCTGGGAGTGTTCAGTTCTTTTGATAATTTCATTAAGTGCATTGGTGATGCGGGTAAGTCCTACCTCTTCACCTGCTCCCGAGTGTGCACCTGGGTGCATTACAAGATAAGGGATCCCTAAAGAGGTGCAGCGTTCCACCTCAACTATCATGGCCTCCAGAGATTTTAGCCAGAGATCCTCATCAGGGGAGGCTAGATTGATCAAATATGAGTTATGAGCCACCACAGGACCAATGCCCGTTTCTTTAAGCGCCTGTAGAAAATCGTTGATATCTTTTTCGGTAAGCTCTTTAGCTTTCCATCTGTTGGCATTTTTGACGAATACCTGAATAGTATCACAACCGGCTTTTTGCCCTCGCCAGACAGCTTGATACATACCACCGGCGATTGACATATGTGCCCCAAATGGCACAAACGCCACCTTCTTTCAATAAAAATTAAAACTATTTTTCTACTTGTGTGAAGGCATCATCTAAAGCTGTAATCATTTCATCCACATTATCTTTATTGATGACCAAGGGCGGCTGAAAAGCCAGTACATTCCTGGAGCGGCCGTTCTTACCGATGATGATCCCTTTGTTTTTCATAATCTCCAGGATTCTGTCAACTTCTTCAGCTGCAGGCTCTTTGCCCTCTTTGACCAGTTCTGCCCCCTGCATCAGTCCGATTCCCCGCACATCACCGATTAATGGGTGCTTGTCCTGCAGTTCCAGCAGTTTTTCCTTAAGATAGGTGCCAAGTTTTGCAGCGTTTTGGATAAGCCCTTCTTTTTCAATAACCTCAAGTGTGGCAAGTCCAGCTGTCATAGAGACCGGGTTACCCCCCAGGGTGGAGGCACCAGGGCGTGTATACTTGTCCGCTATCTCCGGACGGGAGGTGAAAACACCGATAGGTACGCCATTACCCAAGGCCTTGGCCATGGTCATAATATCCGGTTCTACACCCCAGTTTTCAATGGCAAACCATTTTCCGGTGCGTCCGAATCCGGTCTGCACCTCATCGATGATCAATAAGACTCCATATTCCTGGAGGATTTCCTTTAATCGTGAGAAGTATTCCGGTGGAGGTGTAACGATCCCCGCATTCCCCTGTATGGGCTCAGCGATCAGTGCAGCCACTTCACCTGAGGTGGATGTTTCGATCACCCGGCGCAGCTGTTCAGCACAGGCTAGGTCACAGGCTGGATAGGTTAGGTTCAAAGGGCAGCGGTAGCAGTAGGCATTGGGTGCGAAAGATATTCCCCCGGCCGGTGTGGGGTCAGTGCGCCAGAAACGCATCCCTGTCAGGCTCATGGTCAGATAGGTGCGACCATGGAGTCCATCCTCCAGAGCTAAAAGTTCACTCCTGCCTGTGGCTATTTTTGCCAGTAGGACAGCTCCCTCATTGGCCTCAGTACCGCTGTTGCAGAAAAAGCTTTTCTTCAACCTGCCCGGTGTGATTTCTGCCAGCTTTTCTGCCAGTTCCAGCATAGGCTGGGTGAGATAAATATTGCACACATGCTGCAAGGTTTTGACCTGCTGGCAGATACGTTCTGTGATTTCCGGGTGGCAGTGTCCGGCATTGATTACCGAAACACCGGCGAAAAAATCCAGATACTTCTTCCCGGTGCTGTCATAGAGATACTGCCCTTCTCCTCTTACTATCTGTGCAGGTTCCTGGTAGAAATGGTAGAGGCAGGGTATGATATACTCCTTCTTCTTTTTGATGATCTCTTCTGGTCCCCAGTATTTTGTCATTGTTTTTCACTCTCCTTTTGATTTTCCCTGGCTTTTACACCTGTTGTATAAGGTCCGGTGCCCAGAGGCACATTTCTGATCTCTGTCAACTGCTGCCAACTGGATTCCTCAAATGTATAGGTATCAACATCTTCCCAAAGTTTGTCCAGCTCTTTTCTATAAACCCTGGTGACTGCGGCTGTTTCATCTGCTTTATATAGCGGTATTTCCAAACGCAGGCTGGCAAACCCTGCCCCGTAAAAAGAGCGAAGGTAGGGAAGCAGGGCTAGTTCATTGGCCAGGTAAATATGGTTTCTGCAGTCCTGGTCCATCTCCAATATGTGCACCTGTCCAGCGGTGTCTTTTAAGCCATAGTTCCGTTTATGACAGGGCGCACCGCAAAACTGGTGTTTTGTTTTTTCTGTTAACAGAGCTGCCGGAAGACAGTGGTCGCTGACCATGGTAGGGAGTAACCCGTGAATCACCGCTTCCATAGGTAGGTGCTCACCAGGCATTGCTAAAATATCCTCGCAGCAGAACTCCAAGGGTGCTGTAATCAGGGCAACACGATAATCTTTGAGCAGTTTTGCTGCTTCCTGGTTGGCAATATTACAGGAGTAGTCAGCGTAAAGGGGTAGAGCTGTGTTCTGAAAAGCTGCGAAGATGGTCCCCAGATTTGTAACCAGCACACCGTCAGGGTCTAATTCCCGTATCTTTTCGAGGAAAAGCAGTGTACTATTCATTTCCCAGGGCATAGTGATGCGCGGCAAGCCGATCACTACACGCTTCCCCAGGTCATGGGCTTTGGATACTACCTCAGTGTAGTCGGCAAACTCCCAGGGCTTATCCATGGAAAGAAAGGACTCTCCGCTGGTATAAAGGAGGTCAGCACCATTATCTAAAGCTGCTAGAGCTGCTGATTTGCTACCAACTTTCACAGCCAGCAGCGGTTTAGCTGTATTTTTTGTTTCTTTGGGCAATGGTAAAGGTGAATCTTTAAAATTATCAGCTGTGATTTCCGGTTCTTTGATAGCGTTACTGAAAAAACGGGGTTCCCGCTCAGCTGTATAGCCGACTGAATCAGTACCTGGATTGCCGAAGGCATAGAGTGGGCTGAAATCCCGCACCCGCATCTTTTCCAGCTCATGGAAATCATCCCAGTCCATTGTATAGCCCACTGGGTCCTGATAATAGCGATCCAGTGCCCGCCTGTAAAAGCCAACCAGAGCTGCTAGATAATCTGCTGGACGCATTCGCCCCTCCAGCTTCAGGGAGCAGATCCCGGAAGAGATCACCTCCGGCAGATAGGGGAGCAGGCACATATCTTTGACCGCCAGAAAATAAGGGCCAGGTACCTTCACTGGTATTACCTCACCGCTTTCCCGGTCTACCAGGTCGAAGGCCCAACGGCAGGGCTTCATACAGCGGCCCCGGTTGCTGCTTTTGCCGAAGAGCATCCCACTGTGGTAGCACTGGCTGCTCTGGGCGAAACACATATCTCCATGGGTGAAGTATTCCAGTTCCAGGGAGGTCCTGGTCTTCATCAGTTTAATGTCATCAAGGGTCAACTCCCTCCCCAGGATCACCCTGCTGATCCCCAACCCCTCCAGCATTTTTAAACCCTCAAGGTTGTGGGCGTTCATCATCACACTGCCGTGTAGGGGTATGGTCAGACCAATATCTTTGGCAATTTTTACAACTCCCAGGTCCTGTACGATAAGCGCATCTACAGCGATTTCCTCAAGGAAAGAAAGATACTTGGGGAGTTCCTGCATTTCTGTATCTGTTAACAGATTGTTGACCGTCACATAGATTTTGGCTCCTCTTTCATGGGCATATTCTGCAGCTGACTTAAGCTCATCTTCAGTAAAGTTGTAATCTTTCCGGTGCAGGCGCATATTAAACTTTTTGCCGCCCAGATAGACGGCATCTGCCCCTGCTCCAATCACAGCCTCCAACACATCCCATTTTCCTGCAGGTGCCAGGAGTTCTACTCTGGCTACCTCACTGATTTTTTGCATCTGCTATTCTCCCTCTTTAAATATGAATAAAAACATCCAAAACAGTAAAGACCAACAGGGTGACACCGATGATTTGGTTTGCTGTATAAGCAGCGGTCGTTACCCTGTTCAGGTCATCAGGTTTTACTATCAAATGCTCCCAGCAGAGGAGTGCAGCCACCGCAGCTATACCCAGATAATAAAAAAGACCGGGGACAGCATGAGGGGGTGCGGAAAAGAAAGGCACCATGATCAAGAATAAGATCACAGCCAGGTGTAAGGCTTTAGCGATATTTAATGCTGCTGGGACCCCAAACCGGGCAGGAATTGCATAAATCCCTGTTTTTCTATCAAATTCGGTGTCCAGTGTGCCGTAAATAATATCAAATCCTGCTACCCAGCACATCACTGCCGCACTCAACAGCATAGGGGGTAGTGCAAAGCTTCCGGTAACCGCCAGCCAGCTGGCTGTAGGAGCGATTCCGCAGGCAAAACCCAGCACCAGGTGGCAGGCCCAGGTAAATCTTTTGGTGTAGGAGTAAATCACCATAATAAATAAGGCCACAGGTGCCAGCTTGAAACACAAGGGATTCAACTGCCAGGAAGCCAACAAAAAAAGAGCAAAACCGGCGATGCTGATCAAAAGCACCTCTTTGCCGGAAACAAGCCCCTGGGGCAGGTGCCTGTCGGCGGTTCTGGGGTTGGCTGCATCAATACGGGCGTCGATCAAGCGGTTCAGTGCGTTGGCTGCATTGCGTGCCCCCACAAGAGCCACAATGATCCAAAAAAATACCCGCATCTCAGGAAGCCCATTAGCTGCCAACAGCATCCCCATCAACCCGAAGGGAAGGGCAAAAAGGCTGTGGCTGAACATCACCAGTTCCCCATATAATTTCAACCTGTTCAGACCGGTATTGATTTTGGACTGAATGACTGACATTGCTCTTCGCCTCGTATAGTACTGTTTTATAAAAATTCGCTATATACTTCGCTTTTCCTCCTTCGAACCTATTACAGCAGGGTTCTGCCTGTGCTCAAACCCGATCAGTGCTGGCCGGAGGGCTGTTCCTCTGATCAGTCCGTGTGAACAAAAAAACGGCTGGTCTTACTGACCCAGCCGCTGCTTTCCTCAAATATGGATTAGGGTTTCTATCTGTGCAGATTGTTAATCAAGGGTAAAAAAGCTTCTTTTGTCATCATAACGCAACTGCAGTTTTTTCTTGCAGATTTCATCATTGCTGTTCTGTCTTGAAAGTATCCATTTTATTTTCTGTTTTACTCTGTCTAGTTCTTCATTGATTTCTTCAAGTTTTCTCGCAAATTCTCTTTCATTCATAGCGCACACCCTTTCTCTGATTTTTTCTAAAAGTTAGCAAAATCAGTGGAAAAACGCGTTTTTGCAGGCCGCCCGGAAAAAGTTGATTAGCTTAAAATTATATAACACTATTGGTATTAAATCAAGCGACTTTTTTGATAAAAAAATCAACAGCAACCAAAGGACAAGGGAGGAACTGTCCCTTTAATCGGTCCAGTTTTGTATAAAAAATGAAATTCTTCACACATTATAACTATCAAACAAAATTTGGATATAAAGGGGGTTTATCGATGGATATGAAAAAACCGCAATATGGCTTGGCCGCTCTTATAGCTCTTTCCCTTGTGTTTTTCTGTGCAGGATATCTTGTTTGGCGTCAGGGTGGGCCTGATGTTGAACCGAGAGCCGATTCCGCTGATAGTGTTGCAGAAGCGAGCCCGGAAAGCAATGTTGACAACGTTGATCTTCTGTCCCGGGTTATTATGGGTGAGGCAGCGGATGAGCCTTATCTGGGCAAGGTGGCGGTGGGAGCGGTTATCATGAACAGGATGCGCAGTAGTTCCTTTCCCAACAGCTTGTCCGGTGTGATATTCGAGCCCTGGTCCTTTGAGTCTGTTGAAAACGGACTTATCTGGTCCCGTGAGCCTACAGAAGATTGTGTCCGTGCTGCAGCCGAGGCGTTGAATGGGTTTGATCCCACCTATGGGGCGCTCTTTTTCTGGAATCCCAGTAAACCGGTGGGACCATGGATCTGGTCGCGGCCGATCATCACTCAGATCGGAGACCATGTATTTGCAAGATAGGAGGGATAATTATGAACCTGAGACAATACACAGCAGCCCTTGTAGCACTGTTTGTTCTGTTGGGAATCACAGCTTTTTGGGGTGTCAGTCAGGCCCAGGCTCGGCGCAGTGCTGAAGTGCAAATAGAAAATAAATACAACAGGGCCTTTTATGAAGTAATGCAGAGAAGCAAAAATATAGAGGCTTTGCTGTCTAAAGGGTTGGCCAGCGGATCTCCCAATAATATGGACAATCTTTTTTCTGATCTCTGGTACAACGCCAATGCTGCCCAGGAGAATCTGCACCAACTTCCTCTGTCCCATAATGTGGTAGCCAAGACTTCCAAATTCCTGACCCAGGTGGGGGATTATGCCTATGCCATCACCAAGCGGGACGATGGGACCAAGATGACTGATGAGGACCGCTCTACGATGAGGGAACTGTATAAAACAGCTCAGGCACTAAACCGGGAATTAACCAAGGTGCAGCAGCAGGCAGCTGCAGGGAAGTTTCGCTGGTCCGAGGTTCAAAAGGGGATCAGCAGTAATTTTGCCAAAGGGTCAATGTCTGCTGACCGGTCTTTTCGCAATGTGGAAAGCCAAATGCAGGAACTTCCTACTCTGATCTATGATGGCCCTTTTTCCGATCACCTGGAGCGCGCTAAACCCCTAGGTGTTACCGGTAAAGAGGTCACTGCTGAGCAAGCCCAAAAAAAAGCCCGCGGTTTTGTGGATTTTAAGGAGGGAGCGAAAGTTAAAGAAGAAAGAGCTACAGGTACGGTAAAAGGGAAGATACCGGCATACGGTTTTGAGTTTCGCACCGGAGATGACGATTCACCTAATGTTATTACAGCCAATGTTTCCAAAACCGGGGGACATGTGATTTATTACACCAACTCCCGGCAGGTCGATAAGTCCGAAATATCTGAAGAGCAGGCACGCACCTTTGCTGAAAACTTCTTGAAGTCAAGGGGCATCAAAAACATGGTGCCTACTTACACCTTGAAGGAGGGCAATACCCTTACAGTTTCCTTTGCTTACAAAGAGGGTGATGTGATTGTTTACCCTGACTTGATCAAGGTGTTGGTTGCACTGGATAACGGCCAGATTTTGACCTATGATGCCCTTGGCTACCTTATGTCTCACCGTGAACGGGATCTGCCTCAACCGAAGATCTCTATCAGTGAGGCAAGAAAAAAGCTCAATCCTGAGCTGGAGGTGGAGGAGGAGAGGATGGCGGTCATCCCCTCAGATGGCAGCCATGAACGGCTGACCTATGAGTTCAAGGCAAAGATGGATGGTGAAGATTTTTTGGTTTACATAAATGCCCTAACCGGGGAGGAAGAGCGTATTTTCAAACTGCTCCATACCCCAGGCGGAACATTGGTTTTGTAACTGTCTGATTAACAAAGATAAACCGGCCGCTAAGGCCGGTTTATCTAATAGTTCTTTCTTAACTTGTACACTTCCCAAAACCCAAAATCCTCTTCCATTGGCCAGTTTATCATATAGTTCTATCATTTATTTCAGAATTGTTTCTTAACCTCGACCCTCTTCATAAAATGCTTCACTGAAGAGCTGTCTGGTGTACATGTGTTTCGGTTTTTCAAAAACCTCGCTGGCATCGCCTTTTTCCACGATTTCACCTTGATGCATCACATAAACCTTATCTGCAACCTTACGGGCCAGGTGCAGTTCATGTGTGATATAAAGCATGGCAAAACCGAATCTGTTCTGCAGACCTTTTAATTCACGCAGGATATTGGCCTGATTGGAGGGATCCAGCATAGATGTGATCTCATCGGCGATAACCAATTTAGGATTGGTAACCAGTGCCCTGGCAATGGCAACTCTCTGTCTTTGTCCTCCGCTTAGGCTGTAACAGTAACGCTCTAAAAACTCCTGATTAACGGGAAGGCGTACTGCCTCAAGGGCTCTGCATGCTGCATCATTCCGCTCCTCTCCGCTGCCCCACTTCATGATATCCAGGGGTTCTTTGACTACATCCAGCACCTTCATTCTGTGGCTGGTGGCGGAAAAAGGGTCTTGGAAAATAATCTGCATACCCTCCATCATCCTGGTTGCCCAGTGGTTTTCCACTTTTTTTCCACGGAAAAAAACACTTCCCTCATCTGGGGAAAGGATACCCACCAGGGTATGTGCCAGGGTTGATTTGCCTGATCCTGATTCACCCACGAGAGCAACAACCTCACCACTTCTGATTTCGATGTCTGCTCTTTTAACAGCCTGAATCACCCGGTTTTTGACCTGAAAGCTTTTTTTGATCCCTTCTGCTTTAAGGAAGGATTCAATCCCTCCTTTGTGGCAGGCCACCTGGCGCTCCAGGGCTACATAGCGCAGTTCCGGCCTGGATTTTCTGCAGTTGTCAGATGACTGGCAGCAGCGGGGTGCAAAGGGACACCCCTCATATGTACGCATTTCTTCAGGTGGTTTACCTCCGATGCCCCAAAGGTCCTTGTATTTGAAAAATTGGGCAGAAGCATTAAGCAGCCCTCTGGTATAGCAGTGCATTGGGTTTTTCAGCACATCAGATGTTCTGCCGTATTCAACCACTTGACCGCAGTACATGGTCATCACCTGGGAGGTAAGACGGGAGATAAATGCCACATCATGGGAGATCAAAATCATAGCAAATCCTATTCTTTTCTGCAGATCCCGCAGTAAATGATAGATCTCATTTTTGCTGGCGGCATCAAGAGCTGTTGTGGGTTCATCTACAATCAGTAACTCCGGTTCACATACCAAAGCCATCGCCAGCAGCACACGCTGGCGCATGCCACCGGACAGTTGGTGTGGGTAAGCGTTTTTCCAGCTTGGGTCAAGGCCGACCATATTTAATACTTTGATAATCCTTTGGTTGCTCTCTTTGGCTGTTAATTTTTCATGAGCCCAGATGGGTTCTCCAATTTGTTCTGCTATGGTCAAGACAGGATTGAGCACCTCTAAAGAATTTTGGAAAACAAGGGCTATCTTTTCCCAGCGGTATTTTCTGATCTCCGGTTCAGTCAGCTCCATAAGATTTACACCTGAGAATAGTATTTCACCTTCGGTCCGCACATCTTTCAGCAGCCTCATGATGGACAGAGCCAGGGTGGATTTTCCACAGCCTGATTCGCCGATAATACCTAAGCTTTCTCCTTTTCTGATCTGCAGGGATAGATCGGAGACCGCTGTTACGGCTGGATTTGAAGATGTGTAAGTCACTGACAGTTCTCTGATGTCAAGTAAGGGTTTGTCAGCACTCATGATCGTTCTCCTCTCAATAAACATTTATTTTTTCCCCAAGCGGGGGTCAGCGATGCGCTCCAGGTCCCGGCTGATAAAAGCCAGGGACACAACCATCAGCATCAAAAAAAGCCAGGGATAAAACAGCCACCACTTCCAAAAGTCTGTGTAATAAATCCCTTTAAAACTAGTGGCATAGTGAATGGTCAGCCCCCAACTTTTTGATGTGGGATCACCCAGTCCCAAAAAGGATAGGCCTGCCTCTGATATTATTGCTCTTCCGGTCAGCCGTATCATCTGTACAGCTATAAGGGGAAAAATTTCCGGTAAAAAATGTTTTCGCATCAAATACCAGGTACCTGCGCCGTATAGTATCGCAGATTTAATATAGGTTTTTTCTTTTAACATCAGGATCTGTGAACGGGCGATCCTGGCTGAAGATACCCAGGAGAAGAGGGCCAAAACAATGATAATATTAGTTAAGCTGGGGCCCAAAAAGGCTGCTAATAAGATCATTACAGGAAAATCGGGTATTACCAGCATGATATCTATCAACCGCATGATGAGCTTATCGAGTATGCCGCCGACATATCCGGATACAATTCCGATCAACCCACCACCAAGGCCTGCCAAAAGGGCCGTTCCCAGACCGACAATTATGCTGATTTTTGCACCGCGGCAAAGTTGTGCCCAGATATCGATCCCCAAGTCATCAGTTCCCAATAAGTGCCTTTCTCCTGGCGCCATCAGCGGCGGTCCTGATGGTAGATCGTAAGGGTGAACGGTAATGAAAGGGGCAAAAACAGCTAGTAGTACAAAAAAAGTAACCACTGTTAAACCAAATTTGCCCAGTAAGGTAAAACTCTTAATTGTTGCAGCAGTTTTCCGACAAAGACCCTTGGCTTTTGTTGTTATGTTTTTGGGGTCACTGAGTATACCAATTTTTTTGCTTATATTGATCAGATGTGCATTAACTGCCATGGTTTTTCTCCTTTATCTCCTTAACTGCTAACCCGTGGATCAAGTTTTTTGTAAACAAGATCCGCTAAAAAATTAGCCAGTAAAACTAAGATGGTCACTACCAGAAAGATGCCCTGAATGACCGGGTAATCGTGGACCCGTACAGATTGTCTCATCAAAGTTCCTAAACCGGGGTAGGAAAAAACATTTTCTACCAGGATAGCCCCTCCCACCAGGGAACCAAGACTTATGAAAACACGGGTCACGATGGGTAGCAGGGCATTTTTCAAGGCATGGCGAAAAATGATCCGGCTTTGGGAAAGCCCTTTTGCCCAGGCGGTACGCAGATAATCTTTTTCTAATACTGTAGTCATGCTGTTTCTTCCCAGCAAATAGGTACCTCCTAGGTGTGAAATAGTCAAAGCGGTGACAGGTAGAATGGCGTGATGGATGACATCCCATATTCTGCTCCAGCCGCTTTGATAATCAGCAAAATGGGTTACAGCTCCCGCCAATGGAAACAACCCAAGACCTGCCGCAAAAACAAAGAGCAGAATAAGTCCAATCAAAAAAGACGGAATTTCAGAAAAAAAGATCATGAAAAGGAAAAGTGATTTATCAACCCATTTCTCCCGGTGCCAGGCAGATATACAACCTATTATTGTCCCGATCAATGTGCTAAGCACAACCGCGGAAATCACCATGAACACTGTCCATGGTAACCGGCTGATGATGATCTCGCTCACCGGCTGTTTGTAATAAAGACTAAAGCCGAGGTTTCCTCGCAATAGTTCACCTAAATAAACAAAATACTGTTTATGGATAGGCTGGTCCAAGCCGTAATATTCGAATAAATACTGCCGCTGCTCTTCACTTAAGATGATCTCTTCATCTTCGGCTTCCTGAGAAGATAGAACCAAAAAGGGATCACCTGGAATAAGCCGCGGAAGTAAAAAGTTCAGGGTGATAATAACCCAGATGGTGATAGCGTATTCAATAATTCGCATACGGCTTTTATGTTGCATTTGCTTAAGTTCTCCTTATTACTGGGTTAGGCTTGTTATTTCGTATTACTGCATGGGATTCCTGGGCCTAACCCTAAAATCTTCTTTGAGATATTTGCCGGGACAGTCGACAACTATTGACTGCCCGGCAAAGTGTTTCAGTTTTAATCAATCATCAACAAAGTTGGAACGGCTGTCACTGTGATAAGTATCCAAGCTCCAACCATCGTACACTGATGGCCTGTGAACATTTAATGAATTTTTGTAGTAGAGAGTGAGTTTAGGAACATCATCAGCCACAATTTGCTGCAGTTTAAACATGATTTCCTTCCGTTTTTTCGGATCTTTTTCTTTTTGCTGGGCGATGTATAGTTCATCTACTTCCGTGTTCTGATAGCCGATTGCCTGGGCAGTGGTGGATGTTGCTTTCCCTTCGCTTTTGATGGTTGTTAATTCGGATAGATCTTCACCATTACCGCTGCCGTTGATGCATAGTTCAAAGTCCCCGTCTTTGAATCGAGCATCCCTGGTTTTCATGTCCACTGAATTGATAACTACTTCTATACCCGCTTGAGCCAGATGCTGCTTGATTACCTCTGCTAAACGTGCACTACCATCATCACACAACAGCCGGAAGCTTAAGCGCTCACCTTTGTTGTTTTTCAGGATTCCGTCTGCATCCGCATCTTTATAGCCCAGATTGCTCATAAGTTCTTTGGCTTTATTTGTATTGTGGGTGTATTGAGATGCTTTGCTATTGTAAAATTCATTATTAGGATGCAGCACTCCCGGGCTTCCTGGTACCGCAGCACCGCGCTCAATTTTGTCCACCAGTTCCTGGCGGTCGATGGCATAGGCAATGGCTTGGCGAAAAGATTTTTCAGCTAGTTCTGGCCGGGCTTTCATATTGAAGTATAAGCGGTAAGCCCAACTGGTTTCATAGCTTAAAATTTTGTACTCAGGATTATTCTCATAGCGGGATAAAATGTCTGGGGTAACGCTGATTCGGTCGATTTCATTTTGTTCAAAGGCCAGGATTGTCTCCCCAGCCGGGACAAACTTTATTTCTTTGACCCTGGGTTTGCTACCCCAGAAGTCCGGATTGGCTACAAAGTGGTAGGTACCATGTTCTTTACTGTAATCGACCAATTTATAAGGACCGGTGCCTACAGCAGCTTCAGCAGAAGTAAAGTTATTGGGGTCAGTGACACTTTCCCAGATATGTTTGGGGATGATGATCCAGCTGGATAAGTTTGATAGAAAATCAACATTTGCTTCATCAATTTTAATCTTAACAGTCTGATCATCAACTTTCTCCACCTGTTTAATGGAATCAGGACATCCACCGGATACCGGGATATATTGCTTCATATAGTTGTAGGTAAAAACAACGTCTTCTGCTGTAAATGGCTTACCGTCATGCCACTTAGCTTTTGGATTGAGTTTGATTGTGTAAGTCAGGCCATCTTCACTGGATTCCCATTCACTGGCCAGCTTTGGTATAGTTTCACCGTTTGATTTGGTTCCAAGCAGTGAATCGAAGATCAGATTCATTTTGCGTGATCCAGGCCCCCGAGGATAGAGCCCATAAGGGGTGGGATAACCCCAATCCCCACCAGCCAGCCTGATCACATCTGCTGTTTTTTTGCTTTCGGGTTTACTGGCTTTCGCTGTATTGTCATTGTCTTTGCTGCAGCCGCAAAAAAGACAGGAAAAGAAGGTCAGCAGCACCACCAGCGAAATAATTTTTATTGAGTGTTTCTTTAGCATTGTTCCACCTCCTGATTAAGGTGATTATTTACCTGCCATACCATCATCCCTGAGCAGCTGTTGGTCTCCTGCCGAAAGATGCCCTTATCTGAGTGTTTTGCAATATAATCCTCAATGGTTTTTCTGACATCTGCTGTTATATCCATGTAGTTTTCAAAAAACGATATGATGCTTTCCGCTGCTTCTTCTACCGGCTGTTCATGTACCCAACGGTGGTTGATAAAGCGCAAATTCGGCCTGTAGCCCATAGAATAGAGCACACCGAAGGGGTAAAGAATATCCACCGGACTGACTCCCGGATCTTCATTAAAAAACAGCTGCCAGAGTTCTCTGTAGGCTTTTCCCCAACGGCGGCCGGAAAAGCAGCTCAAATAACAATAGCCTCGTGAAGCATTGATCATTTTTTTCAGAGTTTCCCCATCCTGTATTCCGGGTGTCATTGATGCAAAGACCAAATCGAACTGCCCAACGAAACCTTCTTTCGAAAGGTCAATATCCTGCCAGGTGCGCTTTATTATTTTGATATTGTCCAGCTGATGCTCTGCTGCCCTTTCCTGAAGGATTTTTACCATTTCAGAGGCCGGCTCTATAGCTGTAACCTGATCCACTATATGGGCCATGGGAATGGCAAAATTTCCTGGACCTGCTCCAATGTCCAGCACCTTAAAACCTTTTTGCAGAGCACCTTCTTGTTCAAGAAATTCCAGCACTTTTTGCCGCCTCTGTTGGCCCTTTTTATCTTTAGCATGTCGTGCAAACCCTTTAGCTCGACGGTTCCAAGTTTCAATCATCTCTTCTTCTGTGCGCTGTCGCCGCTTTCTCATGGGTGATTTATGTTTTGCTTCTTCCCACAGATTGATCCAAAAATCAGTGTTTGTTGTGGGGGACTGCATATTGATCTACCTCCTTTTTGATCGTGAAAAGATTTTAAAAGCTCACCTCCTCACAAACAAAAAGCCATGAAGATCCCTTCCAGCCTTCTGGCGGGAAATAGGAGCTTCATGGCTCTTGTTGTTAGGTGATAATTTATTTGTGATGCTGAACCTTCATGGTTCAGATGTTATGCTGGTAATGCCAATAACAGATGTTAATTGTATTGTTATTAAATTCTAGATAAGATTTCAATTTCCTGCTTTATTTATAAATATTTGCAGTTGATTTTTTCTGAACACTTTAGATCACCCAGCATGTCCGCTAGCTGTGATGAATAATCACAAGGGCCGGGCTTGTTTTGAGAATATTGCCGCTTGTTATACTGAGATGGATAACGCCGCAGAAACTGCTGCGGCGCTAATCTTTACTTTAAGGAGTCCAACACCTTGTTTAATTCTGTTTGAGGTACATCCCCGCAAATCCTCACCCAATAGTGCTGGCCGTTCTTTTCCACATAGCGGGTAGCCAGCTGGTAGAGCATAATATCCTGCGAACCTGCTGCAGCAGGGGTATCTTGTGCATTCATTTCTGCACCTGTGTTATCCGGTATGATTTCCAGACACAATCTGCCGCCTGTTTGTGGATTTTCAAAACTTAAGATAGATATAGCTGGAGATCCACCCTTTCCTTCATATCCACTGCTTGATGCACTGCACATAACAAACCCCGGAGGCAGATACTGGGGAGTAAAAACAGCGGTGGCTGGGGTAATGGGTGTTATTTGTCCTGAGGATACACCTGTATCTAAATCAGATCTGTTATTAACAGCTCTTTCATCTGGTGCAATGGCATCAGGGGGAAGTGCCGGTTCAGCTGTAACTGTTCCCTCCTTCACATCCTTTTGTGGAGAGGCAGAACTGTTGCCTTCTGTAACATTTGCTATTTCTCTGCTCTGCTCAAGGTTTTGGTCAGTCAGCATAGCGTCCTGTGGGGAAGAGAAAATCCCCTGAGAGAAAGCTCCATAGATGACCAGCACCAGCAGACAGGCAGCAGTTAAGGGGAGCATCCAGTTTTTCCGCCAAGGGCTTTTGGATGGAGTCCTGTTTAGTGCCGGGTTTGTTATTTTCTCCATTATCTGTTTGCTAAACGCAGGTGTTAGCTCGGGTACCGGAAATCCGTTGATGATGGTTTCTCTTTCCTGTTCCCTTAACTTAAGCAGTTCACTGCACCGGGAACAATGACGCAGGTGCTGTTCGCATTTTTCCTTTGTTGGGGGATCCAGTTCCTGATCTAAATAGAGATCGAGGAGTTTTTCTGCTTCACTGCAGGTGAGCATTTTTTCACCTCCTGGTTTTCCCATATTTGGCGCAACCGCTGCCGCGCCCGGCATAAACGTACCTCTACATTGTTGTGTGTAGTATCCAGGATATAGGCGATCTCATCATAGTTAAGATCCTGGTAATAGCGCAGAATAATCACCAGCTGATCCAATGGTTTCAGTTTTGCCAAATAACTGGACACCTCTTGTTTTATTTCAACTGCTTCCAGTGAGGCGGCAGGGTTAACGGCATTCCGGTCTGCAAGTTGGGAAGATGCTGTATCCCAGGGAATTAACCGGTGCCTCTTTAGCTGCCTGACTCTGGTCAATGCCAGGTTGCTGGCGATTCGGTAGAGCCAGGGTGTAAAGGGCCGCCCCTGATCGTATTTATCAAGGTTTTGATAGCATTTGATAAAGCTTTCCTGGACAATATCTTCTGCTTCTTCTTTGTTCCGCAGAATGCGGAAGACAATGTTAAAGACCGCCTGCTGGTAGCGGCGGACAAGCTTCTCAAAAGCAGATAATTCACCGGTTAGTGTCCGCTGCACCAGTTCCTGATCAGTTAAGTTTTTTTGCATTTATTTCGCCTCTTCCGGAATTGGCTCTATATTAAATACGCTGGATAGCTCCAAAACTTACAAAAAATATTCGGTTTTTTGTGAAAAGATCCTTTATAATAAAAAACCATGATACTTCTCTCCAGTTTGAAGAGAACATCATGGCTTTTTAAATATGATGTGTTGTTTGATGGTGGTGATCAACCATCTTATAGTTTCTTTATTCAGTCTCAATATTCAGGATATGTCCCTTAGGTGCATCTACCTTCGGCAGGGTGATCTCTAGTAACCCATTTCTGTAACGGGCTCTGGCCTCCTCAGGTTTAATCTGAACAGGAAGGGGGATTGACCTGGTGAATGATCCAAAACTGCGTTCTCTTAGCTCAAAGTTTCCTTCTGTTGTATCCTTCTCCTCCTTGATTTGGCCGCTGATCTGCACATTATTCTCCAGCACATTGATGGTGACATTTTCCGGAGCATAACCGGGTAGATCCGCTCTGATCACATATTCTGTTCCCCGGTCGATGAGGTCAATCGATGGCCTCCACTCGCCCGTATTTGAAAAAGTAGGGAATCGGGTGAATAGATCTTCAATAAAATTGTTGATGGTTTCCCGCATAGGGCTCAATTCTCTGAGATAATCGCGGTCACGGCGTATAAGAGACATTTCATCAACCCCTTCAAATATTACTTATTTTAATTTTGTCCAGAGTTAAGGGAATTCATTAATAGGATATGATATATATTTTGGTATCCAACGCTGATAGTCCCAAATAGATATTCTTGGATATGAATATATTTACTATTTCTGCAGGAAAATAATATAAATGAGAAGAATTATCTGGCAGAACATTGTATTGCCGGTATTGTTATCTCATCTTTAAATAGTCTGCGATAGGTTGTTGTCGAAAAAAAATTTTGTGGGGTAAATCCATTGATTCTTTATACAGTTCAGCATGTGCTTGTCATGCGTCTGTTAATCTGTTACAAATTTCAATCTGTAGAGGTACTGCATAACCTGCTTTTTTTAGTGGGCGCTGCTAAGGAGGAAGAGCAGGCTGTTGCATTTTATGATTTTGTGAGAACTCGTAATGGTGCTTACAGCAGGACACTACAGAAGATCGTTGATGAGCTTAAAGAAGAAAAACTTGTGGTAGAAAAAGAGGATCTTCTTGAGATTACAGAGAAGGGTAGGCATGTATATACCAATTTAGGGGCATCTTTGAGGTCTTTTTCTGTTTTTTGGGATTTATGTATCGATATCATGGAACGTTATCAAGGTGATGCTAAAAAAATTAAAGAACGGGTTTTTCATCATATTACTTTTAGAAGGGCTAAAATAGGAGAGCATATTTTTGATTACTGCTGGTATTGACACCTGATATTCTCAGATGGTGTTTATTCTCAGTATGTTCCCGTATTTTTCTCGCGTTCATTTTAAAGGAGGTAATAGTTTTGCGGCAGCTGCGAATTTTGGCAGTGGATATTGGAGCAGGCACCCAGGATATCCTGCTTTATGAAGATGGTATTCCGGTAGAAAACTGTGTTAAACTCGTGCTCCCTTCTGGGACCAAGCAGGTTGCCGGAAAAATTGCCAGGGCTACAGCTGAAGGCAGGGATATTTTTTTAAGCGGACACCTGATGGGAGGTGGCCCCCTGGTAAGGGCTTTGAAAAAGCATCTGAAAGCCGGGCTGAAGGTTTATGCTGTTCCATCTGCGGCTAAGACCATCAGAGACGACCTGCGTGAGGTGGAGGCTATGGGTGTAGAGGTTGTGGATCATAAGCCGGGTACTGAATGCCAGGAAATAGAATTGCGTGACCTTGATCTGGAAAAATTGAGCAGCGCTTTGTCTTTATATGATGTCTCCCTTCCGGAGATTGTTGCAGTTGCTGTACAGGACCATGGGGAGGTCATCGGCAGGAGCAACCGGAAGTTCAGGTTTGAGCACTGGGAAAGGTTTTTACAGGGGGAAGGCCAGCTTCAGGATCTGCTTTACAGAGATAATGTCCCACCATACCTGACCAGGATGCTGGCTGTGCAGGAGGATGCCCCTGGTGCCTTTGTTATGGACACAGGCACAGCAGCGTTCAGTGGTGCACTGCTGGATCCTGTTGTGGCGAGCCATCAAAAGGATGGGGTGCTGCTGGTCAATGTGGGAAACCAGCACACATTGGCAGCCTTAATGAAGGGGGAGCGCATCTGGGGTATTTTTGAACACCACACCGGATTGATGACCCCGGAAAAACTGGCAGATTATCTCCAGCGTTTTGTACGGGGAGAGTTGAGCAATGAAGAGGTATATGATGACCATGGCCATGGTTGCGCTGTTGTCCCTGGAGCACCTGGACCGGAATCCTTTTCTTTTGTGGCTGTTACCGGGCCGCAGCGCCACCTGGCAGAAAAAATAGGGTATTTTGCTGCTCCCTATGGTGATATGATGCTGAGCGGGAGTTTTGGGCTTGTAGCAGCAGTGAAAAAGTATCTGCAGCAATAACAGTTGGGGTACATTATTAACTGCATGATATTTGTCCAGGACATTTTTTACAGGAGGTAAATCTATGAATTCCGATACCTTATGGGATCTGCTGATCGTGGGTACTGGGCCAGCGGGTATGGGTGCAGCGGTAAATGGGCGCATCAGGGAAAAGAGTGTTATTCTGTTGGGTGCAGAGGGTGGTTCAGAACGTCTGTCCAAGGCGCCTGAGGTCAATAATTATCTGGGCTTTCCTGAGATCTCCGGAAAAGAGTTAATGAAAAAATTCTATGACCATGCTGTGGGGATGGGAGCTGTACTGGAAAAGGGGCGGGTTGAAAACATCTATCCGGGGGATGAATTTACAGTTGTCACCCGTGACAACCAGGTTTACAGATCGAAAACAGTTATTCTGGCAGTGGGAATTCAACAGGCACACCTTTTTCCCGGTGAAAAGGAACTGCTGGGGCGGGGCCTGGGTTATTGTGCCACCTGTGATGGCCCACTGTACCGGGGCAAAGAGGTGGCTGTGATCGGAGAGACCCCAGAGGCTGAGGAAGAGGTAAATTTCCTGGCGGAAATCTGCAGCAAGGTCCATTATTTTCCTACCTACCGGGGGGAGATCCGGGTTGACCCCCGGACCGAAGTGCATCGGGTAAAGCCCCTCGGTGTGCTTGGTGAGAGAAAAGTGGAAGGGGTTGCCTTGAAAGATGGGAAACTCCCAGTAGCAGGCGCTTTTATCGTCAGGAAGGTTGCTCCGGCAGAGCAGCTCATCTCCGGACTTCAGATAGAAGATGGGGCTATTGTTGTTAACAGAATGATGGAAACCAATATCCCCGGTGTTTTTGCTGCAGGAGACTGCACCGGCAAACCCTACCAGATCGGAAAAGCAGTGGGGGAGGGGCTGACTGCCGCCCTTAGTGCTGTCAGCTATCTTGATAGATCTAGATAGTTGTTGGTGGTCAGTCGGATAAAACTCCAATTATTTTGGAGTTTACATTTTTATCAAAAAATGATATCATAGTAATATAATAATAACATCAAGGAGGTATCACTGTGGTTGAAAAAGATGCTTTTAAAGTAAATGGTTTTTTAGCAATTCTAGTGCTTATTGCTCTGCTCGCAGGCGCAGTTTTCGCCTTTATCAAAAATCAAATTGTTTTGGGTGTTGTTTTAACAGTGTTGTTTACCATCATTTCAACAGGGGTTAGAGTTGTACAGCCCAATCAAGCAAGAACCATCATCTTTTTCGGCAATTATGTGGGAACCCTAAAAGACAGCGGTATTTGGTTTGTTGTTCCTTTATCTATAGACCGAAAAGTTTCCCTGAGGGTTCGCAACTTCAACAGCAAGACATTAAAGGTCAATGATGTGGAAGGTAACCCTATTGAGATTGCAGCTGTGGTGGTTTTCCGGGTGATCAACTCTGCTAAAGCTGTTTTTGATGTCGATGATTATGAAGAATTTGTGGAGATCCAGAGTGAAACCGCACTGCGGTATGTGGCAACAAAGTATCCCTATGATGTTTTCGAAGATGGCGGATATTCACTGCGCGGCAATACAGTGGAGATCGCAGAAGAACTCTGTCAGGAACTGCAGGAGCGCTTATCTATTGCCGGTGTTGAGGTAATGGAAGCCCGTCTCACCCATCTTGCTTATGCCACAGAGATCGCCAGTGCTATGCTGCAGCGCCAGCAGGCTACCGCTATTTTGGCTGCCCGCCAGAAGATCGTTGAAGGGGCTGTTGGCATGGCCCAGATGGCCATCGCTCAACTGGAGAAGGATGGGCTGGTGGAGTTGGATGAGGAGCGCAGGGTAAATATGATCAACAACCTGATGGTAGCCATTATATCTGACCGCGGTGCCCAGCCCATTATTAATACTGGAAGCCTTTATTAAAGGAGTTTCTGTCTGTGCCCAAGAAAAAAGCATTTCCGCTTCGCATCGACCCTAAACTCTATGAAGTTATCGAACGATGGGCTGCTGATGAATTCCGCAGTGTAAACGGCCAGATCGAGTTTCTCCTGCGGGAGGCAGCGATCAGGGCAGGCCGCATACCGGGTAAAAGGCAGTTTCAGGTAAAGAGGGAAGTAGAATAAAAGGTGGATCCTCTGCTCTGGTTTGGGCAGAGGTTGGTGGCAGAGGTTAGTCAGCTGACGTTTTGATTAAAATTAAATAAAGAACAAATATAAAAAGGGGTGAGACTGTGGAGTTTTTGAGAGAAAACATTTTACTGCTTGCACCATTGATTATTTTGCAGGTTGTTTTATTTATCATAGGTATTGTGGACCTTTCACGGCGTGACCCTCAACAGGTGCGCTGGGGAATTAAATGGGCCTGGGTTCTTATTTTGCTGATCAACATCATCGGCCCACTGATTTATTTTGTCTTCGGTAGAAAGGAATGAATCTATGTTTGCTGTTGAGACAAGAAAGCTGAGCAAACACTTTGGGACCAAGGCAGCTGTTGATGGGCTTTCACTTAGGGTCTCAAAGGGATCGGTATTCGGTTTTTTAGGGCCCAATGGTGCGGGAAAGACCACCACCTTGAGGATGCTGGTGGGTTTGGCCCGCCCAAGTTCCGGTGATGCTTTTGTATTGGGTGAATCTGTTTTAGCACCCGGCAAGCAGTATCTGCGCAGGATTGGTTTTCTGCCGGATGTCCCCGGATTTTATAATTGGATGCGCCCGGCAGAGTTTTTAATGCTGGCCGGTGATATCTTCGGCATGTCCGGCAGGGACCTACGGATGAGGGTAGGTGAGGTGCTGGATATAACAGGGCTGAAAGGTGTAAAAACAAAGATCGGGGGGTTTTCCAGGGGTATGAAACAAAGGTTGGGATTAGCCCAGGCTTTGCTCAATCAACCGGAAGTGATCTTTTTGGATGAACCCACATCAGCCCTCGACCCAATTGGGCGCAAAGAGATCCTCGATACCATTTCCCTGCTATCTGGCCGCACTACAGTGTTTTTCTCCACTCACATACTAAATGATGTGGAGCGTGTTTGTGACACTGTTGCTATTATCAATCATGGCCGCCTGTTGACACAGCAAAGCATCAGTTCGCTTAGAAAGAGTTATTCACCCCATAAGATCTACCTTGAATTTGAAGGGGAGCCGGACATTTCAGCCGCAATAGAAGGTAAACCCTGGATTGACCGGATTGAAAAGAGCAATAAAGGCTGGTTTCTTCACCCCACTGATCTCCAGGTTGCCCAGCAGGCACTACCCCGTATTATAGTTGATCATGGTTTAGTCTTACGCCGCTTTGAGTTGGTGGAGCCCTCATTGGAAGATATCTTTGTGAGGTTGGTGAATTACCGATGACCGGTGCCAGAGCAATTTTCAAAAAAGAATTCCGCGAGATAGGAAAGACTTATAAGATCTATGTGATCCCGATCATTTTCCTGGTATTGGGGTTAATGAGCCCGATTATCGCCAAAATAACCCCGGACCTGGTTAAGTCGCTGGCTGAAAGCGGCAGTGGTGTGATCATTCAGCTTCCACCACCCACAGCAGTTGATGCCTATTTGCAGTTGTTTAAAAACTTCAATCAAATCGGTATTCTGGTGGTTTTGATTTCATCTATCGGTCTTGTTGTGGAGGAAAAGAGTCGGGGTACTGCTGTGCTGATTTTAACCAAACCTGTGCCCCGCTGGGCTTTTATCATCAGCAAATATTTGGCCAGTGCTGTCCTGGTTGTCGGATCAACCCTGATCTCTTACTTTGCCTGTTTATATTACTGTGGGATTCTTTTTGATGAAACACTTTTTAAACCTTCCTTTCAGGGGTTAGTGTTGCTGTTGGCTTACTACCTGCTGGTTTTGGCAATTACTTTGCTCGTCAGTACAGTCAGCAGTACTTCAGTTGTCTCAGGTGGCCTAGCCATCGGTGGGGTTTTACTGCTGTCACTGCTGCCCTCTCTGCACAAATGGTTCGCCCGCTATTCACCAGGTGCATTAAGCGGTATGGAAACCAAACTGACAGCAGGCAGTATTGTTTTCAGTGACGCGATGCCTGCTCTAATTGTCACATCTGTTCTTGCAGTACTGCTGGTCGCAGCTGCAGTGGTGGTATTTCAAAGACAAGAGTTATAGGTCCGATCAGGGGGACAGTCCCGGTGATCGGTCGTTTTATCCCTGCGCTGGCGGCTTAAGCTCTGGTTTAACTTGCCCTAAGACTTGTCGCAGGCGACAGCTGACCGGCTCCTATGACGCCATCCATGGCACAGAGTCGCCTAGCTCAACATCCATGTTGAGCTTCAGCTGTCGCAATCTGCTCCTTCGTCAAGGGCAAGTAAAAACCTCCGCAGGCTGCTGCGTATGTGACAAGGGGACGGGGGTCGCGTCAACATGCACAAAAATGTTACAGTAGTGAGTCAAAGTGCCTGTCCCCTTGACTCATGTCCCCTTGGCTCACTGATTGGCCCGATCAGTCAACCTGTCCGGTGATCGGTCGTTAGTTTTGCAGGAAAAAATCGGATAAAGGAGAATAAGTTTAATTAAACATTAACTGGAGGAGATAATATGGATGAGGCGAAGGGAAAGAGTTGGGCAGCCTTACTTTTAGAGGTTTTTACGAGCCCAGCTAAGGCTTTTAAAGAGATTGCAGAGAGACCCCGCTTTGGGGCTGCTGGAATCACGCTGACCATCATCAATCTTGCTTTTGCACTGCTCACTCTGCCCAAGTGGCGGGAGTATTCTTTGATGGGGGTGGATTTCAGTGAGTATGCCACAGAGCAAATGTCAGCGGATGCACTTGAGGCTCTGACTCAGACCACCGCATCTGTGAGCCATATCCTTATAGCTGTTCTGTCACCCTGGGTAATGTCGCTGATAGTCGTGCTTTTGTTAAAAATTTTTGCTGCTGTCCGGGCAAAGGAAGCGCCTTTCGGCAGTTTGTTTGCTGTTGGTATCTATGGATATGCTCCAGTTGTCCTCAGCGCGGTGATCAAAAATATCCTGATTATGTTTACAGCTGTTGAAAATATTGATAAGGTAAATCTCACACTTGCTGTGTTTGCCCCAACCCAATCCGGCTTTTTGTATTCTTTTCTAACAGCCTGCAGCCCCTTTACCTGGTGGAGTTTAATCCTTTGTGGGATCGGAGCTGCTGCTGTGATGAAAGATAAGCAGCCAAATGGTGCTATAATCTTTTTGTTTGTACTTTGGCTGATATATGCCTTAATATTAGGTGCACTTGGAAACTGGGCATCTGCTCTCTACTAGAGGCTGAGGAAGGAGGATTTTGTTGAAGAAAAAAATCGCAGTATTATTAGGCTTTGCATTGATCGTTGCAGTTATTATCGGAGCGGTGATTAAAAGCAGCAGTGAGTCGGTGGTAGAGGTTAAAACCGCCGAAGCCAAGACCATGGAGTATGAGGATAAGGTTCTGGCCACCGGGAAAGTTGAAGTGGCGGACTCGGTGGATGTGGCTCCCACATTGACAATGCCTGCCAAGCTGACCCTGAAGGTCGAAGAGGGGGATCAGGTCAAAAAGGGACAAGTTATAGCGGAATTGGATGTTTCTGAACAAAAGCAGCAATTAGCAGATGCAGAAAAGGCTTTAGACGCGGCTGAGAGTGCTCTGGCCAATGCAAATAAGGCCAAACAGGAGATTGCTGCAGCAAAAAAAGAAGCTGAACAAAACCTGGCATTAGCCCAGCAGGGATTGGAGGCTGTCAAGGCACTGATTCAGGAAGGAAAGGCAGGGCAGGAAGAGTTACTTGAGGCACAGCAGGCAGTTGCTGCGGCAGAACAAGCAAAAAATGCAGTAGAAATGCAAGCAAAGGGTATGGATACTTCAACTCTGGAGTTTCAGGTGGAGCAGGCCAAATCAGCTGTTAATGCGGCGCGCTCTGCAGTAGAAAAGGGGAAGATTAAATCACCCATCGATGGTGTTGTGCTGCAGGTATATGCAAAAAGCGGGAGTTATGCCCAAATGGGTATGCCCCTGCTGACAGTGGGCAGTCCGGAGCAATTGCAAGTGATTGCCAATTTAAGCGAGCAGGATATCAATGGTGTTAAAACAGGGCAGGAGGTAGAGGTGCGCTGGGCAGGTGCGCCTGAACAGCTGGTTAAGGGTGAAGTGAAGCGGATTGCCCCTGTGGTAAGTGCTCCGGAACTGGGGCAAACGGAAACCCATATTAAAGTTTACATAACTATAGATGATGGGGCGGCTCTTAAACCCGGTGCTACAGTGGATGTGGTTATCTACCGGGTGAAACCCCGTCAGTCCCTTTTGATCCCCAATGAAGCAATAATAGAAGAGGGTGGGACAAAAACTGTTTTTGTGGTGGACAATGGGACCGCAAAAAAGGTAAAAGTTCAAACAGGCCACAGCAATGAACTATACACCGAGATAAATGAGGGAATCAAAGCAAACACCAAGGTGATACTGGAACCCAAGGACATTGAAGATGGGCAGAAGGTGCGCCTAACTGGCGGTGGAGCCCAGTGATCAGTGTCAGCGGACTGACCAAGGTATTTGGAAGCGGAGATGCTGCTGTACATGCACTGCGGGGGGTCGATCTGGAGATTCCCGAGGGGGATTTTGTGGCCGTCATGGGGCCCTCCGGCAGTGGCAAGTCTACTTTTTTGAGTATTTTAGGGTGTCTGGAGCGCCCCTCCTCCGGTGAGTACTATCTGGATGGCAGGGATGTTAACTCACTGGAGGATGATGAACTGGCGGACCTGCGCAACAAGAAGTTAGGTTTTGTTTTTCAAAGTTTCAACCTTTTGCCTAGGCATAATGTTTTGCGCAATGTGGAGATACCCCTTATCTATGCAGGTGCATCTCGGGAGGAACGGCGTAAGCGGGCACAAGTGCTGTTGGAGCAGGTGGGATTGGGGCACCGGTTGACCCATAAACCATCTGAACTATCGGGCGGTGAACAGCAGCGTGTGGCTATTGCCAGGGCCTTGGCCAATGACCCGCTGGTTATTTTTGCTGATGAGCCTACAGGCAATCTGGACACAAAGTCCAGTTTGGAGATTATGGAGATCTTTCAAAAGATGCACCGGGCCGGTAGAACCATTGTTATGGTGACCCATGAGCCGGATATTGCCGCTTATGCCAGGCGGGTAATCCATTTTCGGGATGGGGAGATCGTGCGGGAGGAGGCAAAGGATGAACTTCGCTGATCTAATACAAATAGTATGGGAAAACCTGCGCGCTCACCGCATGCGGGCTGTGCTCACAACTATCGGCATCGCTATCGGCATCGCCGGTGTGATCGCTGTTGTTGCAGTGGGACAGGGAGGGCAGGCTGTGATTATCTCTGAGATTGAGAAGATGGGCAGCAGCCTTTACTTTGATATCAGCCCTGATTATATGCGGGGGGAAACAGCTGATTCCAATACTTTCAGTCTTGATGATCCCACAATTATTAAAGAATTGTCTCCTGCAGTGGATAAGATGGCCGCCATAACCCTTGGGCCGATGGTTGACGTCAGGCTGCCCAACAGTGATAAAAATACGATCATGGCTTCCCTTTACGGGACTAATCCCGATCTTATCCATATAATGAACCTTTCTATGGAAAAGGGGCGTTTTATTACCGATTTGGATGTGACTTCCCACTCCCGGGTAGTGGTTATCGATGCCGGACTTGCTGAGGATCTGTTCCCTAAAGAGGACCCTTTGGGAAAAAAGATCTTTGTACAGGATATACCCCTGACCGTTGTGGGAGTGCTGGAGAAGGCCCCATCATCCATGATGGATGCCTTTAGTGTCCGGATGGTTTATACACCGATCACCCAGGCTCAGGATATGCTGAATACTCGGGTGATCAACCAACTCTGCGGCACTGCCGTGTCTGAGGAAGCCTTGCCACAAGCCATCTCTGACAGCATTAAGATACTGGAAAGCAGACACTCCAGTGTTTCCAAGAGCTATATGGGCACAACTCTGGATGAGCAACTGGAGATGGTGGGTAATGTTACTTCCATTCTGACCACCATTATCGGAGCTGTGGCAGGGATTGCTCTCTTAGTGGGCGGTGTAGGTGTAATGAATATTATGCTGGTGGCGGTTACCGAAAGAACCCGGGAAATCGGGCTCTTAAAAGCACTGGGTGCCCGCAGACGGGACATTATGCAGCAGTTTTTAGGGGAGGCTGTGGCTCTTTGTCTGCTGGGCGGTTTGATCGGTATGCTCATCGGTATCGGCGGCGCCTTTGCCATCGCACTGGCAGCACACTGGCCGCCTTTAATCTCAGTTTGGACTGTGCTGTTAGCTATAGGTTTTTCCGTAATTATCGGTATCTTTTTTGGGCTTTACCCTGCCAGCAGGGCGGCATCTTTAAGCCCTGCAGAGGCATTGAGGCACCTCTAAATTGCTTTTGCATATTTGTTTCATTTGTTGTGTAAAATTGAATAGAGGCAGCAGGCGTCCTCTGTGGCGCCTTTTCTCTTTCTACTGCCAAATCAGGTTATCCAGACAAGGGGGTTCTAATATGCCAGAGGGCAGGGTAAAGATGGTTTTTCCCGGAGGGAATACAAGTCTGGGGTTTTACTCATTTTACGATTATATTATCGGTGATGACGCCAAGCGTGTCTTTTTGCTCAAAGGAGGCCCGGGGACCGGCAAATCCACCTTTATGAAGCGGATCGGAAAAGAGTTGCAGGAGAAAGGGATTGATCTGGAATACCACTGGTGTTCATCTGACTTCAACTCTCTCGATGGGCTTGTGCTGCCCGCACACGGGGTAGCCATTATCGATGGCACAGCACCCCATGTAACTGATCCCCTTTATCCAGGCGCAGTAGATGAGATCATAAATTTGGGTGACTACTGGGATCAGGAAAAATTGGTGCTTCATAGAGATGAAATCATCTCCCTGAAAAAGCGGGTGACCCAGATTTTCACCACTGCTTACAGCAGCCTGAAGATGGCAAGGATGGCCCGGGAAGAGGAGAAAGACTACCGGGATAAAGCCCTTGACTACCAGTGCTTTCACCGCCTAACCGGTAACCTGTTGAGGCAGATCTTCGGACAGGAGTTGATCTGGGGGGAGGGGGTTCCCCGGGAAAGGCATCTTTTTGCTACTGCTCTAACCCCACAGGGGATCGTCCATCATCTTCCCACATTGCTGGATAATCTTACATTTCTCTATTTGATTGAAGGTGAACCGGGATCAGGGAAAGAGGCGATATTAAAAGAGGTGGCGGAATTCGCTTACCGTTCAGGGTTGACAGTAGAGGTATACCACTGCGCCTTTGATCCGACACTCATCGATCTGGTGGTGCTGCCGCAGCGCAAAACCGCGGTGCTCAGTGTTTTTAAAGAGCTGGATTTTGTCCCAGAATCAATTCCCAATTTGAAATACTCTGAGAGTATTAACTGCAATGTCTGTTTGGATGATGGAGTTATTATGGAATATGAGCAGGAACTGCGGGAGGCCGGAAAACTGTTTGACAACTGCCTCGAAAGGGGTCTTTCCTATCTCAAAAAGGCCCGGCTGTTTTATGGGGAACTGGAAAAGCATTACCTGGAGGCGATGGACTTTGATGGGATAGAAAGCTGTAGAAAAGAAGTTCTTGAAAGAATAATAAATATAGTAGGCGAAAAAAAATAAGGGGCAAACATGCCCCTACAAATCTGCAGTCCCTGTAATGCGCTGGCATAGCGTGCCTCATCCCGAGATGACTCATCTACCCGGAGTTTTAAATTAATTTATCCAGCGTTACATCCAGTTCCTCCAGCAGGGCATCCTGTGCTCTGATCCAAACCTGGTGAACTTTACAGTGGGGTTTTCGTGTGCAGCTTCCTGCTTCACTCAAGCATTGGTTGAGGTAAAAAGGCCCTTCTACAGTTTCAATTATCTTTCTAAGCGTAATTTCTTCCGGTGACATGGCAAGCATGATCCCACCTGCTGATCCGCGCTGGCTGATGATGATTCCCCTTTTAATTAAAGGGTTGAGAACCTTTGTTAAAAATGCAGATGGTATATCCTGTTTGGCAGCAACATCTTTAGTTGTCACATGTCTTTTGCCAAAATTTCTTGCCAACTCAAGGACACATCTAACAGCATATTCTCCCTGCCTGGTAAGTTGAATAGGACCACCTCCCTGCTAGCACAGCGACTATTATAGAATGATTTTTATTACTTCTGGCGAGAGCTTTTGAAAAAACACAACCGGTGATTAACAGTTAATTACCGAATTTAGCATGTAAATTAACCGTTTCCATAGTAAATGATTTTTTGTCAAAATAATGGTTGACAGCTTAGATGGTATTCCCTATACTAGTAGAAATATATTTTTATCAGTTGTATACTCTTTTATTCATAAAAGCAAACTGATTAAAAGTCATGACGGGAACATGTTCTGCTGCAGAAACCCGGTTACAGAGAGCTGGGCTGGCTGAAATCCAGTACCGGGTGCAGTAAGAATGCTCATCCCTGAGAACTGCTATCCGAACGGCTATAACGCTCAGTAGGTGCTGCCGGACAAAACCGTTGTCCGTTATATGAACGGATTAAGAGCGGCTGCTTCAAGTCTAGCAGCAAGCAGGGTGGTACCGCGGGTCCCTCTCGTCCCTGACAGATATTGTCGGGGAAAGAGGGTTCTTTTTTATCCATGCCGGGAATATGAACAAAGCTAACCGGTGACTTATTAGAAGAAACAAGAAGGGGGCTTCTGAAATGGGATTGATTATTTATCTCAATGGAGAATTTGTTGATGAAGAAGAAGCAAAAATTTCGGTCTTTGACCACGGTGTGCTGTATGGAGATGGTGTTTTTGAGGGCATTCGAGCCTATAATGGTCGTGTTTTCCGCCTTGATGAACATATTAACCGTCTTTATGAGTCAGCAAAATCAATTCTCCTGGATATCGGGATGACCAAGGAGGAGATTAATGATGCCCTTTTGGAGACCCTGCGACGCAATAATCTGCGTGATGCTTATATTAGGCTTGTGGTCACCAGAGGGAAAGGGGATCTCGGGCTAGACCCCAGCAGTTGTAAGAAACCAACGGTTTACATCATCGCAGCAGGGGTCCAGCTGTATCCTGAGGAGTTATATGAAAAAGGGCTGGAAGTTGTGACTGTTCCCACCCGTCGCAATATAGTTGAAGGAGTCAATCCACGCATCAAATCCTTGAATTACTTGAATAACATTATGGCCAAGATAGAGGCCAACCTGGCGGGAGTTCCTGAGGCGATTCTGCTCAATAGCGAGGGTTATGTCACAGAGTGTACAGGGGATAACATCTTTATTGTGAAAAATGGTGAGGTGATCACATCTCCCTCTTACCTGGGTATTTTGGAGGGGGTAACTCGCAACGCTATTCTGGAACTTGCTGACAAAATGGGCTACCCCACTGCAGAAAAGGTGTTTACCCGGCATGATATCTTTGTGGCAGATGAATGTTTCTTAAGCGGTACCGCGGCTGAGATGATCCCAGTGGTGAAGGTGGATGGCCGCACCATCGGTGAGGATGGCAAACCAGGGAAGATCACCAAGGATCTAATGAAAGCATATCGGGATTTGGTGATGAGTGAAGGTACTGAAATTTACTCTGCGAACTAGGAGCTAAGACAGGGGTTGAACCAATGCTGCTCCAGGGCAGCATGACGTAACATATTTGAAAAAATTCATATGAGAGGGGGTAAACCCACGTGAAGAGTGAGATCATCAAAAAGGGGTTGGAAAAAGCCCCGCACAGGTCCTTATTAAATGCATTGGGTTTGACAAAATGGGAAAAGGACCGCCCTTTTATCGGAATTGTCAACTCGCAAAATGATCTTGTGCCAGGACACATTCACCTCAATCAGATCGCTGATGCAGTAAAAGCAGGGGTGCGTGCAAATGGGGGGACCCCGTTGGAATTCCCGGCGATAGCTGTTTGTGACGGCATTGCCATGAACCATGAGGGAATGCGCTATTCCCTGGTAAGCAGGGAACTGATCGCTGATTCTATTGAAGTAATGGCTATGGCCCACGCCCTGGATGCACTGGTTTTGATCACTAACTGTGACAAGGTGGTGCCGGGGATGCTGATGGCTGCGGCACGACTGAATCTCCCCTCAGTGATCATCAGCGGAGGACCGATGCTTGCTGGTCGCTTCCAGGGCAGGGATGTGGATCTGAACACAATTTTTGAGGGAGTAGGGGCTGTTCAGGCAGGAAGAGCCACCTTGGAAGAATTAGAGGAACTTGAGGAAGCGGCCTGTCCAGGGTGCGGCTCTTGTTCCGGAATGTTTACAGCCAATACCATGAACTGCCTCAGTGAGGCACTGGGAATTGCCCTCCCCGGAAATGGCACAATTCCAGCAGTGAGCGCTGCCAGAATTCGCCTGGCCAAGAATGCCGGATGGCAGGTGATGGAATTGGTGCGCAAGGGTATTTGTGCCCGTGACCTTTTGACTGAAAAGGCTTTTATCAATGCTTTAGCCCTAGATATGGCATTGGGCGGCTCCACTAACACAGTTCTGCATCTACCGGCTATTGCCAGGGAGGCAGGGATCACCCTTAACCTGGAGATCATTGATCAGATCAGCAGCAGGGTTCCTCATTTATGTAAACTGAGTCCTGCAGGAAGCGCCCATATTCAGGAATTGGATGCTGCAGGAGGTGTTTCTGCAGTGCTCAAGGAACTTCTGTCCCATGGTTTGATAGAAGGGGATACCTTAACAGCTACAGGGAAGACACTCTCTGAAAATGTAGAGTCCAGTTCCATCAAACTGCCTGAGGTGATCCGTACAGTAGAGAATCCTTACAGCAAGACCGGGGGCTTAGCCATTTTAGAGGGCAACCTGGCGCCAAATGGGGCAGTTGTCAAACAGGCTGCTGTAGATCCCGAGATGTATCAGCATACAGGGCCTGCCCGGGTTTTTGACAGTGAAGAGGAAGCAGTGAAAGCCATTTTAGATAAAAGGATCAGATCTGGGGATGTGATTGTGATCAGATATGAGGGTCCCAAAGGGGGGCCCGGTATGCGGGAAATGCTCACACCTACATCAGCTGTGGCTGGGATGGGGCTTGACCGGGAAGTGGCTCTTATCACAGATGGGCGTTTCTCAGGTGCGACACGGGGGGCATCCATCGGGCATATTTCCCCTGAAGCAGCTGAAGGCGGCCCCATAGCTTTGGTCCGGGAAGGTGACCTGATTAAGATTGATATACCCGGGCGAGAACTGAATATCCTGGTAGATAAGCAGGAGTTGGAGAAGAGGAGGAAAGAGTGGCAGCCTCCTGAGCCCAAGGTCAATCATG
>Ga0209537_1000689_pt1 | contig 41029 bp, 36 predicted proteins | sample BioPla4DNA1_FD_187698 | JGI IMG/M metagenome (GOLD analysis project Ga0209537, IMG submission 187698) | Biogas fermentation microbial communities from Germany - Plant 4 DNA1 (SPAdes) (version 2) | ecosystem: Engineered > Bioreactor > Anaerobic > Digestate | place: Bielefeld, North...
TGCGTCACATCTTCATCCTGGATTTCCGGATCATTGCTGTCTGCTGCCAACCTGCCTGCCTGAGTACCTCCTCTGGAAACCTGCTCCTCCCTGACTGATACCCAGTCGCTGTGCATCCAGCCGTACCGTTCTTCTCCTATGGCCACGCGGTACCATTTGCCTGCGTGTTCGAATATTTCGACCTTTGTTCCTTTTTTGAATTGTGTCAGTACTTCAGCCTTTGTATCTGGTTTGCTTCTGACATTTACCACTGATCCGGTGACAATACCCGATGCGATGCTCTTATCCCTTACCAGCAGCCAATCCTGGTGCATCCAGCCATAAGCATCATTGTAACAGACATGATACCAGTCTTCTTTGCTGTCGATGACTGTGACTTTTGTGCCCTTTTTCAGTTTGAGCAGGACTTTTGAAGAAAGACTCGGTTCTTTCCTGAAATTGACGACAGTGCCGGTTACGACACCAGTCTTCTCAGAAGCTGCCGAAATCGTATTGCTCATTGCGAAAACTGTAATCACTGCTGCTGCCAGGGACAGCATCAGTTTTTTCGATACATTCATCAGTTATCTCCTGTTTACGGTCTCCGAATTCAACTACGGAACCGGATACTGCTGTCTGCTCAGCCATAATGTCTTGTGCCGACTCCCGCCACACCCTCTTAATAAGGAAGTTACAGCTTTATTCCGGCACATAATACCTCGACATGAATATTATACCTTACACGTTTTTTTTGTCAACCAAATTGGAAATAATGCGGTTCAGTACTGTATAGCTGGTTTTACTGCAGTGTCTTCCGCATAATAATGACATTATATTTCTGATTATCGCTGAACAATTCTTTTTCCACCCGGTTTATCTCTGCAAAGCCGAGCTTCTCCCAGAAGCGCAGACCCGGGATGTTTTCTCCGAGAACTGAAACGTAAACCTCCGATATCTGCAACTCCTGCCTCAGACACCCGATAACCAGCTGTACCGCTCTGCTGCCTGTACCTTTTCTGCGGCATGCAGGCAGGATCGAGAGCTGTCTTATCCATAAGACATGACCGAGGACAGTTCCGGAAACCATCCCCGCAAAGCTGATGTCTGTTTTCCCGTCCCCTCCCCGTACACTCTTCAGATAAATCCCTGAAGCAAAGCTCTTGTCTTCAGACCCGGTATATCCGAGCCTTGACTTCACCTCCGATATCGGGACAAACCCATCCATACCCGTAGCATAACGGATATCGTTCCCGCTGTTGTAGAGCATTGCAGCATCCTGCAGGCTGCGGTCATCAATAGGTTTTATCAGTATGACAGGATCATCTGCCATGATATCGATCAATCTGATACCCCACATTTCAGAAATTTGGTTTCTGCCGCTAAAAGTACTTTCCAGCCTGGGCAACTGCATTACACAAATCAGTGCCTCATCTGCAGCTACACATTGCCCAGATAACCCATCAGTACTTTGGCATTTTCTATGGCTTTCCCTTTCGGGTGATTGTTGAATGACACAAGGGTCACAGCTGCTCCGTCCTCCATCTCTCTCAACCTTCCGATCCACTCCAGCAGTTCATTGTTGCTGTACAGATAGTCATACCTTTCGGAGCCTTCCCCTGAGTACCATTTTGATGCATTCCTCCCGTGAAGACGGAGATATGCCGTCTTTGACGTTACAGCTATAACATTGTTGATCAAGCCGCGTACAGCGGGTGCATCAACACAGACAAATCCAAGCTCTTCACGCCTCATGAAATCGAACACTTCGCCTCTTACCCACTCTCTGTTCCTGAACTCTATGCAGAGCTCATATCCGCTGAAGTGATCTCTAAGCCTTTTGAGATGATCGAGATTCTTGCTGTTGTAATGGAAGGAGTACGGAAACTGGGCCAATATACAGGACAGCTTTCCACTCTCGATGATCGGCGAAAGAGAATAGATAAATTTTTCCGCTTCTTCTTTCCCGCAATTCCTCTCATGTGTGAAGCCGCCAAATAGCTTGACAGCAAACGTGAAATCCTGAGGCGTTTTTCTGTCAAGTCCCTGGAACAATTTCATGCCGGGCATATGATAATATGTGGCATTGATTTCGACAAAACTGAAGTGCTGTGCGTAATATTCCAGCATCTCAGCTGACTTAATCCCCTGGGGATAAAAAGGGCCCACCCAGTCTGCATAAGAGTATCCTGCAGTACCGACTCTGATCATACCCACCACTCTTTACCTTTCTTTTTGGATACCACGCCATCCGTGTCAAAATACTATTCCACAAAAAAACATTAATTCCTTCCACCTGGCAGCAAATATCAGGCGTTCCGCAAATAAAAATTCCCACGCAGCAGTAGTCGACAAAATACATTTTTAATTGATTTATACATATCCTTAAGTTATACTATACCATGGAAATGAGCTGCAAATGTTTGTTTCCGTACTATTAACATGTCGGGAGAGATACTATGGACGAATTACTGGCTGGATTTACAAGTATTGACCTGAAGATGGTCATAATGTATTTGATCGGTCTGACACTGATAGTATTGGCGATTAAAAAGAATTATGAGCCAATGCTGCTGTTGCCCATCGGGTTCGGTGCCATTTTGGTAAACCTTCCCCAATCAGTGGTCAAATACGCTTCTATTGCAAGTGAACCCGACCTTTTTGTAACCGACTTCATAAGGAACAATCCCGGAACAGAGCACTTGTTCAAACACTACATTGAAATCAACGGAGCATACTACAAATATGAACCGGGTATACTGGAGATATTGCTGGAATCAGGGATCCTTACGGAGCTTTTCCCTGTACTCATATTCATCGGTATTGGCGCCATGATCGATTTCACACCTCTGTTCAAAAATCCTGTGATGATATTCTTCGGGGCGGCGGCACAGTTCGGTATTTTTGCAACACTGCTGGTGGCCATCGCTTTTGGCTTTGACCTGAAGACCGCATCAGCAATAGGCATTATAGGAGCTGCGGATGGCCCGACAGCCATCTATGTGGCCAGTAAATTTGCAAGGGACTATTTCGGTCCCATATCGGTCGCAGCCTATTCATACATGTCACTGGTCCCGATAATACAGCCGCCGGTCATCAGACTCCTGACGACCAGAAAAGAACGGCTGATAAGAATGGAATACAGGGAAGAAAAAGTCTCGAAATTCGTACTGATCGCCTTTCCTATCGCTGTCACGCTGATAGCCGGGATCGTGGCACCAATAAGCGTTCCGCTGGTGGGTTCACTCATGTTCGGTAACCTGATAAGAGAGTGCGGTGTGCTCGAAAGGCTTTCCCAGGCAGCACAGAATGAGCTTTCCAACCTTGTGACATTGCTGCTTGGCATAACCATAGGTTCAACCATGCTGGCTGACAACTTCCTGAGGCCTGAAACATTGCTTATACTGGCCATGGGCCTTGTGGCATTTGTATTCGATACGGCCGGAGGTGTCATGTTTGCCAAGTTCCTGAACCTGTTTCGCAAAAAAGACAACAAATTCAATCCAATGATCGGTGCAGCAGGCATATCGGCATTCCCCATGTCTGCGAGGGTCATCCAGAGGATGGCTCAGAAAGAGGATCCTACCAACTTCGTGCTCATGCAGGCTGTCAGCGCCAATGTATCCGGGCAGCTCGGTTCGATCGTGGCCGGAGGTCTGATACTTGCGCTGGTACCGATACTGGTTGGCTAACTCAGTGTTATGTAAGGAGGATAAAAAATGCTGGATTTTTTGATCAATGGCACTGATATACAGAAAGGATTATTCGTCACCCTGGTCGGGATGATCGGTGTATTTTCAGTACTGATACTGTTCTATCTGATCATCAAATTGTTCTCAGGAGCATTCTTTAATACAGGGAAACAGCAGGATCAGGGACAGTAACTTTGATACGGGATACGATACGGACTGCCGCAGAAATGCGGCAGTCCTTCTATGGAGGTAAATATGAAGGTAGTTCACATAATCGGCGGCGGTGATGTAGGAGGAGCAAAAACACATATGCTCTATTTGCTCAGGGAATTGTCGCGGCATATGGAAGTAAAGCTCATCAGCCTCCGCCCCGGTGTTTTTGCTGATGATGCAAGGGCTTTGGGCATCGATGTCACAGTGGTCAAATCCGCCAACATATTCAGTGACATCCGCAAGGTGAAAAAAATCATCAAAGAAGGCAATTATGACATAGTACACTCCCATGGGGCCAAAGCCAACATATTTTCGCTGGCCGCGTGCAGAAAGACCGACATACCGACAGTCACCACCGTCCACAGCGATTACAGGCTCGATTATATGCACAGTCTGCCAAAAAGGCTGACCATTGGGCTGATAAATTCCATTGCCCTTCGATTCATAGAAAACCATATAGGCGTCTCGGACAACTTCAGAAAGATGCTTATCGAAAGAAAATTCAATCCGCTGGATATCTATGTGCTATATAATGGGATAGATTTTTCACAGTCCGCCACTCATTATTCGAGAGAAAAATTCCTGGCGAAATATGGACTCGATTTTAAGGATGACGAAGTAATAGTCGGTATAGCAGCAAGGCTTTACCCTGTCAAAAACATTGAGACAATAGTCCGGGCTGCACATATAGTGAAAGCCCGGGACAGAAAGGTCAAGTTCCTCATAGGAGGCGACGGTGAAGACCGGAAAAGGCTGGAGTCGCTGGCTGCAGAACTGGATCTTCTGGACACAGTGTTCTTCCTCGGCTGGCAGGATGATCCCAATGAACTGATGAGCACCATAGATATCAGTGTGCTTACTTCAATCAGCGAGAGCTTTGCATACTCCATACTGGAAGGCGCCAGGTTTAAAAAAGCTACCATCAGCACCCGTGTAGGCGGGATCCCTGATCTCATCGAAAACGGAACAAATGGCTATCTGTTTGAGCCCGGCGATGTGGACCATTTTGCCCGGCTGATCCTTGAACTGGCTGCCGATGAAAACAAACGCCGCAAAATGGGAGAACGTCTCTACAAAAAGGCCTGTGAAAAATATTCCGTCGAAAGTATGGGACGCACCCAAATACATATATATGAAAACATTCTCGGGAAAAAGGCCTCTGCAGGTGCCGGGCGCAAGGATTATGACGCCATCATCTCAGGCTATTACGGTTTCAGAAATGTAGGTGATGATGCACTTCTGATGTCGATCCTCAAGGATCTTAAAAGCTTCCGGCCACATATACGTCTTTTGGTCTTATCCAAAACGCCCATCGAAACAGCAAAAGATTTCCACGTTGCATCCATAAACAGAGCAAGTCCGATCCGTATCTACAGGGCAATGAAAAAATCCAGGGCCTTCATATATGGCGGCGGAAACCTGTTGCAGGACAATACCAGTACAAGATCGCTCATGTTTTACCTCAGCATGGTATGGCTTGCAAAAAAGCTTGGCCTGAAGGTCATGTTCTATGCAAACGGGATAGGTCCGCTGAAAAAACGGATGAACAGGCTGCTGACGAAAAAGATAATAAACAGGGTGGATGTGATCACATTAAGGGAAGCTTTGTCCTTCGACGAACTCAGACATCTTGAGATCAGCAAGCCCAGGATACTCATGACAGCAGATGCTGCTGTCACCGTAACTGACGGAGTCGGCAATATCGATACCGGTATCATGGAAAGACTGGGCCTTGTGGACACCGGACCGCTGTTGGGCATTTCGCTCCGCAAATACCCCGGCCATGAACGGGTCGGTCATGAGGAATACGAAAAGATCATATCACGGGCCATCGACCGCATGGTGGAAAAATACGGCGTATATCCGGTATTTTTCCCGATGCAGCATCCCGATGATGTGCCCATATTGGAAAATGTGGCGTCCATGATGGAAAGTGATAGCTTTGTTGTGAAAGACAAGCTGGATATCTTTGAAACATATGACCTGATTTCTTCAATGCATATGCTGCTCGGGATGAGGCTCCATGCACTGATCTTCTCGGCTATGGCATCAGTACCCATGGTCGGTCTCGTCTACGACCCCAAAATACAGGGTTTTCTGGACTGCATCGACCAGCCTTCTGCAGGTAATGTCCTGGAGCTGGAGTATGAAAAGCTGGTTAAACTGATGGAACATGTGTGGGAAAACCGCAGCGAGATAAAAAGGCAATTGTCTGAATCCATGCCCGGACTTAAGGAAAAGGCCTATGAAAACGCCAGAGTTGCAGTAGAGCTTATCTCGGGAGCAAAACCGGCTGTCTGATCACTGCCCCCCTCTGGGGTCTGTATCAGAAAGCCTCTTGCGCAGGAAACCCTGAGATCCGGCAGCTCGTATATGTTTCAGGCATAGCTGAGGATTTTCCGTATTATCTCATCCTGCTTATTCTTTATCCCGTCATAGTCCATATGGGGTATGTAAAAAGCTTCAAGCTCATCATGGAGCTGCCTGGCTTCAGATATCATTTCGACAGCCTTGCCGAGGAGTTTGTCAAATTCATGCTCATTATAGTCGAGTTCCGTTGATAATTTACTTATCCTCCTGTCATCGAGCAGTTGTCTGAAGTCTACTTTTTTAACAGCGCACGCATCTGTGGAATGGTGCTTCACAGCAGTCGAAAACGCAGTATTGAGCCCCGGTATTATCAAATGCTCGAGTTTATCCGGATCAAAACCACAGTAAAATGCTTCCACGTCAAAGCCCGTTTCGACTGCAACCGTTTTGATCTTCTCAAGCACCACATCCGTTCCGGAACCAGGAAAACCTTTAAAAACATATATGCTATCCAGTGTCATCAGGTCATCCACGTAACTGACCACCCCATCCGGTGTAATGGCACTTGCAAACAGGCAGCGCAGCTTTCCCGGTTTGTCAGCAGGCGGAAGCCCGTCGAAAAGCGTCCCGATGCATCCACGGGCGATGGAACTTAGTCCGGCCCTGTCCATGGCATGTTCGTACAATGACGCGCTGTCATCGTATATGTAAGAGGCAGCCTTCAGATATCTGTAAGCCCTCTGGAAAAAAACACTCATAGCGCTTCTCGTTTCAATGATTTGCTTCTTTTTTCCTGTGAGAGCCTCTTCGTTCCAGTATTCGCCCAGGTTTATGATCTCATCAACAGCACCGGGCGTCTCAGGATCTGTCACATGCGGTGCTGTGCCGTCCAGCAGCGCCACTTTCAGTTTTGGTATGACCAGACCGTCGAGACTCCTGCTGTCGCTGGAACAGTGCATATGTTCCACGTCATATCCCTGACCCGTCATGACCTCCGATATGTTTTTCATAAAGGTGCTCTTCCCCGTTCCGGGACCGCCCTTCAATATAAATATCCTTCTGGCATCATCCTGGCATATGATCTGATCGAATCTGTTATAAAAGCCCTTAAAGGTGTTACCGCCAGGAAACATATTTCTTATTTTGCCTTTTTGCATCCGGCCACCTCCTGCTATCATCTGATTTATAATATGCCCCATACAACTTATTGATTCAGTTGTGAAAATTGTATGGACTTTTTGCTTCTTCAGGTATATAATAAGTCATAGATAGAATGTAATTACATAATAACATATGCTAATGTTGCAGACAATCAGAATCGAGGTATCATATGTTTCTTGACGGAAATAAAACACTGAATAAAAACATACCAATCCCGCTGTACTATCAGCTGAAAACCATACTGCTCGAATATATCAGGGAAGAGCACAAGGATCTGGAAAAGCCCATCCCGACAGAAGTGGAGATCAGCGAGTATTTCGGTATCAGCAGACCAACAGTCCGTCAGGCGATCAATGAGCTTGTAGTCGAAGGTTATCTCTACAGAGTAAAGGCAAAAGGCACATTTGTATCAAAACCGAAAATAACACAGGACTTTTTGCTGACACTGGACAGCTTCAATAATGAAATGAGAAAGAAAGGTCTCGTGCCTTCAACAAAAATCCTTCAGAAGGAGATCATAAAGAGCGACGAAAAGATAGCCAAGACCTTGGAGCTTGAGACCGGGGCCGATGTGGTAAAACTCACAAGGCTCAGATCTGCAAACGATGAGCCAATAGTCTTTGTAATCACATATATACCCTACAGCATCTGTCCCGCAATCATGGGACACGATCTGGAGAATGAATCACTGTATGAAATAATAGAAAAGGAAAGCGGAAGGCTGATATCCAATGCTATAAGATCCCTGGAGTGCATAACAGCAGGCGAATTTGAATCCAAACTGCTGAAGGTGGAAAAAGGCTCCCCTGTTCAGTATTTTGAAAGCATTGTATATCTGGAAGACGGCACTCCGGTAGAGTACTCCCTCGCAAAATACAGAAGCGACAGGAGTAAATTCACATTTGAGCTGAAAAGACAGTTGAGATAAAAACCTTTATTTTTTATGTGTTTATGTAATTACATAAGAACATTATAACGCGTATAATAATGTGGCCGCATATTATTAAATAAGTGACAAATAGACAGACTATACATGGAAAGGACTGATAGTATGGAGAAGAAAATACTGATAACGCCAAAGTCGTTCAAAAATTACAAGCACAAAGCATATCCGCTGCTTGAAGAAAAAGGCTATAAAATCATTGAAAACAACTTTGGCAGGACCATGACCGAAAAGGAAATAACGGATCTGGCCCATGAAGGCGTCGCTGGGATCATCATAGGCGTCGATCCTCTGCCCGGAACAGTACTTGAACAGCTCAAAGACCTGAAAGCGATCTCGAAGTATGGTGTCGGCATGGACAACATCGATCTGGACCGTGCCGCGGAGCTTGGAATAAAAGTAAAGAATGCAGTGGGCACCAACAGCATTTCCGTTGCAGAGCTGACAATTGCTCTCATGTTCACCATGGCCCGGAAGATACCTCTCCACACAGCAGAAGTCAAAAATGGAGGCTGGGCCCGCAGCATAGGCTTTGAGCTGACCGGCAAGAAACTGGGACTCATCGGATGTGGCCAGATAGGACGTGAAGTTGCAAAAAGAGCCTGTGGTCTTCAAATGGAGGTCATGATATATGATCCCTGGTTCAAAGATGACAGCTTCCTGACCCAATACCGGATAAGCAGGACCGACAACATCGATCAGCTATTGTCTGAGAGCGATATAATATCACTCCACCTGCCCGCAACACCTGATACTAAAAAAATGATAAACAGCAGAACACTGGGACTGATGAAGGCCAGTGCCGTTCTCATCAATACATCGAGAGGCGAGCTGGTCGATGAAGATGCCTTGTATGAAGCTCTTACTGCCGGTAAGATAGCCGGAGCTGCGCAAGACGTTTTCTCAAGCGAGCCTCCTGCAGAGGATGAAAAGTTGCTGAAACTGGACAACTTCCTTCTGACTCCGCATCTGGGCGCATTTACGGCGGAAGCCGTTGAGAAAATGGCACTGGTTTCCACAAAAAATCTCCTGGAAATGCTCGGCCATAAGGAGTAAAAAGCTATGGACAGAACTGAAAATGCTACAATGACCGGCATCGATAATGGAGGCCACATACAGACCGTCACAGGAAATATCAGACCGGAGCAGCTTGGCTATTGCCAAAGCCATGAGCACCTTTTTATTGCGGATGGCCATTCTGCAAAACTTGTGCCCTCACTGAGGCTCGATGATTTCGACGCCACCTGCTCTGAGCTTGAGCTGTGCAAAAAACATGGATGTTCAGCAATAGTCGATGCGCAGCCTGTTGGCTGTGGAAGAATGGCAGATCTTCTGCTCAAAGCTTCCCTGAAGACCGGCGTCAGCATAATGGCTTCAACCGGATTCCATAAGCTGGTATTCTATCCTGACGATCACTGGATCAGGGATATGGACGAAGACAGTCTTGCAGCACTTTTCATAGGCGAACTGGAAAATGGTATGTTCACCGGATGTGATCTGTCAAGACCTGAACACAGAATCAGCAGTAAAGCCGGCGTCATCAAGACAGCATCTGACCGTGAAGGACCTGTCGGCGATTATAAAAGACTTTTTTCTGCAGCCGCTGAAGCATCCGTGCAGACCGGCGCTCCCATACTGAGCCATACAGAGATGGGAAAAGGTGCACTGGAACAGATAAAACTGTTCACAGACCATAAAGTGCCAGTGGACTCAATAATAATCTGCCACCTCGACCGCGTGCTCACAGACACCGATCACCTCATGGAAGTAGCTTCTACCGGGGTTTATCTGGAGCTGGATACCATAGGCAGGTTCAAATATCATTCAGATGACGACGAAGCCAGGTTTATACTCAGCCTGCTGGAGCACGGATTCGACGACAGGATCCTCCTGGGGCTGGACACGACCCGGGAACGAATGAAAAGCTATGGGGGTGCCATCGGACTCGACTACCTGCATGAAAGCTTTTTCCCGTTGCTCAGAAGCTATGGCGTCAGTGACAGTCACATATACAAGTTCACTGTAAGTAATCCGGCAAAAGCATTCAGTTTTAAAAGGAGGATCCTCGGTCATGCCGGCACAGATGCCCGTGACGGAAGGGTCATGCCTATAAAAGAACAATAATAATGAAAGGGGATAAACTATGAACTTACCAGGAAAAGCAACACAACCGACATTTTACTTCATTGGCGTCACCACGTCGAAATCATCGATAATGAAGGTTTTCCCACTGTGGGCAAAGGCGCTGGGCCTCAAGGACGCTGTCATAAAGGGCATCGACATTGAAATACATGCAAAGCCCGAAGTTTACAGAGAGGTAGTACAGTTCATCAAAGACGATGAATTGTCTCTTGGTGCACTGGTCACGACCCACAAGATCGACCTCTATAATGCAGCGAAAGATCTGTTTGACTACCTCGACCCATATGCGACCATGTTCAGCGAACTTTCCTGCATATCGAAAAAAGACGGAAGGCTGGAAGGCTATGCAAAGGATCCAATCACAGCGGGGATGTCGCTTGAAGCCTTTGTGCCTGAGAATTTCTTCAAGAATCACGGCGGTGACGTACTCCTCCTGGGCGCCGGCGGAAGTGCCATTGCCATGGCTGCATATCTTCTGCATGAAAACAAGGGCGACAATATACCAAACAGACTGATTGTAGGCAACAGAAGCAAACCCAGACTCGACAACATTGAAAAAATCGTCAGACAGATAAGGCCGGATGCGAATGCGGAGTTCCACCTGACACCCGAACCCGGTCAGAATGACGAACTGGTGCATATGCTCAAGCCCTGGTCACTTATAGTAAATGCCACAGGTCTCGGAAAAGACAGACCGGGTTCCCCGCTTACCGATGCAGTAGAATTCCCGGAAAACAGTCTTGTCTGGGAAATCAACTACAGAGGCGACCTGCTCTTCATGCACCAGGCTCTTGTCCAGAAGGAAGCCAAAAACCTGCATGTCGAGGACGGTTGGATCTACTTTATACACGGCTGGACTCAGGTCATTGCCGAAGTGTTCCATATTGAAATGACACAGGAGCTCTTCGACGAATGCAAGAGGATAGCTGATGAAGTCCGGAAGAAAGGCTGAACACCTGGAACCACTAAAAACAAAACAAGGAGGATAATAATGAGCGATATAAAAGTTGATCCCTTCACCATATTCTTCGATCTTAAAAACGGTATGTCCGACGAGAGAAAGCCAACCAGGCGCTTTCTCTCCCAGATGAAAGGCATGTATGCAGACGATGCTGCCTTCGATGCTGCAGTCAGGGAAAATGACGCAATAGTTTATGACTTTTACGAGCTTGGTCTGCCGGAAACGCCGGGCGATCTGCTGTTTGGCACCAGCATCGTATATCCGGGCAAGGTCGGCGATGAATACTTCATGACAAAAGGCCACTTTCACACCATACTGGACACAGCCGAAGTATATTACTGTCTGAGCGGAAAAGGCTATATGCTCATGGAAAACCCCGAAGGGGACTGGGATGCCCAGCTGCTGACCCCGGGCGAGGCGGTCTATGTGCCTAAGAGATATGCCCACAGGAGCATCAACATCGGGGACGAAAAACTGATAACCTTTTTCGTATTCCGTGCAGATGCGGGTCACGACTACGGAACGATAGAGACAAAAGGCTTCAGGAAGCTTATAGTAGAAAAAGACGGAAAACCCGCCATCATCGACAATCCGAAATGGAAGTGATCTGTGCTGTACAAGGTTACAGCAGGCCAGGGATATGATCCCGGAACCGTTTGAATAAATACGATATCCACAGGAGGAAATCATGAGCAAGAAGTGGGAAATAATCAAAAAAATCACTGACTCCGGACTGGTGGTAGTAGTGAGGGCAGACAATGCCGACATGGCAAAAAAGATCACCGACGCATGCCTTGAGGGCGGCGCTGCGGCAATAGAAATAACATACACAGTACCGGGAGCCACAAAAGTGATAGAAGAACTGGCAAAAGAATATGCCGGGAAGATCATAATCGGGGCAGGTACAGTTCTCGATGCTGAAACAGCCAGAATAGCCATACTGTCAGGGGCCCAGTATGTGGTGAGCCCATTCCTCAGCCGCGAGACACTCAAGCTCTGCAATCGCTATCAAATCCCATGCATGCCTGGTGTCATGACCATCGAAGGCGTTGTGGAGGCTATGGAACTGGGAGCTGATATACTGAAAGTATTCCCGGGCGAAGCCTTTGGCCCCGGGATAATCAAGTCGATAAAAGGCCCTCTGCCTCAGGCAAACCTGATGCCAACCGGCGGCGTCAACATCGATAATGTCGGTGACTGGATCAAAGCGGGAGCTGTAGCCGTCGGAGCCGGCGGAAGCCTGACTGCAGGTGCAAAAACCGGTGATTATGCAAGCATAAAGAGGCTTGCTGCTGAGTTCGTTGCTAAGATAAAGGAAGCAAGAGGATAAAATAAATAACGCCTGGCACGTCGCTCAGACACATATTCTCCGATATGACATTTATATGGGTCTGAGCGACGTGCCAGGCACCTTTATTTAATCATTTCCAGAAATCTTTGATAAGCCTCGTCCCACTGTTGTGTGTCATATGGGATGAATTCCTCCGGCTGGAAGCTGTCCCTGACTATACTTCTGGCCTGAGTGAAATCGGAGATCTCACCCAGCGATATCAGCTGTACTATTCCGTTGCCCAGGGCTGTGGCTTCCTGGGGTCCGGCACAGACCGGCCTGCCGCAGCAGTTTGCGGTAAATGTATTCAGCAGTGTATTGCCGGACCCGCCGCCCACTATATGGATGCGGTCATATGTGTGTCCGGTGATCCTCTCCAGACCTTCGATCACAAATCTGTATTTGAATGCAAGGCTTTCCAGGACTGTTCTCACAATACTGCCTGTATCATGGGGCGCTTTCTGTCCTGTCCTGATGCAATACTCTTTTATTGCCTGAATCATATCAGATGGCTCATAAAACATTTCATCATCAGGATCTATCATGGCTGCGAAGGGCGCAGCCTCTTTTGCCAGGCTGCTCAGCTCACTGAATGAATACTGTTTTCCTCCGACTGCAAGATTGCGTTGTATCTCCTGGATTATCCACAATCCCATGACATTTTTCAGAAGCCTTATCTTTCCGTTTGCCCCACCCTCATTGGCACAGTTGAAATGGTACGCTTCTTCACTGATCAATGGAGCATCGACTTCAGTGCCAACAATAGACCAGGTACCACTGCTGATATACAGCGGATGATCTTCCTCCGAGGGCACTGCAGCAACGGCAGAGCCTGTATCATGTGCTGCTACCGCCGTCAGTTTCAGCGGCATGATCCCGGCCTCTTCGCAAACTCTGGCGGATATCCGGCCAATGGTCTCTCCAGGCTTTATAATGGAGCAGAAAATCCCTGCCGGTATGCCGAGCAGATCCATAAGGTCATGATCCCACCCTGCTTTACTGTAGTTGTAAAGCTGCGATATAGTCGCCATCGTATACTCATTATACAGTTCACCGGTAAGGCAGAAGGCCAGAAAATCAGCGATAAACAGAAATCTGTCAGTGATCTCCAAAATATAAGGTCTTTGCTGTGACAAATGGTACAGCTGATACAAGGTATTCATACGGTTCTGCTGTATGCCGTTCCTCCGATACAGGTCCCAGCCTCCGACCTGACGGCTCACTTCCTCAACAAGGCCTACAGTTCGGCTATCGCGGTAGGTATACGGATTTTCCAGCATACAACCCTTTCTATCAAGAAGCACAAAGTCATTTCCCCATGTATCTATGCCCAGCGAGGCGATTTCCCTGTCTTCGCATATGGCCTTTCTGAGACCATCCTTCAAATCCCTCCATATACCAAGTATATCCCAGTACAGGTTTCCCCCTGCACTGACAGGTCCGTTGGCAAATCTTGAGATTTGCTGCAGGGAAAACCTGCTGCCGTCAAAACCGATTTTTGTTATTCTTGTGCTTCCGCCGCCTGCATCGAAGGCAAGTACCTTTTTTTCCAGACTCATATCACTTCTCCGTTCACATTCATTACTGCAATCTGTTGCTGCATAACTGCCGGCAAACACCCATGACCCGATACGGATCGGATATCATTCGCTGCATATGATTATTTCCATGTCCGGCCTGCTCAGTTTTAACTGCTCTGTCAGTTCAGCCGGCGGCTCCGTATCCGTTATTAACACATCGCAGATATCCAGTCCGCCCAGCTTTATCGGTCCAAGCCTGTCAAATTTGGAATGGTCCACCAGGAAATATACTTTTTCCGCCAGGCTTATTATTTCACGTCTGAACGCCACTTCATGCAGATTGCCGTCGGTAAACCCGTGTTCTGCCGATACGCCGTGGCATGAAACAAAAGCCTTGTTGGGAAAGAATTCACGTGTGAATTTATCAGACAGAGTCCCTGACAATGACAGGTTGGCTCTGTTGAAGACTCCACCCGAACACAGCATCGTGATATTGTCCTTCTTATACCTCGCATATTCCTGCAGTACTTTTATGGAATTGGTCAGGATCGACAGATGGATATCATCGTCTATATGCTTGATAAGATTCACCAGTGTAGAACTGTTGTCTACGAATATCAGGTCTCCTTCGTTTACAAACTCTGCCGCCTTGCGGCACAACCTGTCCTTCTCGACAGCGTTTTTCATTACCCTGACCTGGACCGGATATTCTCTTTCCCTCGGGTGTTCTATCACAGCCCCACCATGAGTCCTCTTTAAAACACCCTGTGATTCGAGCTCCCTGAGATCTCTGCGGATGGTCTCAGGAACCACCCCCATCAATCTGGCCAGTACATTTACCTCTGCTTTGCCGTTTTGTTCCAGATATTCTATTATCCTGCTTTTCCTCTCATATGCAAGCACTTGGCACAGCCTCCATGATCAGAATGATTCAGCCGGCACTGCATCGTCTTCCAACAGGCATGAAACAGTGCACAAATCTGAATAGATTATAGCATGAAAATGGTATGCCTACACTCCCTATTCTATAAGTTTGCCGAATATGCCGCATTTGGCATCGCATTCCACCCGTTCTACAACACTGAAGGCCTGCTCAAGATGCTTGCCCACCGCAACAGTACCATGCAGTGGCAACAAAGCACAAAGGCCGGTTTTTTTGAGTTGCTCACGTTTGTCCTTGAAAAAATCATATACATTTTCCGCAAGATCCTGTGAGTATGCCTTAGCCTGGGCGATCAACTGACAGTCACCCATTTTCTGAGTGGCTTCAGTCACAGATGGGATCGGTTTTCTTGCAGCTACATATACCATCGTATATTCCGGATGAGCATGGATCACTGCTCCTATCTCCGGTATGTTTTTCAGCAGCATTGCATGCATCCTGCTTTCCCTTGACAATACTCCTGTCCCTTCCAACACGTTCAGATCATAATCACAGAGCAAAATATTATCTGCATCTATCTCACAGTGTTTGTGCTCTGACATCATGGACGGAGTTATGATTATCCTGTTTTCCGCTACACGCACAGCGGCATTTCCCCCGGCTGCATTGGTAAGCTTTCTGTCCCACAGCAGCTTCATTGTTTTTGCCAGTTTTTTTCTTTCTTCATAAAATTGCATAGACATATGCTCCTCCCCTGTTTCCGGTCACCATTATGTCAGTATCCGGATGTCTTTTATAATTTTAATATTCATAATTCCTCTACTGTTACCCTGGCCTCGAGCTCAGCGGCAATCAGGGGATCAAATCCGACCGTGGATTCCTCCATCGCCGCAGCAGCGGCCACAGCAGTAGCCTTCCTTAGTATCTCCGGTGCAGGCAGCTTCATCTCAAAGCCGGCAATTATCCCTGATAACAGTGCATCACCGCAGCCAACTGAATTCTTCACTTCTACCTCAGGTGATCTCACGCGGTACAGCCTTCCACCGATCAGCGCATAACTTCCGTCTCCTCCACAGGAAGCTACAATATTCTGAGCGCCCTTTTCCTGCACCAGCTTCATAGCTTCGATAATATCTGTTTCTGCTGTCAACTCCCTGCCGCAGAGAGCTCCGAGTTCATCCAGATTGGGCTTGACCAGAAAAGGCTTTTTTCGTATGCCTTCTTCAAGGTATACACCACTTGCATCGAAGCAAAAACGCGCACCCCTGGCATTGGCTATATCTATCAGCTTCTCCTGGAGCCCTGTACCCTTTTGGTTCGACGCATCTCCTGAAATAACTACCATATCACCTGTACCGACCAGATCTGAATAATAGGCGATAAACCTGTCCACCACTTCTTTTTCCAAAAGCTGTCCCTTCTCAGATACCAGGGTACAGTTGCCGTTTGAATCAGCGAGGACATAATTGGTCCTGGAATCACCTTTGTCCAGCTTTATAAACTTTACGTCGATATCGTGTTCTGACAGACGTTCCAGTATCTCTTCGCCGGTAGTACCCATCACCACTCCTGTTGCTGTGTTTCTGATACCCAGCAGGCTCAGGTTTATGGAAACATGGGTGCCCTTGCCGCCAACACACTTGAACTTGTTTTTTATTCTGTTCGTAACGTTCAAACGAAAATCATCCAGTTGCATTACTATATCCATTGCAGGATTAATTGTCACTGTGATTACCATATGATGCCGCCTCCCGGTTTCAGCCGGTGCTGAATTTTTTGCTCGTGCTATTGAGCATTATATCAGACTTCGGCCTTAATATCAACATTTTCAGAAATTTTAATCACATTTTCGGTCATTATCGGTTTCAATTCAACATCTCTATTTATCCTGAAAAACATGGAATTATGGCATGAATAATGGTTTTTTAGTAATTATTTCATGCACTTGTTATTACATCTAGATATGTTATATCCTAAAAAAATAAAATAAGGAGCCATATGGAACGCCCATATGACTCCTCTTGAATGGATATATGAAATAAGGGGTTACATATACATCCAATCTTACTTCATATCAATTTCGACCTGCACAGCTGATACTATCAGGTGTGATCCTGCTTCAGTCTTCCCTTTTCCTTACGGGTCTTGACAAGGATATCTGTATAGAATTTGTTGAATGTGCAGCAGCCTATGGGACTCTGCTGTATCAGGAGCTCCAGACAGTTGTCGCAAACCGTGCAGTAATTTATCTCGTCTTCCCTGCCTTCCCTGAGTTTGAGCGGAAGCAGCGGATCAGCGAAGGACTGGCGTCCGAGTGCAATCATATCCACATAGCCTTTTTCTATGTTGCTGGCGCCAAATGCTAACAGGGAGCTTTCTTCCGGTGTTACTGCAAGAAGTCTGTTCTTACCGTCACGGAACAGCGAATAGTTGGATCCCACAACAACCGTTTCAGGCTTCAGGTTTTCTCTGAAGATCTTGGCAAATCCCATGTGCAGGTATGCAAAGTAGGGTGATTTCTTGTCCGCCTGCGTCAGACTTACCGTTATCGACGGGCTTCCGGCCGACTGGACGAAATACTGGGCTCCTCTTTCCTCAAGACCCTTTATAAGATCGATGGGTTCGGTAAGATCCATAACAGGTGTGTCCGGACCGGCAGTACCGAAACCTCCGGGGAAGCCTTCCCATGCCGAGATTTTGGATCCAATGAGGAAGTTCTTATCATTTATTTCCTTCTGTATTCTTTCGTACAGGTCAAACGCAAACTGACGTCTGTTTTCCCATGGTCCGCCATACTTCCATTTACGGTCATTATAAGGACGCAGTATCTGCGAGCCCAGATAACCGTGACAGAGCTTCATATCGATGCCGTCCGCACCTACGCTGTGAGCTATCTTGGCAGCCAGGACGAAATCGTCTACGATTTTGTCGACTTCTTCTTCAGTGAGAATGTCTCCGCCGAGTCCTGGCAGTGGTTTCACGCATACTCTTCTCGAAAATCCCGGATGGCTCAGCTCGCCTGAATGAGTAAGCTGGAAAATGAACAGCGAGTTGGGATTGACTTCCTTCATCCTTTTGACGAATTGCGCGAGTGCTTTTTCATTCTTGGGCATGATCAGGAGCTGTTCAATCCTGGACCTGCTTTTATCGGTGATGGAAATAGCTTCGAGGGTAACGACCCCTGCTTCACCGCGGAACAGATTCTCATAACGTTTGTAGGTCAGGTCTGACGGATTACCGTCCTTGTCAGCATCAGTACACTCCATTGCCTGGATGAAAAAACGGTTCGGACTGGTCCTGGTGCCTATTTTGATAGGTGAAAGTAGTGTTTTTTTGTAATCCATGAAGAATTACCTCCTCTGATAAATTATACTGCAGCATAGATTTGTTGATACTAACCTGGAGCAATTGATGTAATACTTCAGTTAAAAGAAAATTTCCCGGTTGCAGAAAAATTTTCTTAATTAGTATGTTCAACGAGCCAGTGGATATCCGCCTACTCGTTATAACGTTATAATAACAATATCATATGCCGGCAATGATTTCAAGACAAAAAATCAAATTCAAACATTTTTGCACACATCCCTCTTTTATTATATGTATTTTTATTGACTTTTCAACATTTTCGGACTAAAATAAACATAGCATAATCAGGCAATGCTAATTTCATATATCTAGAAATGGAGGATGATTAAATGAAGCTAGGTTTCTTTACAGCAAATTACACTGAAAAGCCGCTGGAGGAAGTGGCAAAGCTGGCAGCGGAAAACGGCTATGAAGCCCTTGAGATCCCAGCTTACGAAGATAACGGACAGTTCGATTGCAAAGAAGTCCTGAAGGGCGACAATGCGAAAAAAATCAGATCGATGGTTGAAAGCTACGGCCTGACAATATCCGCTCTGAGCAACCATGCTGATTCACTCCTGATACTCGGTCCCCACGGTATCGACACAGACACGATCTTTAAAGGAACAAAAGAAGAGAAAATTAAATTCGGGACTGAAAGCCTGCTCAGAACAGCACAGGCTGCCAACGCTCTGGAAGTCCCTGTGGTCAACGGTTTCACAGGAGTAACAAACTTCGGCAGATACTTCCCGTTCCCCTATGCTCAGGGCTGGGCAGACATAGAAAATGAATTTGTAGAGCGTTTTGTTCCGATACTGGATAAATTTAAGGAATACGGTGTCAAATTTGCAGTTGAGCCGCATCCAAACAATTTTATCTATGACATCCATACTGCCGAAAAAGCTCTCGAGCTTGTTGATTACCATCCCTGTCTCGGATTCAACCTTGACCCTGCCAATCTGATATATCTCGGTCTCAGAGTCGAGAACTTCATAGACAGGCTTGGCGACAGGATATTCCATGTGCATGCCAAGGACGGAGAAATCGTGGAGCATAACCTGCCGGTAGGCGGAATACTGATGCAGGGAGAATGGCAGAGACTGGACCGTGCATTCAGATTCAGGATTCCCGGCTGGGGCAGCGTGCCGTGGAAGAAAGTCATAACTGAACTTTCAATGGTAGGATACAATTATGTACTCAGCTATGAGCACGAAGATGTCACCATGAGCCGTGCTGACGGTGTAGTAAAAACGGCAGCTTTCCTCAAGCCGCTTCTTATCAATGCTCCCTACGAAGGCCGTCAGGATAAACTGTTCCAGGGCAAGGACGTTAAATAAGCTGCATATTTTGGTGAAACGGAGGTAGTATCCATGGCAAGAACTATGAGAGCGCAAGTAATAGAAGCTCCGGGCAAAATGGTCCTGAAAAATGTGCCTGTGCCCGAAATCTCTCCAGACGAAGTGCTGATAAAGGTATCCATGTGCGGTATTTGCGGAACTGACTGGAAAATTTACAAAGGCGAATACGCCTCTGAATTCCTGCCGATGATATCAGGGCATGAATTCTGGGGTGTTGTCGAAGAAGTGGGCAGTAATGCAAAAGGTCTGAAGAAAGGCGACAGGGTTTCAGTGGACATATGCCTTCCATGCGGGACCTGCTACTACTGTCGCAGAGGCGATGCACTTCTCTGTGAAACCTTCACTCAGTTGGGAATCCATACCGACGGAGCTTTTGCTGAGTATGTAAAAGCCCCCTGGAAAAACTGCTATCCGATACCGGACGAAGTCGATCCCCTTTCTGCCGCATTTATCGAACCACTCACTGCTGTCATGCAGGCTTCCAAGAGAATGGACATTTCCATCGCTTCAAGTGTAGTCATTATAGGCACAGGTCTCGGTATCCTGCACGGGGCTCTTGCAAAACTGCGCGGCGCAGCTCCTGTCATCGTAATCGGCAGAACCGAAGCGAAGCTGGAAATGGCAAAGCAACTCGGTGCCGACTATACGATAAACATCAATGAGGTAGAGGATCCTGTTGCAGAAGTCAAGAGACTCACAGGAGGAGTCGGAGCCGATTATGTGCTGGAATCAGTGGGAACACCTGAAACATATGAGCAGGCATTTGATATGGTCAGAAGAGGTGGCAAAGTCCAGGCTTTCGGCATATGTCCTCCTGATCAGAAGGCTTGTTTCTCACCTTACGAATTCGTCCTCGGTGAGAAAAAGGTCAGCGGATCATGCGCAGGTATAGGAAACGACTGGGGTGACGTGCTGACTCTGCTCAAGTACAAACGAGTCGATCCAAGTCCCATGTTTTCAATGATAGTTCCGCTGGAAGAGTTGGAACAGGCTCTTCATGAGCTCAGAACCAACAAGGACCTTATCAAGGTGTTCGTCGATCCTTCGATCAGCGAAAGAAAAGTCCTGAGATAAACTGAGATAAATAAAAGGGTGCCAGGTGCGTCACATGGTGACGTCCTGGCACCAATATCAAATATCTGTATTCAAAGTATTCAAATAGTGAACTTGTCCATCCGGGCAGTCAGATCGTCAGCCAACTGCTTGATTCTCACTGATACATTATCAAGTTCCTGGATAAACGCAAGCTGCTCTTCAGTAGATGCAGACACTTCCTGAGTCGACGCCGAAACCTGCTCAGATACGGCTGATATATTTTCCATACTGGTCAATGCCCTGTCCTTGAAAGCATCCATATCATCTATCATTGCGCCTGCTGTTACTATGCTTTCTGTCATCTCGGATGTCGTACCGCTTATCTTTTCAAACAATTCCGTCGTTTGTGCTACTCTGCTGTTCTGTTCCATAATGATGCTTTCCGCTATCCCAGCCAGTTCAGATGAACTCTGTGCCTGCTTATATATGGTGTTCAACTGTGCCTGGATATCTTTCGTATGCTGATTCGACTGTTCAGCCAGCTTCCTTATCTCGTCAGCGACCACGGCAAAGCCTTTCCCCGCTTCTCCGGCCCGGGCAGCTTCTATGGCAGCATTCAGCGACAGCAAGTTGGTCTGTTCTGCTATATTGCGTAATACAAGAGTGATCTTGTCTATGTTTTTCACATACATATTCAGTTCATTTATTGTCTCCACTACGTCAGAAGTAATCTTATTAGTCTGCTCGTTTTTGGCATTCAGGTCATTGATCGCCTCGATACCTGATTCGGACAAATCTTTCATCGCCGCAGCGCTGCTGAGCATTTCCTTTGTCTTATCTGCTGTCCTGGTGATTCTGTCTGTAAGCTGCCTGACATTTTCCACACTGGTCTCTATTTCTGTAGCCTGGCTGGATGCGCCTGAAGCGACTTCAGCGATCGCGCCGGCAACTTCACCCGATACCCTTGACGAGTCTGCCGATATAGACGACATGGTTTCAGCAGATGATACCACCTGGACTGCTACATCCCGGGTCTGACCAACAAGCTCCCTCAGATTCCTGACCATCCTGTTGAAACTGGATACCAGCTTTCCGATCTCGTCCTTCCTCTTCATCGTCAATGAAACCGTAAGATCTCCGCTCTCAGCCCTGGACATGACATCGGATATCGCCCTCATCGCTTTGGTCATCCTCAATGAAAATATGAACCCGAACACAACTGCCAATATACTGAACAGAATGCCGAAAACAACAGTTGTCTGCAAAATGGCTGCAGATCTTCTTCTTATAGCTGTTTCCGGCACGGATGTCACTACCGTCATGTCATTTTTTTCTGATCTGTAATAAGATACGAGACATTTTTCATCTCTGTCCGTCGAATAGAAAACTCCTGATCTCTCATTCTGAGACCTGGCGATCGCGTCCCTGATAAACTGCCTTTCAGCAATATCTCCGTCCTCCGATGGTTCCAGATACGTCACCACTTCATTTCCAGGGGTGATCAGATAAGTGTGATCATCGCTCCCGAGTTCGACATTGGACAGTATATCCATTACCGGCCCGCTGTTGAAATCGACGATGATGACGCCGACACTTTTTCCTGTTCTCGGGTGTATGTAAAGTCTTGCCAATGAAACTGCAATATCAGTATTGTGAACCTGGATAGTATCGCCGTAATCCACACTTACCGGTTTGCCGCCTGCTTCAGCCACTTTTTTGTACCAATCGCTTCCTGTCACAGCATCTATGTCAAGAGGAGGTTTGACATCTCCGAGATAATTGCCCGAGTCAAAAATCACCTTGACATTCAGCTCCTTAGCTGCTGCATTCAATCCTGATATGAATGAGTTCGCATCCCGGTACAGCATCGCCAGGGTTGCAGCATCAGTGGCTGTACTGTATTCCTGTATGGCAGCATTGGAGTGTACCTGAAGTGAAATGCTGTCAGCTTTGTCGAAAAACAAATCGAAACAGTTGGATGTCTGCACAGTGCTTGCGGAAATACTGTCCTCCATCTGTTCCATCAGGTCTTTCGTTGCTCTGTTTGTCGTTATGATCCCAATGGTACTCACAGGCATTATTATCAGTATCAGAAATGCTGCGACCATTTTTGTAAGGAGACTTCTTGCAGATATGAGACCAGCCAGAGTTGCCTTTAGTTTTAGTAAATCGTTTTTCATAGCTCCTCCGGAAAAACTATATTGATAATTTAATTATACCTATATGTCGTTTCCATTAGTAGACCAAATATGGTATTATGTGTTACATAACGTTTTACCAAAATGCAGAACTGGCTGTCTCAGATATTCTTTCTCCTGCCGCTGAGCTTGATTTTATATGAATAACGGTCTGCCCGGGAAATTGTTATAACCACTTCAACCGGACGATCGGTCAGATCATATGTCACCCGTGTCGCATAAAGCAGCGGTGCACCTCTTTTTATATTGAGCAATGCCGCCTCTGAAGCTTTTGCCGCTTTTGCTTCCACCGTTTCTTCAGCTCTGCTCAGAACTATATTGTAATGTTTTTCAAGGGTTTCGTATAACGATTCACCTTTCAGTCCCTTTTCCAAAAAACCGGGAACTATTGCAGGCGACAGATAATTCGTCATTATGCATGTCGGTTCATCATCTGCATAGCGAAGCCTTTCCACCTTATATACCTTGTCGCCGATCGGTATGTTCAAAAGTCCGGCGATGCTGACGGGAACTGTTTCTTCAGTATACTCTATCTTTTTAGTTTCAGGTCGCATGCCCATCTCTGCCATAGTTTCTGCCCAGCTCGTTATCAGATTGAGCTCCTGGCTGACCTTAGGCCTGCTTACAAAGGTCCCTTTGCCCTGCTTGGTATACAGATGCCCTTCCTGGACCAGTTCCTGGATCGCGCGTCTTATCGTGATGCGACTGACCTTATATTTTTCCTGCAATTCGGATTCTGATGGTATCAAATCCCCTACTTTGAACTGTCTGCTCTTTATTTTTTCCAGCAGACTCTCCTTCACCTGATAATACAGAGGAATAGGGCGGGATTTATCCAGCAAGTCCTTCACCCCTTATGCCAATTTAGGAAATTTATTCATCCCAATTATATATTATTTTGACTTACAAGTACAGTGAGCAGAAGTAAAGTGGGTTTGAGGACACTGCCCTGTACAGCATAATGATTCTCCATTACAAGTCCAGTGCAAACAGTCTGTCAGATATCTCCGACTGCCTGTCCGACGCGTAACTGAATACATCAATGAGCTTCTCGTATAAGCTGTTTTTTGCAGGATCCGGTCTGACGGTTTCCTGTATCCTGTGTATCTCATCGATTCTGGAAAAGTCCTTCCATATACCGCATCCAACAGCCGCCACAGCCACAGCTCCAAGAGCTGCAGCATCCTGGTCTATGTTGGTCTTCACGATATCCATATTGTAGACATCGGCAAATATCCTTCTGTACAACGGACTTTTACTGCCGCCCCCAACCAGCAGCATCTCATTCTGCAGCCTGCAGTGTTTCTTCAACACATCAAGCCTGAGCCTGAGGTTCATTGCTATCCCCTCCATACAGGCACGGATCAGGTCTGCCCGGCTGTGTTTGAGATCCAGTCCCATAAATGCGCCTCTGAGGTTGATACTTGCATCCTGCGAAGTGCCACCTGCAAGACTCGGGTTGAACAACAGCCTGTTCGCTCCCACAGGAGACTTTTCAGCCAGCTCGTCCATTGCTTCATATGAGCTTCTGCCGCTGCTCTCCTCCTGATGCTTCAAGTCGATGCATATATTGTCTCTCAGCCATCTGAATGAAGTCCCTGCGGAAAAAATGCTGACAGCAGAAGTATACATTCCCGGCATCACATGTGCAAACACATAGGGTCTGGCTTTGAGGTCGATTACCGGTTCAGAAGATGATACTGCAATCCACGCCGATGAGCCCAGAGATGTATATACCCTGCCCTCTTCCACATTTTTTGCACCCAATGCCATACATGAGTTGTCCACACCGCCACATACCACTTTTACATTGGTTCCCAGACCCGTCGCTTCAGCCGCTTCCGGTGTTATTGTTCCCAAAACCTCAGTGGACGGAACAATTTCCGGCAGCTTATCGGCCGATATCCCACTTGCACTGATATACCCCTCATGATACCTGTTCCTTCTGAGGTCATACACTCCTGATCCTGAAGCATATGAATGGTCTGTCCTGATAATGCCGGTCAATCTGTAATTGATGTAATCCTTAGTTCCAATTATTTTGCAGGATTTCCTGTATATATCCGGTTCATTGTCCCTGTACCACATTATTTTGAAAACAGTATACAGCGCAGCGGGAAAACCATTTCCTGTGGTCAGGTACCACTCGTTCTCATCGATCTTTGAGAAAAATTCCAATGCCTGTTTCTGAGCCCTGGTATCCGACCATATCGGGGTAGCGCTTCTGAGGAGACGCCCGCTTTTATCCAGAGGCACGGCCCCCAGGCTGTGTCCGGAAATAGCAAGACACTCTATGTTTTTACTGTCCTCTCCTGTCTTTTCAAGGAGTTTCCTTGTGCCGGCGGCAACCGCGTCCCACCAGTCCTCAGGCCGCTGCTCATGCCATCCGGCCTGTGGGTATATGGTATCATACGGTATGAATACAGATGCCAGACAATTCCCTTCCAAATCATACAGCGAAGCCTTGTTCCCGCCTGTGCCAAGATCATATGAAATCATTCTGTTACCCATTTTGCCACCTCTTATGACATTGTTTGGTGACACTCCCCGGCAGAAGGTGTTCCTATATGTTTGAGGAATGTCAGCTCCAACAGGTATGGTGACACTACTTGCCAAAAGGTATTCCTCCATGGCAGAAAATCGTCACCACAAATTTGTTCATACTACGACCTCGCCGCCCCTGGCTATGCATTCATCGAGTATCGCTATGCCGCTTCGCATGTTCACACCGAATCGCGTAACACCCATCCTGTACATCGCCACCAATGTGTCGAGATCCCTTATGCCTCCTGAGGCTTTGATCCTTATCCGGTCACCCACGATCGATTTGATAAGCCTGACATCTTCTATCGTCGTTCCTTTCGGCATCCAGCCTGTGCCCGTTTTAACAAATGCTGCACCTGCATTTATGCTTATTTCACAGGCTTTTTCCACTTCCTTCTCATTGAGACAGGAAACCTCGATAATGACTTTGACAGGCACACCGTTGACAATATCCACTACCGCCTTTACGTCATCTTCGACTTCTTTATATCTGCCAGAGCGCAGCTTACCTACATTGAGCACCATATCTATCTCGTCACAGCCTGCATCTCTCATCTCAGATGCCTGGAACACTTTAACGCTGGTCGTATCAGAACCTGAGGGGAAGCTCACATTCCCGACCACTTTAATATCCGGCCTGTCAGAGAGCAGCTTTTTTATGTCAGGAATAAAACACTGCATGACAGATACTTGCCCGCAGTCATACTTTCTGGCGCTTTCCGCCAATGCCCTGATGTCATTTTCATCGCTGTTGGTCCTGACACAGCTCAAGTCGAACATCTGAGCAATATCTTTAACTGTCAGTTTCATGTTCTTTCCACCCTTCGCGTCTTTTGTGCTGAAATCGATGTTGATTAAGTGTTGAATACTATAGCATTAAGTTTCTAAACGATATAATGTTATAACATGTTGATTTTATAATAGCAGAACATAGCATATGCGTCAACTACATTATATATCATGCTTTATGCTTGTTTTGAAACTTTATGGCATCTGTCATATTTCACTCCTTGTTATAACATGGTGCTCCTCTCGTGTCAACTGCCTGGCAGCCCATTTGTTGCTGAATTACACAGGAGTCACCATAATACATTGTAATTGTGCTGAAGCAATGATAAACTAGAATGGTATTGCACGTAAACCAATAATAATTAATATACAGGAGGTTACATTTGATGGCAGGTTACAAAAGGCGGTTTGGTGACAGATACGACGGCAGGCGCCTCAGGTCTCTGGATCCGTTCTATAAAATAATACCTTTCATTATGAGGAGCCGTATTGATTCGCAGAATTTTTTCGAAGAGAAAATCGATATCACCCATACCGAATCGTATCTTAGAAAAAGGAACAAATCCTCTGAAGTGAAGATTGGCATGCTTCATGTCTTCATTGCCGCCATCGTCAGGACCCTTGCTCTCAGACCCGCTTTGAACAGATTCGTTGCCGGCCATGGCATATATGCCCGTAATGAAATCCTTATATCCCTTGCGATAAAGAAAGAAATGAAAGTTGACAGTCCTGAGACGACCATCAAATTCAAATTCGAACCAACAGATACATTGGAAGAAGTTGCGATAAAAATAGATGAACAAATAAAGGAAAACAAATTAGCCGATACCAGCAATGAAACAGATAAGGCAGCGCGGCTGTTCATGCTTTGTCCCGGCCTCGTCCTGAAATTCGTAGTGTTCGTGATCAGACTTCTCGATTATTTCGGACTGATGCCAAAGGCATTGAACAGGGTAAGTCCCTTCCATACAAGCGTCTTCATAACTGATCTCGGGTCGCTGGGGATTTCTCCAGTGTATCATCATCTGTATAATTTCGGTACAACATCGATATTCGTCGCATTTGGCACGAAAAGAACCGAAAGGATCATTGATTCCAGCCACAAAATAATCAGCAAAAGATATATGACCGCAAGGATAGTGACTGATGAAAGGATCGCCGACGGCCATTACTTTGCTTCTGCATTCAAGCTGTACAAATCACTTATCCAGAACCCGGAAAGGCTGGAAGACCCGCCGGAGAAGGTCATACCCGACGTGGACTGAGCCGTGACCTGGCTGATTATCCTTTGCCATTCCAGCAATATGTGCAGACCTTGCAGGCCGGAAGACCTATGGCTTCGATCATGTCCTCGAGTTTTTGGAATTTGAGGCTGGTAAATTTGAGCTTCTTTCTGATGCACTCCACCATATCGTGATATTCTTCAGTTTCGTGATTGCAGTATTCATCCAGGCTGGATGGCTCACGGCCCTCGATTTCCTTTATGGTGCGGCGTGTGATCAGATCCATTTCCGAACGCGATCTTGAGAAATTCAGATATCTGCATCCAAACATCAGCGGCGGACACGCCGGTCTGATGTGCACTTCCTTTGCATCGAAATATTGCAGGAGTTCAGCTGTCTCTCCCAACTGCGTTCCCCTGACTATTGAATCATCGCAGAAGAGAAGCCGCTTATCCCTTATCAGTTCGGGTATGGGAATCAGCTTCATTTTGGCCACCAGGCTGCGTATACTCTGCTCCTGAGGTATGAAGCTCCTGGACCAGGTCGGCGTATACTTCACAAAAGGCCTGACATATGGTATGCCTGATTCATTCGAATAGCCCAGGGCATGAGCTATACCTGAGTCAGGGACTCCCGCGACAGCATCGATATCTCTGATGTCACCTCTGGCAAGTGCCTGACCGCATTTATACCGCATCATCTCCACATTCCTGCCTTCATACGATGATGCCGGATAACCGAAGTATACCCACAGGAACGCACATATTTTCATCTCATTCCCTGGCGGTGAAACAGGCGTGATACCCTCTGGCGTCAGCAAAACTATTTCTCCGGGTCCCAATTCGTATTCCAGGCTGTATCCAAGATTCGGGAGCGCACTGGATTCCAGTGATACACAGTATGAATCATCCTTTTTCCCTACCAGCAGCGGCGTCCTGCCCATTCGGTCTCTTGAAGCATATATGCCTTCCTGTGTGAGGACAAGCATCGTACACGAGCCATCTATCGCCTCCTGCGCTGCCAGGATCCCATCTTTGAACGTTTCTTCCTGGTCGATGAGAGCCGCGACTAATTCCGTAGGGTTTATCTCTCCCCTGCTCATCTCGAGAAAATGTATGTAGTTGCGTTCAAAAGCCTTTTTCACCAGTTCGTCGATATTGTTGATCCGACCGACAGTCGTCAGTGCATAATGCCCATGATGAGAACACACTGTCAGTGGCTGGGCTTCCGTATCACTTATGCACCCGATCCCCATGTTCCCGGACATCTCAGCAAGATCGCTCTCGAATTTTGCTCTGAACTGGATATTTTCGATATTGTGTATGTACCTGGAAAAACCACTGCCTGAAAACACTGCCATCCCGCCCCTGCTTGAGCCCAGATGCGAATGGTAATCGGTCCCGAAATAGAGATCCATTACACAGTCATTTCTTGATGCAACTCCGAACACTCCGCCCATCATTACCTCATCCTATATATCAAACTGATTTATATGTTTTATAACATACTATCATTTTAGTTGTAAATCAGAAAGTGTCAAGTGAAAACAACAAAAGGGACGCATTTGCGTCCCCTGTCATCCAGTGTATCGATACTGTATGGCATCTTTCTTTCCAGTCATCACGTCTGCCTGCCATTCAGTCTGTCTCTGTCCTGTCTGATACCGCCGACCTGATCATTACTCTCCCTGAGGTCCGTTGATCAGGTAAAGGATCTTGACCGCATTTCCTGCTACATTCTTATTCTCATATACTGCTGTTACGCTTACATAATATTCTGTCCCGTAAGCAAGCCTTCTGAAATCCCCATCATAATACCTGGCGGACGGATCGAGGACCACGGATGTGGTATCCTTATCATATGCCTTCTCATAATATCCGTTTGCAGGATATACGGGGTTCTCATTTTTCCGTGATATGACAACACGGTATTCCCTGAGCAGCGGAGAATCCAGCTTATCCCACTTCACCAGCAGTTTACCGTCAACATACTCCGTACTCACTTTCGGTGCCGGAAACAACGCAGGGCTCTCCTCCCCGACATACCTGCACCTGATAGTGTTGCCGGTGACAGTTCTGTCCTTATAGACGGCCGTCACGCTGAAATAGTACCGCTCACCATTGATAAAATATCCGCCGAAGTCACCGTTGGTGTATTCCGTAGAGTTGTCTATCACAGCATAGTTTCTGTTGACATCGGTGATGGAATACAGATAGCCGTTCTTCGGATACGACACATCGCGGTCTTTGCTGGAAGCAGAAACTACATACCCGACCAATTCAGAGGAATCGATCCTGTTCCACCTCAGCACCAACTTGCCATTCTCTACGGAAGAACTGACAACAGGTGCCACGAACAACTCGGGGTTTTCATTCCCGTCATAGACGAATTTGATCGTATTCCCCGGTACATTCCTGTCGGAATATACAGCTGTTACACTGATATAATAGGTCTGCCCTTTGGTAAGGTAATTTCCGAAATCACCGCCATTGTATTTTTCAGAGTTGTCGATGACGGCATATGCCCTGTTCCTGTCCGTGATACGGTAGAGATAGCCGTTATCAGGGTACTGAGGTGTTTCATCGTTCTTAGAGATAACTACCCTGTACTCCCTGAACTTATCTGAGTCTATCTTATTCCACCTGAGAACATGTGTGTTGTTTTCCATTTTGAGTTCAATTATCGGCCTTTCATATGCATAGCCGGTGTTCTCATCATAGGTGACCTTTTCTTCATCATAAGTCACTTTCTCCTCTTGCTGCTCAAAGGCTCTGCGAAGCAGCACCGCTGCCTGCGCGCGCGTCAGATTGCCCTGGGGATCGAACAACAGTCTGCCTTTATCAGTAGTCCCCTTGATGAGTCCGTATTTTACTGACAGTGCTACATGCTTTCTGAGATTCGGCGAAATCTGATGCTTGTCTTCAAACTGATCAAGTATGCTCTCATCGACTTTCTCATTCTGATACCCCATGGCATTCACAAGTGCAACAGCCATATCCTCCCTCACTGCCGGCAGTGACGGCTTGAAATAATCTCCGGTGGAGGTTCTGAATCCTGTGAGGTATGGCTTGGCACTTTCCACATACGGGTACTCCCACGAATTCTTCTTCACATCCAGGAATGAAGGCGTTTGCGGAGCGTATTCCTTCAGATCAAGAGTGTTGACCATCATCTTGGCAAACTGGGCCCTGGTAACTGTCCCGTTTGGATCGAAGCGGTTACCGCCTACACCGTCGATGATGTTTCTGTCCAGCATCCACATAATGGCCTCATAGGCCCAGTGACCAGGCTTTACATCCTTGAAATTTTTTGGTGCAGGAGCTTTGGCCTTTGCAAAAGCCGCAGACGAAAGCGTAAAAAGTAACGTCAGACAAAGAACTGCTGAAATCAATTTCCTGATTCCGTTTTTCATGTCATTTCTCCCTCCATTGGTTTAGTAAAGCACATCTACCTGCTTTTGTAATATAGATTCGCCTGGAAGGAGAAATATTCCGGGGTGATTTTGATTAGTAATGAAAATGTAATATACCGTAACACAAATGTAATATCCGGAGATCAATAAGTATCGCACCGAAAACTTTCCGGCAAATCGATCCGTCAGACAGAAGCAGCGGCCTGTCAGCAGATCATCACCGCCAGCTGAATGGGAGCAGGTCCCTGAGCCTGACAACAGTATCCTCGTTTACCATCACTTCAGCTTCCGCATTCTCGTCCGCAAGCTGGCTCATGAACTCCCAGCACCTGACGCACGGAGGCTTTATGTTCCCTTCACAATCCACCGCAATGACTTTTTTGATTATGTTTTCGCCGGCAGTCAGCATCGCATCGGCTGCGGCATGCCCGGGCGTGTCAGGACTTTCCCGGGCGTTCCTCAACCCTTCCAATATGATGTATGCCGACCCGGGAGTTCCAGAATGTTCCAAAACCTTTCTTCTACGGCATGTACCGACCCGGGAACTCCGCACGTGCCAGTTGCGTAAATTTTTTGACGAACTCGCTCTTTGCTTCGGTATAGCCATCCCTGTCATGAGTATATTTCTCTTTGAGATCCAGTTTCAGTCTGCCGTAGTCGGCGGCGGTATCGGGATGTACAATCAGATAATCCCTGAAATATAGCTCGTCCCAGTCGCCGTGGTGCCTGACATGGATGTGCACGCACTGCCCGCTGAAACCTTGGGGCGTATATCCTTTCAGGTACATTATGATGTCCATGGGTGGTGTATTCACGACATAGCCCTCATCCCGCATCCTTTCAGTGATCGAAGACAGATCGGTATCCTTTCGGATCTCCAGCAGTATATCGATGGTGGGCTTTGCAGAGAGCCCAGGAACTGCTGTACTGCCGATGTGGCTGATCCTGGCGATCTTATCTCCAAATATGGATCTCAGGAAATTCGCTTCCGCCTCGTAAAGATGCTTCCATGAAGGATCATGCTGCACCAGTATGACAGGAAACAGTTCAGAAAGCTTTTCCTTCGTTATGCCCGAAAAATCCTGTCTCATTGTCTGTCTTCCTCTTCCGGGGACCGTACATCCGGGACACGGTTGTCGTCCCCGGATCTCGCAGGATCAAGGTCCAACGGCCTTCCCTGTGCCTTTCTTTTCCCCCAGCGCCATCCATGTTCCAGCATTACCTGGCGCACAGTGTTGAGCGCCTTTTCGTCCATCCCGGGAATTGCCAGGATATCACCCTCGCTCCGGTGCGCGAGCTCGTCAAGGTAGGTAATGCCCACCCCCTCCAGAGCCTTCCTCGCGTCGCCTTCGAGGCGGTCGATCAATACGTTTATGGGAACCGGGACATATTTCGCCTTCGGAGGAAAGTTCCTGTCAAATTCCAGTACATCTTTTTCGTCAAGGCTTTCAAAGACCGGGTCGATGAAAAAACGTCCCCGTATCTCGTCAAGCGCTCCTTCATACAGCGGCAGCGCCATGAAAGCATCGAAGCTGCTCCCGTCGGCGGTGGTTATGCCAAACTCCGCGGCACGCCTGAATCCCATCCGCGGATAATAGTCAGGATGGCCGAATATCACTATTGCACGGTACCCGAGTTTCCTGGCCTCATCAAACGTCCGCAGCATAAGGGCTTTGCCGATCCCCCTGTTCTGGTATTCAGGCAGTACGCTGAGCGGTCCGAATGTGAGAACCTCGTGCGCTTTCCCTGAAGGCTCCACGATCCTGGCCTTCGTGTACATGATGTTGCCCACGATCCTGCCGTCGACCTCAGCGACATAGTCAAGCTCAGGCACAAAAACCTGGCACTTGCGTAGCCTGTGAGCAAGCAGGTGTTCGTCGCAGAAACCGCGGATGCATTTCCAGAACGCTTCGCGGGTCAGTTCCTCGACAGCATGATGATCTTCAGGGCGCTCAAGTCTAAGTACGATGTCCATGTTTCCCATTCTCCAAACCTCCGGTTTCATATTGCGGTCTTTATGGGACGACACCCGGCCGCTCACCGTCCGATCCGCTTTATACAAATGACTGCTGCTGTGCCAGGTATCATTTTTGCTTCCTGAACACAGCGCCTTATGTTTCCACTTCGCTATCGTAAGGCTTTCCGGTCACATTGGCATAAAACCCGTCACATGTGGATCCGGCCGGCAGCACCTCTTTCATCAAAGTCCCCTTTGTGAGCTGGTATCTGTTTCTCAATTATCAAAAGAAACTCAGCTGTTCCGGCCCTTTGACTTCATAAGTATACAGGTATCTGAAAATCTCGTTGTTATTGCAGACTATGCCATGCTTCCTGCACTCGTCATAGAAAATTTTCATCAGCCTGTTGTTGTTATCGCTTGTCACTTCGTAACTGTAGCCGTATTTCCTGTGATACTTCTGCCTGAGTCCGGGAAAATGTTCATCGAGTTTCGAATAGAAATACTCCCGGTTGCCTTCCCTCAATGTCATGCCCATGCCAAAGCAGATGATACCGTATACCTTTGCCCTGACACAGTATTCAAGGATGCCTCTCAGGTTCTCCTCCGTGTCATTGATAAAAGGCAGGATCGGGTCCAGCCACACAACAGTGGGTATCCCGTTCTCGTTCATTATTTTAAGCACCTCGAAGCGTTCCCTGGTAGTGCAGACTGTCGGCTCCAGGATCCTGCAGAGGTCCTCGTCCCAGGTGGTAAGTGTCAGCTGGACAACACATTTTGATTTGCTGTTTATGCTTGTCAAAATGTCTAAATCTCTGAGGATCAGATTCGACTTTGTCAGAAGCGCAACACCGAAACCGTATCTGTCTATTATTTCGAGGCATTTTCTCGTACAGGCCAGCCTGGCTTCTATATGCATGTAGGGATCGCACATGCTGCCGGTACTTATCATGCACTTCTTCCGCTTTTTCCTGAGCGCAGCTTCCAGTAACTCAGGAGCGTTGACCTTGACCTCTATGTCTTCGAAATCATGGTCCATATTGTAGCATTTGCTCCGGCTGTCGCAGTAAATGCAGCCATGGCTGCAGCCACGGTATATATTCATCCCGTTTTTCGACGACAGTATCGTTTTCGCTTCCTTGAAATGCATAACACTTACCTTTTCAGGTGCATGGCACGTCAGTCAGTCGGTTACTTATCACTGGACACATTTTGTTTGCTGAACGGCAAACTGACGAGCCGGGCATTATTTTTACTTGCTGAACACAAAACCCTCAAACTCGCAGATCGGCCGGTTTTCAAAGCTCGATTTGGCAAAGTCCCAGACGTCGCCATACTTGTCCTCGAAAACGAAATACAGCGCGTGCCTTCCTGTCACACACCGGACAGTTGAATAAATTATCCCGTCGTCCATGCCGATATCGCATCTGCCTATTTCCATGCCTTCACGCCAGTCGTCAATGAGGATCCTTACATGTCCCCGCGCCCCGCAGCCTCTTATTTTGGCCGAGAATTCCATGGTGCTGCCGGAGTAGTCCTCGCCGAAATTAAAGTACTTAAAGCCGACGACACATCCGTCGGTGATATTGACCACCGGCCTTTCGAAGATGTTCCTTTCCGTTATATAGCATCCGCCTTTCAGTACGCATGCTATGTCTGCCGGTACATACCGGTACGGGGACAGCGATTCTTCAAAACCCAGCGACGTCATCTCGACCTGAGGGATCCTCCCGTCGTCCAGGATCTCTATTCGTTCAACACATGCACGCCTTGAAAATACTGAATTGTTGGTCATCCTGTGGTAAAAAACATACCACTGCCCGTTTATGTTGCAGATGGAACCATGGTTGTTGCCACCAGGATAGCCGACCCCATTGTCGACGATCGTACCTCCGTATTCGAACGGACCAGTCGGCGACTTGCTGACGGCATAGTCCAGCCGGCTCCCTACCCTGGGCGAGTAAACCAGATAATACCTGTCACCGATCTTGCGCGGTGAACAGGCCTCGTAAAAATCCGATGGCCCGTTTCCGGCCGGTATTATATCCTTTCTCACAGATCCGGGCAGTATCTCATACATGTTTTCCGGGTTTATCTCTGCCATGTATGATTTCTCGAATCCCCAGTAAATATAGACTCTGCCGTCATCATCAACCAGCACGCCGGGATCGCAGAAAACTCCCTTGTCCATATCATCCTCGTACATGGCAGGAACACGGTATTGCGATAGTAATTTGAAGGGTCCTTCGGGTCTGTCGCTCACAGCAACACAGCCCTTTGTATAGAAAATGTAGGCGTAAAGATAGTACTTGCCGTCTTTTTCAACCACATCCGGCGCATACAGTTCACCGTCAGTCCACGGCGTATCGCTTTCATGGTCGCGGTCCGCCCTTGTATGGAATGAATCCCCATGGCATATCCAGTTGTCCAGGTCGTTCACGTCCGCAGACCAGACCTTCAGCTTGTAATCGCAGAACTTGCCTGATCCTGCTGTATCATGGGAACCGTACACATAGACCCTGTTCCCGAAAACCCTTGGCTCACCGTCCGGTATGTATTCCCAGTTCGGCAAATATGGATTGGCCATTTTCATCCTCCTCTGTCCTCAGTACCTGCCCAGTCAGCCGACACTCATTATTAACATAACATTAACTGAACACGGCATTGAGTAATATCTGACCGGCGTGTCAGACACCTCTGTACCCGTCTCCCCGCATAATCACGTATCTCTTTGCTGCGATCCGTCCACGATTACGGAGTGTTTTGCATTAACCTCACCCCAACGGCGCACTCTGTCTGCATGCTAAAAAACACTCATCCTGCGGACTATATCCTCTATCTGGCTTTCACGGTTTTTCCCGGACCAGTTGACGACACCACCCGATATGACCTGTGCTCCCTTTTTCCTGCATACGTCGCTTATCTGGCGGACCGCACGGTTCCCGCCCATCCACGGCTTTTTCAGTTGCTGTGTCACGAAACAATGGACTTTTTTTCCGGTCAGATCGGGCAACTGTAGCAAATAATGCTTCATAATCCGTGACAGTGAGAACGCGTGCACTGGTGAAGCAAATACGACTGCATCATACTGATCCACGTCCGGTGATGATTTCAACTCTGCAGGTGTATCCGAATTCGGGTTGTCAATAACAGGCTCCACCTTTTCTGTCCTGACCTCATGCCCGGCGGCTCTTATTGCCTGTTCGATCTTCCAGGCTACTGACAGCGTATTTCCGGTATGAGAGTAAACGATTATGCCAATTTTCATTTTTTCATCTCCTGTCAAAACAGCTTTATTATACTATACGGAAAACGCCGCGGCAATTCTGCATTACACAGCGATGAAATGCATCAGCTTCCCTTTGAAATCGCCGTGCAGGCCGGCGATATTTATGCCCGCATACATCAACGCACTGCCGGTGAATGTTTCACCTGTCTGTTCATTCCTGTAGACGGTATTTTCATCAAGCCCCTTCAGCCGTATCCTGCGGCTCTTGTAGTTCGGCCTCTGCATTACCTGGATATATGTAACCAGCGCTTCCCTCCTGTCCTTCGATACCACCATCCATGCATCATACAAACGGTTGTCGCAATAATCAGCGATCCTGTAATAGTCTCCCTCGCGTATCAGGTCATTGTATTTATGGTATGTCCTTATCTGCTCAGGGATCATTTCCCTGTCTTCCTTCGGGATCCGCGTCACATCCAGTTCATATCCAAACGTTCCAGCCAGTGCCACAAAACCTCTCGTTTCAAAAGGCGTCGTCCTGCCGACTGTATGGTTCGGGCAGTCACTCACATGAGCTCCTATTGTCGAAAGCGGATATACCATGGCAGTACCACGCTGTATGATCAGCCTTTCTATGGCATCTGTATCATCAGAGCACCAGATCTGCGGGCAATAATATAATATACCCGGATCAAACCTCGCTCCACCCCCTGAGCAGCCTTCGACAAGGATGTGTGGAAAATCGGTAGTAAGGCGGTCCAGCATCCCGTAGACTGCCAGCACGTACCTGTGTGATATCTCGCCCTGTCTTTCAGGCGCCAGGTAATTGCTTCCAAGATCGCTCAGCGGGCGGTTCATATCCCACTTCACATATCTGATGTTGGCCTCCGACAGTATTTTTTTTATCATGCCGTAAACGGTTTCGACAACCTCGGGATTTGTCAGGTCCAGCACCAGTTGGTTCCTCGCCAGTCCAGGCACGCGGCCTTCTACATGTATGCACCAGTCCGGATGGGCACGGTACAGGTCCGAATCCGGGGAAACCATTTCAGGCTCGAACCAGATCCCGAAGTCCATGCCCAGTTTATTGACTTCATCCACAAGGTGTTTCAGTCCGCCTTTCAATTTCTCTTCATTGACGACCCAGTCTCCAAGTGAGCTGTTGTCGTCGCTGCGCTTACCGAACCAGCCATCGTCCATGACCAGCATCTCGATACCCAGGGCAGACGCCTCCCTGGCAATAGCCAGCAGCTTTTCGGTATCGAAGTCGAAATAGGTGGCCTCCCAGTTATTGATCAGGACAGGCCTCTTTTTGTTCCTGTACGGGCTCCTGATAAGGTGATTTCGGTAAAGGTCATGGAAAGTCCGCGTCATACCGCCGATACCCTGGCATGAACAGACCATCACGACTTCCGGAGTCACAAATTGCTCACCCGGTTCCAGCAGCCATTCAAAGTCGGTGGGGTTGATGCCCATCACCACTCTTGTTGTCTCAAACTGTCCGCCTTCGACACAAGCGTAGAAGTTCCCCGAATACACGAAATTGAAACCGTAGACCTCACCAAAATCCTCCGTTGCATCGGAACCGGCAACGGCAACGAACGGGTTGCATTGATGGCCGGGTTCTCCACGGTTCGAAGAGAATATTTTCTTCCCAAGTCCGGCGGGAATCCTCTGGATATGCCTTTCTCTCGCCCATGAACCATGCAGCGATATGATATCGAAACTGCTCCCTTCAAGATCGACACAGCACGAAAGGACTTTCCTAAGCTTGATCGGATTCGGACTATTGTTCCTTAACCGTACACTTCTTGTTATTACATCAAGTTTTTCAAACGCAGTATAGACAAGATCCACTTCGAGACCCAGGACGGGATCCTCGCAGAAAATCTCAAGAGTAGTGCAGTCATCCTCATCGCCAAAGGTCGCAGGAAGTTCCTCCAGCTTCGGTTTACCCCCTGTTATCCTGTGCGATACATATTGCAGTTTGCTTACCGCATGCCCGTTCACATCACGGATCTCCAGGCACGTTTCCCGGAAATCACCTATCCCGTGCGTCGGGTATTCCTGCGGAAAAGCATCGTAGAACGACAGCCTGTCCCTGTTGTTCTTCGACGGAACAAACGGATTCTCATTTGTACGCATGAGGCTTTCCGGTGAAAAATGCCTGTCACCGATACGTCTGCCGAAATATGCGTGCCCGATGAAATTTTCCTCGTCGACAATGCCGATGATATATGACGTGTTATTGGCATCCAGCTTGAATATCCTCTTATCTGCGAAATATTTAACTCCCATGGCTATCCTCCCGCATCAGGTGTTGCCGGAAAATACCGCGGCATCCCAAATATTCGCCGCTCTGCTGCATATGGTATTTTCCCGTTACCGGTTAATTATACCATAAGTTGCTCTTCCCATCGAGCATGGCAGAAATTGGGCTCTCAAAAATCTTCCCGAACTTTTGCAGCTTTTTTGCGGTCTAAAGAGTATAAAGGATGGAGGGTTGAAGATATGTCATACAGGTCCTGTCGGCCGACGGACTTTGAAGCGTTCGTGACAAGGCATGAAAACAGCCTGTTTCGCGCCGCCCTCGCAATTATGGGAAACGTGTCCGATGCCGAGGATATATTGCAGGAAACATTTCTGCGGGCATACGAAAAAGCCCCGGAATTTGCTTCAGACAAGCATGAAAGAGCATGGCTCATGAAACCGGAAGAAATCTATGATATCCTGAAAGAAATCGGTGTTTCCCTGTGACCGGTCATTCATCCATATATCCCGTTGTAGTATCGATGACGACGGTCCAGTTCTTCCAGTCGACCCCGAAATCAAGCTCTTTCGCAATGTCCCTGAGCTTGAAGTAATTGTTCCCGTTTATGTTGTAGGCAGTCGGGAAAATTTCGTTATCACCGATAAATATCCTTGCATTCGTAGGCATTACTTTTTCGTAGGAATCCAGATCATTTGCAAGCTCACCGCCCACCTCGGTGTAAGCTTCCCCCGGTATTATCGCTATTGACTTGTTCACCGAATCCCAGGTGACTTCAAACTGCTTTTCGGTCCCTCTGAGAAGCATCGCAAAGTCACGCAGCTTGATGTAATTATTGCCCCTGATCTTGCAAAGGATGATGTCCGTTGAACTGCCGTTTACCGAAACATGGGTATTGGAGCATACGGCGCCTGTCCCCTCGTATCTGTACATCTTCCGGATCGTCGTGAAATTTTTGAAATTCTCGCCAAGCAGCGTGTCAAGACAATCGACCTTGTTTTTCAGTACACCTGTCGAGTTGTTATCGACAGCCACCATCAGGAATGCCTGGGAGTAATCACCCGCTGCGACATGCGCGAATGTCTCCGCAAAATCTTCGCGGAAACTCTGCCGCGCGTATTCCGTCACATAAGCTCCGGTGCCGCATGAATCCCATTTCTTTTTCACATAACTGGATCCCTTTTTCAGGTCGAGGGCGTAATGGACCATGTGTCCGAATTCATGTACGAAAGAATAGCTGCCCAGTCTTTCCTCCTTGTCATCCCTGCCATTCATCGTCATTGTTTTCAGGACAGCATTCTTATTACTGACCCCGAAGGACCCCGATTCATTGCCCCACATGAGCCGTTCGAACCTGATAGTCACCGTATAACCTTTCTGGGTATAACATGAAACGACTTCCCTGACAAAAGTCGCATCCAAATGCGACAGGATCGAATCCAACTGCTCCAGCAGCGTCAACTTTTCACTCTCAGTATAATTGGTAACGAATGTGATGTTCATCCCGTATTTTTTCTGCAATGCCGATGACATTTCCTTCGAAGTCTGTGCACCGTACACAGGCAATGAGCATGTAAAAAGCAATAATAAAGCAAGCAGCGAAGATATGATCTTTTTCTTCATGTAGATTCCTCCACAGCAATATTGTGTCAATCCTGCATAACGATGCCGGAAAGCATCATCATGCCGACTACAGTTTAGAATAGCATCCATATATATCTATTGTCAACATAATCCGCCTGATCATGCTATTAAATCTAAATTGCAAGTTAATTGCCTTGCAAAATCTTACAAAACCCCGATTTTTTATGTACCGGCCGTTTTTCTATGCTCGTTCCTATCAGATTCTTCAAAGCTATCCTTACTCTCCGATATTTCCTCTTCTTCTTGCTACTCTTTACCGGAAGGTCTTTGCTGCTTATATTCATAAATATTTCTTTTTTGACAAAATAAATAAGCTCGTCCACTAATTACTCAGAAAGTTTTTGTTTTCGTTAGACACAACAAGAGCTAACCCTTATGGGCCAGCTCTTGTCGCACAATCTTGTTTGAAGTTTGGTGGAGATGAAGGGATTTGAACCCTCGACTTCTACACTGCCAGTGTAGCACTCTCCCGCTGAGTTACATCCCCATGCGTATTCGCAAACGCACACTTATTTTAATACATTAATGGCCCGGCAGTCAAGGCTGACCAACTGTAAATTTTCACATGGCCGGTCAACTGCATCAACATGTTGACACAGTTCCCTGTCCTGTGCTATTATTTTCCAAACCGATGAAGAGGGAGTAAAACTGCCAAACCAGTCGCACAGAGAGTCGGGGATGCTGGGATCCCGGCGGACAGGAGCAGACAAATGGGCCTCTGAGGGCGAAGGGAACGGGCTTTATAGCCCCAGTATCTTTCGACGCAAAGCCGGCGTTATCTGGCAGGGGGTGTGATGGCACTCCGCAGAGTGGATGCAGTTATAATGCATCAATTAGGGTGGCACCGCAGGTTAACGCCTGTCCTTATATAGGGCAGGCGTTTTTATTATTCGAA
>Ga0209537_1000696_pt1 | contig 40701 bp, 37 predicted proteins | sample BioPla4DNA1_FD_187698 | JGI IMG/M metagenome (GOLD analysis project Ga0209537, IMG submission 187698) | Biogas fermentation microbial communities from Germany - Plant 4 DNA1 (SPAdes) (version 2) | ecosystem: Engineered > Bioreactor > Anaerobic > Digestate | place: Bielefeld, North...
GCCTCTAGCGTGACAGGCTAGCGTTCTAACCAACTGAACTACCGGGCCGCGTGGTGACCCCTAGGGGATTCGAACCCCTGTTACCGCCGTGAAAGGGCGGTGTCTTAACCACTTGACCAAGGGGCCATATTGTGGTGACCCATCGGCGATTCGAACGCCGGACACCTGGATTAAAAGTCCAGTGCTCTACCTGCTGAGCTAATGGGTCACAGAAAATTGAATGCAGATAATATAATACACAAGACTTATGAAAAAGTCAACCCAAAAATTATTTTTATTTGTTTTCTCTCCTGCATGTTATTTGAAAAAGTAAATTCCATCCCAATAAGCATAAATGTGGAAGCAACTTTTGCAAACCGGAATTTGGTTTTTCAATTGACACATTTATATATAAACATTTATACGGCTGCTGTCTCTTTATTGCAGCTTTGAAGCAATATCCCTTGCCACCACAATGCCGGTAACCGAAGCCTGCATAAGCCCGCGGGTAATACCGGCTCCATCTCCGATAGCATACAAATTTATAACTGGGGTTTCAAATTTTTCATTAACCTCTACCTTGCTGCTGTAGAATTTAACCTCTACTCCGTAAAGCAGGACATCCCGGGAATAAAGCCCCGGTGCAATCTTATCAAAGGCCTTTAGAGCTTCAACAATTGATGTAAGATATCGCTGCGGCAGTACGTAGCTCAAATCCCCCGGTACGGCGCTCTTCAGCGTGGGAACGGTGGCTGATTTTTTAAGCCTGCTGTAATCGGTCCTTCTTCCCATGAGCAAATCACCCAGACGCTGCACCATAATTCCGCCGCCGGTCAGCATATTGGCCAGATAGGCAATATACTTGCCATATTCAATTGGCTGGTTAAAAGGCTGTGTAAACCGTGTAGACACCAGCACAGCGAAGTTTGTATTGTCAGTTTTTAAAGCCGGATCCGAATAACTATGCCCGTTTACAACGGCAAGCTTGCCGTCATAGTGTTCTTCAGATACCACGCCTCCCGGGTTCATGCAAAAAGTCCTTACCTTGTTCTCAAAAGTATCGGAATAATACACCAGTTTCGCCTCATACAGATCCCTGGTTAAGTGATCCATAACGGCATTGGGCACTTCCACCCGGACTCCGATATCCACTTCATTGTTATAAATGGTTATGCCATGCTGCCTGGCCTGCCCGGCTAACCAGCCGGCTCCATCCCGCCCCGGCGCCGCCACAACATACTCGCATTCGATGGTTTCCGTTCGTCCCTGCTTCTCTATGATTACGCCCGTCACCTTTCCATCCTTAACAATGATGTCCTTTGCTGTGGTAAGGGGACTGAACTCTATACCATTGTTTTCAACCAAATAGTCATACATGGCTTTTAGCACATTAAACGCCTTTTCTGTACCCAGATGCCTTACGGCACATGGGATCAAACGTATATTATGCTTTAAAGCTTCATACCTTATCTCTTCCACTCTTGCAGTATTAACACCATGGAGATCCGATGCAGCCCCAAAGCTTAAATAAATGTCATCTGCATACTTTATAAGTTCATTTGCCTTATCCTCATCCATATAGTCCAGGATGCGCCCTCCTACTTCAGGACTCATAGTCAGCTTGCCATCACTAAATGCCCCGGCCCCGGACCATCCGCTAACAATTGCACAAGGCCGGCAATTGGCGCATTTTTCGGTAGTGCGTGCAGGGCATACCCGTTTGGTTATGGTCAACCCCTTATCGATGATCAAAACCTTGAGATCCCTTTGATGTTTTACCAGTTCCAAAGCAGTAAATATCCCCGCCGGTCCTGCCCCGACAATTACTACATTATAGCGTTTCATTTTTTATGCATTCCCTCCTTAGAAATCGGCCGGTGCAATCATTGTTATAGTTTCAACTCCCCGCTAATCATATCAGAAAGACATAATTTTATCAACAAACAAGCAAAAAACCCTTCCTTATACCAGCTGTCCGGTGTAAAGAAGGGTTTTTACTTCTTATGAACTTACTCCTCATCCATGTATTCATTAAGTGCCTTGACCAGTTCATCAACATCAATCCCGTGGACAGCCGATGCCTCTTCCAGGCTTTCGCCGGTTGCTATCGGGCATCCCAGGCAATGCATACCATAGCGCATGAAAACAGAAGCAGTCCCCCGGTTTTTCTGCAGAACCTGTGCAATGGTCATATCTTTGGTTACCTGTGCCATACAAATACCTCCCTTTATTCCTTTCTTTCATCATACACTTACTTTCTTCAATAATCAATACCTTTATTCAACTGCTTATCACCCTGTCATCCAATCTCATCCAGATTATATGGGGTTTCCTGGTAAACATAATAATTAAGCCAGTTTGAAAACAACAGGTTGGCATGTCCCCTCCAGTTTACAACAGGTGCTGCCTGAGGATCATCTCCCGGAAAATAATTCTTCGGCAGGCTTATGTCCAGTTTCCTGGCAATATCCCTGTCGTATTCAGCCTTCAAAGTAAGGGGATCATATTCAGAATGACCCGTCACAAAGATCTGTCTGCCGTTTCTGGCTGTGACTATATAAACCCCGGCTTCATCGGATTCAGCCAGAATTTCCAGGCCAGATACCTTTTCAATATCTTCTTTTCTTACTTCGGTATGCCTTGAGTGAGGAACATAAAACACATCATCAAACCCTCTGAAAAGTTTTTCGTGTTTCTTGTGAATCCTGTGAGGAAACACCCCAAACATCTTTTGGGGCAACGGATACTTGGGTATACCGTAGTGATGATACAAACCCGCCTGAGCTCCCCAGCATATATGGAATGTTGAAAAAACGTTGGTAACACTCCAGTCCATAATTTCCTTCAGCTCATCCCAGTAGTCTACCTCCTCAAAATCAAGCTGTTCCACAGGAGCACCCGTTATTATCATACCGTCAAACTTGCTGTCACGTATCTCATCAAATACGTTATAGAATTTAATGAGGTGTTCCCTGGAGGTATTCCTGGAAACATGGGTCCTGGGATGCAGCAGAACGATATCCACCTGCAGGGGAGAATTCCCAAGGAGACGCAAGATCTGTGTCTCAGTTGCTATCTTGTTGGGCATAAGGTTTAATATAACAATATTCAAAGGGCGGATATCCTGGTGCAAAGCCCTGTCTTCGTACATTACAAATATATTTTCATTGGTAAGTGCTTCAGCAGCGGGTAGATCATTTGGTATTTTTATCGGCATATCCCATCTCCTTCCTTATATTTCCCTGAATAGATCCGTCGACAGATATCTTTCACCCGTATCGGGCAGAATCACTACTATCATTTTCCCCCTGTTCTCTTCTCTCCGGGCAACCTCCGTAGCTGCATAAACCGCTGCGCCGGAGGATATTCCCACCAGTAAACCTTCGGTTTTTGCCAGCATTCTGGAAGTGTCAAAAGCATCATCATTCTTTACCTTAATTATTTCGTCTATGATGCCGGTGTTTAAAACTTCCGGCACAAAGCCTGCGCCTATCCCCTGAATTTTATGGGGCCCCGGTTTCCCTCCCGACAATACAGGTGAATCAAAAGGCTCAACGGCTATAACTTTCACATCGGGCTTTCTCTGCTTCAATACCTCACCGACCCCGGTCAGGGTGCCTCCCGTTCCTATTCCCGCAACCAGAATGTCTATCTTCCCATCGGTGTCACGCCAGATCTCTTCGGCGGTTGTTTTCCTGTGAATCTCGGGATTTGCAGGATTTGCAAACTGCTGTGGTATGAACGAACCGGGAATGCTTTCCGCCAGCTCTTTGGCTTTATTTATTGCTCCCTTCATACCTTCAACACCGGGTGTGAGCACAAGCTCGGCTCCCAAAGCTTTCAGCAGGCTCCTGCGTTCAATGCTCATGGTATCGGGCATGGTCAGAATCAGCCTGTACCCCTTTGCCGCAGCTACAAAAGCCAGTGCAATACCGGTATTGCCGCTCGTTGGTTCAATAATGACAGAGTTCCTGTCAATCAGCCCTTTTCTTTCCGCATCATCAATCATAGAAAAGCCAATTCTGTCCTTCACGCTTCCCCCGGGATTAAAATACTCCAATTTGGCAATAAGCCTTGCAGTCAATTCGTTAACAGTGTTATAATTTGTCAGCTCCAACAGCGGCGTGTTGCCGATAAGATCCGTCAATTTGCCAGCAATTTTTCCCATAAACAATCATCCTCCCAAATTTTTTTGCTTAAATGTAGTACATATATCCGGCCAGTACTTCGTTTTTGTACGCCTCAGCCAGGTCCTTGAGAGTAATACTGTCAGTAACCTGATTCACTCCGTCTCTCACCATCGCCCAGACGTACTTGGTTATACACATATCGGCCCTCTTGCAGCCTTCTCCCTTTTTATTCTGTTTTACGCACTTAACCGGTGCAAGATCACCTTCCACCGTTCTTAGTATACGGCCAACCGTTATGAATTCAGGCGGCATGGTAAGGAAATAGCCCCCCGAAGGCCCCCTTATACTTCCTATTAAGCCAGCCCTTCTAAGGACCGATAAAATTTGTTCAAGGTATTTTTCCGGTATGCTCTGTCTTTCAGCAATACTCTTTGCTGAAACACCGTTTTCATAGGAATATAAGGCCAGATCCAGCATTGCCTTAACTCCGTATCTGCCTTTTGCTGAAATAGTCATACCTGCTCACCCACTGCCTTTCTTAAAGCCTGATCCAAATCGCAGATGAGATCGTCCGCATCCTCTATCCCGACTGAAATCCTAATCATATCAGGAGCTACTCCTGCAATCCGCTGTTCCTCTTCTGACAGTTGAGCATGAGTAGTACTTGCAGGATGAATTACCAAGGATTTGGCATCAGCCACATTGGCCAGATGGGAGAATATCTCAACTCCATTTATAAACCTTTTGCAGGCTTCAATATCACCTTTTATTCCAAAAGTGAATATCGCCCCTGCTCCCTTAGGAAAATATTTCTGAGCCAGATCATAATACTTATTGCCCTCCAGGTTAGGGTAATTAACCCATGAAACAGCTGGATGCCCTTTTAAGTACTCCACAATTTTTCTTGTGTTTTCCACATGCTTTTCTACTCTCAAAGACAGGGTTTCAAGTCCCAGAAGCAGAAGAAATGAGTTGAAGGGGCTTATACAAGCACCGGTATCCCTTAACCACTGTGTTCTTATCTTGGCAATATAAGCGGCAGCTCCAAAGGCTTTGGTGTAAACAAGCCCATGATAAGTCGGATCAGGCTGTGTTAATTCTGAAAATCTACCGCTTGCTTCCCAGTCAAAATTACCCGAGTCAACTATTACCCCGCCAATGGATGTGCCGTGACCTCCGATAAATTTTGTTGCGGAGTGGACCACTACATCAGCCCCGTATTCTATTGGCCTTATCAAATACGGAGTGCCGAATGTATTGTCAACTATGAGTGGGATACCGTATTCATGGGCAATTTTGGCAACCGCTTCTATGTCAACAATATTGATCCCCGGATTGCCTATGGTCTCTATGTACAGAGCCTTTGTTCTTCCGGTTATTGCTTTTCTGAAGTTTTCCGGGTCATCGGGATCTACGAACGTCACCCTGATGCCCAGCTTTCTGAAGGTGTGAGAAAATAAATTGAAGGTTCCGCCGTACAGTGTGCTGGCCGAAACTATATCGTCACCCGAAGATGCAATATTCAAAACCGAATACATAACAGCCGCCGACCCCGATGCAGCGGCCACTGCCCCTATTCCTCCCTCAAGGGCGGCCATTCTTTTTTCAAAAACATCGGTAGTGGGGTTCATAATCCTGGTGTATATGTTCCCCGCCTCTTCCAGGGCAAATAATTGTGCTGCATGATCGGTGTCATTAAATACATATGATGTGGTCTGGTAGATAGGTACAGCCCTTGCTCCTGTTGCGGGATCCGGTATCTGTCCTGCGTGAACCTGCAGGGTGTCAAACTTCAGTTTTCTTCCATCCATAAAACAACCTCCTTGAATTCAATAAGTTTAAATATAGTAGATAAGAGAAGACTTCTCCATCATTCTCTTATATTCCCTTACAAGATCCTCAAGAGTTACCGAATCCACGATATCGTTGATCATACAGTCAATTTTACTCCAGACATGCTTTTCAAGAAACCGTCCCATCGGATCCTCGGTGGAACTCTTATGATCAGAGGATTCTACTACCGAAAGCTTGCCTTCCAACACCCGCAGAACATCCCCCACCGTGGTGGTTTCACAATCGCAGGCCAGCATATATCCGCCGCGGGCCCCTTTTATGCTCTTTACCATACCGGCTTTTTTCAGCATATTAAATACCTGCTCAAGATATTTTCCCGATATCCCCTGTCTTTCGGCTACATTGCCTGATGACGTATAGCCGCTTTTGGAATATAGCGCCAGGTCTACTACTGCCCTTAGCCCGTATCTTCCCCTGGTTGATATTTTCATTTAAAATCTCCCACCATTATTTATCTGTTCCTCATTTTATATTATAGTTTAGTATTCCTATATGATTAGTATATTTTATTTTTAATATAATAATACACTCCGGTATGACAGTCAATCAAAAATTTTTATTTTAAAAAAATTTTTTTAAAGCAATGCTTCTCTTTCTCTGAAGAAACACTTCACTTATTACCGCCTTTTTAAACAGCTTGCCAGCTGTTTGCTGCAGCCTTATTCATCCATACAGGTGTGATGAATTGTACCCGAAGGGACATACTAAATACATACTAAAATGATATAAATAGGAGGTCCTGCATGAGTAAAGATAATGCTCTCCCGAAGGTAGCTTATTTCTGCATGGAATTTGGCCTGGATCCGTCCTTCCATATCTATGCAGGCGGCCTTGGAATTCTGGCCGGGGACTATCTGAAAGCTGCCAAAGACTACGATATACCCATAATTGGCGTTGGGATAAGATGGAGGCAAGGATATACACACCAGGAAATCGATCAGGAAGGGCGGCCATATGATATATTTCGCGACTACGAGTATGATTTTTTAAAAGACACGGGGGTAAAGGTAGCTGTATCAATCCGGCATCATCAGGTTGTCTGCAAAGTATGGAAGGTGGACGTATTCGGCAACGCACCTCTGTATCTGCTGGATACCCATATTCCGGAAAACCAGGATTCGTGGATTACCGGACAGCTGTATGGGAGAATGGGTGAGGAGCGGATTGCTCAGGAGATGATACTGGGCATTGGAGGAGTACGGGCATTGAAAGCAATGGGTTTACAGCCTGACATTTACCACTTTAATGAAGGCCATGCAGTACTGGCCGGCCTGGAACTGATACGACAGTATATGTCCCTGGGAATGGACTTTAACAGCGCTTTTTCAGCAGTACGGTCAAAAATCGTGTTCACCACCCACACTCCTGTGGCAGCAGGTAATGAAGCCTATTCCATCAACCAGCTCATATACATGGGAGCCAATAATACACTGACGCGGGAACAGTTATCCAGAATCGGCGGTTCTCCATTCAACATGACTGCAGCGGCGTTAAGGCTGTCCATGATTTCCAATGCCGTGTCCGAACTGCATTCCCGGACCGCAAATCATATGTGGGAACATATCACTGACAGAGCGGATATCATCGGCATTACCAATGGAATCCATATACCCACATGGGTTGATGACAACATGCTGCTGGCAGCCGAAAAAAACGGCAATCTCTGGGACAGTCATATGGATAATAAGATGAAACTGATAGAGTTTGTTAAGGCAAGGACCGGCATTGAACTGGACCTCAACACGCTTCTTATCGGTTTTGCCAGGCGTACAACATCTTACAAACGTCCCGATCTTTTATTCAGGGATCCGGAAATTATTATCCCCATGCTTAAAGAAAAAAGGTTACAGCTGATATTTTCAGGAAAAGCCCATCCGATGGACGATACAGGAAAAGCCATTGTATCCAATTTAGTAAGAATATCCAGGCAGTTTCCGGAATCGGTGGTATTTTTGGAAAACTATGATATGAACATTGGGAAGGCTCTGACCAGAGGTGTGGATGTATGGCTCAACAATCCCAGGAGGCCGTTGGAAGCATGCGGTACTTCAGGCATGAAAGCAGCTATGAACGGCGTATTGAATCTGAGCACTCTGGACGGATGGTGGGCTGAAGCCTGCCAGCATGGGATCAATGGATGGCAGTTTGGAAACGGCTTTACTCATCAGAACCCGGCAGTACAGGACGAACACGATACAAAGGCCTTATACCGGATTCTTAATGATGCTGTTATCCCCACTTACTACCACGATCGCCCCAAATGGGTCGAAATGATGAGAAACAGCATAACCAGCACCAGGCATTATTTTGACATAAAGAGGATGATGGATAAATATTATGAGCGTATGTATACAGCGCAAAGGAAGAATTTATGATAAAATAAATATTATAGGATTTTAATGAAGCATAAAGCTTTCATTAACCTGAGCCTGTAGATTTATCCCCTTGGCAGTAAATAATACCAACGGCATATTGATATTAGTATCAAATATTGATAACATTATTTTGTGAAAAGCATTTTTTGAATATTTATTAACAAAGGATGATTTTAATGGCCCTGTGTACGTTTTCTAATAATTACCACATGTTTGATATCACTCCGGTGGAAAACCTCTTCATACAGGAGTTCATGCTGAAAGCTCCGGGTGATTTTGTCAAGGTTTACCTATACGGGCTCAAGCAGTGTTATTGCAAAGACTGCGCAGAAAACTCGATTGACAGCTTTGCCCGTGCCCTTGATTTGGAGCCGGACGTAGTCAAAAATGCTTTTCATTACTGGGAAAGGCAGGGAATCCTTAAAACAACCATAAGTGAAGATGAAAAGTTCGCAGTAGAATACTACAATATCAAGGATATACTTTATAACAGGGATATAAACAATGAAAAAGTCTTATACAAATACAGAGAGTTCAACCAAAACCTCCAGCACATTTTTGATAAGAGACTTCTGACTCCCCAGGAATACTTAAAAATATACGATTGGCTGGAGGTTCTTCAACTGCCTAAAGAAGTAGTTCTTATGATGATTCGCTTTTATCTGTCGAAAAAGGGTCCAAAAACCAGCATCAACTACCTGGACAAGGTAGCCGAGCAGTGGGCAAAGGATGGAATAAACACTCTCCAGAAAGCCGAAGAATATATTGAAAGCTGCGAATCATACTATCAGGACACCAGCGCAGTACTGAAGTACCTGGGAATACGCCGTCCTCCTTCCAAGGCTGAACTGGAACTTTATAAAAAATGGAATACCAAGTGGGAGTTTTCGTTAAACGCCATACTTCAGGCCTGCAGGGAAACCACAAAAACAAGCTCTCCCAACCTTGGATACCTGGATAAGATATTAGAAAACTTACATACCCTAAATCTTAAAACGCCCCAGGAAATACAGGAATATCTTAAAATCAGAGAAAATATGTCGGGCAAGGTAAAGGCTGTCCTTTTTGAGCTTGGTTACAGGGATACAACGCCGACACCGGAACATCAGGCTTTTTATATTAAGTGGACTACCCAGTGGAAACTGCAGCATGATATTATAATTTTGGCCTGCAAGCACTGCGTGCGGAAAAAGCTGAATACCAGTTTTGAATCTCTTGATGCCATCCTCAAACAATGGATCGACAACGGGCTTCGCACCAAGGAAGACATTAAAGAGTATCTTAAGAGAAAACAGAAGCTTAACACCGAAATACAAATTGTCCTGGACAGGGCAGGAGAACAGCGCCCCATTACGGCAGCCGTCCGGAAGCTGTTCAACAGATGGGTTAAGGACTGGAACATGCCCTATGACCTGGTGCTTCAGGCGGCAGAATACTCAATAGCTGCCGAGAACAAGCTGGCATTTATGAACAAGATCCTATACAATTGGCACAGCAACAACATAAGGACTATAAATGAAGCCAGGACTGATCATGAACGTCACTTAAAAGGCCTTTATGTAGTCGGCCGCAGCAATCCTTTAAAGAAACAGGTCGACTTCGGTAAATTCGAACAGCATTCATACACCGATGAAGAACTGGAATCCCTGTTCGAGGACATTGAAAACGGATAAGGCGGGGGTTTCAACACATGAGAGACCTGATACTAAAGGAAATACTCCAGGAATATGATGATCTGCGTACAAAAGAAAGAGAAGCTCTTCGGCAAAGGGAAAACCAGGTCATGGATACTATACCTGGTATTGCGGATTTACGCCGTACAATTATTGAGCTAATGGCCAAACGTTCTATAGAGATTATCAAAAACCCGCATTTGTCAGCCCAAGCGGTAGATGAACTGGAAGAAAGAATTAGCGGCTTAAAGGAAAAAGAAAGGGAGCTCCTTATCCGGCACGGTTTTCCTGCCGATTACCTTTCCATGCATTACCGCTGCCCCAAATGTGAGGATACTGGATATAGAGGGGACATTATCAAGGAAAAATGCTCCTGTCTTATTCAAAAAATTCTTGAAAGAACTTATCAGTTATCTGATATCAATGATCTGGAACGGGAAAATTTTGATACCTTTGATCCGGAGGTATTCCCTGATGTACCGGTTGAAGGCAGCAGGCTGACCCAGAGGGAATACATGGTCCAGCTGAAAAACCGTCTTATGGATTATGTCGGGAAGTTCCCCAACAATAAACGAAAAACCATACTCTTTTCAGGTAAAACGGGGCTGGGGAAGACCTTCCTTTTAAACTGCATGGCAAAAACCATATTGGATATGGGATATACCGTCATGCGGATATCAGCCTATAAATTGTTTAACCAGCTGTTTCTCAGCGCTCTGCAGGATAACGAAGAAAACCTGTTTTTGTTCAACTGCCTGTTCGATGTTGATACTCTCATTATTGATGACCTGGGAACTGAAACTCAAAGGAACAACTTTACAAATGAGGACCTTTTCAATATTTTAAATGAGCGCTTTACCCAGGGAAAACATACATTTTTATCAACTAATTTAGGCCTTACCGAGATAAAGGAGCGATATTCCGATCGCATTGCATCCCGGCTCTTCGATACCTCCAATACAATGCTTATAAGATTTACCGGGCAGGATATCCGGGTACGGGCCAGGAACTAAGATAAAAAGGATCCATCAGCTATCCTGATGGATCCTTTCATAATTAGCGAACTTTGTAAACTGCCCCAGCCAAACCAGCTCAACAACGCCCGTTGGTCCGTTACGCTGCTTGGCTATAATAATTTCAGCTATATTCTTCTTTTCTGTATCACGGTTATAATACTCATCTCTATATATAAAAGCTACCAGATCCGCATCCTGTTCAATGGCGCCGGATTCGCGCAGATCGCTTAACATCGGCCGGTGTTGAGTCCGGGCTTCCGGAGCACGGCTCAACTGGGACAGGGCAATCACCGGTACTTTCAGCTCCCTTGCCAAAGCTTTCAACGACCGGGAGATCTCAGAAATCTCCTGCTGGCGGTTTTCTGCTCTGCCCCTGCCTGACATAAGCTGCAGGTAATCAATCACCACCAAACCCAGGTTCTGTTCCATCTTCAGCCTGCGTGACTTGGATCTTATCTCCATAACAGACATATCAGCCGAATCATCAATAAATATGGGCGCCTGGGAAAGCGGGCCGGCTGCCCTGACCAGCTTCAACCAGTCTTCCTCCGTAAGATCCCCGGTGCGGATTTTTTGCAGCTCTACATTGGCCTCAGCGCTTAACATACGCTGCACCAGCTGCTCCTTTGCCATTTCCAGGCTGAAAATAGCCACAGGCACCTTATTGCGCAGCGCTGCATACTGAGCAATGTTGAGAACAAAACTGGTTTTTCCCATTGACGGCCGGGCTGCCACAAGTATCAGATCCGACGGCTGGAGGCCCGATGTCTTCTGATCAAAATCATGAAAGCCGGTAGCCAGGCCTATAATCTGACCCTTGTTCTTTGATATTTCCTCAATCCTTGCATATGTATCAATAAGCACATCCTTGATAGGCATAAAATAATTGGTATTCTGTCTTTGAGAGATATCAAAAATTCTTTTCTCAGCCCTGTCCAGGATCATATCCAGCTCATCACTGGCTTCATAGCTTTCATTTATAATATCGTTTGATGCAGCTATAAGCTGCCTTAAGATGGATTTCTCCTCCACAATCTGTATATAATACTTTACATTTGCAGTACTGGGCACTGTCATGGACAGATCCGATATATAGGATACCCCGCCAACACCTTCGAGAGTTCCTCTCTGTCTCAATTCCTCTGTAAGGGTAACCAGATCCACCGGTTCTCCCCGTTCGTATATATCCAGCATGGCCTCAAATATTTCTTTATGAGCATCGGAATAGAAGTCCTCACCCTTTAATGAACCCGATGCCTCGGATACAGATTCAGCATCAATTAACATAGAGCCCAATACTGATTGCTCAGCCTCAATATTATGAGGAGGTATACGTTGCAGCAGTTCAGCCATAACAATCCCTTTCTATCCGAATAGATCTCCGGCCGACAATGAACTGAAGGCCTATTCTTCCTCTACTTTCACCGACAAGTCAGCAGTAATTTCAGGATATACCTTTACAGAAATATTATAAAGTCCAACATTCTTTATAGGCTCGGGAAGAACAATTTTTTTCCTGTCCAAATCAATTTTATGCTGTTTTTTAAGCTCATCGGCAATCTCTTTGTTGGTTACCGAGCCGAACAACTTCCCGCTGCCGCCGCTTTTTGCCTTTATAACCACTGTTAGCTGCGAAAGGGCTTCGGCCAGCTCCCGGGCTTCCGCCTGTTCACTCTGCTTGCGCTTGGCCTCCTTTTGTTTTTTATCATTTAGTTCACGTAAATTTTTCTCATCGGCCGCAATTGCAAGGCCTCTGGGGAACAGATAATTTCTGGCATATCCATCGCTTACATTCACCACGTCTCCCTGTTTACCCTGACCTTTTACATCCCGGGTCAAAATTACCTTCATTTTACTTTTCCCTCCTCCAAATAGTCTTTTAAAGCCGAAATGACTTTCTCTTTGGCTTCATCAAGTTCCACGTCATTAAGCTGTGCTCCCGCTACGCTTAAGTGGCCGCCGCCTCCAAGCTTCTCCAGTACCATCTGTACATTTACATTTCCCAGGGATCTTCCGCTTATTATTACATCACCGTTGTCCGGGTACAATACAAAGGAAGTGTGTATACCCTTTATTGTAAGAAGGCTGTCTGCGGCTTGCGCAGCAATAAGAGAGCCGTTTTTTATGCCTGAAGAACAATACGACAGGGCAATCCCCGGCAAAACAATTTCAGCATTCTTCACCACTTCAGCCCTTGCCACGAATGTTTCCAAATCATCCTGGAACAGCTGGCGCACCAGTACGGGATTGGCTCCTGCACGCCTGAGATAAGAGGCCGCTTCGAATGTCCGTACACCGGTTTTGTATATAAAGTTTTTGGTGTCCACGGTAATTCCCGCCAGTAGAGCATCAGCCTCAATGGCTTCAAGTTCAACTTTATCATCAAAATATTGAATAATTTCGGTTACCAGCTCACTGGTGGATGAGGCATAGGGCTCAAGATACATCAGTGTGGGATTCTCAATTGTCTCTGCGCTTCTCCTGTGGTGATCTATCACAACTATTTTTTCGACCTCGTTTAAAAGCTCCGGCGCTTCCATAAAACTGGGCCTATGAACATCCACTACAACCAGTACCGCCTGCCGCCGATCTATCATGCTAAGGGCTTCGTCAGCAGTTACAAATACATCCCGGTACTCTTCCTTCTCAAGAAGCTGGCTGACCAGGGAATGCACCGACGGATTTGAACGGTTTAGAATGATATGGGCTTCTTTTCCTACATGACGGGCACACCTGTAAATCCCCAGAGCCGATCCCAATGCATCCAGATCCGGGACTTCATGACCCATAATAAACACTCCTTCGGACTGATCCATGAGCTCCCTGAGAGTATTGGCAATGACCCTGGATTTAACCTTGGTGCGCTTTTCGATCTCCTTGCTCTTGCCTCCGTAAAAAAACAATCTGGAGCCCCGTTTTACCACCGTCTGGTCACCCCCGCGCCCCAGAGCAAGATCAAGGGCAAACTGGGCAAAATGGCTCAGTTCATGGGGATTTTTCCCATCAGCTCCTACTCCAATACTTAAGGTAACGGGAATCTTATTGCCCGCATTTATTGCACGAACGGAATCAAGGATTTGAAACCTGTTCTCTTCCAGTGTCTTTAGCGAACTAGCCTGGGCAAACATCACATATTTATCCCGCTCATATTTCTTCCAGCCGGCATTTAAAGAAATTGCCCATTCATTAAGCATGGCTTCAATTTGGGCCTGAACGACAGGCCTTTTAGCCTCGTCTGTATTATTCATAACTTCATCGTAATTGTCCACCTGTACCAGTATTGCCACCAGCCGCTCGTCATGATACTTAGTTTTCATCTGCGCTTCTTCAGTAATATCCTGAAAATATAAAAAGACAAGCACTTTGCTGTTATCCCTGTTATTGCCAACACCGATAGGCGTCCAGAACATGCGATACATTCTATCATTCAGCTTTATTACAATATCATCATTATCCTTTTTGTCAGCTAATAAAGCAAAGGGGTTGAGCTCCGGTATATAATCCTTTATGTTTTCCCCCAGTAAACTCTCTTCCTCAAACAGCTGGCCAAACCGAGGATTATACCAGTTTATTGAGCCATCCAGCTCTACCACCACAAAAGGCATTGGTATGCTAAAAACAGCATTTTTTGTTGACCAGTCAATGTTTTCGGACAAATCCTCAAGGTAACGGGTCCATTCAATGCTCCGTTTCCTGGTGATCCTCCAGTTATAAAATGCAAGATATACCGCAAACGCTATCGCTATCAATCCTACTCTCCAGTCATAAAACACAAGTACCAGGGAAAGCAGGAATATAACCGTCAGATATATCGGGTTTTCAGGAACTCTAAGCCCCTTGCTTATGGGCTTTTTCACCAATAATCCACCTCTTTTTATGCTACATTTTTATTCGCCGGTAAATTTTTCTTATATCAAATATCTGTTCAATTATTCCTACAGACATAAAAACAACCGGAATAAGGACAAATAATAATGCCAGTATTATATTTCTGACAACACCCGGCAATCTGCCCATTTTTATTTTCATAAAAAATGTTGCTACAGATAATCCCTGCACTGCAAAGACAAAAGAAAACAATGATTGGAGTGTATAAAATACTATTTCAAAATTCTTTAGTTTAAGCAGGCTTCCCGCAAAAGCTATAAACAGTATAACCAAAAAACCCAGTCCCGCCCCCTTGGGCAGTACCCAGTCGCTGAACGCAGGCAAATCGGAAATCTTGTAGGCCAATTTTTTCAGGACTGTTCGGGATACCACTAAATTAACGGTTCCATACAGCAGCGAAAATATTATCAGTAAGGCAGGTACAAAAGGAATAAACAGTTCCAGCTGCCCTATAACCTGATTGGCAAACTCTTCGGCCGTAACGGATTGCTCTGAAAACTGGTTGTATATATCCATAAACCGGCTGAAATAGTTTATATTGCCGGAAATAAACGCTCCAATCCTATCAATTACATAATCAAACACGGTCTTTCCCGTCGCCCAGGAAAATACCTTAATAAACGATACAATGGAAAATAACACCGTTCCGGCCGACAATATAATATTTTCAAACAAATCCAGCTTCCTGGTTATAGCCCATGAAAGGCCAAGCACAAGGAAGATGTTCAGAATAACCATCCCAATACCCAGCAAAGGATGGATTACAATACCAAGAAGCAAGCCGGCAAGCACAAGACTTAATACACCTGCCCATAAACCTCTTCTCACACCTATAACAATAAACGGAACCGGCCAGACAAAAATGATAATATTCAATATTGGCAGAAAGGCCAGTATGATAAGCAGAACCGTACTTATTGTTGCAATCAGTACACTTTCCAGAACGGCTTTCAATTTCGGATTCATGATCAACACTCCATACTATTCCCTATATGCCTTAATATGCTGGTTTAACTCCGTCAAATCTCCGTAATTAGTTTCCACATCATGTTCCTCCAGGATACCCAAACGAATCTTGTTTGCTATTTTCTGTTCAATGGCTCCATAATTGAGACCCAGCCTTCTGCCCAGAAGATAAGACCCCACAATAATACTGGCCAGGCAGTCAGCTATTCTATCCTGTGAAACCCTGGCGCTGCTTGTCAGCATACGAAAAATTTCAGCAACCGATGTCAGTATTTCACTTTTTAGCCATTCTATCAATTTTAAATTCCTGGCAATATCCGGCTCCCTAACGCTTTCCATCCGCAAACTACTGACACCTCTTTCACAAATGCTCAATTTCCATTAACATGCTGCTTATATATATTATATTCTATATCTGTAAATATGGTCCATCAAAATATCTCAAATATATCCGTCCTGTCCGGTTTAACAGCCTGTTGAAGCCATTCCTCTTCCTAATGCATAACCCTCCTGAAGGTTGTATCATCGATGCATAAACCTTGGGTAAGATCCCAGGACAGAAAAGTACTTGCTTTGTTCTGCAAGCCTGTTCAATGCCCTTTCGACTATACCATCCCGGATATGTCCTTCAAGATCAACCACAAACAGATACTCACCCAGGTTGGTTCTCATAGGACGGGATTCTATTTTGGTAAGGTTTATCCTGCTGTCAGCAAAAATTTTGAGAGCATGATACAGGCTGCCGGGTTTATCATCTACACTGAAAACTATGGATGTCTTATCGCAACCGGTAGGCTCTCTCTGTTCTTTGGATAATACCACAAATCTCGTGCTGTTTTGATAATTTCCCTGGATATTCTCCCTGATTATATTAAGCCCGTACACACCGGCAGCATGCTTACTGGCGATAGCGCCCCACTCTTTCAGGCCGGCAGCTACATCTCTTGCTGCTGCAGCCGTGCTGGTTGCAGGCAATGTCTTAATACCGCCGCCCAGTGTGGAACGCAAAAACATACGGCACTGAGCCAGTGCCTGGGGATGAGACAGTATCACCTTCAGATCGCTGATGTCCACTCCATGCCGGGCTAAAAGGCAGTGGGCAACCGGTAATATCAACTCCCCGCATATTCTTACATCCGCTTCGTGAATTATCATATCAACGGTTATATTTACCGTGCCTTCCAGGGAATTCTCCATGGGTACAACAGCCTGTTCAATTTCCCCTCTGTCAACGCCATGGATAAGCTCCGGGATGTCGGGATAATCAACAAGCTCCCAACACTCTTCACCGGCATGTTTTACAGCCGCTTCATGGGTAAACGTCCCCAGGGGCCCAAGATAACCTATTCGCTTCATATTTTTCCCCTTTAGCCAGTTGTTCCCTTTTAACCAATTGTTAGGTTAGTTAAATTGTATATGCTGCATGATTCTTTGTCAACTTATAATAGGAGGCAAGCCCATGATATATTTGCTCATTATTGTTTTGGAGAATGCTCATTGGTAACACTATTTTCGTGTTCTAGTATGTGAAGAATATATTCTTCACATAATCACCCTCATTAGTGCAGTGAAAATTGTATGATTCATAATGACTTTTGTAGAAACTATTCCAATCACTGGAGTTTAAGGCTAAGAACCGGTAACATCCACTCCGGACTACACCAAAACTCACTAACGCGTTAGACTGGTTCCGGCTTCGCTGACAGGTTCAAGCCTTTTGGTAAGGTGATTCCATAGTGTTGTGCAAAACTGTTATGTATAAGGGCATAAAAAAAGATCGTACTCAATAACCAGTGTTCCAAGTACGATCCTGTTTACAGTTTATTCAGCCGTATAGGGCAGCAATGCAACGTTTCGTGCCCTCTTGATGGCTACCGTCAATTGCCTTTGATGCTTTGCGCAATTGCCGGAAATTCGTCTGGGCAGTATTTTGCCGCGTTCCGTAATGTACTTCCTCAACCTGGAAACATCTTTATAATCAATACTTTCGGCTTTATCCAAACAGAAACTGCATACACGTCTTCTGCTTCGTCTGCCTCTGGTTCTCCTTACATTATCAGCCATATCACTTTACCTCCTCGCTTATAGAATAAAAGCTTATCTTAGCAAAATCACACCGTATCTGTTTGGCGGTCAAATAACTTATATAGTAAAACTTGCCGCCTAGAACGGAAGCTCGTCTTCTTCACCTTCAATAGGCTCAAAAGGAGCATTGAAATCGGTTTCCTGCCCGATTTGCGGGTATTCGGGCATGGATGCCGGGGTTCTGGCTCCGCCTGAACTGTCACGATCCAGGAACACCACTTCGTCGCCAACCACTTCCGTTATATAACGCCTTTGACCATCCCTCTCATAACTGCGGGTTTGAATACGACCGTGAACGGCCACCAATCTGCCCTTGCTAAGGTACCTGGCGCATGTTTCAGCAAGCCCGCGCCATACAACAATGGGGATAAAATCGGCCTCGCGTTCCCCCTGCTGATTGGTAAAGTTCCTGTTTACAGCCAGTGTAAAAGTTGTTACCGCAGCTCCGGTTGGAATATGGCGTATTTCCGGATCCCTGGTTAACCGACCTATCAACACAACTTTGTTTAACAATGAAATCACCTGCTTTCTGCTATTCGTCTTCCCTGATAATCAGATAACGAATAACGCCATCGGTAATCTTGAATACACGTTCCAGTTCCTGGGGAGTATCGGCATCTGAACTGAAGTTCATCAGTACATAGTAGCCCTCTCTAAAATCGTCGATAGGATAAGCCAATCTCCTCTTTCCCCATTCATCCACCTTCTCAACCTGTCCTCCCTGCTCTGTAATAAGAGCTGAGAACCTTTCTACAAGCGCCTTGACAGCTTCTTCCTCAAGTGTAGGCTGAATGATATAGAGAGTCTCGTATTTTCTCATACGCTTTTCACCTCCTTCTGGACTATGGCCCTGCTTATCCGGCAGAGCAAGGACGTTGTCGAATATGTATTATATCATTGTACACTGCTGAATGCAACCAAAAAATTGCATTGGCAGCATGACCCGGCGATATATCTTTATATTGCATATAATATAATTCCCAATACGCCGGATAATACGATAAGAAGTATGGGATGCACTTTATACTTTATACCGGCTATCATAGCCACAATAAAGATAAAAATGGATTTAAAGTCTACCGTCCCGCCAATATTGCTTAAAAGCCCGGATATTGATAACGCACTGCCATCATTTGATATTGTGAAAAAGCTTGCAGTTGCAATCGAAAAAGCGGAAGCCGCTATCAAACCTATCACAGCAGGCCGCAGCCCGTACAGCGCTGACTGAACCATGGGTTCGTTCCTGAAACGGGTGGAATACTTGGCTACAAGAACAACAATGATAAAAGAAGGCAGTACAACACCCAGGGTAGCAACAGCCGCACCTATAATTCCCCCGGTTTTTACTCCCACAAAGGTTGCTGAATTTATGGCAAACGGACCGGGGGTCATCTCCGAAACAGCAATCATATCAACGGTCTCTTTAAAAGTCATCCATCCGTGATCCACTATTTCCTGTTGAATCAGAGGAATCATGGCATAGCCTCCGCCAATAGTGAACATACCTATCTTAAAGAAAGTGAAAAACAGTTCAATAAGCAGTTTCACCACAGATCACCATCCCTTCTTCTTTCTGACATGGCTAATTATCAATCCCAGGATGGCTGATGCCAAAAGAAGATATACAGCGCTGATCTTGGTTACCGTCATCACTATAAATACACAACCTGCGATTATCCATCCGTAAACATCCTTTATGCTGGCTTTCCGCAGATTAAGCAAAGCACTGACAATAAGAGCCGTCACCCCTGCGCTGATGCCCTCAAAAGCGTTGGCAACAACGGGTATGCTCTTAAAAGTTGTAAAAAACGTTGCTATGACAGCGATAACAACGAAAGAAGGAAGGACCACGCCTAATGCGGAAGCCACAGAGCCAAGAATGCCGGCTACACGATAACCGACAAATATGGCAGAATTTACAGCAATGACCCCGGGAACCGACTGTACAATCGCAAATATATCCACGATATCCTCTTCTTCAATCCAGTGGTGGTTGTCCACAATTTCTCTTTTAATAAAAGGGATCATTGCCAGGCCCCCTCCAAAGGTAAAAGCGCCTATCCGGAAAAATACCAGGAACAGCTTTCTTATCTTCGCCTTTCTGTCTGTTGCCTTGTTCATCTCTTTCATGCTCCCTTGCAATGTTATTGTTACTCAGCACAGCATTTGTCCTATCATGCTTCTTCTTCGCAGATTACTGTTCTATTATACACTAATAAAACTAATTATTCATCTACCCTGTGCTCTGTATTTTTGGCAGTTTTCGCTCGACTATTATCTATATCAGCCGCCAATATGTGCTATAATAAGAATACTATCATAATTAATCAGGAGCATAATTATCAAAATTAAATCATGGAAAGGAAGACCTTTATGTCCATCACATCACTTTACAGCAGTAAACTCGGAACTACGTTTGACTGTCAATGCGGGAAGAAACATTCAATACCGCTGAAAGCTGTCATTATCCAGGAAAACGCAGCCGGGCAGATTCCCGATCTCCTTGCCCGGGAAGGTCTGGGAACAAGGGGTTTGATTGTATGCGATCAAGATACCTGGTCCCTGGCCGGAAAAGATATCTGGGAAATACTGAACTCAAAGGGTTACAGCATTAAAATATGCAAGTTCAACGGAACTCCCCTGATAAAACCCGACGAAAAGGCTGTCACCCGTATTCTTGTAGAATATGATCCTGCGGTGGACTTCCTCCTTGCTGTAGGTTCGGGCACAATAAACGATCTGGTCCGCTTCATCAGTCATAAAACCGGCAAACCCTATATTATATTTGCCACAGCTCCGTCCATGGACGGTTACGCTTCCACCGTATCTCCCTTGTTGATCAATGGCTTTAAACGCACCTACACAGCAACCCATCCTACTGCCATTATAGCAGATACCGGTATACTGTGCTCAGCCCCGGAAGAAATGATTATGGCTGGAGTCGGCGATATTCTCGGCAAACTAACATCCCTGGCCGACTGGCGGCTGGGTGTTGCCGTAACAGGCGAAAGCTTATGTGAAACCGCCATGACAATGGTTAACAGCTCTGTGCAGCAGGTAATATCCTATATGACAGATATAAGGAACAAAAAACCTGAGGGTATAAAAGCCCTTATGGATGCATTGATAATATCCGGGATCGCCATGATGTTAATGGGAAATTCCAGGCCCGCATCGGGCAGCGAACATCACATAGCTCATTTTCTTGAGATGAAGTACTTAATGGACGGCCGGGAACCGCTTTTTCATGGAACCAAGGTAGGCATGGCCGCTCTTTATACTGTAGCTCTGTACAACGAAATGGCAGGTTTTAATCCTGATAACATAGATATCGAACAGCTGATCAGGGAAAAACCTGAATACGATGAATGGTGCCAGAAGATCAGGCAGATTTTCGGCCCTATTGCCGATGAGGTGATTGAAGAGAAGGGCAGGAAGGACTGGGAGCCTGGAGTTTATCAGCAGCGGCTGCATACAATAAAACAAAAATGGAACAGTGAAATAAGGCCTGTACTGATGTCGGTCCTTCTATTGAATACTGTCAAAAGCTATCTCAATGAAGCAGGTGCAGATTTTTCTCCTGCCGCCCTTAATGTAGACCAGGAGCTAATTCATCAGGCATTACTTTATTCCAAAGAAATCCGCACACGCTACACCATTCTCAGCCTGGCTTCGGATTTGGGGATTTTGCCGGAATATGCAAAAAAATTAACCTGTAATCCTGATAAATAAAGTGGCTGGAACTTCAGGCGATTTCATACTCATGGGTATGAAATTCAGATGCCAATAGCCTTATTATATAGCTGCTGTATGACAAAGATGACGCCCTCCCTAAAGGAGATGCCGCCATCTTACTATATAAATATAAGAGGCTGCCTGTTGGGTAAAACCCTTCAGGCAGCCCTTTTATGCATGTACCGGTCTTTATAACATGGAGATATGTAACTCCACATATCAAAGATCCTTTATCCGTATATCCTCTTATAAGCTGATTCAATGGCATCCAGCTGCTCCTGAGACAACTCCCACTCGCCGGCAGCCGCATTCTGCTCAGCCTGTTCCGGTGTCTTAGCCCCCACCAGCGCCGTAGATACGCCATCCTGCTGGGTTAGCCAGTTGATAGCAACATGGGCAACCGGTTTATCCACCTCAGCGGCAATTTGCCGGAGTACCTCCACCAGTTCCATAGCTTTGCTCCAAAGAGGCTCCCTGAAGAACGGATAGAAGTTTTCGCGGTTATCTCCTTCTTCAAATTTGGGCCTTTCTTTAAATTTGCCCGTTAAGATGCCGCCTCCCAGGGAACCGTATGCAAGTATGCCAATCCCATTTTCACGGCAGAAAGGCAGCAGATCCTTTTCTATTCCCCTTTGCAGCAGGGAATACTGTGGCTGAAGGCTAACAACACCGCCTATGGATACAGCCTTTTCCATCAGCTCTTTGTCAAAATTGGAAACACCGAAATATCTGATCTTACCGGCATCCCTCAGTTTTGCCATTTCGTTTAAGGAATCTTCCAGAGGAGTGTCGTAGTCAGGCCAATGGATTTGATACAGGTCTATTACATCGATTCCTAAACGAGTTAATGAAGCGTCTACCTCTTTTCTTATTGATTCAGGGCTTGAATCCCGGACCATACGGCCCCCACCTTTGAAAATGCCGCATTTGGTAGCAATTATAACCTTGTCTCTTCGTCCCTTGACAGCTTTTCCCACAATGCGTTCAGCATGGCCTATACCATACGCAGGCGCGGTATCAATAAGATTGATCCCACAGTCTATGGCCCTTTGTATGGTCGCGATGGATCTGTCATCGTCAACTTTGCCCCAAAAATCTCCTCCAATAGCCCAGGTGCCAAGACCTACTACCGATACTTCAAGAGAACTTTTCCCCAATCGCTTGTACCTCATAAAAACTCACTCCTTTTGTTACTGGTTCTTATTTCTATATTACCACTTCATTTCCTGTCAGTCAATTTCCTGTCATTAAGGTCACTGGACGGCTATTAAATCGTGGTGTACAATTATAGAGTAAATACTGCAGCATAAACTGATGTATTCGACTTAAACAGCCCTAATAAAGCCGGCAGGTTTTACCGGAAAATAACAAGTACTGTCCGGCAAATAATCCGCTCTTGGAGTGAAATTGATGAATAAATGTATAGGAGTCATTGCAGACGATTTAACAGGTTCCATGGATGCAGGCCTTCAGCTTGCAAACGGCGGTTATACCGTCAAAGTAGCTTTAGACTCGGAATCATTGCATATCATTTCCGGAAATACCGATATAATAATTGTTGACAGTGAAAGCCGCAATACCCCAATGGACCTGGCATACAAAAAAGTACGGTATTGTGCGAAAAAACTGCGTGAAATGAACTGTTCCATAATTTATAAAAAAATCGACTCGACTATGAGGGGCAATATCGGCTGTGAGCTGGAGGCTGTATTGGAAGAATCAAAAGCCGATTGTATCCTGCTGGCACCGGCGCTGCCCTATAACCGGAGAACAACGGTAAACGGTATTCATTATGTTGACGGAATCCCGCTGGAAGAAACAGAGTTGGCAAAAGATCCATTCGCTCCCATCCATACATCGGATCTGCGTGATATTATACAAGCCCAGACCTTACTGCCAACCGGCAGTATAACAATAGATACAATCCGAAATAGCGCTTTGGAAGTTGCAAACGCCATTAAAACAATGATTAACAGCGGCATCAAAATTATTATCTGTGATGCAGCTGATGACGCTGATCTCGCGTGCATTGCAAAAGCAGCAGAAAATATTGACCGTTGCTTAATATTTTGCGGTTCGGCAGGAATGCTTGAATACCTGGTTGGCACCGGTAATATTCCCCGGCCTGCCGGAATTCAAGAGAAGCCTGCATTAATGAGCTCCGGGAAAAATCCAGTTCTCGTACTGTCTGGAACTCCTGCCAGTATGTCCAAAAAGCAAATCCGTCAGGCAGTCTCAGCCAGTATAAATTTGACCGGGATTTATGCCGATCTTTCAAAGATTAACGGAACACCGGAACAGCAGAAGGAAGAGCGCTCCCGCATATTCCATTCAGTTGACGAAGCTTTAAAAACCGGGCGTCATGTTGCGGTAGAGGCCGCCGGTACAGACAAACATAAGCTTCTCCGAAGCGCAAACGGAGATTATGCGAAGCTTAATAAAGAAAGCAAAAATATTCAGCGTTTACTTGCCGATATTGCCGGGCAATTCATAGAATATCCCCTGAATGCGCTTGTTCTGTTCGGAGGCGACACTGCTATAAGTGTATCAAGATGTATTGGTGCAAAAGGCATACATATAATAGATCAGATAGAGCCATATATTCCTCTTGGCCTGTTTATTGGTTCAAAAATTGATACATTACCCGTTGTAACCAAGGCAGGCGGTTTTGGGAATGAAAATACGCTGATTAACATCATCCAAAAACTGGGATAAGATAAGGAGGTATTTAATGTCTGTAAACACGCTCCCTATTATTGGTATTACTATGGGTGATCCGGCCGGAATCGGCCCTGAAATTTGTATAAAAGCATTGACAGACGAATCAATTTATGAAATCTGCCGCCCGCTCATTATCGGTGACTATTCCTGCATCAAGTACGTTGCTTCCGTTATATGCAACTGCGGTTTCCAAATCAATCCAGTAAACAATGTGAAAGAAGCCAGATTTGCTTACGGCTGCATAGATGTATACAATCTCTCAAATGTAGACATTGGGCAGCTGCATTTAGGCAAAGTTTCCAGGATGGCGGGAAAAGCAGCATTTGAATCAGTAAAAACAGCAATCGAACTGGCTCTTGACAACGAAATAGATGCTACAGTAACAGCGCCTATAAATAAGGAAGCAATAAATGCAGCAGGATACAGTTTTGCCGGGCATACCGAGATTTACGCGCATTATACCAATACAAAAAAGTATTCCATGGTTCTGGCACACGGCAATCTCAGAGTTGCTCACGTATCAACTCATGTTTCATTAAGACAGGCATGCGACCTTGTAAAAAAAGACAGGGTTATCCAGGTTATTGAGCTGGCAGACAGCTTATGCAGACAAATTGGAATAACAAAGCCGCGAATAGCTGTTGCAGGCTTAAACCCTCACTGCAGCGAAAACGGCATGTTCGGGACGGAAGAGATGGATGAAATTATCCCGGCGGTAGAGTTTGCCCGGGAAAAAGGTATCAATTGTATTGGCCCCGTTGCACCGGATACCGTATTTTCAAAAGCAGCAGGCGGTTTTTATGATATTGTTGTTGCAATGTATCATGATCAGGGTCATATCCCGCTAAAACTTATGGGTTTTAGATTCGATCAGGAAAAAGGCAATTTGGTAGGTGGTATAAATATAACTTTAGGCCTGCCGATTATTCGTGTTTCGGTTGACCATGGAACAGCCTTTGATATTGCGGGGAAGAACATTGCATCCCCTGACAGTCTGAAGGAATCCATACGTTATGCGGTGAGATTGGCACGCAGCAAAAATATGCGTTGAAAATGCTGTTTTAATTTCCCGGCAGCGTATATGAATATTGTAAAAATGAGGTAGAATTGATATTTCCAACTGTTAAATAGATATATTTCAGCAAACCAATCCCTGCAGCAGAATTGGAAACCCTGTTTAGCAGGCCGTATGATAAATCCATATAATATTGTTCGGCCGCAAACAGGGTTGTTTGCCGTCATCATTACAACACGACTTCTATCATCTCATCCATTATTATTTCATCCGGTTTAACAAAACAATCATAAGCCAGGATGTGAACCCCTGCTTTTTGCGCTTCCCGGAGAGCTTTTCCAAACTCCGCATGCATTGCATCATTGGGCATCACGCAGCAGATGCCTTTCATTTGAGCAACAAACACCACATAGCTCAAATATCCTTCATCAGCCGCAGCTGTCAGCTCTTCTATGTGTTTAACGCCCCGTTGGGTAGGCGCATCGGGGAACATGGCAACACCCTGGTTTTCAAGGGTTACACCCTTTACCTCAATAAAGGCTTTTTGGTTTTTTGTCTCTATATAAAAATCAAACCTGGAATTACCGTATACGGTTTCTGCTTTTATGCTAACTATTTCGCCATTTAACCCCGGCAGCCCGGCGCCTTCCTTCAATGCCTCATGCAGTACTTTGTTCGGGGCCTGGCTGTCTATATTAACCAGCATACTGCCCTTTTGAACTGCTATCAGTGAATAACGGGTTTTGCGAAGGGGATTATCATGCTGCTCCAGGTAAACGGCTGCGCCCGGGATCAGCAGTTCCCTGCACCTTCCGGTATTCTTAACATGTACAATCTCGGTTACGCCGTTTACTTCACACTTTGCAATAAAACGGTTATCTCTCGACAGAAAAATACCCGGTACTATATTTGAATACTTCATCAGGCTCGTTGATCCTTTCAATAATCCTTTCTTTGCCCCTGCTAAAAAGCCGGAACCGGAGATTTCCTTCCGGACAATGAATTACATCCGGGTGATAATCAGATTTCCTGATTCATATCTCTTAAGCCCCCTGTAGAAAAAGCAGTAGGCCAGGCAGCAGTATAAGGCTGATACTGCCAATAAAATGACCAGCCACAACGGGCTAAAGTTTCGCGCCAGCTTAAGAGGGATATGCACTATAAAGGAAGTAGGTATTAAGCTTAGCATAACAACCCTCACAAATCCCCGGTATATACCTTCCGGGTAAATGCAGAAGTTGATCGTGAATTCCATCGCCATATTACCTACCAGCGAAGCATCGCCGAAGTAAAAGGTAAACGTATGGGCCGACACGCTGATAGCCGTCATGAGCAGCCCGCCGATAACAATGGCCAGCAAAAACATTCCCCAGGCTGCCGCATCCCTTCCATGGGTTAAAGCCATCAGTATAAAACCGTATGCCAGATCCCCCCAGGCGCTTAGCGATGTCCTGGCACACAAAAGATTGATTAATGTATCCTTTGGCTGGACAAGAAAGGTATCCAGCTCTCCGGTGGCAATCAAACGTGTAATCGCATTCATGTTGGCAAACAGTATATGAGACGCGCCATAAGCTGACGATGCCGCCGCCCAAATAAACATCACATCGCGAAAATCGTATCCTCCAATGGTGCCTTTGATCTGCTGGAAGGCAATCCACCAGAAAAATACAAAGCTCCCGTTGGATAAAGCCATTCCGAAAGCCTGGAGCAAAAAACTACCCCGGTATTCCATGGCTGACGACAGGTTAAGCCTGAAATACAAACCGATTAGCCTGAAAATTGCTTTTACATTCTTCAACGTGCCACCTCCTCATCCTCCATGGGCCTGAATTCCGGCCACACCATGGCGGTAGATTGCCATGGACAGGATAACCGATAAACCAAACCATAAAAGCTGTACAGGCACAACACTCCAGAACAATTCCCAGGAAAAAGCCACAATCAGCCGGGCAGGTGCCCATGTCATATAGGGAAACGGCAGGTAGCGGGTAATCGCCTGAAGCCAGCCCGGAAGAAATTCCACAGGGATAAACATTCCCAGCATGAAGACAAGCTTTTGGTATATAAGATAAAATGCAGTATTCTCCTCCAGCCGGAACGCAGTAAGGCCGAGGGCCATCAGGAAGAAAAAATTAATGAACATGGCCAGCATCATTGAAATCAAACTCAGGGGCAGTGTCGCAAAGTTAAAACCCGGAATAGGGCCTACCATGATCATAGCCATGATGACAGCCATCAGGCCATAGATTAATAAATTGAATACCATACCGCCCAATGCGTTGAAGAACTGGTACCAGACATAATGATATGGACGGTTTAGCTGATAGGCAATACTTCCGGATTTTACATCCTCGTTCATCTGTGAGAATATCCCGGTACGGCAGCCAAACATAATAAGCTCGGTCATGCAAAGATACCATACCATCTGGACAAGCGAGTAACCGGCAACCTCCCCGCTCTGATAAATAGCTCTCCACAGGTTGAAAAATACAAACATGAATATCAAAAAAAATACCAGCCCGCCCAGCACATTGCTCCGGTATACAAAAGCATTCTGTAAGCTAATCCGTAGTATTGTCCAGTATTTCCTAAAGGCTTTCATTGTATCCTACCTTCCTTATGCCGAAAAATGGAAGCTATGATCTCTTCCATAGGAGGATTCTCCACCGTTATATCTGCTACGCCCCCTTGCGCTATAAGCCAGCGCATAGCACTGTCAATGGTACATATACGGGTATCCACCGACAGCCGGGCGGATATATCGGTGGATTTCTCCAGCTTTACCCCCTCGGGCACCTCCAGGTGTTGGGGATATTCAAAACGCACGGCGATTATTTTCCGGTTCAGGTAATGATATTTAAGGTTTTTTATAGGCTGATCAAGGATTATCCTGCCCTGGTCAATTACAACAGCACGCTTACATATCTGTTCCACATCTCCCGCATCGTGACTGGTCAGGAAAATCGTTGTTCCCCGCTCACGATTCATACGTAAAATGAGCTGGCGGATGCTCTGTTTAACCACCACATCCAGTCCTATGGTAGGTTCATCCAGAAAAAGTATATCCGGCTCATGCAGCAGGGAAGCCGCCACTTCACACCGGATTCTCTGTCCCAGGGATAACTTCCGCACCGGTGTCTGCAGTATATCCCCAAGCTCAAATAACTCTGTAAGTTCGGAAATTCGTTTGTTCAGTGTTTTCTTATCCACATCGTAGATGGCTCCCAGCAGCACGAAACTGTCTATGGGAGGCAGATGAAACCACAGCTGGGATTTCTGGCCAAACACCGTTCCTATGCGATAAGACAATTTTTTTCGCTCTTCAGCCGGATCCAGCCCCAATACCGAGATCCGCCCGCTGGTAGGATGGAGAATACCGGTGAGCATTTTTATAGTTGTGGATTTACCCGCACCGTTGGGGCCGATGAATGCCAGAATTTCCCCCTGTTCCACGGTAAAACTGATATCATCAACTGCCTGTACTTCTTTGTATACAGGTTTAAACAAGGCTTTAAAAGAAGCTTTCAGCCCCTCTTCCTTGATCCGGGTACGATAAACCTTGCTTAAATTCTCCACGTGTATGGCACTCATGGTTTTCTCCACCCTTTCTATTACATGTTAATACCCGATACTATACCGGGACCATAATATAAACGGCATTTAATACCTTTACCTGCATCCATGCTTAATAAATCCGGTTTGGATGTTTACCTGTAAGATCTATAAAAAACAGTTGAGTTTAACTTTTATCATGCATTCTCCTTAACTCTTAACATAAAAAACAGTGCTAATATAAATGACACCATTCCGCTGATAAACAGCATCATATAACCTACATGCTCCATCAGAAATCCAACAATAACCGGCGAGAGAATAGCGGGAATGGTAGAAAAGAAATAGTAAAGCCCCGTATAAGCCCCGATGTTTTCACCGGCTTTTTCAACCACCATAGGATAGGAGTTAATATTGATCATTGCCCAGAAGATACCGCCTATAAACAGAAGTATCCGGATAATCAACAGTTGTCTCATAAAAATTAACACTGCAAAAATTATGATTAATCCACAAATGCCACCAATAATAGTTTTTCTCCTGCCTATTGATGTAGCTATAAAGCCGCTGGGTATGGAAAAAAGTACAAAAGTCAATGAAAAGAAGGTCAGCGACATGGCAGCTTCACTTTCGGGAACCAATAGAAACTCTTTACCATAAAGGGTGAAAAATGCCTCTATTGCAGAGTAACCAAAAAACCAGAAAAAGATTGCAAACAGTACGTTCAGAACCGACTTATCCCTGGCAGTAAACACATCCCTTATAACCGATAAAATATTAATCTTTTCATCAGGTACGGGTTTTTGCGGCTCCCGCAGTCTGAATATAAACAGTATTAATACCAAAACCATTAGAATTGAAAACAAAACAAATGGCAGAGCCGGATTAACATCGTACAGTTTTGAACCGATTAAAAATGTGAGGATGGCTCCCACTCCACCCATAAAGTTAATTACACCGTTTGCTTTACTTCTCAGTTTGGGTGGGGTTAAATCGGGCATTAAAGCAATCACCGGTGAACGGAAAACACTCATTGCAAAATTCATTATTACTATAAAAATCAGCATAAGCCACAGTGTTTGTGCAAAGGGAATCAGCGCGTAAAACACTGCGGCTATAGGAATGCCTATCATTAAATACGGCAGGCGGTGTCCGAACTTTGTATATGTATTATCGCTCAAAGCACCGAAATAAGGCTGAATGGTTATAGCTGCAATGTTGTCAAAAGTCATAATAAACCCTATAAGGGTTTCGCTGGCAACAAATCTTTTTAGAAAGATGGGAACAAAGGAATTGTAAAGAGTCCAGGTAGCGGTAACAACCAGGAACCCCAAGCCGAGAAATGCGGCCTTGGCATAGGACAACCTGTTGGTTCCCCCTTTAACCAGTGAAGACACGTACACGTTTATACCCCCTCTCATTTCTTTATGAATCATTTTGTCTGTGAATCATAAGAAATATATGTAATAAAAAAGCAGGCTGATGCTACAACGCCTAATCAGCCTGCCATAGACGCACGAAGTTCAAGAGCCTTTGCCGGAAAATCGGTTATAATGCCATCAACCCCGGCCCGGATCAGGCCATTAACAAAGAAATCATCATTAGCGCCAAACACATTGACTGTCATCCCGTGTTCCTGACATCGTCTGATTTCATCAGGAGTGATGCTCAGATAATAAGGATGAAGCGCCTGTGCCCCTACAGCACGCGCATACTCCCAGGGTTTGAACAACCCCTCCATGTACAGTATTCCGCATCTTATTTCAGGGGAGAGTTTACTGATCTTATGTATGGTATAGTGATTAAAGGATGAGATAATTACCCGGGAGGCTATCCCAAACTCACGGATTACCCTCAGCACCTTCTCTTCTATACCTTCATAAAAGATGGGACCGTTTTTTATCTCTATGTTAATCAAGCCGCATTCTTTAATTATTTCCAAAGCCTCTTCCAGGGTCAAAATCCTTTCCCCTGCATACGATGCATCGAAAAAGCTGCCATAATCAAACTTTCTTAATTCCTCCAAAGTCATATCCCTGACCAGGCCTTTTCCGTTGGAGGTCCGGTCAATTGTTTCATCGTGTATAACCACCAGATGTCCGTCTTTTGTCATGTGAACATCAAGTTCAATCCCATCAGCCTTTTCGTCTATCGCCTTCTTAAAGGAAGCAGCCGTGTTTTCAGGGGCATTCCCCATTGCTCCCCTGTGCGCGATTATTAAAGGCTTTACCATAAAAATCCCCGCTTTCTTAAGAAATTCCACTGCTGACTTGTAATCAGCCGATTGATATTAAAATATACCGGTAAAGCGGTAGTGTTTACAAAACACCGTCCCTGCCATGTGAGGACAAACATGGCGATAGCCTTAATACCTTGTAATACAGGTAAAACCTAGCGGCGAAACTCTAAAAAGCTCCTCCACCATATTTATTCCAGAACTCTTCAAACCACGGGAAACGTTCCAGCAGCTTTTTACCGTTACGGTACAGAATGTTTCTTCGATCATCATCGGTTATATCGGCTGACATCACCGCTCCAATACCGTGATGGGTTGCAAACCACGGCAGATCCGTACCGAAGAGAATTCTCTCCGAACCAAGCTTATCTACAAAGTAATCCAGCACTCCCCTGTCATCCAGCACCGCAGTAAGCTCAAGATAAAGGTTGGGATACCTGGCAGCCAGTTCAACCGCACCTTCCCATTTGCCGTGGAAGGAATGACCTGCGATGAAGATCAGATTGGGATACCTCTCCAGTACCTCTTCCGCGTGCCTGAGACAGTTATAATCACTGCCGCCCCAGGTATGAACCAGAACAAGAAGCCTGTGTTTGTCTGCATACTCCCAATAAGGATCGTGCCGTTTATCGGATATAGGGACTTTATAATAATCGGCAAGAAACTTGAATCCCACAAAAACATCGGGATACTGCTCCATGTCTGCAAGATCCCTTTCCGGATCAAGATGGCGGCTCACCACACTGTGATAGGCCTTAAACCTCTCGGGATATTTCTGCACCACAGCAATGTCCCCTGATGTCCCTGCTGCAGGAACCATGGTAGCCTGATGGCTGCAGAAGCATAACATTGCTACATTGGCTCTGTCCATGATTTTGAGCATATCCTCAGGGGAACACGCAGGCAGGTATCCTCCGGCAAGAGGACCCATGTGCCCGTGGAAGTCCAGAACAGGGCAGTCTTCAAGACGACCGTATTTCCAAAATCTTTGAGCCAGCTGAGAATTACAATTCATCACAGGTTCATCACCTCAATTATACGTTTCATATTACCTCCTGCAATGGATACCTTGTCCTCTTCATCAATATCCGCATGTTTGATCATCATCATATTTGCACCAAAATAGGAATAAGGGAACCTGCTTCCATAAAGTAATCTTGAGGCACCATACTCCTTTACAAAGGATTCAAGTCCTCCGGCTGTGATGCAGTAAGAGAGGTCCAGGTACACATTGGGAAATTCGGCTACAAAAGGCCGTAAGTTCCGGTCGTTGGGCCATACGTTGGCATCCGTCAAAACAACCGTTAACTCCGGATAAGCCTCCAGCAAGTCTGCCACCGCATCAAGACTTGTACCATGAGCCGTATCTATAAAAAAGGGAATATTATGCCGTACTCCCAGTTCAAGCCAGGGTTTAAGCGCAAAGGGCCTGACCATAAACCTGGCCGCTGCGGGACACAGCTTCCATCCAATAATCCTGTTTTTCTTCATCTCGTCCAGCATCCGATCCGGTTCAAAGATTTCATGAGTATGGGGGGGGAGCAACGCCCATACCCCATACATATTGTCATATTTCTTTAAATCTTCAGCCAAAAGGGCATTGCCAATCGGCGGCCCCGCACCCGCAGACTCAATCCTCCATACAACGGCATTCTTTACCCCGGCTCTCTTCATTTCAGCATGGACGCGATCAATTGTGTGTACGGGATACAGCTGGGAGTCAGCTATATCCATACCATAGGATACATGGCAATCAAAAAAGTCCATTTCCATCTTCCTTTTCCCTGATCTTTTTTCGTCTTTGATGTGGAATTTTATTGGGACGGAACCTAAGTTACAGGTTCCGATCCACCTTGTTGATAGCCTCAGCAATCTCTAAAATGTTCTGTTCATTCATTCTCATGTGAATCTCCAGACGCAGGCAGCGGCCGAGAATGTCCAAAGTCCTGGGACACATGTCTTTGCTGTATTCTACATTACCCTTATAGGCAGGATCTTTCCAGGGATAGCCCTTTGATGTAGCTCCCGTCTTTGTAAGTACGGAATCCCAGTAGGAATAGATGTGCCTGTCCGGGAAGCCCTGGTTATAAACCGAACCAATGGAAAGCCCTTCCTCAAGCAGTGCTTTGCTGAACCTTTCAGCCACCTCTTTACTCTCCATAATCATTGCAAATGAGATACCGCAATCCCCTTCCGGATCGTCCACGTGTTGTCTCTGATAATGAATTGGCTCGTTCAGATTCTGCAGCAGCAGTTTTTTAAGCCCACGGGTGTGCTCAAGAATTCGATCCATCTTTCTCAACTGCACCCGGGCAATAGCAGCGGCTATCTCATTACCACGATATCCTGCCCGTGTAAAAGGTGGAATATCCAGGTCAGCTTTCAAATCGCTGTCCCACATGGGAGTACCGGGATCTGACTGATATACACCCTTCAAAAAGGCCGCGTCATCATTGGTCATAAATACTCCGCCCTCACCGCAGGTAATAACCTTGTAGTAGTTGAGACTCCATGCCACTGCATGGCTTTTTACTCCTGTATACTCGCCCTTATACCTGGAACCGATTGCCTAACAGGCGTCTTCAATAATGATTAGATTATGCTTACGGGCGATCTCTCTCAATGCATCCAGCCTTGCTGGTACACCCTGCATATGAACCGCAATAATTGCTTTTGTATAAGGAGTAATCTTTCTCTCCACATCCTCGGGATCCAGGCCTAAAGACTCATCTATCTCGGCCAGCACCGGAACAGCCCCTACATTTATTACTGCAGCAGCTGTAGCAATATAGGTATAGGCGGGGATAATTACCTCGTCACCGGGACCTATATCCCATCCTGCCAGACAGCAGGTCAGTGCAGATGTGCCGGAATTTACAAACAGCGCGTGTTTTATACCCAGTTTTTCCGTTACTTCTCTTTCGAACAGTGAGGATTGACCAGGTTCAGAACCCCTGTATCGGAACAGAAGCTCAGGTGTTCTAAGCAGCTCGGTTACCGCTTGGATCTCTTCATCATCAATGACGCTCCACCCCAACCCTCCGGATGGAATAGGTGTCTTGATAGCTTTTTCTTTGTTACCCATTTAATACTCCCCCTTATTTTTTAGTAATGTTATTGATTTGATTAATATGTTTTATTAGAAATGAAATGATACGGTGCATATACCACATACCCATTATAAACATTTTTGATAATTAAATAAAGTTATAGGTTAAAATCCGCCTGCTCCACCGCCGCCGGCACCTCCCCCTCCGGAGAAACCCCCGCCGGATGATCCGCCCCCGTAATAGGAACCGGTCACACTGCCGAATGATTTATTCACGCTTTTTTGAAAAGTATTATCTTTACTAATAAATAATAGATACCAGAAGATCCATCCGTTGCTGGAATAAACACTGTCGGAATAATCGTATTGATCAATATCTAAATCATCCATCCGTTTTACAACACCCAGGCTTAATGCATAAATCAAAGATGCGTCCAGGGAATTTATAAGATCCTCCTTCGATAAATCTATATCATATTTTCTGAAATACTTTTTGAACTTTATCCATTTCTTGTACATACTGTACCCATAATCCGACCGCCAGTAGAACAGCACTATACTGTATACAAACAGAACTGCTGAAACCATCAAACCTGCCAAACCGTATAAACTGTCATAGACTAAAGTGAAAACACCCAGTATAAACTGCAGTATGGAGAATATCAGGAAAAAAGCACCGTATTTTGCCTTACTTTTGTCATAATACCCCTTGTTTACGGCGTCTTCCTTTATTTTATTTTTCCATTCCGCAAACAGGGTTACAAATTTAGAACTGTTGTTTTTACCAAAGTTTTCTATACGCTTATTGGTGACAGAATGCCCGTCACCCATCTCATTAATCAACCAGTTAATGAAATGCTTTTCGTGGCTTAACAGAGAGTCATCCTCTTCCTTCACCCTGGATATAACATATGTTTCATCTTCGGATTTAATGTCTTCTCCATCTTTTTTATGATTGTTCCTGTCTATCTTCACATATCCTTTTCTGAAAAGATCCAGAATGGTTGCAAATATGGTATTGGTGCTTATAACGGAACCCGTTAAATAAGCTGCGACAGCGGGAGTACAGTCTTCCGGAATATAATCGCCTTTATACTCATCCATCCGATATATATTTTCAGTTTTCTCCCTTCGGAACAAGACAAGGAACAGAATAAAAAGTATTAACCCTAAACCGGACGACACAATACTGGCTTGCTCCAATAAATTTCCGATCTTCTGCCTTCTCTCCCTGGCTTCAATCTGTCTGTTTTTATATTCGGCTTCTTCCTCCAGTATATTGTAATAGTTATCTATGTCCCGGATATTTTTGGACAGAGGAATAAACTCCTTTGGAAAAAGTACTCTCGCTTCTATAAAGGCGTTTGAGGGGACGTCTTCTACAAATAAAAAGTAGGCAGCACTGTTTTCCTTGCTTATAATTTCATCTGATACTCCATGGACAAAAAATCTTACCTTATTATCCGTATCTTCATGGGGCAGTCTGATGGTAGCCTTGAAATTTTTTATTGGTGTTTCGTTTTCATCTCCGACAAATTTGTAGTACAGCTCTCCAATATCATTATATTTTACTGCTACATCCTCCACTACATAGCTTATCCTGAATGTTTTTACCTGATCTTCTTTAGAAGGAGAAAATATCTGAATAATGATTCTGTCTTTTTCTTCCTTTATTATAAATACATCATGATCTCCTTTTTCGGCATCGTCAACCAGCATATACTCTCTTGCATCAGTTCCGCTGATTTCCTGCACCCGGATATCGGATACCCCCGAGATGCGCTCCAGGACAATATCTCTAAACACTCCGTTGAACTTATCATTAAACTCAAATGTAATGTCTTCTACAATTTGCAAATCTCCCGTCTCCAAAAGATGTGCATCTACCACCCACTCGGGAATGATCAACTTATCCCCGGCCAATGCCATTTTAGGGAAACAGAAAAACAGGGTTAATGCCAAAGCAAGAACTATGACAGTGCAGGCCGTCTTTTTTAGATGTACCATTTTTCTTAATAAAGTACGCTTCACTAATGTATCCTCCCATGATCAATGTATAAACCTTCTTCCGTCTTTTCCACGTGATTCTTCGAATTCTTTTCACTTATCAATGGGCTTCGTAGTACCTTTAGCCTTCTTCAATTTTATATAACATACAGGACCAATCCAATTTGCCTGCAGCCAGTTTCCATCTTGCCTTAACTCTGCTTTTTCCGGGAATATACATTCATCATATTCCCAGCCTTGAGGAATCTTCACTTCCCCTTCATTTTTCGAGTTTTCATCTGAACCTCTCTTCCATAAGCTGATACACATTGTCTGATCCTGGGCTTCAACGGCAAAAACACGGATATTGTTAGAATATACAAATCCTTCATCGTCAATGAATTTACCCTGCAAAAAATATTCAGGGTAAGCTTTCCGCAGTGCTACATACCTCCTTATAGGCTCTAAATTGGAGGGATCCTCATAGCATTCGGGCTTTACATCCAAAGGTTTAAACTGCGCCATAGAATGATACATTTGCTGTTTGTCAGCGCAATGACCCGTTACAATCCGATCAGGATATGTATACAAAAACTGTTCCGGCATGGATTTTCCAATCTGCCAGGTATATTCTTCCCCATGTCCCTGATTTACATCATAGTACTGACCAAAACGCTCATGGCAACCTTCGGCAAAAGTATGAAAATCTGGATTGATCTTTTTATGAGCTCTTCTCATTTCTTTTAACTGTCTCTCTACTCCTGGCAGAAAGTTGTTACTGGGCTTTGTATGATAATGGTTTTTACTATAACAAAAAGGAGCTAAATTACAACTAATCTGATCTATAAACATTCCATCAGCCTTATAGTCCCCGGCAATCCGTTTTGTTACATCAGCCATTTGTGCACAATACTCATCAGTTCCCGGACACGTAACCGCAAACACAGAGCTGGTTTTGTAAGTTTCTATATATTCTGTTCCATCCTCTTTTAAACTTACAGCATTTTTACCGCCACTTTTGTAGTACTCTTCATTAATATCCACTAATCTTCCATTAGTATATAATGAACATCTTCCTCCCTGGGCTTTTACATCCTCCATAGCCGATATTAACTCTTCTACCGTTCCGCACTCTTCCCCAGGCAAATATCTGGGAAACTTTGTGTCATGACCATTATCATGCCAACCAACCAAAAAGATATGATTAATTCCTGTATCCTGATATATTTTCCGGTACACTTCACCAATTTCAGAAAACTTGAATTTAGGTGGAGTGTTTTCACGTTTCATAATTACTTCCACCCATCCATGATATTCTTTTTCCATCCAAGGAGGGGAATCAGGGGCTTTAAACACTGAACCCATGCGTCTTGAGTAGATTTTAGCAGCTTTATGCCATCCTCCATCCAAAATCGAAATTGAACATTCCGGAGTTTGCCACACCCCTGATGTAATAAAGGGATAATGATTTATTGAAAGCTCCAATGAATATTTGCCGGTAGTTTTAGCATGAAAAGTCATAGTTTCATCCCCGGTGCTATAAGTGGCCATATATAAAGATCTGGATTCATTATATAACACCATATATTGCATAGCCATGATGGACGGGTAAGTATAAATCACCTCATTTGGCTTATACCTGATATAATCCTGATCAAACCTGATAGAGGTGCTGGTGGAAACATCCTTAATTGTCTTTGTGGGACGCTCAATATTATCTCCCCAAGGGCTTGACATCAAGAGATTGTCAAAGGTTGAAACATCATCCTTATGAACGCAGGGATACTTAAAACTGATAATTGAACCACCGTATTTGTGAATAATTTCTGCTCTGGACAACAATTCATCTTCTGCCAGCCAATAATGTATTTTAACCTGGATATCCTTTTCTTTCCATCCCCACGCATAAACAGCCGTGGCCTCATCATCGTATTGAGCCGCCTGTACAAGCGTAAAATCACGGGAGTCAATTACTTCTACGGTATCATCTTTTTTAAGCTCTATCTCAAATACTTTTTCATCTAAGTTGATTTCCAGGCTTTTGTCTCCTATTGCAAAACTAAACTGTTTGTTCATTGTTTTCCTCCTATTCTATTACCGGTTTGGACTCCCTTAACCTTAATATGATTATTATTCTACCAAACAGCCTCCCGTACAACCCTCATATTCCTCCAGGAACCATTCGGCAGTCTTGGTCATACAAAGTCCCAGTTCTTTATCCTTAAATCCAAGAGTGATTGTCAGGTTGCCAAAATAATCATCGATTATGTAACAGCGGATTACCAGCTTGTTTTCCTGAGTCCAGCGGGCAACCGCCATACACTTATACATCTCTCCCTTTGGAGTACCTATTGTGTCACCATAATAATTTGTTTGCGGGAAAAACCCTTCGACATATTCTTCCATACCAAATGAAATCCGTTTTTCTTGGCCACGGGTCTCAATAACAAGAGTTCCTATATTACCATTAAACTCCACACGCAGTCTGTCGATTCCCATGGGGTTGGATTTTAAAGCATAAGTACGACCATCTATCTTCTCCTGCCATGGAGAGCTGCTTTTGCCGATCAGGGGATTAACCACACGAAGGGCGCGCAACTTTTCTTCCAGCCGTCTTGCCGATGCTTCATCTTCCGGCAGGGGATCAGAGTGAAGTTTTTCAACTATTTCGCTCCATAAAAGTTCGAAGATGCCAGAATACACCTGTAATGAACCCTGGGTATCACCGGTGCAGACAAATAGAAAATCATGCTTGGGGATGCATACAGCCAGCTGCATTCCCATACCAACGAATGCATAAGCACCATCCTTCAGCATCCAGATCTGGTACCCATAGCCGTTTCCATGCATATAATCCCTGTGTCCGGAGGTCATATTGTCAATCTGCCTGGAAGTAGCAGCCTTAACGTATTCTTCCGACAGGTACTGTTTACCACCGATACGTCCATGGTTCATGTACACCAGAGCAAGCCTTGCTATATCCCTTGTAGTACATATAACACCGCTGCCTCCCCAGGAGTTGCCCTCAGGAGCCTTTATACACCAGGCTTCTTCGCTGAACCCCAGCTCCCGAAGCATTTTATCCTTCATGTATTCCAAAAATGGCTTGCCGTTAACTCGTTCGACTAAAACATTCAATATATATGTACCGGAAGTATCATAATTAAATACCGTCCCCGGAGGATGACTGGGTTCGGTGTTGAAAAATGTCCATGCCCAGTCCTTGTCTTCCGGCTTGTAGGTAGGAGTAACATGGGGTGTAGCCATTATTAGCAAATCATGAATTGTCATATCCAATATCCAGGGATGAGGGTTATCAGGCAGCTTGTCTCTAAAATAACTGCACACCTTGTCATCCAGAGATATACGCCCCTCGTCTGCCAGCAAACCAATAGCAGTACTTACAAAGGTTTTGCTCACAGAGTATATACGATGCAAACTGTCTTTCGTGAAAGGAGCATAATAACCCTCGGCAACCACATGGCCTTTCCTCATCATCAGTACACTGTGAAGCATTATACCGTTATCTTCTGCTTTTTCAAGAAACTTTAGGATCTGCTTTGAAGAAATGCCCATACTCTCCGGACGAGCGATGGGAAACAGATTGATATGCATAAGTTAACCCCCTCAAAAAATATTGATACATAATCCGTGCGCCTGTCCTACGTTATGTGAAACTGTATTTATAAAACCGGCAGTTGACATAGGTAATACAAATACCCTGGAGGCATTTCAAACCCTGATAGGCAGACTAAAACTACATCGATTCCCCTATAACAACAATTTTTATGCGGCCATTTCAATTCCTTCCAGGCAGGCTAAAAACCAGAGAAACCGAGTATATCAATAACATTGCTGTGCGAAGATTTCAATCCCTCATAGGTAGACTAAAAACTAAAGGTGAACAACCTATTTTCCCAAACATTATATTATTTCAATTCCTTGCAGGTAGGCTAAAAATCAGCTTTACTATAAGCACAGGAACTTATGGCAAAACAACCTCAATCCCTTACAGACAGATTAAAAACGTTATACCTCCATTTATGATCTACGGGCCGTTTCCAAAATAGCATAAATTATTACCGCCACAATGAATATTACTACAAGCATTCACTTAATCCTCCTTTTTGCTATGAATTAATTTAACATTTCATCTTACATAGATCGTTTCTATCAATTCATGGATGACAAAAATATCTTTTATTTTAAGAATTTCTGATATTTAAAATGCTTGGAGAAATGCAAAAATGGGAGCTTGTCCAAGTGCTTTGTAAATAGATAAATTGAGTTTCAATCCCTTATAGGCAGACTATAAAAAATTTTTAAGCTCATATTTATACTATCTGCCACTTCCAATTATAACATTACTTACTTTAAAAATAAAGTTAGCCGAAGTATTATTAAAATAGAAATAAAAATTGTCGCCGATCACTAAGGA
>Ga0209537_1000711_pt1 | contig 40255 bp, 35 predicted proteins | sample BioPla4DNA1_FD_187698 | JGI IMG/M metagenome (GOLD analysis project Ga0209537, IMG submission 187698) | Biogas fermentation microbial communities from Germany - Plant 4 DNA1 (SPAdes) (version 2) | ecosystem: Engineered > Bioreactor > Anaerobic > Digestate | place: Bielefeld, North...
TTACATAGTCAGCGTGTCCTGGACAGTCTACGTGTGCATAGTGACGATTTGGTGTTTCATACTCAACGTGGGATGTGGAGATAGTTATTCCTCTTTCTCTTTCTTCTGGCGCCTTGTCTATGTTATCATAGGAAACGGCCTCTCCAGATCCATATCTTTTGCTTAAAACCATTGTTATTGCTGCTGTTAATGTTGTCTTACCATGGTCTACGTGACCAATTGTTCCTATGTTTACGTGTGGTTTTGTTCTTTCAAATTTTGCTTTTGCCATTTTATTTCCTCCTTATAATTAACTAGATTATTTTTGTCCTATAATTTTTTCTGCAATATTGTTTGGCACTGGTTCATAGTGATCAAACTGCATGGAATATACTCCTCTACCTTGAGTATTAGAACGAAGGTCTGTGGCATAACCAAACATTTCTGATAGAGGCACAAATCCTCTGATAACTTGGGCGCCACTTCTTAATTCCATACCTTCAATCTTACCTCTCCTAGAGTTTATATCCCCTATTACATCACCCATATACTCTTCAGGCACTATTACTTCTACTTTCATCACAGGTTCTAGAAGTACTGGCTTTGCTTTCATAATAGCTTCTCTAACAGCCATGGAACCTGCTATTTTAAATGCCATTTCAGAAGAGTCTACTTCGTGATAGGAACCATCATAAAGAGTAACTTTTATATCTAACACTGGATAACCTGCAAGAACACCTGATTCCAATGCTTCTCGAATCCCAGCATCTACAGCAGGTATAAATTCCTTAGGAATAACTCCACCCACTATAGCATTTACAAACTCGTAGCCTGTTCCAGGTTCTTGTGGTTCTATTTTTATCTTGACGTGACCATATTGTCCACGGCCACCAGATTGTCTTACATATTTAGCTTCTGCTTCTGCAGCTGCTTGGATAGATTCTTTATATGCTACCTGCGGACTTCCTACATTAGCTTCTACTTTAAATTCCCTTAAAAGCCTATCTACGATTATTTCTAGATGTAGTTCACCCATACCTGCAATTATAGTTTGACCAGTTTCTTCGTCTGTATAGGTCTTAAATGTTGGGTCTTCTTCTGCTAGTTTTGCTAAAGCAGTAGCCATTTTATCTTGAGATGCCTTTGTCTTAGGCTCTATAGCTACTCGAATAACAGGCTCTGGGAATTCCATAGTTTCTAATACTATAGGATGGCTTTCATCACATAAAGTGTCTCCAGTAGAAGTATCCTTTAATCCTACAGCTGCTGCTATATCTCCCGCAAATACTTCATCAACTTCTTCCCTCTTGTTGGCATGCATGAGTAGTATTCTTCCTATTCTTTCTTTTTTCCCTTTAGTAGAATTTAGTATATAACTGCCTGATTTAAGGCTACCCGAATACACCCTAAAATATGCAAGTTTACCAACAAAAGGATCTGAAACTATCTTAAATGCTAATGCAGAAAAAGGTTCATCATCTGATACTAGTCTTTCTTCCTCTTCTTCAGTTTTTACTCCCATTCCTTTAATTGGGGGTATATCTAAAGGAGAAGGAAGATAGTCAATTATTGCATCTAAAAGAGGCTGTACCCCTTTATTCCTATAGGAAGAACCACATAAAACAGGCGTAATTGCAACTTGAATTGTCGCCTTCCTAATGGCCTTCATAAGCTCTTCCTCGGTTATTTCTTCACCTTCTAAATATTTCATCATTAGTTCTTCATCAAAATCAGATATGCTTTCAAGCAGTTTTTCTCTATATTCTTCAGCTAAGTCTAACATGTCAGATGGTATTTCAGCAATTTCTATTTGCTCACCTAAATCATCCTTGTATATCCTAGCATTCATTTTAACTAAATCTACTACACCAACAAAAGTATCTTCTTTTCCAATTGGCAATTGTATTGGAACTGGGTTTGCACTTAGTCTGTCTCTTATCATGTCTACTGCTCTAAAAAAGTCTGCTCCAACTATGTCCATCTTATTGATGAAGGCTAATCTAGGTACATTATATTTGTCAGCCTGCCTCCAAACAGTTTCGGATTGAGGCTCTACTCCTCCTTTAGCGCAGAATAATGCAACTGCACCGTCTAGGATCCTTAGGGACCTTTCTACTTCTACTGTGAAGTCCACATGGCCTGGTGTGTCGATTATGTTTATCCTATGGTCTCTCCACATACAGGTAGTGGCGGCGGAGGTAATTGTAATACCTCTTTCTTGTTCCTGTTCCATCCAATCCATTTGGGCTGCTCCCTCATGAGTCTCTCCTACTTTGTGTATCTTACCAGTGTAAAACAAAATTCTCTCTGTGGTGGTTGTCTTTCCTGCATCAATATGAGCCATTATGCCGATATTCCTAGTCTTTTCCAACGCGATTTTTCTTGGCACAATTTTTCCTCCTTCTTCTTGAATCTTGGTCCCCCTCCACACATTAAGAATGTTAATCTACCATCTGTAGTGTGCGAATGCTTTATTAGCTTCTGCCATTTTATGAGTATCTTCTTTCTTCTTAACACTTGCACCCATACCATTTGAAGCATCTAATATTTCTTTTGCCAGTCTTTCTATCATGGTCTTTTCTCCCCTTTGCCTAGCATAGGCAATTAACCATCTAAGGCCAAGGGTCTGTCTTCTTTCTGGTCTAACTTCAACTGGGACTTGGTATGTTGCTCCACCTATACGCCTTGCTTTTACTTCTAGTACAGGCATAACATTGTTCAATGCTTTATAGAAGACTTCCAATGGGTCTTCATTGGTCTTTTCCCTGATATAGTCAAATGCCCCATATACAATTCTTTGGGCAATACCTTTTTTGCCATCTTGCATTACTCCATTGATAAGCTTAGTAACAACAGTATCATTGTATATTGGGTCTGGCATGACTTCTCTTTTTGGTACATGTCCTTTTCTTGGCACTATTCTTCCCTCCTTAACCATATTAAGTAGATTCATTGGTACTCGGTAAAAATACCGACTGTGCCAAAATGCATCTATATAAATGGATTATACATCCTGCATTTTAAGCACTATTATTTTTTATCCTTTGGCTTTTTAGCCCCATACTTAGATCTACCTTGCATTCTGTTTTCAACACCAGCAGCATCCAAGGTACCCCTAATTACATGGTATCTAACACCAGGAAGGTCTTTAACTCTCCCACCTCTTATTAGGACAACACTGTGTTCTTGTAGGTTGTGTCCTATTCCTGGGATATATGCAGCAACTTCTTCACCATTAGTAAGTCTAACCCTTGCAACTTTTCTTAAAGCAGAGTTAGGCTTCTTTGGTGTAACAGTTCTTACTGCAACGCATACCCCTCTTTTTTGCGGAGAATTAACCTCTGTTTCCTTCTTCTTTAAGGTGTTTAGATTAACTCTTAAGGCAGGGGATTTAGATTTGTATTCAACCTTTTTTCTGCCCTTTCTAATCAATTGATTGATTGTTGGCATAAGGCACCTCCTTTAATCTATTTTAGCAACGCAGCGGTAGCTGCGTTTACATCAATACCACAAGCATTTCCAAGTTCTTTCATTGTATCAACATAGACAACTTGAACTTGCTTTTCATTGCAAATCTCAACAATTTCATCTGTTATTTTGCTTTCTGCATCCTTAGCAATAAAAACCGCCTCAACTTCCTTTGAGTTTAAAGCTCTTTTTACTTGCTTAGTCCCGACAACCTTATTGTCGGTTTTTAATTTTGAAAGCATAATACTCTCCTCCTTTTAACATTTCAAAGATTATGTGGACCTTATGTCCACATAATCTTCATGTTATCGAGAAGTAGCTTAAAATTTGCACACTTATACATTCTACCATCAGTTGTTCCCACTGTCAACATTTAATTCATCTACGCTTTCTTCATCTTCATGATTAACTAAAACATTTATATTTTTATACCTTCTCATTCCTGTACCAGCAGGTATAAGTTTTCCAATAATTACATTTTCTTTTAATCCTAATAGATGGTCTTCTTTACCTTCGATTGCCGCTTGGGTCAATACTCTAGTAGTTTCTTGGAATGAGGCTGCAGATAGGAATGAGTCTGTGGCTAGTGAAGCCTTCGTAATTCCTAATAGGGCCCTTCTTCCAGTGGCTGGCTTCAATCCTTCTTCTATTGCTTTTTGGTTCTTTTCTTCAAATTCAAAAATATTTACTAAGGAACCTGGCAGCATATCTGTATCTCCTGATTCCTCTACTTTTACCTTAGATAACATCTGTCTAACTATGATTTCAATATGTTTATCATTAATGTCTACACCTTGCAGCCTGTAAACTCTTTGAACTTCTTTTACTAAATAGTCTTGAACTCCCTTTACACCTTTTATTTTTAGGATATCGTGTGGATTCACTGAGCCGTCTGTTAATTCGTCTCCTGCTTCTACTATATCACCATTTTTAACTTTTAGTCTAGCCCCATAAACTATATTGTACCTCATAGATTCCCCATTTGGTGATGTTATAATCACTTCTTTTTTTCTTTTTCCTTCTTCTATGGTTACTACTCCTGAGTTTTCGGCTATGACTGCAAGACCCTTTGGTTTTCTTGCTTCAAATAGTTCCTCAACCCTTGGTAAACCTTGAGTAATATCTGCTGCAGCAGCAACTCCACCTGTATGGAAGGTACGCATTGTAAGCTGTGTACCAGGTTCACCAATTGATTGGGCTGCTATAATTCCAACTGCTTCTCCTATATTTACCTTGTCTCCTGTAGCTAAGTTTTTGCCATAGCAATGGGCACATACTCCGTACCTTGTCTTACATCCTAAAACTGAGCGAACCTTTACTTCAGTAATACCTGCTTTTACTATTTCATCAGCTTGTTCTTCATCTATCATTTCATTTGCTTTAACTATAATTTCTCCCGTTTCTGGATTTATTATGTCTTCGAAGGCATATCTTCCTTCAATTCTATCCTTCAAATCTTCAATTATTTCATTTCCGTCTTTAAAAGCCTTAACCAATAGATATTCATCTGTACCACAATCTACTTCCCTAACTATAACATCTTGGCTGACGTCTACTAACCTTCTAGTTAAGTATCCTGAGTCAGCTGTTCTTAAGGCAGTATCTGCTAGTCCCTTTCTAGAACCATGGGTTGAAATAAAGAATTCAAGTACTGATAAGCCTTCCCTAAAGTTAGATTTAATAGGAATTTCTATGGTCTTACCAGTGGCAGAGGTCATAAGTCCCCTCATACCAGCCAATTGCCTAATTTGGTTAACGCTACCTCTCGCACCTGATAGGGACATGATATAGATATTATTCATAGGATCTAAGTCGTCCATTAGTCTTTCTGTTAGTTCCTCTGTAGTCCTATTCCATATTTCTATAACCCTCTCATATCTTTCCTCGTCTGAAATAAGTCCTCTGCGGTATGACTTTTCAAGCTTATCTACTTCTACTTCTGCCTTCTTGATTAATTCTTCTTTCACCTTAGGTACAAATATGTCTCCCATGGAAATAGATATGGCACCTTTAGTAGAGTATCTAAAGCCTAGCTCTTTAATATGGTCTAGGACCTTAGCAGTAACAGCATTACCGTGTTTTCTGAAGCATTTATCTATTATCTGGCCTAAAACCTTCTTGTCAACTAAGGTATCTATTTCTAGTGAGTATTTATCTACATTTCTATCTACAAACCCAAGATCTTGAGGAATATGCTCGTTAAATATGAACCTGCCTACTGTTGACTCAACAATTTTTCCCCTATCCTCTTTGTTGAGTTTAATCCTAACCTTTACTCTAGCATGCAAACCTACATAACCATTATAATATGCAGTAAGCATTTCCTCGTAATCCTTAAAGACCATGCCCTCTCCAACTTCTCCAGGAATTTCAACTGACAAATAATAAGCTCCTAATACCATGTCCTGGGTTGGAGTAGTAATGGGCTTTCCATCCTTTGGTGCTAAAATGTTGTTTGTAGATAACATTAAAAGCCTTGCTTCAGCTTGTGCCTCTGCTGATAAGGGCACGTGGACAGCCATTTGGTCACCGTCAAAGTCTGCATTGTATGCTGTACAAACTAGGGGGTGTAATTTTATAGCCTTACCTTCTACTAGTACTGGTTCAAAGGCTTGAATTCCTAGTCTGTGAAGGGTTGGAGCCCTATTTAATAGTACAGGATGGTCTTTAATTACTTCATCTAATACATCCCACACTTGAGGTTTTACCCTTTCAACCATTCTCTTAGCAGATTTAATATTGTGGGCATATTCTTTTTCTACTAATTTTTTCATTACTAATGGCTTAAAGAGTTCTAAGGCCATTTTCTTAGGTATTCCACATTGATAGAATTTAAGTTCTGGTCCTACTACTATTACTGAACGGCCTGAATAGTCGACTCTCTTACCTAGAAGGTTTTGCCTAAACCTTCCCTGTTTTCCCTTTAGCATATCTGATAGGGATTTTAATGGCCTGTTTCCTGGACCTGTTACGGGCCTACCACGTCTACCATTATCTATAAGTGCGTCTACTGCCTCTTGAAGCATTCTCTTTTCATTTCTTACTATAATATCTGGTGCACCTAGGTCTAGTAACCTTTTAAGCCTGTTGTTTCTATTTATAACCCTTCTATATAGGTCGTTTAAGTCTGAAGTTGCAAATCTTCCTCCATCTAATTGAACCATGGGTCTTAAATCTGGTGGAATGACTGGTATAACGTCTAGAATCATCCACTCAGGCTTATTTCCAGAAGTTCTAAAGGCTTCTACTACTTCAAGCCTTCTAGTTATTCTGACTTTCTTTTGTCCTGATGATTCATTTAATTGTTGGCGTAGCTCCTCTGCTTCCTTATCTAAATCTATTTTTTGAAGAAGTATCTTAATGGCCTCAGCACCCATCATTGCTTTGAATTTATTACCGTATTTGTCTAAGGCTTCCCTATATTCCGCTTCTGTAAGTAATTGTTTTTCGTATAATGGAGTATCTCCTGGATCAACAACTATATAGGATGCAAAATATAAAACTTTTTCCAAAGACCTTGGGGACATGTCTAATAATAGCCCCATTCTACTGGGTATGCCTTTAAAATACCATATATGGGACACTGGTGCTGCTAATTCAATATGACCAAGTCTTTCTCTACGTACCTTAGATTTTGTAACTTCTACTCCACACCTGTCGCAAACTACACCCTTATATCTTACCCTTTTATATTTCCCACAATGACATTCCCAGTCCTTAGTAGGTCCAAATATTTTCTCGCAGAATAATCCTTCTTTCTCTGGTTTTAAGGTTCTATAGTTTATAGTCTCTGGTTTTTTTACTTCCCCCTTAGACCATTGTCTGATTTTTTCGGGTGAAGCTAGCCCAATTCTAATTGAGTCAAAATTGTTGAACTCTAACAAGGAGCATTCTCTCCTTTCCTAATAAAATTATTAAAGTTTATTTAAGACCTAGGACATAAGGTCCTAGGTTTAGAAGTCATCCTCATCATCGTAATCTAAATCATCGTCATCAAAATCCAAATTTTCATCGAAATCGTCTTCTTCTAATATGAATCCTGTAGACATATCTTCTTCATTGCTATCCTCTTCATAATCATCGCTGGAGAAAGTATTTTCTCCGCCTAATTCTTCACTTATGGAGTCAATATCTGATAACTCGTCATCAATGGATTCTTGAATTTCTATTTCTTGATCTTCCTCAGTTAAAATCTTTACGTCTAAGGCTAAACTTTGTAGTTCTTTTATCAATACTTTAAAAGATTCTGGAACTCCTGGTTCAGGGATATTTTCTCCTTTTACTATAGCCTCATAGGTCTTAACCCTACCTACTATATCGTCAGACTTAACTGTTAAAATCTCCTGTAAGGTATGGGCTGCCCCATAGGCCTCTAGCGCCCAAACTTCCATTTCTCCAAATCTTTGACCTCCAAATTGAGCCTTTCCTCCTAGTGGTTGTTGTGTTACTAAGGAGTATGGTCCTGTAGACCTTGCATGAATTTTATCATCTACAAGATGGTGAAGTTTTAACATATACATATAGCCTACAGTTACTGGATTATTGAAATATTCTCCAGTCCTGCCATCTCTTAAATAGATTTTACCATTTTCTGGGTAGCCTGCTGCCTTTAAGGCTTCTATTATATCTTCTTCATTGGCACCGTCAAATACGGGTGTAGCAACATGCCAACCTAATTTTTTAGCTGCTAGCCCTAAATGTACCTCTAAGACTTGACCCAAATTCATACGGGAGGGAACTCCCAATGGGTTAAGAACTATCTCAACTGGAGTACCATCTGGCAAGTAAGGCATGTCTTCCTCTGGAAGTATTCTTGAAATTACCCCCTTGTTACCGTGACGGCCGCACATCTTGTCTCCAACACTAATCTTTCTCTTGGTAGCAACATATACCCTTATCATTTGGTTGACTCCTGGTGGAAGTTCGTCTCCATTTTCTCTTGAGAATATTTTTACATCTACTACTATTCCTGATTCACCGTGGGGTACTCTCAAGGAAGTATCCCTTACTTCCCTTGCTTTTTCACCAAATATTGCCCTAAGTAGTCGCTCTTCTGCAGTTAGTTCGGTTTCTCCCTTTGGAGTTACCTTTCCTACTAAGATATCGCCAGATTTAACTTCAGCACCGATTCTAATGATACCACGTTCATCCAAGTCCTTTAGCATGTCTTCTCCAACATTTGGTATATCTCTAGTTATTTCTTCTGGCCCTAGTTTAGTATCCCTAGCTTCTGACTCATATTCTTCAATATGAATAGATGTTAAAACATCATCTATTACCAATTTTTCACTTATTAAAATAGCGTCCTCGTAGTTATATCCTTCCCAAGTCATAAAGGCTACTAGAAGATTTTTACCTAAGGCAATTTCTCCTAGGTCTGTACTTGGACCATCGGCTATAACTTGGCCTTTTTCTATTCTTTCTCCCTTGGTAACTATAGGTCTTTGATTGATAGTAGTACCTTGGTTAGATCTTCTAAACTTTAATAGCTTATATCTTTCAAGCTGATTATCATCGTCTCTTCTTACGACAATTTCAGATGAACTAACCTTTTCTACCACTCCTGAGCTATTGGCTATAACGACTGTACCAGAATCCCTTGCTGCCTTATATTCGATACCAGTTCCAATAATGGGAGCTTCAGTCTTTAACAACGGAACAGCTTGCCTCTGCATGTTGGCACCCATCAATGCCCTATTTGCGTCATCGTTTTCCAAGAAGGGAATCATGGCAGTTCCTACTGAAACTATTTGCTTAGGTGAAACGTCCATATAGTCAACTTCTGTACTTGGATAAATATCTATTACGCCGTTTTTACCTCTAGCTACTACCCTAGAGTTTTCGAAAAATCCATCTGGGGTTAATTTTTCATTGGATTGGGCTATAATGAACTCATCTTCTACATCTGCAGTTAAATACTCTATTTCATCGGTTACTTTCCCTTCTCCCTTAATCACTTTTCTATAGGGAGATTCTATAAAACCATATTCATTGATTCTTGCATAGGTAGTTAAGGATGTAATAAGTCCAATATTAGGTCCCTCTGGAGTTTCAATTGGACACATCCTACCGTAGTGGGAATGATGTACGTCTCTTACTTCAAAGCCTGCCCTATCACGGCTAAGCCCTCCTGGTCCCAATGCAGACATTCTTCTCTTGTGGGTTAATTCAGCCAGTGGATTTGTTTGATCCATGAATTGTGAAAGCTGACTGCTGCCGAAGAACTCTTTAATTGCAGCTACTACTGGTCTTATATTTATTAAATCCTGAGGAGTTGCAACATCGATATCTTGAATAGTCATCCTCTCTCTAACTACTCTTTCCATTCTTGATAAGCCTATTCTAAATTGATTTTGCATCAATTCTCCTACAGATCTCAACCTTCTATTTCCTAGGTGGTCAATATCATCTATGCTTCCAACACCATAAAATAGATTTAATTCATAATTGATACTTGCAACTACATCATCAACAGTAATATTTTTTGGAGATAATTCTTTGACCCTTTCTTCGATGGCTTTCTTTAGCTCTTCTTTATCTTCATAGGTTTCAATTAACTCCTTCATTAGGGGGTAATATACTTTTTCCCTTAGTCCAAGTTCTTCTAAGGAAAATGGTAAATTAAATGCCTTTCCGCTAACAAAATTGTTTCCTACAACCCTAATTTTTCTACCATCATCTAGTAGTATATCAACTTTGTTAATTCCTGTGTTTTCAATTTCTATAGCCTTTTCTCTAGTAATCTTTTCTCCTTTGGCAACTAAGATTTCTCCAGTTTCTAAGTTATAAATATCTTCTGCTGCCTTTCTTCCATTTATTCTATTATATAGAGCTAATTTTTTATTAAATTTATATCTTCCAACCTTTGCTAAATCATATCTTTTGGGGTCGAAGAATAGGTTCCTTATAAGATTTTTGGCACTTTCTACCGTAGGTGGTTCTCCAGGTCTTAATCTTTTATATATTTCCAATAAGGCTTCTTCTTGGTTAGTAGTAGTATCCTTTTCTAAGGTGTTTAGTACCTGTTCAGTTTCTCCTAAGACTTCTATGATTTCTGCGTCAGTCTGGAATTTTAAGGCCCTTAGCAAGGTTGTAATAGGAAGTTTTCTGGTCCTATCCACCCTTACATATACTATATCATTGGAATCGGCTTCATACTCTAACCAGGCACCCCGATTAGGTATTACTGTAGCATTATAAAGCCTCTTTCCAGTCCTATCTATGGATTCAGAATAATATACTCCTGGTGATCTTACTAATTGGCTTACTACTACTCTTTCAGCACCATTAATGATGAAAGTACCATTTTCGGTCATTAAAGGTATGTCTCCCATAAAGACTTCTTGTTCCTTTACTTCCCCAGTCTCCTTATTTATTAGTCTTACCTTTACCTTAAGTGGTGCAGAATAACTAGCATCTCTTTCTCTAGCTTCATGCTCACTATACTTAATATTTTTTCCGATGTGATAATCAACGAACTCCAATATCAAATTTCCTGTATAGTCTTGGATGGGAGAAATATCTTCAAATACCTCTCTTAGACCTTCTTTTAGAAACCATTCATAAGAGGATTTTTGAACCTCTATTAAATCAGGCATTTCTAGTACTTCATCAATGCGTGAATAGCTCATCCTAACACGCTTACCGTAGGTTACAGGATGTACCATTAAACTTTCACCCCTTATTAAACTAAAATATCCAAAAGCATAATTGCTTTTGGCAAAACTTGCAAACATATTATAATATTGTCAATTTAATTAAATTTTATACCATTAACTATTTTTTTGCAGCATTGTGCATCTTAACATATTATCACAAGACTTCCTCTATGTCAAGAATAATTTTCTATTATGTACAAAAAAGGCTTTCCTTTCGAAAGCCTTTTTTATTATTTAATTATTTTAATTCTACTTGTGCTCCTACTTCTTCTAATTTTGCTTTAATTTCTTCAGCCTCTTCTTTTGAAGCTCCTTCTTTAATTGGCTTTGGAGCATTGTCAACTAATTCTTTAGCTTCTTTTAATCCTAAACCAGTAATTTCTCTAACTGCTTTGATTACTTTGATTTTTTCATTTCCTGCTGATGCTAAGATAACATCAAATTCTGTTTTTTCTTCTGCTGCTGGTGCTGCTGCTGCACCTGCTACTGGAGCTGCTGCAACTGCCATTGGTGCTGCTGCTGATACTCCAAATTCCTCTTCTAATGCTTTAACTAATTCTGCTAATTCTAGAACTGTTAAGTTCTTTACCTCTTCAATTAAATTTAATACTTTTTCACTCGCCATTTATAAATCCCTCCAAATATTTTCTTTTTTTATTATTGTTGTGCTTCTTGTTTTTCTCTAATAGCATCTAATACTATTGCAAGGCCTCTAATTGTACCTTGTAATACATTAACAAATCCTTGTATAGGTGCATTGAATCCACCAAGGGTTTGTGCAATAAGCACTTCTTTTGATGGTAATTCAGCTAAGGCTTTAACACCTTCTAAATCGATGATTTTACCATCTACAATACCTGCCTTAATTTCTAAGTTCTTGTTTTCCTTAGCAAATTCACTTGTAATCTTAGCTGCCTGTACTGGGTCATCATATCCAAAAGCAATAGCATTTGGACCCTTTAAAAACTCATTAAATTCCTCAAATCCAGTATCTTTAAATGCGAATCTCATCATGGTGTTTTTGTAAACTTTATACTCAACACCAGCGCTTCTATACCTTTTTCTAAGTTCAGTTAACTGTTCTACATTTAAACCTCTATAGTCAACCAAAACAATGGCTTGAGCACTATTGATTTTTTCTTTGATCTCCTCTATATTTTCTCGTTTAGCCTGAAGGGTCTTCTCATTCACCGCATTTCACCTCCCAATAAGTAAAGGTCTCTCCGTAGACACAGAGAGACCCTAATTTCTAAACTAGAATTAGATAAATCTCTACCTCGGTAGGATATTTAAACCCTTAGGTACCTACTGTCTACGGCAGCCTATTCAATTGACGTAAAAATTATATCATAAACGACATATTTGTCAATAGTTATTTTTTATATTAGTTTCTATCCATTATTTTTTGTCCATTTAATTTAATTCCAGGTCCCATAGTACTTGATATGGCAACTGACCTTAAATATCTTCCTTTAGCTGCAGCTGGTTTAGCCTTTATTATTGCATCCATAACGGTTAGCAAGTTTTCCTTAATTTTTTCTTTACCAAAGGAAACCTTTCCAATAGGTACATTTATGATACTTGATTTGTCAACTCTGTACTCAACCTTACCAGCTTTTATCTCTTTTACAGCCTTTGCAACTTCGAAGGTTACAGTACCTGATTTTGGATTTGGCATTAATCCCTTAGGTCCAAGGATTCTACCTATTCTACCAACAATACCCATCATATCAGGTGTTGCTACTACCACATCAAAATCTAACCAACCTTCATTTTGAATTTTAGCAACTAATTCTTCTCCACCAACAAATTCTGCTCCTGCTTCTTCAGCTTCCTTAATTTTCTCACCCTTTGTTATAACAAGGACTGTCTTTGATTTACCTGTACCATGTGGTAATACTACTGCACCTCTTACTTGTTGATCTGCATGCCTTGGGTCAACTCCAAGTCTTACTGATAAATCAACTGTTTCATCGAAATTAGCTTTAGCTGTTTGTAATAGTAGCTCAATAGCTTCATCTAAGTCATATTGCTTAGTTCTGTCTATTAGTTTTAAGCTTTCTTGATATTTTTTACCTCTCTTTGGCATACTCTTACCTCCTTGTGGTTATAACGGAATATCCTCCCACTTTATTTTTTATATTTTATTCTTCAACTGTAATACCCATACTTCTAGCAGTTCCTGCTATCATGCTCATAGCTGCTTCTATACTTGCAGCATTTAAGTCTGGCATTTTCAATTCAGCTATTTCTCTAATCTTATCCTTTGAAATCTTGCCTACTTTATTCTTATTAGGTTCACCTGAACCTGATTCAATTCCTACAGCCTTTTTAATTAGTACTGCGGCTGGAGGGGTCTTAGTAATAAATGAAAAAGATCTATCTTGATAAACAGTAAGGACAACTGGTATTATCATTCCTGCCTGGTCTGCAGTTCTTGCATTAAACTCCTTTGTAAATTGCATAATATTTACGCCATGAGGACCTAATGCAGTTCCTACAGGTGGTGCAGGAGTAGCTTTACCAGCTGGTATTTGTAATTTTACTACAGCCATTACTTTTTTTGCCATGAAATTCCACCTCCTCATATGCTTTGTGGTTTAGCGGGATAAACCCTCCCACCTAATATATATAAAAAGCAAGAGTTTGCTTTTATAAACTATATTTTTTCAACTTGATCGAAATCCAATTCCACCAAAGTCTCTCTTCCAAACATAGAAACATATACTTTAACTTTTCTCTTTTCCATATTTATGCTGTCTACAGTGCCCATAAAGTTCTCAAATGGTCCTTGAGTTACCTTCACTACATCTTTTACATTTAAGTCTATACTTGGCACTTGAGTATCCTTTACTCCTAGGGCTCTTACTTCACTGTCTGTTAGTGGAACTGGTTTTGAAGCCGGGCCTACAAATCCCGTAACTCCTCTTGTATTTCTAACTAAGTACCATGACTCATCATTGACTATCATTTTTACAAGAACATATCCAGGAAAAAGTTTCCTCTCCTTGACCTTCTTTTTCCCGCCTTTATTATCTATATATTCCTCAGTTGGCACAACAACTTCGAATATATCATCTATGTTTCCCCTATTTTCCACTAATTTTTCAAGGTTAGCCTTAACCTTGTTTTCATGACCTGAGTAAGTATGGACTACGTACCACTTAGCCTCCTTAGCCCTTTCTTCTCTACTTTTTTCAGTCATATTTTAGGGCAAAGACCCTTCCCTCCCTCTTGTAACTAAATAATTAGGCTCAGTCCGCCGTTTATCAGCAAATCCAATATCCAAACGATTAAAGCTACAAGACCACTTATTACTAATACAACAGCAGTATAATTTATTAGTTCTTTTCTATTTGGCCAAATAACTTTTTTCATTTCAGCTCTAACACCTCTAAAATAAGAGGCCAGCTTACCCTTCTTTGTGTCAGTTGGTGCAGCCATAACACTCACATCCTTACCTAATGATTATTTCTATTTGGTTTCTCTATGAACAGTATGAGTTTTGCAGAATTTGCAATATTTTTTTAGCTCAAGTCTTTCAGTATTATTCTTTTTATTTTTTGATGTAACATAATTCCTTTGTTTGCACTCTGTACATGCCAATGTAATCCTATCTCTCACCTAAGACACCTCCTACGAATAACATATATATCTTAGCCAGTTGTTCGGGCACAATATCCCATGATACACAACGTTACTAATATAAACTATCATAATTTAAAAATTATGTCAATAAAAATTCTACTATCAAATATATTTTTTATTATTTTTATTAAAGTCAGTTTACGTCTATATATTTTCCCATTGCTACCAAAAAATTCTCATTAGGGGAATTTCTTTTTCCAGAAAAAAGACTAGGCCAAAAGACCTAGTCTTTCATTTCCCTCAATTATCCAAGTATCTTAGTAACAACTCCTGCTCCTACTGTTCTTCCACCTTCACGAATAGCAAATCTTAATCCTTCTTCCATTGCTATTGGAGTTATTAGCTCTATTGTAAACTTGGCATTGTCTCCTGGCATTACCATTTCTACACCTTCTGGTAATTGGATATTTCCTGTTACGTCTGTTGTTCTAAAGTAAAATTGTGGTCTATATCCGTTGAAGAATGGAGTATGTCTTCCACCTTCTTCTTTGCTTAATACGTATACTTCTGCTTCAAATTTTGTATGTGGCTTAATGCTCTTTGGTTGTGCTAATACTTGACCTCTTTCGATTTCTGTTCTTTGTACCCCTCTTAATAGGGCTCCTATGTTGTCTCCAGCTTGTGCTTCGTCTAGTAGTTTCCTAAACATTTCTACTCCTGTTACTACTACTGTTCTTGATTCATCTGTTAGTCCTACTATGTCTACACTGTCTCCTACCTTTAATACTCCTCTTTCTACCCTTCCTGTTGCTACTGTTCCTCTACCTGTTATGGAGAATACGTCTTCTACTGGCATTAGGAATGGTTTGTCTGTATCTCTTTGTGGTTCTGGAATGTATTCATCTACTGCTTCCATTAGTTTTATTATCTTGTCTCCCCATGGTCCGTCTGGTTCTTCTATAGCTTTTAATGCAGAACCTACTATGATTGGAGTGTTGTCTCCATCAAATTCATATTCTGATAATAGTTCTCTTACTTCCATTTCTACTAATTCGATTAGCTCTTCGTCATCTACCATGTCTTCTTTATTTAAAAATACTACCATCTTTGGTACGCCTACTTGTCTTGATAATAGAATGTGTTCTCTTGTTTGTGGCATTGGACCATCAGCTGCTGATACTACTAAGATAGCTCCGTCCATTTGAGCTGCTCCTGTTATCATGTTCTTTACATAGTCAGCGTGTCCTGGACAGTCTACGTGTGCATAGTGACGATTTGGTGTTTCATACTCAACGTGGGATGTGGAGATAGTTATTCCTCTTTCTCTTTCTTCTGGCGCCTTGTCTATGTTATCGTAGGAAACAGCCTCTCCAGATCCATATCTTTTGCTTAACACCATCGTTATTGCTGCTGTTAATGTTGTCTTACCATGGTCTACGTGACCAATTGTTCCTATGTTTACGTGTGGTTTGGTTCTCTCAAATTTCGCTTTACCCATTATACTTCCTCCCTTATAATAGATTTATCATATAATAGTCTTTAGCAGGAGTTTTTCTCTCCCCTTAAGAAAACTCACCCTGGTGTCTCATTGTTTTATAAAAAATTGTGGAGCCCACGACCGGACTCGAACCGGTGACCTCTTGCTTACCATGCAAGTGCTCTACCTCCTGAGCTACATGGGCATTTATTCACTGCTAGATATTTTACTACTTGAATATATATTTGTCAAGCTTTAGTTAGCTGATTACCCCTTAAAATTTTTTCCAGTTTCTTCTTAACTCTTTGTAATGCGTTATCTACACATTTTACATGCCTGTCCAAATCCTCTGCAATCTCTTGATAGCTCATGCCATCTACATATGACATAAAAACTTCCATTTCTAATTCAGAAAGGCTTTCACCCATTTTAGATTCAATCAAGTCTAACTCTTCCTTGCCAATCATCAATTCTTCTGGGTCACATACCTTAATACCTGAAATGATATCTAGCAAGGTCCTATCTGACTCTTCATTATATACAGGCTTGTTTAGAGATATATAAGAATTTAAAGGTATATGTTTTTGCCTAGTAGCTGTCTTTATAGCTGTAATTATCTGCCTTGTAATACAGATTTCAGCAAAGACCCTAAAGGTAGTTTTCCTGCTCCTATCATAGTCCCTTATGGCCTTATAGAGGCCTATCATCCCCTCTTGAATTATATCTTCCTTATCTGCCCCTATTAAATAATATGACCTTGCCTTTAGTTTAACATAACTTTTATATTTATAAATTAAATACTCTAAGGCTACATCATTGTTGTTTTGAGCAGCTTCCACGATGTCCTCATCATCCATATTGCTATAGATATCTAATTCGCTTTTTTCATTATGGATACTAAGTTGCATCAATGGTCCCCCCAGCATAAATATGAATGCCATTAACATAATTATATTTAACAAACTATTTTAAGTCAATACTATTCCTCATCCCTAATCCATTTGTACAGCTTCTCTATAGTTTCTTCATCTAAACGGCTCATTAACATATCGTTTATTTTGTTTTCCCTATCCCTTTTTCTATCGATAAGCCTTTTTTCATTAAAGATCTCTACTTCAAGTTCCCTAGACGATATTCGAATACCACCTCTACCAAGTACAATTTGTTGCTCCATCCAGTCGGAAGTTGCTACCCTTACTCTTTTTGTTCTTCCTATTTCATCTAACTTTTTCTCTATATATTGGTCTGCTGTTTCGTTTTCCTTTGTATATACTACTTCTAGGCCCTTATAATTCTCTTTAGTGCCACTATTGCCTTTTACAAGATGTGCATCAAATACTAGTATAATTTCAATTCCCGAATAGTGCTTATACTCCGATAGAATTTCCATAAGCTCATTCCTAGCTTCTTCAAGGTTTCCATTTTTTAATTCCTTAAACCTGTCCCAAGTGTTTATAACATTGTATCCATCAACAAATAAATACTCTTTTGCCTTATTCTTTTTTCTAGCCATGGCTCTGTCTTACTACCTCATACATTAATATGGCAGCTGCATTGGAGGCATTAAGGGATGAAATTTTACCTGCCATAGGGATTTTAACTAGGCAATCGCATTTTTCCTTGGTTAGCCTTGATATCCCCTTCCCTTCACTGCCTATTACCAAAGCCACTGCACCTTTTAAAGATGTATTAAAGTATAAGTCACCATCCATATCTGCACCATAGATCCACAAACCCTTATCTTTTAATTCATCTATTGCCTTGTTGATGTTATTTACCTTAGCAACTAGAATATGTTCTACGGCTCCAGCTGAGGCCTTATATACAGTCTCATTGACTTGTGCAGACTTTCTTTTTGGAATGATTATACCATGTACTCCTGCACATTCTGCAGTTCGAATTATGGCACCAAGGTTGTGAGGATCTTCAATTCCATCTAGTATAACTATGAAAGGAGCCTCTTTCATTTTCTTTGCTGTATTCAATATATCATCTATACTTGCATACTGGTATGAAGAAACTAAGGCCACTACCCCCTGATGGGCTACGCCCTTAGCTAAAGAATCTAGTTTATTTTTATCTACTTCCTGTATTACTATATTTCTGTCCTTAGCTATTCCTATGATTTTTTTAACTGAACCTTTAAGATCACCTTTTAAAATATATATTTTTTCAATCTCTTTATCTGTTTTTAGTACCTCTAATACTGGGTTTCTTCCAGCTATATATTGAAAATCCATACAATCACAAACCTTTCCACAAGTTAATAGTGAATAATGAATAGTTTTAGAGTTAAACTTTACTCTTCAAAAAATCACCTTCAGTAGCAGCAAATCTGTTGGCAGCTTACCGAAGCTATCCACTATTAGTTATTAACTATTCACTGAATTATACTAAGTTTTTAAACATTTCCCTTACTTCTTTTATCTTTCCACAGGTCATTTTCCCTTCTGGACAGGGGCCAGTTAAACATTTGGGGCCTGCATTTTTAAACAATATGGGGTAAACCTTTTTAACTTCCTTTAACATGGCAATGGCCATTTCCCTAATTTCCCACTGAGCCCTTAGACAAGTTCTTAACTTAAAGAAATTATACAAAGACCTTGCATTCATTGTAAAGACTATCTTAGTTTCACAGGCATTGGGGAAAATATATCTAGCATCTTCTATAGATTCTTTTTCCGCCTTCTGTTTAGCCTCCTTCTCAGTAAAGCCTTCTTCTAAATATTTATTGTAATAATCCTCAAACAGTAGATTGGCTATTTCATCGTAATGGTGTTGGCTTTCCTCCATAGATTTTACAAATAAAGTCTTTGCAATCTTATTCTTCTCTATAGCAGGTGGTATTATATACTGGAATTGGTCTAGTTTCACATATCTTTGGGATTGTTGAGAATAACTGGCAATCCTATGCCTAACCAATTGATGGGTTAATGCTCTAGAGACTCCTTCTACTCCAAAAGTAAAGGTAACATGTTCTATGGGGCTTTCATGATTTAAATCCATTAATGTAGATAAAAAAGACTCTATCTTCTTTTCATCTAAGCTATCCTCAATCTCACTTACACCTACTGGCGAATAACAAAGCCTGGCAGCTGCTGCAACTAACCTTTCCCCATCGGGAGTGTACCGTATTAATTCAACCTTAGCCATTTTAATCCCCCTTTTTCTTAGGTTAAACATGATTTTCAATAATCAATCTAAATATTTCTCCTATTCTGGTGTTGTTTTCCGTTAAATAAAGATAGCCAATTAAGGCCTCAAACCCAGTAGCATACTTATAATCTATTACTGTTGCATTTTTAGCTACAGTATTAGATTTCGCATTTCTCCCTCTTATTACTATGGCTTTTTCATCCTCAGTCAAATACTTTTCTAAATTGTGTACTATATCTGCCTGAGCCTTAGCTTTGACATATTCAGTCGACAGCTTATGGAGTTCTTTAACTGGTATTTTTTTACTAAGTACATAGGACCTTATGAACAACTCGTAGACTGCATCGCCTATATATGCAAGATGCAAAGGAGATAGCATAGCTATATCCTCTGCACTTAAATTATTGATCATTTCCTTAAATATATTGTTTTCCATAATCTAGATCCTTTTCCATTTCACTCCTTCTTGTGTGTCCTCTAGGATTATTCCTCTCTCCCTTAGTTTATCCCTTATTTCATCTGCTAATTTATAATTTTTGTTCTTCCTAGCCTCAGTTCTTTTCTCTATAAGTTCTAAGATTTCATCTTCTAAAATTTCATCTTCTTTACATAAGATTCCAAGGACATTGGCAAGTTCCATTAGTTTTTCGTATGATTTTGCTACTAATATTTTTGAAGTATTTTCATTTAAATTAATATTAGTATATTTCACTAATTCAAACAGGGAAGCTATGGCATCAGCAGTATTTAAATCATCTTCCATTGATTCAATAAAGTCCTGTTTAAATCCTTCAATTTTTTGAAGATGATTTTCTTCTTCTGCATTTAAAGGCCTATCTATACACTTGTCTAGGAGATATTCCATGTTCTTTTTGCCATTATATAATCTTTCTAAGGCATTCTCCATTTGCTTCATTATGTCCCTAGTGAAGTTTATTGGAGTTCTATAATGGGCAGACAATAAAAAGAACCTAAGGACTTCTAAGTCAAATTCCTTTCTTACATCCTTAACCAATAGGAAATTTCCTAAGGATTTGGACATCTTTTGATTATCAATATTTATCATGGCATTATGAAGCCAATAATTGGCAAAGGGCTTACCTGTTAAGGTTTCTGATTGGGCAATTTCATTTTCATGATGGGGAAATTGTAAATCTTCTCCACCTGCATGGATATCTATGGTATCACCTAACAAGGTCCTTGCCATAACTGAACATTCTATATGCCATCCAGGCCTGCCCTTACCCCAAGGGCTTTCCCAATATGGCTCTCCTTCTTTTGCCTTTTTCCATAGGGCAAAATCCATTGGATTTTTCTTTTCATCATTAACCTCTACCCTTGCCCCACTGATTAATTCATCAATATTTTTCTTAGATAATTTTCCATAATCCTTTGCTGCTTCTACATTAAAATAAACATTGCCATCTACATTATAAGCTGCACCCATTTCAATTAATTTCTCTATGAAATCTATCATAGGCTTGATGAATTCTGTTGCTCTAGGATGTATTGTTTTATCTTCTAAGAGGTTTAATCCCTTAGCATCTTCTAAAAAGGCTTCTATATATCTTTCAGCTATTTCCTTGAAGCTGGTCTTTTCTTCCTTTGCCCTGTTGATAATTTTGTCATCTATATCTGTAAAATTAACTACATACTTAACATCATATCCCCTATAGATAAAAAACCTTCTCAGGGTATCAAATACTACCATGGGTCTAGCATTGCCCACATGTATATAGTTATATACAGTAGGGCCGCAAGTGTACATCCTAACCTGTCCTTCTACTACTGGTACAAATTCTTCCTTTCTTCTAGTTAAGCTATTGTATAATTTCATCACTACCCTCCTTTATGCAATGGACAATTCACAGTCCTAATGAATAGTGAATAACTAATAGTTAATAGTTATGGTAAGCAGCGAATTTATCCGCCGCTACTTAATTTGACCTGAAAATATATCCTAATAAGCTTTTCACTATTCACTCTTGGCTACTCACTAAATATTACAGGTACTTTTCTTCTACATGCTCAATTCTCTTAATTATATTTTCCTTGCCAAGTAAGACAAGAATATTTACAAACTCTGGTCCGTGGGTACTGCCTGTTAAGGCTACTCTGGCAGGCATAAACAAGTTTTTCCCTTTAACACCAGTAGCTTTTTGTACTAGCTTCATAAGGCCCTTAGCGTATTCTTCATCTAAGACCTCAACATTTTTCAGTTCTTCTTTTATGGCCCTTAATACTGCAGGTACTTGTTCTCCCTTAAGTACCTCCAAGGCATCTTCCTCTACTATGTCTATATTTTCCTTAAAAATAAAGTCTACCTTTTCTGGGATTTGTGCAACTGTATCTAAACTTTCCTGGACAGTTTTTACTAAGAGCTCTAACCACGAATATCTTTCTTCTGCAAATTTATCATCTATTAATCCTGCTTCTTTTAAGTAGGGGATGGCCAGATCGGTAATCCTTTGGACTGAAGAATTCCTTATATAATGACCATTTACCCAATTTAGCTTATCTTTATCAAATATTCCACCCGTTTTTGATACTCTTTCAAAAGAAAACTTCTCTATTAATTCATCCATAGTAAAGATTTCCTGGTTATCTTCAGGACTCCAACCCACTAAGGCTAAGTAGTTTACCAAGGCTTCTGGTAGATATCCCTTATCCCTAAAATCTTCAACTGATACATCACCATGTCGCTTACTTAGTTTTTTCCTATCCTTATTTAGCACTGTTGGCAAATGAACATAAATAGGTTTTTCCCATCCAAAGGCTTCGTAAAGATATACATGTTTAGGAGTAGATGGTAGCCATTCTTCTCCCCTGACAATATGGCTTATTTCCATTAGATGGTCATCAACTACTACTGCCAAATGGTAAGTTGGAAAACCATCAGATTTAAGCAAGACTTGGTCATCTATGTCATTAGTATTTATTACTATATCTCCCCTTACTAAGTCGTGAAACTTTATATCATAGTTTGAGGGCAGTTTTAATCTAACTACGTATTCTTCACCCTTAGAAATCCTTTCCCTAGCTTCTTCTAGGGAAATATTTCTACAAAGGCCGTCATATTTTGGAATTAAACCTTTTATTTTTTGTTCCTCTCTAACAGCGTCTAATCTTTCCTTTGAGCAGAAACAGTAATATGCATGGCCCTTTTCTATTAATTCATCTACATATTTCTTATAGATATCTAATCTTTTAGATTGGATATAGGGGCCATATTCCCCCTTTTCTACAATTTTCCCATCTTCTACAAATACGCCTTCGTCGTATTTTATACCTGCCCAATGTAATGAATCGATTAAATTTTCTATTGCACCTTCAACAAACCTTGTTTGATCTGTATCTTCAATCCTCAATATAAACTTGCCTTTATTATGCTTAGCATATAAATAATTATATAAGGCAGTTCTCAATCCCCCTATATGTAAATACCCCGTAGGACTTGGAGCAAATCTTAATCTAACCTCCTTCAAAGTATACACCTCCTGAATTAATTACCTTTATTATATAATAGAAAGGTTAAAAATGTAAACCATGGCAAAAACAAAAAATACTATATCCAATATAATATTTGAATATAGTATTGCCTTATACTAAATAATTATAGTTATCTAATTATAGTTATTTAGCCTTAAGCAAATTTTTCTCTAAAAATTCATATTTTAATTTCGTATGATCTGCAAACTCCTCCTCTGTAATTAGAGACTTATCCTTTAATTCCTTTAACAAGCCTATAACTTTTTCGCAAAGTAGTGCCAATTCCAGCTCTAAATTCATACTTTTATCCCCTTCCATCTACTATAATATGTTTACAGTAGTATATTGTTGCACTCTCTTTATTATGCCTACTTTTTGCCTCCTTATATTTTGTTTCACAATACTACTTTGGGCAGGGTGAACCAATGATTTACATAATTTGCTGTTCTTAATAGGCTTCTATATTGACATGCATATATTTGGAAATAAACAAAAGTTAATTGGTCACCTATATTATATACGACACAAATTAAAATTTTCCTGCCTAGTTTTTTTAAAAAAAATAGCCCTCGCGGACTATTTTTTTATATAACCATGTTTTCTTTTTTGAACTCTTCTTTTATCAGTGGTAATATTTCATCCACATGCACTTCCCTTTTCTCCCTGTCTTTCCTAAGAGAGTACTCTACTATTGCTTCATTGGCTTTCTTCCCTACAGTTATTCTAATAGGAATACCTATTAAATCCCTATCTTTGAATTTAACTCCTGCACTTTCATTTCTATCGTCTAATAAGACTTCTATTCCTAAGGAATTTAATTCGTCATATATTTTTTCTCCAAGTTCCACTTGCTCCTGATTTTTTGTATTTATTATAGTTACTATTACATGGTATGGTGCTACAACTAAGGGCCATATAATCCCGTCTTCGTCGTGGTATTGCTCAACTACAGCCATCATGGATCTAGACACACCTATTCCATAGCACCCCATTACAAAGGGTTTTTCTTTTCCATTTTCATCTAGAAAGGTGGCATTTAAGGATTCGGAGTATTTGGTGCCTAATTGGAAAATATTTCCTACCTCTATTCCTTTATCCATCTCTAAGGCCTCTCCACATTCTGGGCATATATCTCCTTCTCTAACTAATAAGAGGTCATCAACTACTTCTCCCGTAAAGTCCCTTCCATAATTTACATTCTTAATATGGTAGTCTGTTTCATTGGCACCTATTACTAGGTTTTTCATCTTAGTAATCCTAGAATCCACTAGTACTCTAACTTCTTTTTTCAAGTTCATAGGACCTGTAAAGCCCTTGTTTCCTCCTGTAATATCCATTATTAAATCTTCATCTGCCATTTCTAGCTCATGTTCTGCAACACCTAAATAATTACATAATTTAGTTTCATTCAATTCCCTATCTCCTGGAATTACAGCAATTACAGGTTTTCCACTTACATTATATACTAGGGATTTAGCAAATTTCGAAGCATCTAAATTAAAAAAGTCTTCTAGGGCCTCAATTGTAGTGACTCCTGGTGTATATACCTTTTCAACTGGGAGCTCTTCTTGGTTATCATCTACCTTATATACAACTGCAGCCTTCTCCTCAGTAGCTGCATAGTCACAATGTTGGCAATAAGCAATTACACCTTCCCCTACATCTGACATAGCCATAAACTCATGGGAGACATTTCCTCCCATTGTTCCTGAATCACCTAATACTACCCTATATTTTAGTTTTAGCCTAGTAAAGACCTTATCATATGCCTTCCACATAATATCATAGGATTTTCTCATTCCTTCCTCATCTATATCAAAACTATAAGCATCCTTCATGATAAACTCTCTACTTCTCATTAAGCCAAATCTAGGTCTTTTCTCATCCCTATATTTTGTTTGAATTTGATATAGGTTTAATGGCAATTGTTTGTAAGATTTAACCTCGCCCTTTACTACACTGGTAAAATATTCTTCATGGGTAGGTCCAAGGCAAAATTCTCTATCATGTCTATCCTTCAGCCTAAACATTTCTGGACCAAAATCTTGCCATCTGCCTGTAGCTTCCCACAGTTCCCTAGGCTGGATTGCAGACATTAGTAGTTCTTGGGCTCCTGCCTTATCCATTTCTTCCCTAACTATACTTTCAATCTTCCTAATAACCCTGTATCCCAAGGGCAGATAAGAATAAACTCCACTGACTAGCTTTCTTATCATTCCAGCCCTAAGAAGTAATTTATGGCTGGGTATTTCAGCTTCTGCAGGTGTTTCCCTTAAGGTAGGCATGTATAAATTTGACATTCTCATAGTTTTTCCTCCTTCTTCTTTTTTTACAATTGACTATTTGTCCAGTTAACAATTCACAATTTCTTGTGTCAAGCTTAAGGTTTTTTGACCCCATCCCTTGACTTTCACAATTGTAAATTATGGATTATAACTGTGCAATGATTAATATTGTGAATTAATAAAAACTATTCACTATTCACTCATAGTTATTAACTAACTAAAAAAACCTTTCATCTCATGCTTAGAGACGAAAGGTAATTTCCGCGGTACCACTCTAATAAACCTTATGTAAAATAAGGTTCCCTCAATAGTTATAACGATACAATCGTATTAGCTTATCGCTAAAAGCTCAGGGGTAGGTTCAATATCAGGGAGGCCAGAAGTCTTCCACCAAATGACTTCCTCTCTAGGACCTATAAATATTTACTAGTCCCCTTCATTGCAAAATATGAATTTTATAAACATTATACACATCTAAGCTTTTTTGTCAATTGTTTTCTTCAATAAACAAACACTATATGCAGAAATTCCTTCCTCTCTTCCTTCAAAACCCAGCCATTCCGTTGTAGTAGCCTTTAGACTTATTTTGTCTATTGATGTGAAAAGGGTTTCTGCTATTCTTTCCCTCATTGCCTCAATATAAGGGGCCAATTTTGGCCTTTGGGCTACTATGGTAGCATCTATATTTCCTATACTATAACCGTTTTCATTCATCAATTTAGCCACTTGAGTAAGTAAATATATGCTGGAAATATCTTTATACTTATCATCAGTATCTGGAAAATGCTTTCCTATATCTCCAAGGGCTAAGGCCCCTAAGATGCTATCCATGATGGCATGGGTTAAAACATCAGCGTCAGAATGGCCTAATAATCCCTTCTCAAAGGGTATTTCTATGCCACCTAGGATTAATTTCCTATCCTTTACAAGTTTATGAACATCATAACCAAATCCTATCCTCATGCTACCACCTATTATCTACTTTGGAATAAAAACTCTCTTCTATTATAGACTTTGTCTCCTTCTTTTATTAGTGATTCTGCAAGTATTAAATCCTCTGGTGTTGTGATTTTAATATTTTCATAAGAGCCCATTATCATTTTTACATTGTATCCTATCCTCTCAACGAGAGAGCTATCATCAGTGCCTAGAAAACCGTCGTTTATGGCCTTTTCATAGCCTTTAATCAATATTTCTTTGAAAAAACATTGGGGAGTTTGGGCTGCCCATAACAAGTCTCTACGGGGTGTATTGCCTATTACATTATCCTCTCCTACAACTTTGATAGTATCAGTAACTGGCACTCCTATAACACAGGCACCGTACTTTTCAACTCCCTTAATTCCATCTTCTATATTTTCTAATTTTACAAAGGGCCTGGCTCCATCATGGACTAGGACCATATCCGATTTCTCGTTTAAGGCCAATATTCCATTATAGACAGAATCCTGTCTCTCCTTGCCACCTCTTATGATATTTGCCACCTTATTAAATTTATATTTCTTTACAATTTCTTTTCTACAATATTCTATTTCCTCTTCCTTCGCTACTAAGATGATTTCATCAACGTATTTAGATCTTTCAAACTTTTCAATGGTGTGGGCAAGAATAGGCTTCCCTCCTATGGCTATAAACTGTTTGTTTATTTTGCTACCCATTCTATTGCTCATACCTGCTGCTGCAATTATTACAGATACATAGTAATTTTTATACATTATTTTCACCTCTTAAGTATTATAGCATAAGTAGTCCAATAGTAAACATGGTTTTCAAAAAAAGCTATAGAAAAAGACCCTTTCGGGTCTAAACTGCTTTATCAACCATTGATTTTGGCTTGGCAAATATCATTCTACCTGCAGAAGTTTGCAGCACTGAAGTTACTATGACGTCGATAGTCTCCCCAATATATTTTCTTCCACCTTCAACTACAATCATGGTTCCATCATCTAAGTAAGCAAGACCTTGATTAAGCTCTTTACCGTCTTTTATAACTGTTACTACCATCTCTTCTCCAGGAAGTACTATTGGTTTTACTGCATTTGCCAATTCATTGATATTTAAAACTTCTATGCCTTGCACTTCCGCCACCTTATTAAGGTTATAATCATTAGTAATAATTTTCCCTTTAAGTATTTGGGTTAACTTAAGTAATTTTGAGTCCACTTCTTCTACATCATCAATTTTTCTATCATAGATGATTACTTCTATATCTAATTCCTTTTGGATTTTGTTTAAAATATCTAAGCCTCTCCTGCCTCTGTTTCTCTTTAAGGAATCAGAAGAATCTGCAATATGCTGTAATTCTTCCAATACAAATTGAGGAATGATTAGGGGGCCTTCAATAAATCCAGTTTTACAAATATCGGCTATCCTACCATCAATAATAACAGAGGTATCTAATACCTTTGGATAAGCCTTACTTGAAGATTTTATTTTATCCTTGGAACTCCTTCTAATATTCCCTAAATTGCTCTGAATATCTTCCTTCTTTCTATGTGGGATTGTAATACCTAAATAGCCAAAAAAACTATAAAGGATAATCGAGGATACAACACCTACATAAGGAATTCCTAAGTTGATAATTGGTTGAGATAATAAAAAAGCAATTAACAATCCAACAATCAAGCCAATGGAAGATATGGCAATATCATAAGCTGAAAACCTCTCTAACTCCTTTTCAATTAATCTAACTAACTTCCTGCCTTTTTCAATTATTTTAGGTGCTAAAGAAAAGAATACAATACCAAATAAAATAGAAACTCCTAAGTATATAGCTAAATTAATCCATCCATCTCTAAATAAATTTATAATTCCCAAATTAACAAATATTGACAATAGGCTGAAGCCAAGTATTATTCCAAATATTCCAATGACTGCTTTAAGTATTTTATCAACCATTAATTCACCTCCTGTTATTATAGTTATTGCCAATTCTAAAAAATATAAACATAAATTATTGGATGTTTCTTAGGCAAATTTATTCTTTATTAGTTACTGCCTCCATTATCAGCTCTTCTACTTCATCCATATCATAATCGGAAACTAAGACCATCTCTGATAATAGCATTTGTTTTGCAGAAGTTAACATCTTCTTTTCTCCAGTAGATAAACCTTTTTCCATATCCATTCTAAGTAAGTTTCTAACTACTGCAGCAATTTCAAAAATATTTCCTGATTTGATTTTATCCATGTTGATTCTATACCTTCTATTCCAATTTTGAGGCATTTCAGTTTTTTTACCTTTTAATATAGATATTACTTTATCTAAATCCTTTTTGTCAATGATTTCTCTAACTCCAACTTCCTCCACATTATCTACAGGTACCATAACCTTCATATCTCCAATGGGCATTCTCATAATAAAATATTTTCTTCTCTCACCTAAAATTTCTTTTTCTTCAATCCCTTCTATAACACCAGCACCATGCATAGGATAGACAACCTTATCTCCAATATTAAACATTAAAAAACCTCCTATTTACCTTTTCTATCCTATTATACACCATTTTGCCGAAATTGTAAAGGTATTATTTTATCATAGTCATCTTGAGGTTGTCAATCCCTTTTCATATATTTTTAAAAAGATAAAAAATATACCTGTCAATAAATTCTATTAAATAATTGATAGAAATATTTGACAATTGCTTGTCCCTGTAAGTATAATTGATATATAGCAAAAACTAATTGGGAGTGAGAATATGATAGACAACAACAGAACCGACACAGCACTTGTTTGTAAGGATTTTCAGGATCAAGTATCTCAAGTTCTTATTAGACATAAAAGTATCTTAGACATAATAACCAAACTTGATCAATATAATGCCCGTATTAATAGGGCTCTAGCAAAATCGGTGACTAATTGCGGATGTATTTCTATTAATGCTACTAAGCAAGATTATGATAGAGATTCTTTTGAAGAAATGCTAAATGTAGTTAATAGTCATATAGAGGGAACCCTTTGCGATAATTGCAAGGAAGTCATTAATGAAGAGATTGGTTCATACTTTTTTTACTTAGCTGCTCTTTGCAACTCCCTAGATCTTGATTTAGACCAGATTATAAAAAATGAATATAATACAATAAAAACCTTGGGTATCTACAGTTTAAAATGAAAAGTTTATTTAAATTATATAGGCTAGATTTGCATCTAGCCTATTTATGATTAAAAACATTATCTATAACTTCTCTTAAGGTCCTTAGTTGGATTATCTCTAGATTATTGGTTTTTATATCTACTCCACTATTAGGGGCAACATATACTTTTCTAAATCCCATCCTATCTAATTCTTTAATCCTAACTTCCAAGGAGGGAACCCTTTTTAATTCGCCAGTTAATCCAACATCTGCTATGAAAACAATATCATTTGCCAACGGGGTATTTTTAACAGAAGATATAATGCTCATTACTACTGCAAGATTTGAAGCCTGTTCCTTTAGCTTAATCCCGCCAGTAGTCTTTACAACTACGTTTTTATCATAAAAACTTATGCCAACTCTTTGTTCTATGATGGAAACTAAGGTGTTCAATTGCTCCCGTTTTAGACATTCACTTATTCTAGAGGGATAGGGAGTAAAGGAGTTGGAAACTAGGGATTCAATTTCAAGTATTATAGGCCTAGTCCCTTCTTTAAGTACAGTTATGGCACTTCCAGGCAAAAGGTTATCTTTATCCCTTGCAGTCATAAAATATTCAGAAGGATTATCTATACTGACCATGCCCTTATCTGTCAAGTAGAAAAAACCCATTTCCCCAGTGGAACCATACCTGTTTTTAGAAGTTAATAAAGACCTTAACTCTTCTCCACTTTCTCCTTCGATAATAAGTACCGTATCTACTAAGTGCTCCAGGGCCCTAAGTCCTGCTATTTCGTCTTCCTTAGTCATTTGTCCAATTAGGATTACTGCCCTAGGCCTATTTGGGTTTTTAGCAATTTTTACCAACTGATTTGCACATTCCATAGTTTGAGTAGGTGAGCCTGCCCGAGAGTTGGGAAAATCTTCAAGGATAAAGGTTTGTATACTATCTATGATTATTAAATCTGGGTCGATTTCTTCGATAAATTCCAATACATTATCCATACTATTATCTGAAACTACCCAAACGTTGGGGTGGATTGTATCTATTATCCTATCTGCCCTATTCTTTATTTGGGATTCACTTTCCTCTCCAGATGCATATAAGACCCTGTAATCCATCTTAGCTAAGTCATTGGCAACCTGCAGCAGTAAGGTTGATTTACCTGCTCCAGGTTTGGCAGTAAGTATAGTTACTGAATCCCTTACTATTCCTCCACCCATTACCCTATTAAATTCATTTATATTGGTTATTATCCTGTCACTATTGGTGGAAACTATATCCTTCAATCTTCTTATTGTCCTTTTTTCTTGCCTTACAGTTCCCTTAGTTCCCTTTTTATCATCTACTGCTACTTCTTTCATCCTATTCCAACTGCTACATTCTGGACATTTGCCATAGTAGCCTATACTTTCATAACCGCAGTTTTCACATACATACTTGACTTTTTTTCTCATTTTTTCCTCCTTAAAGAGTTAAGGAACGATAAAAATCGTTCCTATGCTGATTTAAATACTAGTTTATCATTCTCCTTATCATAATCAATAATTATTCTATCACTTTTAGAAATATTTCCTCTTAGAATTTCTTCTGCCAATTGGTCCTCAATCATTCTCCTTATGGTTCTTTCAAGGGGTCTAGCACCATAAACTGGGTCAAAGCCTATGGCTGAAATATGGTCCTTGGTGCTATCAGTAACCTCGATATTTATATCCATTTTTTTCAATCGTTTTTCTAAATCTTTTATCATAATATCTACTATTTCCTTTATATGGTCCTCTTCTAGGTTGTGGAATACTATTATTTCATCTAGTCTATTTAAAAACTCTGGCCTAAAGGTTCTTTTTAACTCTTCAGTTATGGTCTCCTTCATCTTCTCATATTCTGCCTTGTTATCATCTGTTACAGGAGAGAAACCCAGTACATTTTGTTTTTTAAGTGATGTGGCTCCCACATTTGAGGTCATAATAATTACTGTATTTTTGAAATCTACTGTCCTACCCTTAGAATCAGTTAATCTTCCATCATCTAAGATTTGTAGAAGCACATTGAATACATCTGGATGGGCCTTTTCAATTTCATCGAAGAGTACTACTGCATAGGGTTTTCTCCTAACAGCTTCAGTTAATTGGCCACCTTCATCATATCCCACATATCCAGGAGGTGAACCTACCAATCTAGATACAGAATGTTTTTCCATGTATTCTGACATATCTATCCTAATCATGGAATCTTCGTCTCCAAATAAGGCTTCCGCCAAGGCCTTTGCAAGATGGGTTTTGCCTACACCTGTTGGACCTACGAAGATAAAGCTACCAACTGGTTTTTTAGGATCCTTTAAGCCTACCCTTGATCTTCTTACTGCACTGGCTACTGCTTCTACAGCTTGATTTTGTCCAATAACTCTTTCATGCAGTATATTTTCTAAGTTTAATAGTCTTTGGCTTTCTTCCGTTGTCATCTTAGTTACAGGAACACCAGTCCAGTCTGAAACTACTTTTGCAATTTCATCATAACCAACTGTTAAGCTGGCAACTTCTTTTTTATGCTCCCACTGGGCTTTATTGCTTTCCAACTCTTTTCTTAATTGTCTTTCTTTATCTCTTATCTTTGCTGCCTTTTCATAGTTTTGAGTATTTATTGCCTCTTCCTTTTCCTTAGATAGTTCTTCCAGTTGCTCCTCTAAATCCTTTAACTCCTCTGGTGGAACATAGGAGTTTACCCTAATCATGGAAGCAGCTTCATCTATTAAATCTATGGCTTTATCTGGCAAAAACCTGTCTGTAATATACCTATGTGAAAGTTCAGCAGCTGCCCTAATTGCTTCATCGGTAATCTTTACCCTATGGTGGGCTTCATATCTGTCTCTTAGCCCTTCTAGGATTTTTATAGTATCTTCTACTGTGGGTTCTTCTACCATAATGGGCTGGAATCTTCTCTCCAAGGCTGAATCCTTTTCTATATACTTCCTGTATTCATCTATGGTTGTTGCACCTATAACCTGAAGTTCTCCCCTAGCAAGTACTGGTTTTAAAATATTTGAAGCATCGATGGCTCCTTCCGCTGCACCTGCCCCCACTATGGTATGAAGCTCATCTATAAATAGAATAACATCTCCAGCTTCCTTTAATTCCTTCATAACAGATTTGAGTCTCTCTTCAAATTCTCCCCTATACTTAGCCCCTGCAATCATGCCTGGCAAGTCTAAGGAAACTATCCTTTTATTTTTAATTATTTCTGGAACTTGACCTTCAATTATTTTCTGGGCCAAGCCTTCTGCTATGGCGGTTTTTCCTACACCAGGTTCTCCGATTAATACGGGATTGTTTTTTGTCCTCCTACTTAAAACTTGAATTACCCTTTCAATTTCCTTGGACCTACCTATTACTGGGTCAATCTCACCAGCTTCAGCCATTTTGTTTAAATCAGTACTATATTTGTCTAGGGTTGGTGTATCGATATTGTGGCTTTCCACACTTTGTCCTTGTTTATTTGCAGAGTCAGATATCATACTTAAAACTAAGTCTGCTAATTTTTTAGTATCTATCCCTAACCTTTTCAGTACCACTATGGCAACTCCTTCACCTTCTGATAATATTCCTAGTAGAAGGTGTTCTGTACCTACATAGTTATGGCCCAAATTTCTCGCTTGGGCAAAACTCAGTTCAAATATCCTCTTTGTTCTAGGAGTAAAGCCTAAAATATCACCACCAAAATTTCCTTCACCTACAATTAAAATAACTTCTTTTCTTGCTTTATCTAAGGTTACACCTACTTTGGCTAAGGCCTTTGCACCTACTCCTTCTTCCTCAGCTATTAAACCTAATAGTAGGTGTTCTGTGCCTACATAATTATGCTTTAAATTCTTTGCTTCTTCCTGAGATAAAAGAATAGCTCTTTGTGCTTTTTCTGTAAATCGTCCAAACATTGCCATGTTTTATCCCTCCAAACTTCTTATTTTTTTTCTTATTAGTTCCGCCCTATACATATCTCTTTCTTCATAGGTTAAATCTCTATTGACAGTTTTTTGTAAACTTGCTGGCTGAATTTTTATCATTAGCTTAATAATATCCTTAGGTTTTATATAATCTATCATTCCCAAATCACAGCCCAATTTTACATTGGATAAATGATTCATTGCCTCTGCAGATGAAATAATTCTTCCATATTTTAAAATTCCAAAGGATCTAAAGATCATATCTTCCATTTGATGATTTCTCTTATCCAACATATAAGCCCTTGTGCTTCTTTCCCTGGAAATTATTTCTTGCACAACCCTATTTAGCTTCTTGATTATATCCTCTTCAGATTCCCCTAAGGTAGTTTGATTTGAAATCTGGAAAAGATAACCCGACGCCTTTGTACCTTCACCATAAATCCCTCTTACAGTTAAGCCTATTTTTGTTAATCCCTCTATAATGGAATTTATGTGTCCTGTCATACTAATACATGGCAGATGTACCATAACAGAGGCCCTTAAGCCTGTACCTACATTAGTTGGACAGGAAGTTAAATATCCAAATTTTTCATGGTAGGCATATTCAACCTTTCCTTCTATGGAGTCATCTATCTTAGATGAAATTTCCCAACCTTCTTCAAAATTTAATCCTGGCATTAGGACCTGAATTCTTATATGATCTTCTTCATTTATCATTACAGTAGCCCTCTCATCATTTCGTATTAGAAAGCTGCCACCGTCTAATTTTTTTGCTAAATTGGGACTTATTAAATGCTTTTCTACAAATACACTTCTTTCAATATCAGATAGGTCCCTAATCCGGTAAAATTTATAAGGTACATCATAAACATTGTCCTTCATCCCATTTAATATTTCATCTGTTAAGGCTTCAGCCTCATCATCAGTCATAAAATTGGGAAACCTATAATTAGCAAGGTTTCTAGCCAGTCTAAGTCTAGTACTTACTACTACATCTTCATCATTTCCTATCCCCTCTAACCATTTAACCACAGGCTCACCTCCTAAATTTCCCCTAGTTTTTCCTTTAACCGATTGATTTCATCCCTTAAATAAGCAGCTCTTTCAAAATCCTCTTTTTCTATAGATTTTTCCAATTCTAGCTTAAGAGACTCGATAGCCTTCTTCTGAACAATTTTATCCTTGGTATTAATAGGTACCTTACCTTGGTGAGTATTATGCCCATGAATCCCTTTTAATAGGGAGCTTATATTTCTTTCAAATACTTCATAACATTTGGCACAGCCGAATTTACCAACTTCTTGGAATTTCTTATAGGTTAGGCCGCATTTTGGACAGGCGACAACCCGTCTTTTGCCTGAATCTTCAGGCATAGAATCTATCAAACCTGTAAAAAGCTTCTCAAAAGAAAAAGGTACTTCAAAGGTAAAATCTAAGTAGTTATTTTCCTTGGCACAAGTTTCACATAAATGCCTTTCTTCCACGTGATTATTTATAATTTTAGTAAAATGAATTGTAGCTGTATTTTTGTTGCATTTATCACATAGCAAAACTAACACCTCCTATTTAATTAGGATTAACAAAATGTTTTTCAATATATCAGCCCTTAACTTATTTCTCAATTCTGGTTTTTCACTACTCAAGGCTCTTTCACTTAATGCAGCCTTTATAATATGACTTTCCCTTTCAGAGATTATCCCTTCCTCCATCAACCCTTCCACTATATGGTATGCCTTATTTTTTGTTATTGATTCTCCAATTGTATCTATTATAATATTATTGATATCCTCATATTCATCAATGCTAACCTTTATTATCTTAATATACCCACCTCCACCCCTTCTACTCTCTATATAATATCCCTTATAGGGAGTGAATCTGGTGGAAAGTACATAGTTTATTTGAGAAGGGGCACAGTTAAATTTTTCTGCCAATTCATTTCTCTGAATTTCTATAATCCCATCCTCCTGAGCATCTATTAAAGATTTTATAAACCTTTCTATTATATTGGTAAGTCTAGGCATAATACACCTCCTCGACTTTGACTTACTTTGTCCTTCAATCTTATTATACCACTTTTTTCCCTTTTTAAAACTCTTTAGAAAAAAATAACCACAGTTTAAAAACTGTGGTTATATTCTTTATTCTTTTTCAGCCTTTGCTTCAGCTATGACTTTTTCTGCTATATTACCTGGAACTTCTTCATATCTTACAAATTCCATTGTAAAGCTTCCTCTAGCTTGGGTCATAGCCCTTAAGTCTATTGCATATTCAAATAATTCTGCTTGAGGCGCTTCTGCAATAATCTTTTGGGAACCGTCTTCTGTTTGTTCCATTCCTAAGATCCTTCCTCTACGTTTATTCATATCTCCCATTACATCTCCCATGTAATCCTCTGGTATGATGATTTCCAACCTCATTATAGGCTCTAATAATACTGGGTTTGCTTCTTCCATACCCTTCTTAAATGCAAGGGAAGCTGCAATTTTGAAAGCCATTTCGTTGGAGTCTACTGGGTGATATGAACCATCAAATAAGGTTGCCTTTATATTAACTACAGGATATCCTGCCAAAACTCCATGTTCTAAGGATTCAATTAATCCCTTTTCAACTGCAGGGAAGAAGTTCTTAGGTACAGCTCCACCAAATACTTCTTCTGCAAATACAAATTCCTCTTCACATGGTTCAAATCTTATATGAACGTCTCCGTATTGACCGGCACCACCAGACTGTTTCTTGTGTTTTCCTTGTACCGATGAAGTACCTTTTATGGTCTCCCTATATGCAACTTTTGGTTTTGTTAAATTAACTTCTACTCCAAAGGCATTTTTCAATTTATCTACTATAACTGTCAATTGCATATTTCCTTGTCCACCAATTAACAATTGCTTTGTCTCATTATTTCTTTGAACAACAAAGGTTGGGTCTTCCTCTGTTAACCTTTGTAGGGCAGAACTTATCTTATCTTCGTCTCCCTTGGCCTTTGGTTCAACTGCTAAGAATAATGTTGGTTGAGGGTATTCTATTTTATCAAATAGAATTTGATTATTTTTAACACATAAGGTATCTCCAGTTTGAGTATGGTTTAACTTAGAAGTGGCTCCAATATCTCCCGCTTGTATCTCACTAACTTCAATTTGGTTCTTACCTCTAAGTACGAATAAACCGCCTAATTTTTCTGATTTTTCCTTAGTTGAATTATATATTTCCATATCCTTTGTAATCTTACCAGATACTACTTTAAATAATGATAGCTTACCGACAAATGGGTCAACTATAGTTTTAAATACAATAGCTGAAAACGGTTCATTTGAGTCAATTTTTCTTTCTACTTCTTTTCCATTTACTTTGCCCTTGGCTACACCTACATCTACTGGAGAAGGAATATATTTTTCAATGACTTCTAGTAAAAAGTCCATTCCGATGGCTTTTTCTGCACAGCCTACTATTACAGGAGCTAAATCGCCATTTGAAACAGCTAATTTTAGTCCCTTAGTTATTTCTTCATGGGTGAATTCTTCACCTTCAAAATATTTTTCCATCAGTTCTTCATCAGTTTCAGCAATTGTTTCCATTAAGCCTTCTTTGATTGAATCAATTTCCATTTTAAAATCATCTGCCAAGTCTACTTCTTTTCTTTGAATTCCATTGTATTCATAGGCTTTTTCATCGATTACGGATACAAAACCTTTAAAATCACCTGATACTCCTATAGGTAAAGCAAAGGGTACAATTTTATCTCCAAACTGGTCTTTCAATTGGGATATTAGATTTTCAAAATTGACTTCTTCTTTATCCATTTTGTTAATAAAGATAATTCTTGGTGTTTTATATTTCTCCAGGTTTTTCCAAGCCTTTTCTGTACCTACTTCAATACCTGCTGAAGCATCGATAAGTAGTATTGAACCTTCAGAGGCCCTCTTAGCCCCATACATCTCACCAATGAAGTCAAAATATCCTGGTGTGTCCAATAAATTGAATTTTGTGTTTTTCCACTCTACAGGAATTACAGTAGTATTGATGGAAACCTTTCTGGCAATTTCTTCCTTATCAAAATCTGATACAGTATTTCCATCGTCTACTCTTCCCTGTCTCTTAGTTACACCTGTTGCAAATAATACTGCTTCAGTTAAAGTTGTTTTACCGCTACTACTATGACCTAGTAAAGCTACATTTCTGATTTTATCAGCTGAATATGTTTTCATTATACATTTCCCCCTTAACCAGCATATTTATTTGAAAGATTTTATAAATCTTCATACCTATTCTTAACATTTCACAAAATTTTTAGTCAATTTTCCCAAAAATATAACTACCTTTTAGATTATATCATAAGTCAAGATAATATCATAGCTTTTTTTATTGTCTAAAAATTATAATATTGGTATACTGAAATTAATCTACATAAAAGGAGGTCATTTTTTTGTCTATTAAGTATAGGGATGAGATAAAAAACATTGAACCGTATGTACCAGGTAAGCCAATTGAAGATGTTAAAAAGGAATTTAATATTGAGAAAGTAATAAAGCTTGCTTCAAATGAAAATCCCTTAGGTTGTTCACCTAAGGTTAAAGAAGCTATAATCAAGGCCTTAGATAAACTTTCTATTTATCCTGATGGCAACAACACTGAATTAAAAAAAGCACTAGCTAAAAAGCATAATGTGGAAGTTGACAATGTTCTTCCCAGCAGTGGTTTAGATGAAATGATAGTTTTAATAGCTAATACCTTCATTGAGAAAGATGATGAGGTTATAATGGGTGATATTACTTTCCCCAGGTATCTTCAGGCAACTGAAATAATGGGAGGAAGGCCAGTTGTAGTACCTTTAAAAAATTTTTCCTTTGATTTAGATGGAATTTTAGAAAGGATTACCCTAAGAACCAAGATCATATGGATTTGTAACCCAAACAATCCAACAGGTACCATGATTACCGAAAGAGACCTAATAGGATTTTTAGATAAGGTCCCTTCAAATATTTTAGTTGTATTGGATGAAGCCTATAAAGAGTATGTAACCCGGCAGGATTATCCCCACAATTCAGTAGAATTTATTAACAAATACAAAAATCTTCTAGTTATGCGGACTTTTTCAAAGGCATATGGGTTAGCTGGTCTTAGGGTAGCATATACTATAGGGGATAAAGAAGTTCTTCAATACATAAATCGAGTAAGAGGACCATTCAATGTAAATGCTTTAGCTCAGGTAGCTGCTGTTGCTGCCTTAGAAGATGAGGATTTTTTGAAAAAGACTTATGATACTAATCTTCAAGGGAAGAATTATCTATATAAAGAATTTGATAAATTAAACCTTCAATATGTTCCTTCAGAAACTAATCATATCCTAGTAAATGTAGGCAGAAATGGACAAGAAGTATTCATAGAAATGCAAAAAAGAGGTGTCATCATAAGGCCTATGGCCGGAAACTTTATTAGGATTTCCATAGGGACAATGGAAGAAAATAGGTTTTTTATTGAAAACTTAAAAGAAGTATTAAACAAGGGCCAGTAATGGCCCTAATTTAATACTTCTTTAACCTAATCCCCTAGTTGAAAATAATTATGAAGGGCATTTACAGCCTTACTTCTGTATTTACTATCAATTAAACAGGATATGGTTGTATGGGAGTCTGAAGTTTGAAGAATTTCAATGTTTTCCTTAGATAGGGCTGATACTGCCTTTGCCATTACTCCAGGTATACCCCTCATCCTGTTACCTATAATAGTAACCTTAGTACAGTTGTGAACTATTTCATACTTACAATCCAATTCTTTCAATACTTCTTCTAAGACTTCTGTTTGCTTTTCGTCAATTATAAAGTATATCTGATTAGGATAGATGTTGATCATATCAATACTTATTCCAGCTTCTGCTATACGATTAAATATTAATTCAAAGTCTTCATATTCCATTTGATTAGGTAGAATCTTGGCTTGAGTCCTATTGTCAATGTAAGTAACTGAAGTTACAATCTTATCAGTATCCTCCCTAAAAGACCTAGACCTATCATAGTTTGTTATTAAAGTACCCTTATAGTCAGATACTGTACTCCTAATTACTAAGGGTATATTAGACCTCATGGCAATTTCTACTGCCCTAGGATGCAAAACCTTTGCCCCATATTCTGCCATTTGAAAAACTTCATTATAAAATACTGTATCTATCACCTTTGCATCGGGAACAATTTTGGGATCTGCTGTCATAACTCCCTCTACGTCGGTATATATTTCAACCAGTTCTGCTCCCAAAGCTTCCCCTAATATAGATGCAGTTACATCTGAGCCTCCCCTACCTAAAGTTGTAATATCCCCATATTCTGTAATCCCTTGAAAACCGCAGACAACTGGTATCTTGCCTTTTTTAATGCTATTTAAAATATTAATTGGTTCTACATGTAAAATCTTTGCTTCTGTAAAACTATCATCAGTTATTATTCCTGACTGTCCTCCTGTATAGGCAATTGTATCAAAACCCTTTGCCTTCAAACTAGTAGCCATTATAACTGCTGAAATTATTTCGCCACAAGCCATTATCATATCCAGTTCCCTGGGATTAGGCTCTATACCTACAGATTTCACCATATTAATTAGGGTGTCAGTAGAATATGGGTCTCCTTCTCTTCCAATGGCAGATACAACTACAACTGGTTTTAAGTCATTTTTTATGGCATTTTCAATTTTCTTTATTGCACAATTTCTACGTTCCTCATTTATTAAAGAGGTTCCTCCAAATTTTTGAACAATTATTCTCATTGCTGTCATCTCCATTAAAATATAATTACTACAATTATATCTTTATTCATTTACTATTTTTTTGATACTTACTATTATAATTTATATTTTATTTGCTGTCAGCTTAAGTTTAATGGCTGGAAAAAAACAAACAGCCCCTTGGGCCATTTATTTAAACCATAAACTCAATTCTCTTTTTGAGCTTTCTGGCGAATCTGAAGCATGGATAATATTTTCTGTAATGGAATGTGCAAAATCTCCCCTTATGGTACCTGGTGAAGCTAACTTAGGATCCCTGTGGCCTATCATCAACCTCATTATTTCGATAACATTTTCTCCCTCTACTTCCATTGCCATGACCTCTCCGCTTAAAATATATTCTATTAATTCGTCAAAGAAAGGCTTTTCCCT
>Ga0209537_1000714_pt1 | contig 40186 bp, 35 predicted proteins | sample BioPla4DNA1_FD_187698 | JGI IMG/M metagenome (GOLD analysis project Ga0209537, IMG submission 187698) | Biogas fermentation microbial communities from Germany - Plant 4 DNA1 (SPAdes) (version 2) | ecosystem: Engineered > Bioreactor > Anaerobic > Digestate | place: Bielefeld, North...
CAAGTCGGTATTCAGTTTTGCAGCCACTTCAGGCAGCCAAGCTGAAACCGGAGCACCGATACCGATAATGGGCATCTTCAATTTATATGAACAGTCAAATTTATAATCATCAGCAACTGATAGTGCTTTATCGATCAGATACATGACAGCAGGGTCATCTTTTAACCGTATATCCTGTCCTTCATAGCTTACCAGGCTCTGCAGGCAGGTATAACAGAGTTCATTGACGATCTTTTCAATGGCCAGCTCAATAAAAACATCCCTGCTGACACCCATCCGCTGTGCTAAGATCTCCACACCTTTGAGCGCTGCTTCCCTGTTCCACTGGGTATAGATGCCTTTGGCATGCAGAATATCGGTAGGAGTGACAGATATCCTGGCTATCACACCCAAGTTAACCAGACGCTGCAGATCCAAAAAATTAGCCTCTGTATCCAGGCGTTGGGTCAGATAGTATAGACTGTGAGGCCCTTCTTTTAATACTTCGATCACTCGTTCTTCCGTTTCAGTGAGGGTCTCAGCAGCTGATGGTTGTTTTAGAAACATAAAGCAGTCGGTAGCCTGGGCAAACAACAGGACATAACTTTTTTCAAAATTGATGCCGAGTTCATCCAGCAGGTGCGGATATTGTTGTGCCACCACTGATAAGGGCCAGACCCGCTGGGGGCCTACTTGGATCTTCCACTCCATGTCTAACTGTATATAGCTGTCACCGCCCAAACCGTAGGTATATATCTGTGCCGCCTGCACCCTTGTTAACCAACCGCCGACAGATGCCCCTTCCTGGTTGATGAAAGGGATCCCGTTTTCTAAAATCGCAATATCTGTTGTGGTCCCTCCCATATCTAATACGATTGCATCAGGGGTATTTGTCAGGAATGTCCCTCCGATGATGCTTGACGCGGGCCCGGAAAGGATGGTTTCAATCGGTTTTTCCCTAGCCAGGGCTTCGCTCATCATACAGCCGTCACCCTTGACCACCATAATAGGGGCCTCAATGCCTTTCTCCTGCAGCACTGTTCTCACAGAGACAAGCAGTTCATCTATGATGGGAATCAGTTTGGCATTGAGCACCGCTGTGACCGTTCTCTCATTAAAGCCCAATGAGGTGGTCAGCTGATGGGCGCACACCACAGGAACACCTAGAATGTCACGGACCATTTTCATGACAATCAGTTCATGTTCCGGGTTTCTGACGCTCAAATATCCGGAAATGGCAACAGCCTCCACTTTGCCTCTTAACTCTTCAATGGCCTGGCGTGTCTTCTCCAGATCCAGTTCTTCCCGGGCTTGCCCTTTTATATCATGGCCTCCCGGAAGGACTGTGCAATGTTCCACAGGTAATGTGCCAATTGGATCATGTCCGAGCATCAACAGGCCAACTTCACATCCACGCCCTTCCACAATAGCATTGGTGGCCAATGTGGTTGACAAAGAAACAGCACTGATGTCTTTAAATCTTTCAAATTTTAAGTTGTTGATACAGTTGCGAATACCGATGGACAGATCTTCACGGGTGGTTAATGCTTTAGCCTTATTCAGGATTCCCCTGGTCTCCAGGTCTACAACCACCCCATCTGTATATGTACCACCGGTGTCAATCCCCAACACCAGTGACATTATTCTCGCCTCCAGCCTAATAGATCAGATCAACCGGCTGCCTGTTGCTAGCACAGGCAGCCGTTGATCACCTACAGAATCTTAATCTTCACCAGGCATATGGCCTACAGCGTTTTCAACAATATGTCTGATCTTGGCAGCCACATCTTTTGGCAGTGGTTCTGGTTCGTGATAATTGATAATGTCACGCACTTTTTCGTTGGCTACCTCTGTTAGTGTTTTGCCACCTGCTTTTTCCCAAATCTCCCGAGCAGCGCGGCTGATCAATTTCGGCATGTAGTTCTCTTCTTTGTATTCTTCTGTGTGATCCTCATCAGCGAAACTGCCGCCAGGACCCACATTTTCGATAACATCCAGAGCCAGTGTGTCCTCATCTACACGGATACCGTTGGTCAGCTTTCTGGCCATACCGAGTACCTCGTCACAGATTACGACCAGGTCCAGGTTGGAGGTGGTTCCCTGCTCTGCATATCCGATATCATGGTTCAGGTTGGCGCCTGACATGTTGGTCATAGCAATAGAGATGGCAGCCTCGATTCCGGCCTGCTCGTCGATGATACAGGAGTCTGTGCATCCACATGTACCGAACATGGGGATTCCCAGATAATGGGCCACATCGGCCAGAGCAGCAAGCAGCAGTGACAGCTCAGGTGCTCCATAGGAGAAAATGGTGGTGGTCATATCCAAAATGGTGTAAACACCGCCCATAATAAAGGGGGCACCTTCCCGTGTGCACTGGCTGAGCACTAAACCGCTCAAGCTTTCACACAAGCCCTGCACCATAACTCCGGCTAAGGTAGCTGGGGCAGTTCCACCGGCCATAATACATGGGGTGTAAATAGTAGGCAGACCCTTCTTAGCACCCATTACCAATTTCTGGGCTGCTTCTTTGCAGTGTACGCCAGGAGAAATAGGCTCTGCATAGAGGCAGATAAATGGGTTCTTGCGCAGTTCTTCCTCACCGCCCGCTACGATCTCCGCCATCTTGATGCAGTCTTCCTGACCCCACTGGTCAACACAAACTGTAATAATCGGTTTATCTGTGTTCAGAATCTGCTGTTCAAACTCATGCCTGTCTGAAATCAGCAGAGGCACATCCTGAACAATACCCAAAGACATGGCGTAATCGATATTTGGCAGAGCATCTAACACCTTGGTAGCCCAGCCAACAGACTGTCTGGTGGCACGATGCCTTTCCCCTGTAAAGGGGTTTCTGGTAAAGGGTGTGCAGGGCCCTGACCCAAAGTAGGAATTATACCCTTCCACAAAAAGCTCTCTGGCGCCTGTACGGCTGTTGCAGAGCACAATATGCTTCTGACAGGTTTTTAAAGCCTGCTCAAAGATGTGTGCAGGTATGCGCGCCCTTGTTCCTTCTACCCAGCAACCCGCCTTTTTCAATATCTCCAGGGATTCTTCGTCATGGAAGTTGGTTCCCGTACGCCACATGGCTTCTTCTGCAGCATATACAAGTTCCTGGCATTGATCCGGGGTTAATACGTTCATCCTGGTGGTTTGGTTAGCCTTTATGTTGGATCTGATGGTCAACTCCAACACTCCTTTCCCTGTAAGATGATTAGCTTAACAACGATTTGCATAGATCTACTGCTGAAGCTGCATCTGGTGCATATCCATCTGCACCCACTTCATCGGCAAAGTCCTGGGAAATAGGTGCGCCACCGACGATAGCTTTTACATGCCCTAAACCTTCTTCTTTCATCAGTTCAATGGTGTCTTTCATATGCAGCATAGTTGTTGTCAGCAGTGCTGACATGCCCATAATTTGCGGCTGATGTTCTTTAATGGCATTAACAAATTCTTCCGGTGATTTATCAATGCCGATATCGATAACTGTAAAGCCGCGGCTTTCCAGCATGATTCCCACCAGGTTTTTACCGATATCATGCAGGTCCCCTTTAACAGTACCCAGCAAGACCTTGCCTGCAGAAGGCATATCAGTTTCTGCAATCAAAGGCTTGACCAATTCGATACCCTGGCTCATGGCCTTGGCTGCTACCATTACCTCGGGAACAAACATTTCACCGTTTTTAAATCTGACACCGACTACATTCATACCTGCGATTAAGCCCTGGTTGATAACATCCAGTGGTGCAACCCCTGCATCTACAAGCTCCTGGGTCAATTTCTTTGCTTTCGCCACATTGCCACTGATAACAGCTTTGGAGAGATCTTCTAATGTTGCCATATTAAAAACACTCCCTTTCGAATTGATTGTTAATTATAGAGCCGCTTCAGCTTTCTCTATTATTTCCCTTAATTTCGCCAAAACATCATCTGCAAGTTTTTCCGGTTGATGGGTCTGCAGGATGCTCTGAGTTTTTTCAGTTGCCCGCTGACCCAGAGACTTAGAGCCAGCCTCGGTCCAATCCTTGATGCGGGCTCTGCTCATTATGGTGGGCCACCAGAATTCCTTACGGAAATATTTCAGTGTGTGTTCTTCTCCCAGATAGGTGCCACCGGGCTGAACAGCATCGATCACACCCCGAGCCAATCTTTCTTCATTAACCTCAATACCTTTGATGATCTTCCTGATCATGCCCACGATTTCATCACCGATAACCAACATCACCAGTGAGCCTGTTAATCCGTACTCCAGGAGCCCGCAGCCCTGAATCAGATTAGTGCCTGACAGTCCCATATGCAGCATGGAAAATGCCTCTTCCAAGCCCATCTGGGCATCGCTGATTTTGCTGTCGCTGGCACCGGCAAAGCCGAAACTGGGGATCCGCAGATAGCGCAGGAGATTGCCCATTCCTGTCCCCACCAGGCTAACCTCAGGAGCACCCCAGGGGAGCATGTTGTTTTCTTCATCACGGATGGTAAAGATACCGCCGGCAATAACAGGTGTTCCCTGGCGGATCAACTGGCTGAGCAGCACTCCCACTAAAACATCTGCCAGCGCAACTACCAGTGCTCCTGCTGGGGTGGCCGGTGCTGTATCCCCTAAGACCAGTTTTGTATGGTAAATAAATGGAACACCGTTCTTTGCTGCAAAAATAACTTTTGCCAGGGTTTCATCTGAATGAACCAGTGTTCCGTCGGCATCGATCAGATATACGAAGAAGGGGTTTTTGTTCAGTTCCTTCAGACTGCCTGCTACAGCCACTGCCATATCCAAAATAGCCTGGGCCTGTTTGACACTGTGGACATACTGAACAATCGGCTTTGTTGTATTGGTGAGCAGTGCTTCAAAGACATGCAGGTCCGCAGCTGCTTCTTTGACATCAGTCGGGTAACCATTGCTGAGGACAAAATCGATGTTTTTCAGTGCATCACACACAACAGCTGTAGCTGCTACATCATCTTTAACAGGTTTTCTTCTTTCACCGGTATGGGGATCAAGCACAAAAAAATTGCCCTGCCCCGGTCCGAAATAAGAGTATGTTGTTTCCAACCTAACTGCCCGCTTACCATTGCGGTCACATAGAGTAACCCTGGAAGGAGCGGTTCTTGCAGCCCATTCTGCTAATGCAGACGGGATCCTAACCCTTGTACCATCCACCCAGCAACCAGCTTTTTCAAATACCTCTCTGGCCTCTTCGTTGAGGACCTCCACACCTGTGCGTTCCAACAACTCCAGAACGGTCATAAAAATTTCTTCACACTGATCATCACTGAGCATTTCCCAGTGTATGGTTTGGTTTACATCAAAGCTTGCCCGGGTGAAATTACTTCTTGTTGTATGCATTGATTCCACAATTCAACTCTCCTTTCTACCCTGAAAAGTTTAGCTCGACAAGAAATTGCAGAGATCTCTGCTGATTGGGGTGCTGCAGAATCAGTATTATGATAATAAGCAGCGCTTTCTAGCCGGCATACACCTCCTAATATTGATGGGTTTGACTACCCTGATCAAAAACTAATTATTGTCCATCAAATAAAACAGAACACCTGCCATTTTATATAAGCAATTATTGTGCCAACAGCTAGTTATCTGAGCAATTACAGAAATCCCTGTAGTTTACCTAAAAAATTGTCGTAGCAGATAAAGGGGTGCAAAAAATGGTGCAAAATTAGTTTGCGATAAACTGCAAACAGACCTGGCAGTGTATCGTTTTGCACATAAAAAAAGGAAAAGAGGGAAAAACCCTCTTTTGAGTCCTATTATTTTTTTCTTGGCACCCTTTTTGCTTTAATGTTGTGCAGCAAGGGATCATAGGGGAGGGACAGTGCTTGTCTGCTAAATTTATCGGGTACCTGTTTATTGCATCAGCAGCAGCCCTCTGGGGAACGTTTAGTGTTATATCCAAAGTATTATTCAACCAAGCATATTTTGATCCTGTAGAGCTCACACAAATAAGAGCTTTTGCATCTGGCATTACCTTATTTCTTATCTTGTTTGTGGTGAATAGGAAATTACTGAGAATAGATATCCGATCCTTTGGTGTCTATTTTTTACTGGGCTTTACCATAATTCATGTGCAGTTAGCTCTCTTTTTTGCCATAAACATAACAGATGTTTCTATAGCCAGTTTTTTGCAGTATTTAGCTCCTGCTTTGATCTTCAGCTATTTAGTTTTCTTTCATCATGAACCTGTTCACTTAAAGGATATATTCATCCTTGGACTGGCGGTGGCCGGTGTTGTGTTTCTCATTGTCTCCAGCTGCCAGAGCAAACTCAATATGCTTGGGATAATAGCAGGCTTATGGACCGCTGTTGCCCTGTCAATTTATACGCTTTACAGTAAATTCGTAGCACAAAGATACAATACCTGGGCAGCTTTAGCCTATGGGATGCTTTCTGTTTCTCTGTTGTTATTGGTGGTGTTTCCGCCATCGATTAAGCTTTTCGATGGTTTCCCATATAATATTGCCCTGTTTTTACTTTATCTCAGCTTTTTTACCATGATCATCCCTTATGGCTTATATTTGTTGGGTATGCGTTTCCTAAAACCACACCAGGCCAGTATTACCGCAACACTGGAACCTGTTGTAGCTATAATTTTGTCAGGTTTATTATCACTAGAATTGCTTACACCGACAAAAATAATAGGGTGCCTGCTGATCATCACTTCTGTTATTCTGCTGGCATATCAAAACATCAACCTTCAAGAGAAAACCGAAAATTAGGTTACAGTCGTCAAATTAGTCCTGTTGATATTATATTTTTTCAACCTATACTGTAAGCTTTGTCTACTGATACCGAGAATTCTTGCTGTTCTGGATACATTTCCCTGTGTTTCACTGAGAATTTTGACTATCAGATCCCTTTCAGTTGAATCTATTTTGTGCTTTAATATATAATTTGTTTTTTTGCGGTTGTTATGATGAGTCTGTTTGCGAAAATCAGCATCCAGGATGACCAATTGATTTACTTCATCATGTTCATCTTGCTGCTGTGCATAACATTCAATCAGATAATGGGGCAGATGGTCCAATGTAATATAACTGCCATCCCCGATTACCACCATAGCGCATTCAATAACATGTTCCAGCTCTCTGACATTACCCGGCCAATGATAATTCAGGAAACACTGCATTACTTCAGGTGAAATATCTTTCACAGATTTTTTTAATTTTCTGTTGTGCTTTCCGATAAAAAAGGAGGTCAGCATAGGAATGTCATCCCGTCTTTCCTTTAAGGGCGGGATTCTGATAGACACAACTGCCAAGCGGTAAAAAAGATCCTGCCTTAAAACCTTTTTATTAACTGCTTCATTGGGATCGGTGTTGAGACTGGAAATGATGCGCACATCAACCGATATATCCTGAGTTCCTCCTACACGGCGTATAGTCCCATCCTGCAGCACCCGCAGGAGTTTTGCCTGCAGCCCTAAGGGCATTGAGTTTAACTCATCGAGAAAAAGTGTGCCTCCATTGGCTTGTTCAAAAAGTCCAGGCCGATCGATGGCACCGGTAAAGGCTCCCTTCACTGTGCCGAACAAAATGCTTTCCAGAAGGGACTCAGGTAAAGCTGCACAGTTAATGCCAATAAAGGGGCCGTTTTTCCGGTTGCTGTGGCTGTGAACACTCTGGGCAAAAAGCTCTTTTCCTGTACCGGTCAATCCATAGATCAGAACACTTGAGTCGGTTTCTGCTGATACTTGTGCCCAGCGGATAGCCTCTTTGAAGGCAGCGTTATTGCCGATTAAATCTTTAAATGTATATAAATTATCGCGAGTTTTTGCTTTTTCTGCTGAAGGCTTTATGATCTGACCATTTGAGCGGGTATCATAATAATCGAGAACCATTTCTGCCAATTCCTTGGCTTTTGTTGTATCCCTGCAGATAGCCACAGCACCGACTACTTTACCATTAACCGTTAAAGGGTAGCCGTAGGTAACGATATTAACCGCATGTCCCACCATATTGATATAATACTGATGGCGCTCAGGAACTTCCTTTTTAGTTATGAGAGCCTGCATCAGTACACTGCTTTCTTTATCTAAATTAAAAACCTCAGTGGCTTTCTTATTATAAACATCATCTTTTGTTACATTATCCAGTTCTTCCTGAGCCTTATTAACATAAATAATTTTTCCTTCACTATCTGTGATGATTACACCTTCAAATAAGGATTCAAGGGCTTGCTCATATTTCTGCTTAATACAGTTAGTCTGCTTATATTTAGCCTTTAATTTGGTTAACTCTGTTATATCAGTTAAGATGATAGAGGTATAGTGTTTGCCGTTGATGTGATGCTTTTTGATCTTTCCTTTCAAGGTAAGAATGCGATTCTTATTATCGTTTACTTCGATCTTTTCAATCTGTTCTTCTTTTAAATCGAGCCATGGGAATACATCTTCTAAGGGGAGACCCCGGATGTCACTACCGCCCTCTGCGGCTAACCTGCCGCGTCCGCCCATCTTTCAATCTGAGGAAGCCAGTGATAGTGCAAATTGATTGCTATATAGAATCCTGTTCTCTTCATCAACAATTATTAACGCTTGATCCTCACAGCCATCGACAATTTCCCCGGCCACCTGAGCTATCAAGTTTCACATACCTCCTTTATTAATAGGATTTAAACCAAGCAGTTACATGATTTTGATTTTTAAAAGGCTGCTCGCGCGATGTTTACAGTTTTTGGAGTATGTTATAATGTGTTATAGTTGAAGATAAATGGTAGTAGTGTGAAATATTAGATCTACAGGTATATACCGCTTCACAATATTATTTAATATTCGACAAAAATCAGCCGTATTCCTTTTTTACGGTAAAAGGGGCATTACAAAGCTGAAGTAATGCCCCCTTATCTCCCTATATAAAAGTTTATCAAACTGCCGGCCGGCAAGCATTAACTCTGCTGTTAAGCAGTGAGTTGATCACATAAAGCGATTGCCCCACCCGCAGTTTCCGACCAGCCATCTGCTCCTATCTCATCGGCCCAATCCTGGGTTGTGGGACCGCCACCGATAATGACTTTATATTTATCTCTCAGTCCCTTTTCTCTCAGATAATCCACCAGCTTTTTCTGCTCAGGCATTGTGGTGGTCAGCAAGGCGCTCAAAGCAATAATATCGGCGCCGACCTCTTCTGCTTTCTCAGTAAATGCAGCAACTTCCTGGTTGATTCCCAGATCATAAACCTCATAACCGGCTGCGGTCATCATGGCTGATACAATATTTTTGCCGATGTCATGGATATCTCCCTTGACAGTGCCGATGACGATCTTGCCTTTAACATCCCTTTTGATCCCTGCTGCCTCAGCCTTTGCCAGTTCCGGACCAAGTATATCCAGGGCAAGTTTAAGTGCATCTGCTCCCATCATCACATCAGGTAAAAACATTTCTCCTTCGGTCCAAAGCCTACCCAATTCTTCAATGCCTTTGATCAAACCGTTTTGAACAGCTTCAACTGGATTGAATTTTTCCTCCAAAACTCTATTGCACAAAACCTTAATCTCATCCTGGTCACCATTTATTACAGCTTCTTTTAATTGATCTAGTAACATTTTACTCCCCCTTCCTTATTTCAGAAGCTCTGCTTTTCTGGATTCAATATAGGACTGCAGTTCTCTCTGCAGGGACTCATCAAGTCCGGGATCTTCATAAGCAGCCAACATCTGCTGGCGTACCCGCTCGGCCCTGTCTTCGGAGGTCAAACTTTCCAATACCCAACCTTCATATGATTGTCTATCACTCAACAACGGTTTCCTGAATTCTTTTCTGTGATGTTTGCGGGTGTGCATCTGATTAAGGAAGTGATTGCCGGGGCCGACCTTGCTGACTACTTCCACAGCAAGGGTGTCTTCATTGATTTCCAGTCCCCTTCTGAATCTGCGCAGCATACCGGCGATCTCCAAATCCTGCACAAATTTTTCATAGGACATGCACAACCAGTACTGAAGTATTCCGGCGGTATGGAGAATAATATTGGTGCCGGCTGATACAGGAGCGAACAGCATTACTGCTGCTTCATACCCTGCCTGTCCATCAACTGTTTTTGAGTCGGTCAAACCTCCACCGCTGCGGCATGGCACTCCATAGAATTTGGCCATCTGGGCTGCTGCTGCGGCCATCAAGCTGGATTCACCATTGGCAATGGATACAGAACCTGAATGCATATCTGTGATCGATGAGGCGCAACCGTAGATAACAGGAGTGCCTGGGCTCACTGTTTGCGCCAGGGTTATTCCGGCAAGAACTTCGGCGTTCTGTACTGCCATACAACCGGCAAGTGTTGCAGGCCCTGTGGATCCGGCCATCACCAGAGATGCAATGATCACAGGCTGGTTCATTTTTGCGTATTCCAGGAGGGCACCGGTCTGCCGCTCATCCAGTTTCAAGGGGCTGATGGTGTTGATCAGGGTAATAACCACCGGTTTTTCCTTTAATGCTTCTCTGCCTCCGAAAACTGGAGCAAGCAGTTCGATGGTATCGTTTGCCCCCTCAGCTCCATAACTTGAACCCATTAGGCATTTAGTACTGTAGCGGATATGGGCATATAATGCATCCAAATATCTTGTTCTCTCATCCAGGTCGCTGGGCTCAACCAGCATACCGCCGCTGAGGTTCATATCTTTCGCCACATGAGCAAGCTTTAAAAAATTCATATAATCTTCCCAGTTTGTTGCTCTTCTTTTCCCTCTTTCAATAATAAAAGGGGCACCATAACCAGGAACATAAACCAGATTATTGCCACCTATCTGAACGTTGAACTCCGGGTCACGAGCATATACAGTAAATTCTTCTGGAGCTTCAGCGACCTTTTTCTGAACAAAATCGGGGTCAAAATAAACACGGGTCCCTTCAACCCTCTGCCCCGCATCCCTCAGGATATCTACTGCTGGTTGATATTCAATCTCTATACCCACTTCTTGCAATAGCCTTAAAGAGGATTCATGGACCTGTTTAATATCATCCTCGGTTAAAACACGTAATGAAACCTGAGATGCCATCTGATACTCCTCCATTCTTATTTTCACTTAATCAGCCGCAGCCAATACTCTTTAATTGATTCTAATGTTTTTTGTCTTTTTAAACCGCCTCCCTTTTATCTATCTACTGGACTGCTGCTCTGAGATCGTTGCCGCTTAGTCAGAAAACAGAAACAACCAATATTATCATTTAATTATTAACAGAAAATATACAAAGCAAAAACAATGCCAATCTTTATAGCAGGGAGGATTAGATAAAGTTAATAAATAATACCGTATTTATTATTTTTGTACAGATATTTTGCATGCATAATTATTTTGCACTGCATAAACAGATGGCACTGAAACGAAAGAGGGACAGTAAGAGTACTGCCCCTCTAAGAAATGCTGCATGGTTTATTCAAAGTGAGTGGTTCCGGTTACCTCTGTGGTCAGGGCCTTCAAGGCTTTTCCTACCAGCTCTTTTCTCAGAGCATACTCATCCTCGGGGGAAAGGCTAGGATTGCCCACCGGATGAGGGATAGCAACAGTAGGAACGATCCTGTTAGCCCCTACAGACTCTGATATGGTGGTAATTGTAGCCATATGAACAATAGGAATACCGTATCTTTCGATTTCTTTTACCATCGTTGCACCGCAACGAGTACAGGTCCCTCATGTGGAGGTGAGGATAACACCATCAACCCCCGCCTCTTTTAACATTGCGCCTATTTCTCTGCCGAATTTCTGCGCATTGCTCACAGATGTTCCTGTACCTGTGGTTGTAAAGAAGAATTCATATACCTTGCCGATGACGCCCTCTTTTTCATACTCCTTGAGGATATCCAGCGGAACTACTCTGTCGGGGTCTTCATTGGCATATGCTGTGTCATAGCCGCCGTGGGTGGAGTAGAAATCAGGCGCTTTCAATTCATCTATACCGCTGACATCATATTTGCCCCATTTTTGGGCACTGGCAGACTGGATCCCGTCCGGGTTGCCCTGGGGAACAATACCACCTGATGTACATACTGCTATGGTTGCTTTGCTCAGATCCTTGATGGCAGGAGCAGGATCAACCTGGTCAAAAACAGGCATGGGCAGCTCTGTTTCAAACTCTTCCCCTTTGAAGCGTGCCAAAAGCATTTCGATAGCGCGCTGGGAACCTCTCTTCTCCACAAAGAGGGTCTTTCTCCTCCCTTGGGGAATATAGCCTTCCTGTGCTGGCGCATCTAATTCAATTCCCTTGGCCAGCTTTCTGGTGATAGCAGCCATAACAGGCAGCGCTTTTCTCATACCGGCAGCAGAATCTGCTGTGCTGACAACGATAGCTTTATCCTTACAGAGTTCCACACCCGGGTTTTCTATGTACATCCCGGTGACAACCGGAATCTCAAATTCCTCAGCAACTGCTTTGGCCAGTTCACCACAGGCCATACCGTATCTACCGGCATTAAATGCTGGCCCGGCCACAACCACATCCGGTTCTACTTCTTTGATGGTCTTTCTAATAAAGTCCAGGGATTCTTCTTTATTTTCATTGAAGTAGTTATCCCCGCAGATAATAGTGCCTACTACTTCACCCTCACCCTGAAGAGCGCCTTCAAAACCTAAGGCAGGGCCGACTTTTTCCGGACGGTACTCAGGAGGCATACCTGCTTTATCCTCTCCACCGACCTGTCCGAAGAATTGGTTTACATAGTAAAGGACTTTGAATTTCTCAGACATGTCATTTCCTCCCTCCTTGCACAACTAGTATTCCCTGCAAGTAACATAGTGATAGCCGATTTCAGAAGTGGACCCGATTACAGCATTCAGTTCGCACTGTAAAGTACCGTCTTCCAAGAGGGCACCTTTCCAGCCCCCTGCCAATACAGCAATGGATTCCGCGTCACCGATAACTTTGTCTGCAGGAGGCAGTGTTACCACATGGCTCACATTACCACATGAAACCACTGCTACTGCTTCAGGAACTGTATCTGCCAATCCCTGGGACATCCCATCCCAACCGGCGCATTCATCAGTGATCAAAACAGTTTTGATTCCAGCATTTTCACACTTTTTACAGATCATCAACAGGTCTGAATCCGGGTTGCCATACCCCTCTTCAGATACGATCACACCATCAGCACCCAACATTTTTGCCAGTTTAAGTGTGTAGTCAGAAGCACGCAGTTTACCTGTTAGTGTGGTATGCTCAGGAACCATAACCACACCCAAGAAGTTGATCTCTTTTCCGTGCTGCTCATAAAGGTCCAGAATCACGCTGTTGTTCTGGTGTTGATAGGTTGTGATCTTGTCACAGGCAGCCACACAGTTACCGCTGATCACAGCACCGTCCAACTCTTCGTTAGGATGCATCAATGTTGGAAGGATATGCTGGGCGTTTACTCCGTAAATATAGGTGTCATGGAGCAAGCCCTGTGTGATCATCATTTCCACATAGAGCACTTTGGGCAGGTTCGGGTATTTTGCGGCTTCTTCAAATATTCCGCCCATCTCATAGGTGAGGATCTCATCAGGTTCTACATCTTTGCCTGCCTGACCGACGAATTCTGCTGCTCTTAATCCGGCCAGCCTTACTGTTTCCTCATGGGTATGTGTGTCCAATCCTTCCACAACCTGAATATCAACGGTCAGATTGTAGGTTTTGGAGAACGGTGTCCAGCGGGCACCCTCTCCCCACATGTCAATAACTCCCTCTTGGAAACCAACAATGTCTCCTACTGTAACAACTGCTGCCCCATATAAAACATGGGTTCTTCCTTGGCCGCACTGGCTGGGTTTTGTGGTTACACCGGGGAAACCCGCCCCTGTTCCTTCAACCTTTACTCTCGGTTCAATCACATCTTTGACAGGTATGATTCTGACCTTTTCACCTGGCCTAGCAATATCAAAGCTTACATCCTTAATCCTTTCGTCTTCTTTAAGGAATGCTGCCAGGGCTTCTTTGTCAACTGTTAAAACGCCATCCTGGACAAATGTTCTGTCACCAAATTGGATGTCTTTAATTTTGATTCTTCCGATTTCCAGTTTCAAGAAATTCACCCCCTGATTTTTCTCAATTGATTAGCTATTGAAATACAAGATGCATTTTACAGCAACAACTACTGTTTATTATTTGCTGTTTTCTATGCTTATAAACTAATTCCTTCTGCGTTTCGCTGGTTTTTCGATGAAATTTCGTTATCGCATCAATTACTATTTATTTTGACCGATCACCGGGACAGGTTGGGTGATCGGGCCGAGTGAGTCAAGGGAACGGTGACTATGACCCATGTGACTAAAGGGTAGCAGCAAAAAGACCGTCTCTGTGCTTCTTGTGCTTCCCTGTGTGACAATAACCCCGTCCCCTTGTCACACCTTTGTCACATCACCTAAGGCTGACTCCAGGAGAATGAGGTCGATCTGCTGATAATCTGTATTGTGTTTAAGGTCTACATCCCGGTTACTCATCTGCCTTTTATATTTCAGAACACTCTCCTCAGCAATCTCTATATGGAGAGGATCAGTTGTGCCCCTCTTCTGCCCGATGATAACAGAACGGTAGGGGGAAAACATGATCCGCAGGCTGGCAGGCAGTGGGTGGGTGATCAGTTCATATCCCTCATGGACCAGATCCCTCACCCTGATCAAAACCTGTTCAACCGTTCCATCTATAAAAAGCACATTTTCTGAGTATTTATCCCGCACTATCGGATTGTTTGTTACAATTGTTTGCAAACCCCTCATCCTCCCATGCTGGTGACACTGAGTCAAGCGAGTCAAGGGTACGGTGACTTTGACTCATGTGACTAAAAGGAAGCAAAAAGACCGCCCCTGTGCTTCCCTGTGTGACAGCAACCCCGTCCCCTTGTCACACCGAGTACTACAGATATCCCTTTTCCTGCAGCAGTTGTACAGCTCTTTCCTTATCCTCTGGAGCGATCATGATAACTGGCCCTGTACAGCCCATACCGCTTTCCGCATAGATCTTTTCCTTCCACAAAAGGCGCACAGCGTCTTCGATTTCCATTACTTCGATCCCTGGAATGTCTTCACTGACCAATTTTTTCGGCGGTGGGCTTATTTCCTCTGCATCATCCTTTTTGCTTGTCTCCCCTGCTGCCAGAGTCTTGAGCAGTTCATTCAAGCCGGCCTTTTTAGCTGCACTGTATTCAGCCTTCACCTTCTCTAAAACCCTACCTCTGGCACACTCAGCTGCAAAGCGAATAGCTCCCGCGATAACCGGTGCGCCTGAGCTCCGGGAGATGATACAGATAATCCGGTCATAGCCCTCTCCCACACCTGGCCCGTATCCCAGGCCCAGAGCTTCATAATTCCCCCCACTGCTGTAGGCTGACAAGACCTTGATCAGCACATTGCCGGTGAGGCTGTCCATGACCATTACATCAGGAACACCCATCAGAAGGTCATTCCCCCTCATCACCACTCCACCGTCACTCCTGGCAGATTCGGCAAAGCTGATGGGGTACCCCCCTTCCTGCAGTTTCCTCAACGCTCTTTCCAACTGCCTGGCTCCATCTATGTTCAAGATACCCACTGTGGGGTTTTCTCTGCCACAGGCCTTAGCAGTGGCAATTCCCAGTACTGTGTTATGGAGCAGTGCAGTTACCCTCTCTGTGGCAGAGGTCCCTGTGGTGGTAGCCAAAAACATCTCCTTACCTTTGACCGGTGTGATCACTCTGCCTACTGTGGATACACCGATAGGAAATGGGTAGTGCATGGTCACCGCAGCGTCCAAATACCCCTTTTGCAGGAGTTCATCCATTTTTTTGTGTGATTCCTGCTCATCTTCAGCCTCCACCAGCTCAAAGCTGCCCTCTGCGTCTTTACCGATCAGCACAACCTCCAGCCCAGGGTTTTGTTTTTGGGCCAGCTCAGCTCCAGCTACCAATTCTGCTACGCCATGCTCACTCCCCAGGATGGTGAGTCCGACCCGGGTCTTTTTACCATAGGAACCTGTTTCCAAAGCATCGGCAAGTTCTTCAAAAACATCAGCAATGGCGGCACGTGTCATTTTTTCGTCCATGATCTCACCTTCCTTTCCATAAAGGTGTTATTCATCCTCTATTCCCGAAAAGACTTAGCAAAATCTCGCATGGCTTCAGCGATCATTTTGCGCAGCTGTTCCTGATCAAATCCGGTATCTACTTCTACCACACCGCTGTTTTTCTCTATAATCATGGAAACACCGTCAAAGAGGTTGGTCAATCTCCCCAGGAAAAGGCTGCCTTTGCCGACAATCATTGCTTTTTCGATCTTTCCTTCCAGGATCATGTCCCTGGCATGTCCGATAAAGGGCACTCCCGAGGGAATGTGTCCCTGAGTGGGTGCAAAGCCGGGCATCCCGAAGCTGTCAACAGCCTTCATTAAATCCGCTTTTTCTATGTCCCCTCTTTTTACAGCCAGGGCGCTGATCATTTTAAAGTTGGCCATGGGCACATTACCGGCACCGGCAGGTTCTGTGATCTCCGGGTTCTGCAGTTCAGGGGCATAGCGGTCGATATCTGTGATCTTATAGCCGATCTTATCCAGCGGATCGGTGACAATAGCGGTCATTACTGCCTGTGGTGAGGCTCCGGAACCGATTTTGTGCCGCCCGATGGCATCGGTCCTGATCACCGGGTTTACACCATCATTTTCTCCGATATGGACAGCAAAGGCACCGAGCATATCCTCTAAGGCAGGCATTCCTTTTTTAATATGATCCCTTGAGTTCATTCCCAATTTGGCTGTACAGCCTCCGCCTACCACAACCACATTGCTGTAAATCCCCGACTGCACCAGAGCTGCTGCTTCTACCAGGGCATGGGCAGGGCCTGCACAGAAACTGCGGGTGTCTGATCCTGTGGCATTGACACAGCCGCAGATTTCACCGATGGCTTTGGCAAAGTTGCCACCGCCCCGCTGGTTCATATCACCACATGCTTCCTCTGAACACTCGATAATGTAATCGACCTGTACAGGATTCAGATCTGTTTTTGCCAAAAGCTGCTTGAGAACTAAAACTGATGAGGCTTTGCTGGCCAGGTTCCCCAGCATCACCTCAGAGGATAGGGCTTCATCGAATTCGTGGGCTTTTTTAACACAGCCCACCAGTTTTCCTGCGAAATACAGGGGCTGGGCGTCATGTTCATCGACCAGCTTCTGTATTTCATCAGCACTGTGCGCTGTGCTTTCCAGTTTGTTTATCTCTTTGATATCCTTTAATATCGGGTGTGATTCCAGTTTCCCTTTAACACCGGCCTGGAAGGCTTCTTCTAATAAAACCAGATCAAAGCTGTCCACCATCTTCATTAACCCGAAAAACTCATCTTCAGGCATGATCTCTCCGTGCTTTCCGTCCCTGGAGGCACCGGCTAAGGGGTTCTCATACCATGGATGGGGTATTTCTTTTAATTGATCTGGTGTGATGTTTCCGATATAGGCCTGGTTGGGTGGATAGCTGACAGCATCTTCAAAACTCCTCAGGTGTTCAGGGAGCGCTTTGAGGTGTTCTGACTGCTCGTTTTTTAACCGCTCTGTTATTTGAGTGGAACCCTGATATAAAAGCATGCTGTTGGCTTGAACCAGGGCATAGGCTGCTCCTTTGACAACCGGATAGTTCATTAATTATCACCTCCATGGTGGTATAAAGGGTAATGGGTAAAATAGATCCTTTTACACCATTACCCCCTCTACAGCCGTCATTCTATAGATTATTTTCTATATGTTTTAACTTCATCAACTATCTCATCAACATCGAGCACCATTTCCATCATACCGACCTGCTCTTCATAAACATCAGCAGGGATTTCATCCTTTAATTCAAAGATGTGATACGCCTTGAGTCCCAACGAGACTCCTGATAATGGACCTGCAAAGGTCGGATCGCCTGTTGCTACAGTTTCGGCAGCAAGTCCGGAGGCCTCCGGTTCCGCTCCTCCGAGAACAACGATCAGATCATCTTTGCCGTACTTGTCATACAGGTCTTTGATCCGGGACTGGTTTTCCAGGTCCATTGCCCCAGCAGCTGTTCAAACAAAGCATTCGGTAGTTGAAAAAACTACCTCTGCCCCAGCTGCTTTGATACACTCTTCGATGGCAGGGCCCGGAATGCCGTCCCGGTCGCCGAGAATAGCGACTTTTTTGCCTTTCAGCATGGTGATTTCTCCTTTCTTTTTTTTTATAAAAATAAATTTATCTTTTTGCAGTTTTAATGTATTTTAAATCAACTCATTTAGTTTTGCTTCCACATCTTCAACAGTAATTTCCTGGGTTAATTCAGCAATTTTTTCACCGTTTTTGTAAAAGGCAATTGTGGGCAAGCCCAGCACCTTCTGGCTGATGGCTAATCTCCTGTTGGCTGCGGTGTCGAGCTTGCAGAATTTTGCTTTGCCCTGGTATTTTTCCGCCAGTTGGGCCACATGGGGCATCAGTTCTTTACAGGGCTCACACTTGGGGCTCCAATAGTCTACTACCACCAGGCCCTCCGCTTTCAAGACCTCTTCTTCAAAATTTTTCTTATCTACTTCGATCATTTTGTTCACCTCCTTGTATTACTCTGACTGATTAAAGTGAGTTGAGATGGGATAGAATCGTTTCCTCACTCATACTGCCTGTAATTTTTACTACTGCTTCTCCTTTATTAAACAACAGCAAACTGGGTATCTCTTCAATTCCATACCTGCTGGCAACCCTTTGGTTGCGATAGGTGTCCATTTTCACCAGCTTAACTGAGTCTCCTAATTTATCTGCGATCTTTTCCAGTTCTGCTATTGCTGCAATGCTTTCCTCCACCTGGGGAGCCCAAAAGGCAACCATAACCGGTTTGTCTGCCTTTAATACCTGATCTCTAAATGTTTCCTCTTCTGCCAGATACTTTTCTGCGGCAAAGGCTGCGATCGCTCCATCACTGGCAGCTGTGATCACCTGTCTGAGGTATTTGACCCTGGCATCACCTGCTGCATATACACCGGGAACAGAGGTCTCCATCTTGTCATTGGTTATAATGTACCCTCTGTCGTCAAGTTTAACCTTGCCCTTCAAAAACTCTGTGTTGGGAACTGTTCCCACAAAGAAGAATACACCATTGGTTTCCAGTTCGCTGATCTCTCCGGTTTTAATGTTTTTGATCAAAACCTTTTCTACAATTCCATCTCCTTGGATCTCTTCCAGCACCGAATTCCAAACCCATTTAATCTTGGGGTTGGCAAAGGCTTTCTCAGCGCTGACCTTATTGCAGTCAAGAATCCCCTCATCATGGATAACGATAATGGTTACTGTTTCAGCAAACTTGGTGAGGTACATGGCCTCCTCTATTGCTGCATCACCATTGCCCACTACAACAACATCCAGTTCTTCAAAAAAGTCCGCGTCACAGGTGGCGCAATAGGAAACACCTTTACCCCGGAATTCCTGCTCACCTTTGATGTTCAGTGTTCTAGGCGCAGCCCCAGGGGCAAGGATCACTATCTTGCTCTGATACTCTTTACCGCTTTTGGTTTTGACAAGCTTTATTTCCCCATCAAGGTCCAGGTCAACTACCTCTTCGTTCAGTATTTCTGTGCCAAAACTTTCTGCATGATCAGCCATAGCTTTCATCAGTTCAGGCCCTTTTGTCCCCCTGGGAAAGCCCGGGTAGTTTTCCAATTCCTCAGTTGTGGCTGCCTGCCCACCTGGAGTTCCTTTTTGCAAAACAACTGTCTTCAGGCGGGAACGGGAACCGTAAACACCCGCTGCCAAACCGGCCGGGCCGCCGCCTACGATGATGATGTCATATATCTCTGACATGTTAGCTCCTCCTTTCGAATATTTAGTCCGCTTATTCTCCATATTGTTAACCTGGACTGCAATTACCCTTTTATGCACACACGACAAATGATAAACAACATCACTGCAAAACATTTAGCATTTCAGTAAAATTATACACGCATTATTATGATGTTTTCAACACCATTTTTAAAACTCCTTCTGTATTTTTTAAAAATATCAATAAAAGTATTTTATTTATTTTATAACCATATATTTTGCATGGATAGGATTGCATAATATAACTGATAGATGAAAGTTAGAGCAAAGGGAATGAAAAAAAGGAGCTATTTACAGCAACTCCTGCCTGATCCTCTCAACAAAAACATCAATATGCCGTTTTGCTTCCTTTTCTGCTTTGGCTGCATCTCTTTCCTTTAATGCCTGAACGATCTGCGGCATTGTGTCCAGGAAAAGGTTTACATCTGTGATATCCTTCTGTACATAAAACCACAGCCGCTCTGTATGCATGTGCAGATCATAAAGGATCTCCACTAAGCACGGATTACCACAGCTGGCAAAGATGGTCTCATGAAACAAGCCATCTTCGAGGATCAATTTCTTATAGTCTGTTTCAATATCATAATTCTTTATCCTTTCGATAATACCGTCAAGGACATTGAGCTCCTCTTCGGTTATTCTCTCTGCCGCTAATCTTGCAGCAAAGCCTTCCAGTTCCCGGTCCACCTCAAACAAAGATTTCATATATTTAAAATCTATCGGCGCCACCTGTGCCCCATACCTGGGGATGATGTCCATCAGTTTGGCATTTTTCAACTGCTCAAATGCCTTCCTCACAGGTGTTCTGCTCACACCGAACTCATTGGCTATATCAGCCTCATTGAGAACCTGTCCGGGACTGTATTCCAACTGAACGATCCTTTTTTTCAGTATTTCGTAAAGACGGTCCGATTTAATCTCTTCTGCCATATTAATTTACTCACTCCTTTATATCTTTCCTTTACCATTTTACTACAAAACGCAAAGAAAAACACCTGTTATTTTAGTAAAAAACATTTTGGTTCATAAAAAATTATTTCGGATCAGAGTCAATTGCCTAGTGGGGTTACTATAGTGCAAGCAAAAGCAGGTTTTTTATAAGTTCAAAAGAAAAAGGGGGTTCAAAAATATACAACACTATGCTGGAAAGGTTTATCACTGAAAAAGAGTATCAGGGTTTGGCAATAAAGTGTAGGATCTATCAGGAATCAGGTTCGTTTTATATCCTGAAAAAAAAGAATCATAAGCTTGTTTTTCGGCAAAGCTATGATTCCGGTTGGGATTTATAAATTGTTTTTTGATGGTTTGGCGGGAGCGTGTGGGAATCGAACCCACCGAAGACATGTCAACCATGCCTTCCACTGGATTTGAAGTCCAGGCGCACCACCAGGTACAAACCGCCCCCACAGAATCAGTATTTTAACACAACCAAAATTTCTTGTCCAGTTCAGAACTTCACCAATAAATTCCCCACTTTTTTGCAGCACAATACTATTCACAAGAGGTCATCTTGAAAAAATATTGCTGCTCATAGAAGTTGAGCAGCAGTATCCTACTGATAATAATCAAGCATAGCCCTTCCAGGCAGCGGAACGCACATTTATCCCCTTTTCTCTGAGGGTTTTAACAACAGTATCAACATCCTTATTTCTCAACTGGAGCACAAGATGGGCTTTGCCTGATTGTTGATGGAATACCGCCAGATGTGAGATATCACCGCCGTTTTTCCAAACAATTTCAGAAACCTTGACCAGCATTCCAGGTTTGTCTTCCAGCTCCAGCTCCAGTCTGGTTCCTGGATCTCTAAGCCCCATCATTTCTATAAAGGCATCGAAAATATCACTTTCCGTGATAATACCAACCAGTTTGCCTTCTTCCACCACCGGGATCGCACCGATCTCGTGGTCCCGCATGATCAAAGCTGCCTGCTCTAAATAGGCATCAGGTGAAACGGAGATTACCTGCTGCTTTTTAATGATGGTCCCGATCTTGGTACGGGACAAAAGGTAATTCAATTCAAAAACGCTCAGTGATGTAGCCGGGGAGGGTGAAACCTCGCTGAGATCCCGGTCAGTCACTATCCCAACCAATTTCCCCCTGTCCAACACCGGCAGCCGCCTGAAATTCCCTTCTCTCATCAAGGCCAAAGCATCAGCTATAGTGGTCTGAGGTGTAATAGATACAGGATTGGGAGTCATTTTATCTCGCACACGCACCAAAACCGCCCCCTTTCAACTTAATTATACATTGAAATTTAATCCCTGTGTATCCATAAGTTGTGTCAGCCTGCTACATATATTTTATCAATTTTAACCGCCTAGATATGCTTTTTTCACATCTTCCTGTTTCGCTAACTCCTGTGCCAAGCCCTCCAGTACGATTCTCCCGGTTTCCAACACATAAGCCCTGTGGGCGATCTGAAGGGCCATACGGGCGTTTTGTTCAACCAATAATATGGTTGTCCCATCCTGATTGATTTCCTGAATAATGGAGAAGATCTCTTTAACCAATAGGGGTGCCAGCCCCATAGAGGGTTCATCTAAGAGCATCAGCTTGGGCCGGGTCATCAGGGCACGCCCGATGGCTAGCATCTGCTGCTCTCCACCGCTCAAAGTTCCGGCAATCTGGCCGATGCGCTCCCGCAAACGGGGGAAACGGTCCAGCACACCCTCCATATCCTGCTTGATCCCCTTAGCATCCTTTCTGATATAGGCACCCAGTTCCAGGTTTTCCATCACTGTTAGATTAGCAAAAATACGGCGCCCTTCAGGCACCTGGGCTATTCCCTTTTTTACAATTTCATGGGCCGGGGTTTTGGAGATATCTTCGCCCTGATAGCTGATCTTGCCTGAAGAGGTTTTAATTATCCCGGAGATGGCCCTCAGTGTGGTGCTTTTTCCAGCCCCATTGGCCCCGATCAAGCTGACGATCTCTCCTTCACCTACTGTCAGGTTGATCCCCTTCAAGGCCCAGATTGCTCCATAGTGAACATTCACATCTTCCAGATTCAACATGGCTTCTACTCTTCCCATGCTGCCACCTCCTCATCTCCCAGATAGGCTTCAATAACCCGGGGGTTTTGCTGGATCTCCTGGGGTGTTCCCTCTGCGATCAAAGAACCGTAGTCTAAAACCAGCACCCGTTCACAGAGACTCATCACCAGAGACATATCATGCTCGATCAAAATAATGGTCAGATCAAACTCATCCCGGATCCATTTGATCAACTCCAGAAGATCATGGGTCTCCTGGGGGTTCATGCCGGCAGCAGGTTCATCAAGCAGCAGGAGTTTCGGTTTGGTTGCCAAGGCCCTGGTGATCTCCAAGCGGCGCTGCTCCCCATAAGGCAGGTTTTTTGCCTTCTCCTGAGCATATTTCTTCAGATCGAAGATCTCCATCAGTTTTAAAGCAGCCTCTTCGATCTCAGCCTCCCGGCGGTAAAAGGGTGGTATCCGCAGAAAAGCAGGGGTTAACCCATAATTGATAACCACCTGATGGGCAATCTTTACATTATCCAAAACCGATAGATTGCCGAACAGCCGAATATTTTGAAAGGTGCGGGCGATTCCCATTTTGGTGATCTGATGGGGATGCCTGCCCCTGAGATCTCTGCCTTCAAATACAATATTTCCGCTTGTAGGCTGATAGAGACCTGTTAACAGGTTGAAAACTGTTGTCTTTCCTGCACCATTGGGTCCGATCAGACCGACAAGCTCACCCTGTTTCATTTCCAGAACAAAGTTGTTGAGAGCCACCAGCCCGCCAAAGGCTTTAGTTAGTTTGTTTACTGCCAACAGTGCCATTAAAGACACCCCCCAACTTCTGCAGGATATTTATGGTGACCTCTTTTTCCCCTAACAAGCCCTGGGGACGGAAAACAGCTGAAAGGATCAATAGTGCCGCATAAATAACCATACGCAGTTCTGGGATTGCCTGCAGGAAGGCAGAGGCTACGGTGATGATAACAGCACCCACCACAGAACCGGTCAAACTTCCCAATCCGCCCACCATGACCATTACCAGCACATCAAAGGTGAGCATAAAACTGAAATCTCTAGGCTGAAGAATTGTGTAATAGTGAGCATAGAGAACTCCGGCCAGCCCTGCTAAAGCAGCACCGATCACAAAAGCCAGTACTTTATAATAGGTGATATTAACACCCATCATCTGGGCGGCAAGGTCATTTTCCCGCACAGATAGACAGGCACGGCCATGGGAGGAACAGATAAAGTTCCTGATCAGCAGCAGTGAGAACACAACACTGAAAAAGATGAGGGGCCAGTTCACCACAAACGGTATATTTCTCAGGCCGGAGGCGCCTCCCACATAATCGATATTCATCAAAACCACCCGGACGATCTCCCCAAATCCCAGAGTGGCAATAGCCAGATAGTCACCCCGCAGCCTTAAAGTGGGCAGGCCTACCAAGACACCTGTTAAAGCTGCTGCCAGCATGCCTACTATAACAGCCAGAGGAAAGGGAAGCCCCAAGTTTGCTGTAATAACAGCGCTGGAATAAGCACCTATAGCCATAAAACCGGCATGCCCCAAGGAAAATTCCCCTGTAAAGCCATTGATCAGGTTTAAACTGGCGGCCAGAATGATATTAATCCCAACCAGATAGAGGTTTGTTACCCAGTATCCGGAAATCAAACCACTGCTGATCCCTACTTGAACAGCAACAAAAAGCATTGCCAGAGCTAAACAGATAATTAGTGTTGAAAGATATTTCTTCAAAATCATCCACCTACACTTTCTCTTGAGCGCCTTTACCAAGCAGTCCAGTAGGTCGAATCAAAAGCACCAAAATCAAGATGATAAAGGCAACAGCATCACGGTACATAGAACCACCAAATCCAGCGACCAGTGATTCGGTCATTCCCAACAATATACCCCCGAGCATAGCCCCGGGTACACTGCCGATACCGCCGAGAACTGCAGCAATAAACGCCTTTAAACCGGGCATAAGGCCCATCAAAGGCTGAACAGTATTAAAATAAATACCATAAAGCAAACCGGCGGCCGCAGCCATTGCAGAACCGATAAAAAAGGTGATGGCAACAGTGGAATTCACATTAACCCCCATCAATTGAGCCGCTTGTCCATCAAATGATACCGCCCGCATCGCTTTTCCGGTGCGCGTTCTATAAATGATGTACTGCAAAATTATCACCAGGACCAGTGTGGTACCTAAAACCAACAGGTCCTTATTGTTAATGGTGACCCCCAATAAAGAATAGGTGCGCTCCGGAAAGAACCCCGCCGGATAGGTTCTTAAATCTGCTCCCAGAAAATACATCATAGTGTACTCCAAAAAAAGGGAAACACCGATAGCACTGGTCAGGGCTGCAAGCCTGCTCACAGGGCGCACCCTGCGGTAAGCAACCCGCTCAATTATAACTCCGAGAATGGCACAGGTTAGCATCGCAACTGCTAAACTGGGAATAAAACCAAGCCCCATCAAAGCACATCCCAGTGCTACATAAGCTCCTACCATGATCACATCACCGTGGGCGAAATTGATCAATTGGATAATTCCGTAAATCATGGTATAACCCACAGCGATCAAGGCATAAATGCTTCCCTGAGAGAGTCCGTTGAGCAGCTGCTGCAGCAGATCGGTCATCTCTCATCACCTCCAATTTCCACCCCTTCAAGAGCAGGAAAAAGGGAAGGGTAAATCCCTCCCTTACCTGTCTTGAACTATTTTTGATTATTTCTCGGGCTGCATCTTCTTAATCAGTTTCTGTTTGCCATCAACAATCTCAATGATGGATATTTCTTTGATAGGATTGTGTTTCTCATCATAGGACAGTTTTCCTGTTACCCCTTCGAAGCCCTCGATATTCTCCAATGCCTGCTGGATCTTCACAGAATCGGCTTCTCCGGCTTGTTTGATAGCCTCAATCAGCAGGCTGGCAGTATCATACCCTAGAGCAGCAAAAGCATCTGGAGTGGCATTATATTTCTCCTCATATGCTTTGATAAAGTTCTGAATGCGCTCTGAGGGGTCCTCTACAGAGTAATGGTTTGTGAAATAGCAGTTATTAAGATTATCTGCACCGGCAAGCTCCACTAATTTCGGGGAATCCCAGCCATCAGCACCCATGACCGGCAGATCAATACCCAGTTCCCGAGCCTGTTTAACGATCAGTCCCACTTGGTTGTAGTAAGCAGGCACATAAATGAAATCAGGTTTTTTAGAAGCAATGCTGGTCAACTGGGGTTTGAATGCTGTATCTGTGGAAACAAAACCCTCTTCAGCAACGATCTTGCCGCCCTTGGCGGTGAAAAACTCTTTGAAAGTTTCACCTAAGCCCACACTGTAATCATTGTTCTTATCAACCATAATGGCGCCGTTCTTCAGCCCCAACTCATCATAGATATAGCTGGCCATAACCTGAGACTGGTCCGGGTCGATGATGCAAACACGGAAGATAAAGTCTTTTACCTTTTTGGTCTTCTCATCATAGGTAACCTCAGGAGCGGTTGCCGCAGGAGCCAGAACCGGAACTTTGGCAGCAGTAGCCACCGGCTCTTCTGACTGGACAGCACCTGTTACAGCTGGACCCAGGATAGCCACTACACCCTCAGAAATAAGCTTTTCCGCGATGTTGCGGGCTTCTCTATTCTGGGACTTATTATCCTGTACCAGTGCTTCTATCTTTTTGCCCAAAACTCCTCCTTGAGCATTAGCTTCTTCAATGGCAAGCATAATTCCATTCTTACAGCTGGTTCCATAAGTAGCCACATCACCGGACAACTCAAAGTTCACACCGACCTTGATGGTGTCTTCATCTGCGGTTTTGCTTTCACCTCCACCGCAGCCTGAAGCAAAAACTCCGAACAAAAAGACCAGCGCAGTGAGTAAAGCTACATACGCTGTGCCTTTCTTTTTAAAAAGTTTCACGACAACATCCCCTCCAATTTACCATTCTACTTACTTAAAAATAACCCAATCTTTCACCAATGTCGAACTTAATTTTTTCCTTAAACCATAATACAACTTTCTGACAAATACCTGCAGGACAACCTCCTTTCATTTAAAAACTACCTCCTTGGACGCCCAGGAGGTGTCAGAAAAAATGTTATTCAAAGTGTATTCTGCATAACTTTGAAAAACCCTCTTTATGAAGAAGGATTTTTTGTTGAACGAGATAATAAAACCCTTTTATCTCCCACCCGTTTGGTTTTCTTCATGCGGTCAAAGTATTCTAATAAGGGCAGACAGAAGCGCCTGCTTGTACCCAGTATATCCCTGGCCTGTGCTATTGTCAGATCCCCTTGTTCTGACAGGTGTTTTTCCAAAAGGAGCCATGCTTTTTCCAGTCCCTCCCTGAGAAAGAAGAGGTCCTCACTGACCTTTACCAGCAGTCCTTGCTGCAGACAGTATTGTAGGAGATCTTGGTCATTTCCCAGCATCTCCTGGATCTCCTCAACCCCTGGCGGAGAGAAAAGCTGTGTTTGCATCTTCTCACACAACTGGGCAATTGATTCTTCCTGCTGTGGGGTCAGTTTGATAGAAAAATCGGGAAGAGCTAAGCTCTGTCCATCAATAGATATTTCTCCCTCTTCCACCCAGTTGTCCAAAACTGCCTGGTAGAGGCGTGGTGTGAGAGACTTCAAAAACCGGGAGCGCATTTCTTCTTTAGGGTAGCCGCTGCGCAGAGGATATTTACGATGGTAATCGGCAAGTGTTTTTTTCACCTGCTCGAGCCATTCCTTCTCTAAGTGTGATGCAACAATAAATTGATCACTGCCCACCAGGAACACCTCAACCCTGCCGGCCTGCTCCAGGTCCTCAATAGCCCTTATAATTTCATCCTCACTGATAGCTGTCCGGTCGATCAGCTCATTTAGGGCAGCAGGCCCCCCAACAGAGCGCAGTTCCTCTTCGATCTTCATTTCAGGTGTTCCGGTCAGCTTGCGCTCCAGGCCATCGATTACCTCTTCCCGGAAGCGCCGGTAACGCTTGACTCCCACCTCAATGATCTCTCCCCCTCCGATGGTGGTGACAGGAGAGTAATACCTGATCACAAACCGGTCATGGACAGCGGCAACAACCGGTTCCTCCAGTTCCAGCTGTACTAAAGCACTGCTGCCGGGTGATATCTCATCCCTATCTAAAAGCCGCACCCGGCCTAAGGCCTCCTTTGTTCCCAGATGGAACCGGACCCGCTGCCAGTTCTTTAACGGGTGAGGAGCCCTGGGCAGCAGATAGAGGGAGCCGGTAACCCTGCGCACTGCAGAAAATGATCCAGGAGTGACCAATACATCCCCTCTTGCTACCTGATCTACATCAACACCGGTCAGATTAACCGCCACCCTCTGGCCGGCTAAGGCCTCCTCTTTTTTTTGTCCGTGCACCTGAAGAGAGCGAACTCTGGCCTTAATACCTGTTGGTTGGATTTCCACAGTATCCCCTAGGTGAAGGTTGCCGCTGAACAGTGTCCCTGTAACCACTGTGCCAAAACCGGTGATGGTAAAGACCCGATCAATGGGCAGCCGTGCGTCACCGCTGCGGGGTTTTTGCACAACATCCTTCGCCGTTTTCTCTATGACTTCACGAAGCTTTTCCAATCCCTGCCTAGTCACCACAGACACCGGTATGATGGGTGAATCGGAAAATCTGGTGGAGGCGATCAGGTCTTTAACATCCTCCTCTACCAGCATCAACCATTCCTCATCAACCAGATCAGTCTTGGTAATGGCAATGATAGCTTTCTGGATATGCAGCAGTTCCAAAATATCCATATGTTCCTGGGTCTGGGGCATCACACCTTCATCTGCAGCTACAACAAAAAGAACTAGATCGATCCCTCCTGCCCCTGACAGCATGTTTTTAACAAAGCGCTCATGTCCGGGCACATCCACAATCCCTGCGGTGATGCCGCCGGGCAGGCGTAAAGGGGCAAACCCCAGTTCTATAGAGATCCCCCGCTCCTTTTCCTCTTTTAAACGGTCGGTATCAATCCCGGTCAGTGCTCTGACCAACTGGGTTTTCCCGTGATCCACATGTCCTGCTGTACCGATAATGATAAACCTATCCATCTTATCACCTCAAAACCCTTTCCAGTGCCTTGATCAGCAGTTCTGCATCTCCGGGGAACAATGTACGGGGGTCTATCAAAACCTCATCATCCTGCAGCCGCACAACAACCGGGGGATTCCCCTGCCGCAGCCTCTCTGCTATAGTGCTGGGGTTGATCCCGGGATGAGATATAGCCACAAGGGTTGTGGGCAGATCTGTTACCGGCAGGGCGCCTCCTCCTGTACGGGAAACCCCTTCTTTAAGCACAATACAGCAGTCTTTCGGCAGAGCCTTGCACAACAACTCCTTCAACCCCGAAGCCCGTTTATAGAGTTCCTCAGCTTTTAGAGAAAGCATCCTTAAAACAGGTATGGTTTTTTCAGCATTGTCTTCCAGATAGGCTTTGAGCGTTGCTTCCAGTGCAGCCAGGGTCATTTTATCCACCCTCAGTGCCCGCAGCAGTGGGTTCTCTTTCATTACCTGCACCAGTTCCCTTTTTCCCAGCACAATCCCGGCCTGGGGGCCCCCCAGCAGTTTATCACCGCTGATGGTAACCAGATCTACACCTGCCTGGAGGGTTTCCTGTACAGGAGGCTCCTTGTCCAAGCTAAATTGCTGCAGATCCACCAATACCCCACTCCCCAGGTCCTCCATCACAGGAAGCTGGTATTTCTGTCCGATGGCTACCAGTTCCCGCCTTTCCACCTCCCTGGTGAAACCCACCACCCGGAAATTGCTGGGATGAACTTTAAGGATCAGGGCGGTTTCAGAGGTGACAGCACGCTCATAATCACGGGGATGGGTGCGGTTGGTGGTCCCCACCTCCCTGAGTATCGCCCCGCTTTGGGCCATTATTTCCGGGACCCGAAAGGATCCCCCGATTTCCACCAGTTCACCACGGGATACGATCACCTCTTTCCCCTGGGCCAGGGAGTGAAGTGCAAGAAGAACAGCGCCGGCATTATTGTTGACCACCAGGGCTGCCTCGGCTCCGGTTAATCTGCATAAAATCTCTTCTACATGGCTGTAGCGCTCACCCCGATTCCCTGTATCCAGGTCAATCTCCAGGTTACAGTAACCACGAGCTATTTTCAGCACAGCTTCACAGGCAGCATCGCTTAATGGCGCCCTGCCTAAATTGGTGTGCAGTACAACACCTGTTGCATTGATCACCGGACGCAGGCTGCTCATCATCCTTTTTTTGACTAACTCCCTTACCTCAACAGCAAGGGTCCCTATATCAGGAGGAACTGACCCCTTTGACAGGATAGCTGAGCGCCAGCTGGATAATACATCCCGGGCAGTATCGGTCAACAGATGGGGAGGGCAATCCAGCGGTTCACAGCAGTTGACCAGTTCATGAACAGCAGGCAATTGCCGCAGCAGTTTTTCCTTTTCCATACAAAACCCATCCCTTCATATCTTTTACATAATCCCACGACTTTCTTTATTTAAAGCACATCACACCACCCTTAACAAGGGGGTAGTGTTTCCCGGACCCCTCACAGCTGTTTATAATTCCTCTTCCTGGGAAAAATATGGGTATAAGTTCAATTATTTCACCATATTACTATAAGTAAAGATACCACAGGAGGAAAGGAATAATGTCAGGCGGCGATTTACATAAAACCGTTACCTCTGTGCCCCACAGGGAGGAACACCGTATTTTTATCGATGATCAAAAAGCTATAACAGATCTTGCAAAACTGTTGAAACAACTCCTGCGGGAACAGGACCCTCTGGGAGTGTGCCAGGTGGTGCTGCTTTGCATCGGTACGGACCGTTCTACAGGGGACAGCTTGGGACCCCTGGTAGGCAGCCGGGTTGTTCAACTGGCACCGGACCTCTTTCCTGTTTACGGCACCCTTGATGATCCTGTACACGCAGTAAACTTAAAAGAAAAGTTGCAGCAAATCAAAAAAACCTATTCCTTTCCCCTTATTATCGCTGTTGATGCCTGCCTTGGTCAACTTCAAAGTGTGGGATCCATCACTTTAGGAAGAGGAGCCCTTTATCCGGGCACAGGTGTTCACAAAAAACTGCCCCCTGTGGGAGAGATCTTTATTTCAGGTGTGGTCAATATCGGGGGCTATCTGGAGCACCTGGTACTGCAAAACACCCGCCTCAGCATTGTCATCAAAATGGCTGAATGCATCGCCCAGGCACTGGTGGCAGCACTGAGGAATGGTTCTGATCTGGAAAAACAAATACCGGGGTCCGTTGACACCGGTACGCTGCTCCTTTGATCTGAAGCTGATGGTTGCAGCTTTCAGTATTTATATGCCCTGAGTTGAGGTCTTCCTTCCCAGTGCCCTAGACCAGGTGTTGGTGAACAGCCTCAACAACCTCCTCAGGGGTGTAGCCGGAGGCATTGATCACAGGGACAGTTGATCTGATATCCTCCTGCTGCAGCATATTGTGATCAACTCCGCTGACCACAATAATATGTGCTCGCCTCTGGTTCGCCGGGTCGAGTTCAACCACCTGGTGTCCAGCCTTTTTCAAAGCTCTTTGTATATTCCCTAATCCTTCTTCTACTGCGATAAGTGCCATAATTATCCCCCTTTTATTTTTTACTATTTTGCGCGTTCAGCAGTTGATTATGCGTCCTCATCATCTGCTGAAGAAAGGGGGTTCAGAGCTTCCCCATTGACACTATTAGAATCCATCAAACATTCCCCACGGATGATAGCCCCTTCATCAACCAAAAGTTTGACAGCGGTAAAATTTCCATAGAGCTTGCCCTTTGGCGTGATCTCCAATTTGCCCTCTGCCTTTACCTCACCATGGACCGTACCGGCGATCAGAATATTGCTGCCCTCAAGACTGGCTTCTACATGAGCATTTTCACCGATAACGATGGAGCCTGCAGCAACCACCTGGCCCTTGAACCTGCCATCGATCTTAAGAGACCCTTCAGTTTTCAATGTGCCTTCCCAGCAGGCCCCAGTGCCCAATATAGATTCTGCTTTTTCATTGATGGGTCTTTTTTTTATGAAGGCCATTTTCATCCCCCTTCCCAGCCTGCTATGAGACTGGATTTATTTCAGCACAGTCAAGGGATCGATCTCTTTTCCGTCTTTTTCTATGATAAAGTGCAGGTGAGGCCCTGTGCTGCGGCCAGAACTGCCTGCCAGTGCAATTTTTTGGCCCTTGGTTACCCTCTCTCCCTGCCTGACCAATGAACGGCTCAAATGGCAGTATGATGATTTGTATCCATACCCATGTGAAATCACCACTGTGCGTCCAAAGCCGGAAAGGTATCCTGTAAAGGTTATAACCCCATCTCCTGCAGCTTCAACAGGGGCTCCGTAACTGACAGCAAAATCCACTCCATTGTGAAACTCACTCCTTCTCCCGCCAAAGGGATTTGATCGCATACCAAAGGGGGAGGTTATCCTTCCACTGACAGGACGGTGGTCCGGGAGGGCTGCCAGATAAGCATAATATTCTTTGAGGTCATTTTCCAGCGCCTGCAAAGTTTCACAGGCCTGAACAGCCTCAGAGTTGATCCTGGTGAACTGCTGATCCACTTCACTGGGTTCTAAGCTGCTGTCGGAGCGGGAAGATGGGCGCGGCACAGTAGAGGTGCTGCCGGATCTGCTGGTTTTGTCACCCCGGTCATCCATTCCGGTCATCTTCCTGACCCTTTGGTCAAAAGCGCGCACCTCCTGCAGATAATTCTCTGCTTCCACTGCTTGCTGATGGAGAGATAGCAACTCCTCCTGGTACTGTTGATTTATCTCACGCAGTTTGGCAAGTTCTTGCCGGTCGGTGTGGGCTTTCCAGGCCGAATAGCAGCCCCAGGCACAGCATAAGACAAGTGAGACCAGTACCAGACTGCTGCAGGCAACCTGCCACAGAGACATTTTCCAGGATTTAGTTTGAGCGCCTTTAGGCGGTATAATTAAAAGGGTAAAGGGGCGGGTTAAAAAGCGTTTCCCGCGCTTGATAAATTTCCAAGACATTTTTCCCTATCCCTGTTCAGTAGTGTTTGTTCGGTGAAATATCATCACCGAGAGCCTTTTCGATGGCCTCTTTTTCTTCATCACTTAAAAGATATGATGATTTGCCCCCTACCAGATTTTTGGCATAGATCCGGCAATCATCTCTGCCCACTAAACAGCAGAGGACAACACCATCCTTTTTTCTATTCAGCAGAGCCAGAGCAAAGCTCAAATCACTGCCCATCTCAGGAAAGGCATTAAACCTGACCAGACCAACATGTTGGATGGAAGCTGCGGTTATCTGCCGCAATTCTTCATGTTGTTTTTGCAGTTCCTCCAGGCCTTGCTGGGCTTGTTGGCTAGACAGCAATGCTTCCTGTACAATAGTTTCCAGGTTTTTACCGCTGGCACCCTTCATCAGCTGTCTGAAACGGCCTACGATACGAAAAAGGCGCACAATGAGCAAAAGAAGTACTAAACAAAGGATCAGCAGGGTTGCCAATGCTGCTATTAATATCTGATTCCCTTGATTGCTTTGTAACAATGTGGAGAGATCCATTAGCTTGACTTAACCTCGTTTTTATTATTTTTTTTGACCAGCAACTGCTTATCATTACTGCCTCATTGTAAAGGCTGCCATCATCTACTTTATCCAATTCCGGCTCAAGAGAGTTATCTGCTGAAAAGACAGCAATATTTTAAATTCCACAGAAGCGGATTTTTTCCTCTTTTTATACCATAAAATATCAAAATATTCTTTGTATTCTTTAAATCATTGAATGCTCGTGGCTGTAGACCTGCTCTAATGTTTATCGAATTGTAAAGCCGACCATCTGGTCGGCACAATATGGTATTTTATGCCAATAATGAGTTAGGCCTTTTTTTGATAGATCATAATGTATTCGTGGATCTTATTAACCCGGAAAACATAAGGGTACCCCAGAGGGCGAAGATTGTTGTATTCCTGTCTTCTATCCCAGATGATAATATCATCTAATAAAAAACCAATATCTTCCATAACCTGAGAGAGGTCCATATGCAGGGGAAAGAAGCGGCTCCTTTTTCTGATGTCCATTACATTGACCAGACAATAGCCCCCAGGAATGAGACAGGAATAAACACCATGAAAAACAGAAGAGAGGGAATCCAAGAACTGCTGATAGTCTTCGATACTGCCGATATCCTGTTTTTCATTTCCATAGTTGCGGATCGGTTTGCCGTCAGCACTCCTGCGCTGACGCAGTATATTCCAGTAAGGGGGTGATGTGATACAGAGCCCCACACTGGCAGGCCGCAGATACTCTTTTATTCTGCGGGCATCATCCATGATCAACTGTGGGTAGCAAGAGGGGTCCCCCTGGATGGAGGCAAGGCGTTTTTCTGCCAATTCAATATATTCGGGTACTATCTCAAAACCCACTGAGGGAATACCAAAGCTGTAAGCAGAACAAACTGTGCTTCCGCTCCCCAAAAAGGGATCCACAACAAATCCCTTTTTCCCGCGGTAAAAGATCGTGATCAAGCGGTCCGTCAGTGCCTGTGGAAACATGGCGGGGTGGTTGAAACTGCGCTCCTCAGCTGTTTTATTTAAATCATCCCATATGCTGATGGAATAGCGCAACCAGGTCCTGCCGTCCAGTGGAGGCAGCTGTTGCTCTGCTACAGTATTCGGTTTTTTATGTTTGTCAGGAGGAGCCAATAAGTGATTCACCTTTCTATCTGTCATACTTATTTAATAAACAAGGAGATCACCGGGAGGTTTTGAGAATACATAGACTTTCTATCTGTCATACCTATTATAAACCGGTCATCCTATCCTAATATTACCGAGTGATTAACACCTAGAAGTTCTAATCTGATAGGGCGTTACAGGATGCTGTCCTGGCAGCTAAAGAGAAGTTCCAGCAAACGGTCAAGCTCATCCCTGCTAAAAAAGTCTATTTCAATCTTTCCACCTCTGCGCCCCTGTTTTATTTTTACTTTTGTTCCCAACAGTCGGCGCAGGCGATCCTCTGCATCAGCCATTTCCAGATCCAAGGCCTTTTTTTTCGGCTTAACCTTTTTCTTATTTTGCTGCAGCAGTTGCTGGGCGGCTTTTTCCGCCTCCCTTACCGATAGGCCCTTTTCCACTATCTCCTGGGCTAGCCTCTCTTGCTGCTGGCGGTCGGGAATCCCCAACAGCACCTTCCCATGGCCAACGCTCAGCTTTCGCTGTATAAGCAGATCCTGGATCAGCAAGGGGAGGTTCAACAGACGCATGCTGTTGGCAATAAAGGACCTGCTTTTACCCACCCGGGCAGCTATTTGGTCCTGGGTCAGATGATACTCATCGATCAACCTCTTGTAGGCCTGGGCTTCCTCCAAAGGGTTGAGGTCCTCACGCTGAATATTTTCCACCAGCATCATTTCACTGGAAACCAGGTCATCCACCTCACGGATCACACAGGGGATGGTTTCCAGACCTGCGATTTGGCTGGCCCGCCATCTGCGCTCCCCGATGATCAGTTCATATCTACCGTCCTGTATAGGACGCACAACAACGGGCTGCATCACACCATGCTCCTTAATGGAGGCAGCCAGTTCTTCCAGTGCTTCTTTGCCAAATTCCTGGCGGGCTTGAAAAGCACCGGGCTGGATCTTTTTGATAGAAATCTGTACAATTTCACCACTCTGCTGATCCCCCTCCGGTTCAGTGGGGATCAAAGCCCGCAACCCTCGTCCTAAACCCTTATTTTTCACTTTCCATCACTTCCTGTGCTAATTCCTGATATAGCTGAGCTCCCCGGGAACGGGGATCATAGGTGATCACCGGCTTCCCATGGCTCGGCGCTTCACTTAATCTCACATTTCGGGGAATGATTGTTTGAAACACCTTATTACCGAAGAAGTCTTTCACTTCATCCACAACCTGAATTGCCAGGTTGGTGCGGGCGTCAAACATGGTCAAAAGAACCCCTTCCAGTTCCAACTGGGGGTTAAGCCGCCGCTGCACCAGATTTACGGTCTGCAGAAGCTGCCCCACCCCTTCCAGCGCATAGTACTCACATTGAATTGGTATCAGGACTCGATCCGCTGCAGTTAGGGCATTGATAGTCAACAGCCCGAGAGAGGGGGGGCAGTCAATAAAAACATAGTGATAATTGTTTTTGATAGCCTGCAGGGCATTGCGCAGCCTGTATTCCCTGTCATCAATACCCACCAACTCGATTTCAGCACCGGCCAAACTAATATTCGCAGGGATCAGATCCAGGTTCTGAAAGGGCAAGCTTATCACAGATTCTTCTGCCTCTGCTTCACCCAGCAGCACATCATAAATGGATATTTCTAATTTGTCTCGATCCACACCCAATCCGCTGGTTGAATTCCCCTGGGGGTCTATATCAACCAGTAAAACCTTTCGCTTTGATGCCGCAAGGCAGGCGCTCAGGTTGATAGCTGTGGTTGTTTTAGCCACCCCACCCTTTTGGTTGGCAATGGCAATTACTCGTGGCTCCATATCGGGAGGTGGGGCTATGTTTTCCCCTTTCTCTGCTAATTGTTCCACGTGGAACAATCCTCTCTTTTCTTTGTGTTTCTTTTTTTTCCTATTCCATAACAAGATACCAACCTCCTGCAGCAGGCCATTCTTATATACTAGGCAGGTCCTGAAAACCCCAGGAACAAGACAAACAACAAAAATATGTGGGCTTAGACAATTGACCAATCCCGATATACTTTAAAATAACATACACATAAAAAATTCAATACCAAACCGGTCATGATCAGACGCCCAGTCAAACCTGATTACTATTAAAATTATATAAACCTTGGCAGATAAAAATTGTTCCTATATCCAGCTATTCCACAGCAACACACAATCTTCCTGCTATAGGTCACAGACAAAAAACAATCTCTGCTATATAAAACAATAAAACAGAGACAACAAAACAATTATGGGTGCTGCTTTCTGTACAGTTAAAATAGGAACTCAACGATAAGACCTGTCAATAAAGCTGGATCTACCCTTACTTTCCAGTCAAAATATTACAGGAGTATAGCTATCTGCAAAAAGCGAAAACAATTGATTGAGTTTCAGGCGCCTCAATAAAGCGGCGTACTGGCCAAGTTTTTACTGTTCTACATCCGTCTTTTGGTTAGGCTTTTCAATACAGCGGCGCACAATATATTTTTATAAACCGGACATTTTTTTGTTGTTTCGTTCCCCTGTAAAGGAATACTTGGCCTCTATGTTGGATATTAGTAAAGTCGTTGTAATCCTGATTCTTTAGCTCTGCCAACTTCGTCTGCGTTATTTTGTTCCACGTGGAACAGTCTATTTCTTTCATTTATCTGAAATCTAAAACATCTAAACTTATAGATCAGTTGACCAACATAATACTCTGTATCAAAACATCTTATGTGTGCTGAAAAGGTGGGCAGACAAGGAGAAGCTTGGCGGGAGTTACAGGTTTTTATTCCTTATAAGTAAATTATAAACCTGAACATCTTCGACGATGGCCCTCTGCCATCCACGTTTCTTTTCCTTTTAAGTGAGTTATAAACAAGGTTATCTGATCTGTCTTTGGAAGCAGAAAAGTTTCATTTTATTATAGGTATGCTATAATATAAACTTTTTAAACCTTTTAACTTGATATCAGGCAAAATTTTGTTGTTAAGGTTGGGAACAGCAGGCAAAAGGAAAGCCCTTAAATAAAAACCACTCCCTTTTGATATCGTAGACTTCTGCTATCAATCAGATATGTTTTTTAAATAAAATCTTTTCATATAAAGAAAAACAACTGTCAATACCTGAAACTTATCTTCACTCTCCGGTTATTTTACGCTATCATAGATCGATGACAAATAATTAATATATGTCATTAACTATTTATGCATAACCACCTCACATCTGTATACCAATAAAATAATAAGATCAGCTACCTTTTTCTAATATCAATTTTATTATTTTTTCCTTTTCCTTAATAAAACTGAACTTATTAACTCGAGGCGTGATTCAACTTACAAATAGATTCCAACAAATACGCTTATAACCCCTACCCCTCTGCTCTGTTTTTTTCCTCTATAAAAACAATCTTCCCCCCAGGAAACACAGTACTTAAAGCAATAAAAACCGGACACCCTTTAATAAAAAACCCAGCTGTATGCATACTTTTCATCCCTGCCAGTTACCAGGCTGCTTTCTTTTGTTCCACGTGGAACATTTCCTCATAGTACGCTGAAAAGGACCATTTCGAATGTTGGTGGTCTGAAGAATTTTTTCAATTCCTCATGTTTCGCCGTAAAGCTAGCGAGCAACTAAAAATGCAGGAATCTGGTGAGTTTCATTTTCATTGGTACACTCTAATTCTGCAAGCAATGGCACATTTCTAAGTGCAGTTCCTGTTTTCATTTCCTCATGGGTATTCTGTAATTTAACTTCAGATAATTTATTTTTTCATAAAATCAGCTGGAAGCTTGTTTTTATTGTCTGCTACAGGCAGTTACTCCTCATAGCTACGCTGAAAGCTGCGATTTAAAAAAACTCTATATTTTACACCTGAAAATATCTCCATTACTTATAGTCTTACTCCAAACCAATATTAGTATATGTCTATTTTGCCCGAACACCTGTTCCAACTTGGTTTCATGAGCAAATAGTAGTGATATTAAAATATTCCCTTCTAAAAAAAAGTTCGTACGGGTTCGACTCCTGCCTCCGACACCATAGAGTAAATTTGGGGCAGTAAATTAACTGGAAAAGAATCCGCATCTTCATTTTCTACCAAAATTTTAAATTAAGTTGACTATATACAGTCTTGACTTCATCCAATACAATAAGAATAAAGCGACAAGACACGATAATTGAAAGTTAGGAGATCCCTTGTAATATATATCGCTTTTTCTATTACCTTGTACAAATTAAATTTTTTACAGGTATTCTGTAAACAAAAATCGCTCTGGTCAAAGTTTCCACCGCGAGAGTTATTTCAATCACTCACAAGTACGCTTTACACTCCCCCGTGGAGAATTCCCCCCAAAAAAAGAGAGAGAAATGTTTATAAAATATTTCGGGATCGAGGAACAGACATAGTCCTATAAAACAAAAATGCAAACCTTGCGCCGGAATGGAATTCAAAACCATTAAGTCGGAGGCAGAAAAATGATATGTAATGGTCGTTGGTTTTTTTGCAGGGGATATGGCCTCTATAGACATCCGTTTCTAGAAGCAATAAAGGAAGAATGGCAATTTAAATGTGAGATCTTTAGTAAGAAAAACAATAAAATATTGAGATAATGCGTCTATTGCTAACCTGTCATTACCTGTATTGGTGTCTGATCGGTGCCATTTTGATTTAGACAAACCAATAAAAGCAGAGGAAGGGTAAATAAAAAAAGCGAATCTAATAATTGTGATGTGGGAAGTGAGTTTACAGGTTGCGCGAATTATCGGTTGCCGCAGACTGACACCACAACATATTGCGTAACAAACGATAATCAAACCCATATATAGTATTAATCAATTCCATTAATGGAGTTTTCACACAATCTATTTACACTTCAGCTTTGTCATATTGCTTTTGTTCCAGCACCTCAATTATTATTCTGATCCCTTCTTCATTTTGCCGGTGATATAAATGAACATCAAATCCGGCTTCCTGTAGCACTTTGATGCCTTTCTCCAGGGAATTAATAAATAATCTCAAGTCCTTGATCATCGGTTTTATTTTTTGTTTTTGTTTTTTCGACTTTTTTATTTCCCGGGAAATATTATCTTTCTTTTCTCTGATAATTTCTTCCCATTCTCTCACTTTAATATCTTCTTTTTCTGCTTTTTCAAGCAACTGCAACTGATCATCTGTGCTTTCCAGTTCCAATAGAGCCCTGGCATGCCTTTCCGATAATTTTAATTGATACAGTTTATCCCTCACTCTTTTATCCAATTTCAACAGCCGCAGTTTGTTGGCAACCGCACTTTGGCTGAGCCCCATCCTTTTGGCAACCTCTGTTTGAGTTAAATGAAAGTGTTCGATCAGGTTTTGAAACCCCTCAGCCTCTTCAAGGAAGTGGAGATTACTCCTCTGTATATTCTCAATAAGAGCCACCTCTGCCGCTTCTTGATCGCTGAGGTTGCAGACCACAGCACTGATCTCTTGAAGCCCTGCCAGCATACTGGCCCTTACACGCCGTTCACCGGCGATCAGTTCATAATAATCTCCTCCGGGCCTTACCACCACAGGCTGCAGCACACCCACTTCACGAATAGACTCCACCAGTTCCTCTAATTCATGATCATCAATAATAAAGCGAGGCTGAAATTTTCCATATTTAATTTTGTCCAGTTTTATTTTTATGACCTGACGGTCCAGTTCACGGTTCTTAAATAACTTTTCCAGCATAATAATCCTCCTGTTCCTTCACCCCAGACCCTTTTCGACAGATTGATTATAACTCCTTCAACAAAAAACTATTATTACCAATTCAGTACCAATATTTATAAAGG